>Ga0070741_10002239_pt1 | contig 53261 bp, 47 predicted proteins | sample Coa_R1_4_FD_66440 | JGI IMG/M metagenome (GOLD analysis project Ga0070741, IMG submission 66440) | Surface soil microbial communities from Centralia Pennsylvania, which are recovering from an underground coalmine fire - Coalmine... | ecosystem: Environmental > Terrestrial > Soil > Unclassified ... | reverse complement strand
CCTCCTCGCCGTCGAGAAAATCCTCGATCATCACCCGCGAGCCGGCATCTCCCATTTGATTGTCGACCAGCATCATGTCGATGGCCGCGTGCGCCTCGTCCTCGACCGCGGCGACCACGACACCCTTGCCGGCGGCGAGTCCGTCCGCCTTGATCACGATCGGCGCGCCGCGGCTCCTGACGTATTCATGCGCCGCCGCGGCATCGGTGAAGCTGCGGTACTGCGCCGTCGGGATGCGGTGGCGCGCCATGAAGCTCTTGGCAAAGTCCTTGGAACTCTCCAGCCGGGCCGCGGCCCGGGTCGGTCCGAAGATGCGCAGGCCGGCGGCGCGAAATGCGTCTACGACGCCGGCCGCGAGCGGCGCTTCCGGCCCCACCACCGTCAGCGCGATCGCCTCCTTTCTGGCGAACTCGACGATCTCCGCCATGCCGGTGAGCGACACGTTGAACAATCCGTCCTCGCGCGCCGTGCCGGCGTTGCCGGGGGCGACATAAACGCGCGCGATGCGCGGCGACTGCGCCAGTCTCCAGGCGAGCGCATGCTCGCGCCCGCCGCCGCCGATGACCAGAAGGTTCATGAGTTCCAGTTAACCACAGAGGCACAGAGAAAAGAGAAGATCTGATCGAACCACCAGCACACCGGGAAAACCGGAATTGGATCTCCGGGCATCGTTGGCGATCCTGGTGCTTAACTGGCTTTCTCTGAGTCTCTGCGCCTCCGGGGCGAATTCTAATGCCGGAAGTGGCGCACGCCGGTGAACACCATCGCGATGCCGTGCTCATCGGCCGCCGCGATCACTTCCTCGTCGCGCACGCTGCCGCCGGGCTGGATGATCGCGACGGCGCCCGCCTTGGCGACCACGTCCACGCCGTCGCGGAAGGGGAAGAAGGCGTCCGAGGCGACGACGGAGCCCTCGAGCGCGAGCCCCGCGTTTCCCGCCTTGATCGACGCGATGCGCGCGGAATCCACCCGGCTCATCTGGCCGGCGCCGATCCCGAGCGTCATGCCGTTTGCGCAGAACACGATCGCGTTCGACTTGACGAATTTGGCCACCCGCCAGGCGAACAGCAGATCGGAGAGCTGTTGTGCCGAAGGCTGTTTCCTGGTGACGATCCGCAACTCGGATGTCGAGACATTACGCACGTCCGGGCTTTGCACCAGCAGACCGCCGCCCACCCGCTTGCAATCGAAGTCGTTCACGCCGCTGCCCGGCGGCACCTCCAGCACGCGCACATTCTGTTTTTGCGCGAGCACCTTGAGGGCTGCCTGCTCGACGCGCGGCGCGATCACGACCTCGACGAATTGCCCACCGACCGCTTCCGCCGCCAGCTCGTCGAGTGTGCCGTTGAAGGCGATGACGCCGCCAAAAGCGGAAGTCGGGTCGGTGGAAAAGGCGCGCCGGTAGGCATCGGTCGGGCTGGCTCCGATCGCGGCTCCGCTGGGATTGGCGTGCTTGATGATGACGCATGCCGGCTGTTCGAAGGTCTTTACGCACTCCCAGGCGGCGTCCGCGTCCGCGATGTTGTTGTAGGACAATTCCTTGCCCTGCAACTGCACGTAGCCCGCCAGCGCGCCGGGCGCCGGGCTCAGATCGCGATAGAAGGCGGCGCTCTGATGCGGGTTTTCGCCGTAGCGAAGATCCTGCACCTTCGCGAAGCTGACGTTGAACTGGTCGGGGAAGCCCTCACGCTTGCCGTCGATGTCCACGGCGGTGAGGTAATTGCTGATCGCGCCGTCGTAGGCGGCGGTATGCGAGAAAGCCTTCCTGGCCAGCCGGAAGCGGGTTTCGACGCTGAGCGCGCCGCCTGCCGACCCCATTTCCGCCGTCAGCTTCGGATAATCGGCGGGATCGGTGACGATTGCCACGTGCTGCCAGTTCTTTGCCGCCGCCCGTACCATGGTCGGGCCGCCGATGTCGATGTTCTCGATCGCGTCTTCCAGCCCGCAATCCGGCCTTGCCACCGTCTGCACGAAGGGATACAGGTTCACCACGACGATGTCGATGGTGGGGATCGCGGCGCGCTTCAGCGCTTCAAGGTGCTCGGGCAGGTCGCGGCGCGCGAGGATGCCGCCATGGACTTTCGGATGCAGCGTCTTGACGCGGCCGTCGAGCATCTCGGGGAAACCGGTGTAATCGCCGATCTCGGTCACCTTGAGGCCGGCATCGCGCAGCAGCCTCGCCGTGCCGCCGGTGGAGAGCAAGTCGATGCCGAAGCGGGATAGCGCGCGGCAGAAGTCGACGATGCCGGATTTGTCCGATACGCTGATCAACGCCTGTTTGCGTGCGGTCATGCTGTTCTCGCGAGAAAAAACAAAACCGCCCGCGAGCTGAGCGCGGGCGGGCCTGCTTCGGATTCGATTTTACGCCGACGTTACTTGATGCCGTAAGACTTCATCTTCTTGCGCAGCGTGTTGCGGTTCATGCCCAGCAGCTGGGCGGCCTGCGTCTGATTGCCGGCGACCCGGTGCAGCACCACCTCGATCAGGGGTTTTTCGACCGAACTCAGCACCATGTCATAGATCGCGCACGGTTTCTCGCCGTCGAGGTCGCGAAAGTAGCCGTCGACCGCCTTGCGCACGCAGCGGGCGATTTCGTTGTCGTTGATCATGCTGCGAGTTCCTCGATACAGGTCAGACAGCCTCCCCGGCCGGCGAGCGCTTGGAAAAAGGTCTCCACTTCCTCCAGCTGCGCTTGCGCCGACTCCAGCCGGTTCACGTTCTGCCGGAACGATTCCGCGTCCGCGAGCCCCTTCGTGTACCAGGCGATGTGTTTGCGGGCTACCCGCACACCAGTGTACTCGCCGTAGAGGACGTACAGAGATTGCAAGTGCCGTACCAGAATGCGGCGGATGTCATCGACTTCCGGCTGCGGCAATTCCCGTCCCGTTTCAAGAAAGTGCAGGATTTCGCGGAAAATCCACGGTCTTCCCTGCGCGGCGCGGCCGATCATGATGGCGTCGGCGCGCGTGTGCTCGAGCACCTGCTTCGCCTTCCACGGCGAATCGATATCGCCGTTTGCGATCACCGGAATTCCCACCCGCGTCTTGACTTCGGCAATGGTGTCGTATTCTGCGGCACCGGCGTAGAGATCGACCCGGGTGCGGCCGTGAATCGCGATCGCCCGAATGCCGGCCGATTCCGCCATTCTTGCCACGCGCACCGCATTGCGATGATCGCGGTCCCATCCGGTGCGCATTTTGAGCGTGACCGGCACGTCCACCGCGCCAACCACGGCTTCCAGGATTTCCCCCACCAGCGGTTCGTCGCGAAGCAGCGCGGAACCGGCGAAGACGTTGCACACCTTCTTGGCCGGGCAACCCATGTTGACGTCGATGATCTGTGCGCCGCGGTCCACGTTGTAGCGCGCCGCCTGCGCCATCGTTTCGGGATCGGCGCCGGCGATCTGCACGGAGATCGGCTCGACTTCGCCTTCGTGATTCGCGCGGCAACGCGTCTTGCGGGAATCCCGAAGCGCGCTGTTGGACGCGATCATCTCGGACACCGCCATGCCCGCGCCGAGCGTTTTGCAGAGCTGCCGGAACGGCCGATCGGTGACGCCAGCCATCGGCGCCACGATCAATCCGTTCCTGAGCGAGTGATCACCGATCTGCATGGCCGGCTCAATCAAAAAGGGCCGCCATTTTATCGCAAAGCGGTATGCGTCAACGAAGAATCGACGGCTTCAGAGCGCGCTGCCGAACATCATCCGCCGCATCAGGAAGCGTTTCGCGGGCGGATGGGTGTCGAGACAGGAAAGGGCGACGCCGCGCGCTGCGGCAAGAACGGCGGAATCGTTGGAAAAGAGCCTGGCGAGGGCGTCGGTGGAAAAGATGCCGGCGGCGCGGTCGGTCCGCCGCGCCGCGCGGTAGCGCTGGAGCGCGCCTTCGGTGCCCGGATCCGACAAATCCGTACGGCGCAGGATCTCTCCCAGGGCCCACGCATCGCGCAACCCGAGATTGAATCCCTGGCCGGCGATCGGGTGCAGGGTCTGCGCCGCGTTGCCGAGCAGCACGACGCGCGCTTGCACCGGCTCGATCGCGTAGCGTAGCCGCAGTGGAAAGCCGGCGCGCTCCCGCACTGCTACGAAGCGTCCGGCACGGTCGCCGAAGTGCGTCTGCAATCTTTCCAGGAACGCCTGTTCGTCCAGGCCGAGCAGAATCGGCGCATCAGCGGGAGCGCAGGACCATACCAGTGCATATTCCTCGCCAGAGGGCAGAAGCGCTACCGGTCCACCCGGCGTGAAGCGCTCGTAGGCGCGGTTTGCGTGCGGCGCCGAGGAGCGGACGAGCGCGACGACGGCGGTTTGTTCGTAATCCCGCGCCCCGAATTGCGTGCCCGTCTGGTCGCGCAGCACCGCTCCGCCGTCCGCGACGGCCGCCAGCGAGGCTTCGACGAGGTTCTCGGTACCGTCCCGGAGGTAGCGCAGGCGCACCGCGTCGGGCCGCGACTCGATCGCGGTCACGGCTGCGCCGGGGCGCAGCTGCGCACCGCGCGCGACGGCCGCCTCGTGCAATGCGTCGTGCAGCGCGGAAAACCCGGTGACATATCCCAGTGCCGGCACACCGACCTCCCGTGCGGCGAGGACGGTGCGCCCGAAGGCGGCGCGCTGCGAGACGTGAATCTCTGTGATCGGAGTCGACGCCTCGAGTGCTGCCCAGACGCCGAGTCGTTCCAGGATGAGACGACTGCCGTAGGAAAGCACAAGCGTGCGCGCGTCGGCATGACGCCGACCGAGGTCCTTTTCCAGGATGAGCGGCGCGCGAGTCGCACCGGCGAGCGCCGCTGCAAGCGCGCAGCCGATCGGTCCGCCGCCGACGATGACGAGGTCGCGTCGCTCGAGGTCCATGATGCTAGTCGCGCATCGCCGCTTCCACCTCGGCGACGCTCTTGGGCGCCTGGGCGGTCAGGATTTCGCAACCGTGCTCGGTGACCAGCGCGTCGTCCTCGATACGCACGCCGATATTGCAGAGCCGCTCCGGCACGCCTTCGCCCGGCCGGATGTAACAGCCCGGCTCGACGGTGAGCACCATACCCGGCGCGAGCTTGCGCCAGGCCCCGGCATGCTTGTAGTCGCCGGCATCGTGCACGTCCATGCCGAGCCAGTGGCCGGTGCGGTGCATGTAGAAGCGCCGGTAATCGCCCGATTCGATCACGCCGTCCACCGTTCCCTTGCACAGGCCGAGATCGATCATCCCCTGCGCGAGTATCTTCACCGCGGCGCGGTGCGGGTCTTCCCATTCGTTGCCGGGCTTGACCTGTTCGATCGCGGCAGCCTGCGCCGCGAGCACCAGCTCGTACACCTCGCGCTGCGGGCCGGCAAAACGTCCGTTGACCGGGAAAGTGCGGGTGATGTCGGCAGCGTAGCCGTCCAACTCGCAGCCGGCATCGATCAGCAACAGGTCGCCGTCGTTGAGCGTTGCATCGTTGCGCACATAGTGCAAGATGCAGGCATTGGCGCCGCCCGCGACGATCGGCGTATAAGCCGGCGCCTGTGAACCGTGGCGGCGGAATTCGTGCAGCAGCTCGGCCTCGATCTCGTACTCGCGGCGGCCGGGGCGTGCGGCGCGCATGGCGCGGCGGTGGGCTTGCACGGATATCTCGGCGGCGCGGCGCATGGTGGCAAGCTCAGCCGAGTCCTTGATCAGCCGCATGTCGTCGAGGTGCGCGCGCAGGTCGCGAATTTCTCCGGGGGCGCAGACCCCGCTTCGCACCTGTTCTTTGACTTTGTTGATCCAGCCGATTACGCGTGTATCCCATTCCGGGTCGCCGCCCACGTCGCAGAAGACGGCCGGCTGGTTGGCGAGCACCTGCGGCATGAATTGGTCGAGTTCGCCGATCGGTCGGGCTTCATCGACGCCGAACGCCTCGCGTGCCTGTTCCGGACCCACCCGGTAACCGTCCCACACCTCCCGCTCCGGATCCTTGTCACGGCAGAACAGGATCGCCCTGTGCGGCGCTCCCGCCACGAGGACCAGCGCCGCTCCCGGCTCCGGGAAGCCGGTGAGGTAGTAGAAGTAGCTGTCGAAGCGGAAGGGATAATGGGCATCGCGGTTGCGCACCCGCTCGAGAGCGGTACGCACCACCGCCACACCCGCACCCATGCGGCGCGCGAGCTCGGCCCGGCGCCTGGCAAAGATCTCGTTTCCGTTCATGGGAAAGCGTCCGGATGGCAGCCGGATTATAGGTCCGCGTCGGAAAGCACGCTGCGCATCAATTCCGCCGTGGCCCGCGCCTTTCCCTGGGCGTGCACGACCGCGTAGTTCCAGGTCGGCACGCTCGGCTGGCTCGCATACCAGGACGGCGAGACATAGTGATGAGGTCCGTGAAAGATCGCGAGGCTTTGTCCCGCGTCCAGTACCCTCCAGTGAGGATTTGCCTTGGCCATGTGACCGCGCAACACGCGTCGATTTTCGTCTGCAATCAGCGGCAGGTGGCTGACCCACGGGACCTCGCCGGTCGACGAGATCAGCGTCGCGAACGGCCAGTCCCGAACCAGCTTCCACAGCCGGCTTTCGTCCGGCTCGGCAAAGGACGCGGGCATATAAATCAAGACGTCTCTCCAATGAGCATGCGGTTCAACGCCGCCAGGCGCTCGGGCGTACCCGCGTCCATCCAGATGCCGCGGTGATGCTCCCCGCTCACTTCCCCTGCCTCCATGGCTTCGCGCAGCAGGGGCGCAAGCGGCTGCTTCCTGCCGCGATCCAGTCCGGCAAAGAACTCCCTGCGGTACGCGCCGATGCCGCTGAACGTGAGCGCGTCTGCGCCCGCCGCCTCGACCCGTCCGGCGTGCAGGCAGAAGTCGCCCCGGGGATGGTGGGATGGATTATCGACCAGCACCAGATGTGCGACCCGGGAGGCATCGGTCGCAAGCGCGTCCAGCGCACGCCCCAGCGCACGAAAATCATAATCGGTGAAAATGTCCGCGTTGACCACCGCGAAGACCTGCGCCGCGAGCAGTTCGAGCGCGTTTCGAACGCCCCCTGCCGTTTCCAGCGGCTCGCGCTCCGGGGAGTACAGGATAGACAGATGCCAACGGCGGCCGTCACCCAGCGCTTTCTCGATCTGTTCGCCCAGGTGCGCATGGTTCACGACGACGCGGGAGAATCCGCCTGCGGCGAGGCGCTCGAGCTGCCAGCCGATCAGCGGTTTGCCGCCCGCGGTAAGAAGAGGCTTGGGCACGCCATCGGTCAGCGGGCGCATGCGCTCTCCCCGACCGGCAGCCAGGATCATCGCGGTTCGCTGCGGGGCTACCACGGTCAAAACGTGTAGCCGACCTGCGCCGCGCGGTTTTCCAGCTCGTCGAGCAGGCGCGCCAGCGGCGACAGCGCGCCGTAGCGTTCGGCGCAGGCGCGCGCATAGCGCAGAAAGCGGGGCGTATCCTCGAGGTATCCCGGTTTGCCGTCCCGGTAGCGAATGCGGGCGAAGATTCCGAGCACCTTCAGGTGACGCTGCAGCCCCATCCATTCGAACTCGCGATAGAACTCGCCGAAGTCCTCGCGCACCGGAAGCCTTGCGGCGCGTGCCTTTTCCCAATAGCGTACGGTCCAGTCGAGCACCCGCTCCTCGTCCCAGCTCAGAAACGCGTCGCGCAGCAGCGACACCATGTCGTAGCTGATCGGGCCGTATACCGCGTCCTGAAAGTCGAGGACGCCGGGGTTGGGCTCGCTCACCATCAGGTTTCTCGGCATGTAATCGCGATGCACGTAGACCCGCGGCTGTGCCAGTGCGCTTAGAAGCAGAACGCGGAACACCGCCTCCAGCGCGTCGCGCTGTCTCTGCGACAATTCGACGCACAGATGCCTGCCGACGTACCATTCAGGGAACAGCTCCATCTCGCGGCGCAACAGGGTCTTGTCGTAATCCGGCAGCATGCCTGCCCGGCTCGCGGACTGCCAGCGCACCAGGGCAGCAGTGGCGTCAGCGAACAGCCGATCCGCCTCGCCGCCGCGCAAGGCTTCCAGATAGGTGACGGCACCCAGGTCCGTCATCAGCAGGAACCCGCGCTCGAGGTCCTGAGCAAGAATGCGCGGTACATGCAGGCCGGCTTCCGCCATCAACCGGGCGATTTTCACGAACGGGCGGCAATCTTCCTGCGGCGGCGGGGCGTCCATCGCGATCAGCGTGGCGTCGTTGAAGAAGACGCGGAAATAGCGACGGAAGCTGGCGTCCGAAGACGCGGGTGCGAGGCGCAGGCTTTTTCCGGGGAGCTGCTCGACGAGCCACCGTTCGAGCGCCGCGGTGCGTTCCAAGGGCGTTCGTTGATAGACGTGTGAATTTATGAGATTTTAACATCCCACTCCGGCCGACAGCTTCGAATGCAGCCGCGTTATCGTCCCGCCTCTGTCTTTCTGTTGTCGGCCAGCCTTTTCTTCTGTTTGTCAACTCGCGCGCAGGAACTCGGCCTCAAGCTCAAGCTTCAGGAGGAACTCATTCCCTACTCGGTGGGCGCGGACGAGCAGACGCCGCTGTTCCTTGAGGCGGACCGGCTCCAGGGTCACGAGGACAAGGAAATCGAGGCCGAGGGCAACGTGCGCCTGCGTAAGCGGGGCGAAGCGATTTTCGCGGACTACTTGCGCTACTCGTTTCCGGAAGATTCGGTGACTGCGCGCGGAAACCTGCGCTTCGAGCACCAGGGCAGCATCCTGCGCGGGGAGGATCTCACCTACAACCTGCGCGACAGCACGGGCCTGGTGAACAAGGCCGATTATTTCATCATCGACGTCCACGGCCGCGGCACCGCGGATCGCATCGTGGCGCAGAGCAAGACCCGCCTGCATGTCGACAACGGCACGTTCACCAACTGCGACGTCGGCAATGACGACTGGTACCTGCGGACCGACAAGCTGGATCTGGACCGCACGCGGGACGTTGGTACCGCGCGCGACGCGACGGTGGTGTTCAAGGGACTGCCGGTTCTCTACACCCCCTATCTCGACTTCTCGCTCAGCGGCGCGCGCAAGAGCGGCTTCCTGCCGCCGTCGCTCGGCTCGAGCGGGCAAAGCGGCCCGGAGATCACGCAGCCTTACTACTGGAACATCGCACCCAACGCCGACGCGACCATTTCACCGCGCTTCATGACTCGGCGCGGATTGTTGTGGGGCGAGGAGTTCCGCTACCTCGAGCCGGATATGAACGGCCAACTGTTCGGCGAATACCTACCGGACGATCGGGTGCGGCAGGAAAACCGTTATGCGTATTCGCTGCAGCACCACCAGAACTTCGGCAACGGCTTCACCGGAAACGTGGACCTGGAGGGCGTCTCGGACGACTTCTACTTCACCGATCTTGCCGACAAGATTTCCGTGACTTCGATAACGAACCTGCCCCGCCAGGGCAGCCTGCAGTACGACGGCGGCTGGTGGACGGTGAACACGCTGGTGCAAAAATTCCAGACCCTGCAGGATCCCCTCGCGCCGGTCGTGCCACCCTACGACCGGGAGCCGCAGATCACGCTGCTCGCAAACCAGCAGCCGGCCTCTTTGTTGGACCTGAATTTCAACGGCGAACTGGTGGACTTTCGCCACCCGTCCCTCATCGAGGGAAGGCGCAGCACGTTAAACCCCAGCGTGAGCGTCCCCTTGCAGACGTCCTACTTCAATTTCACGCCGAAGGTGGGTTATCGCTATACGCACTATACATTTGACGACGACTTCACGCCTCCGAGGACGGTCGCGGTACCGATCTACAGTCTCGACAGCTCGATGACCTTCGAGCGCGATACCAAGCTCTTCGGACAGGCGCTTACCCAGACGCTGGAGCCACGCCTGTACTACGTCTACATTCCCTTTCGCCAGCAGGACGAGCTGCCGAATTTCGATACCGCCGTCGCGGACTTCAATTTGGCGCAGATCTTCACCGAAAACCAGTTTACGGGCGGCGACCGGATCAACAACGCCAATCAGCTCACCGCTGCGGTCAGCAGCCGTTTCATCACGCCGGAGGACGGCGCCGAAAAACTCCGCCTGACCTTCGGCGAGCGATACTACTTCACGCCGCAGCTGGTGTCGCTGAACACAAATTTTCCCGGTGCCCCGCCTGCGGCCGTGATCACGGGCGGAACGCCGGCAGCGAACCACTCCGACCTGCTGGCGGCGATCAGCGGTTCCATGGCGCGGAGCTGGATGACCGAGGTCACGACGGAATACAGCACGCAGGACCAGCGGTTCGAGCGCAGCAACGTGAGCGTCCAATACCTTCCGGATACCGGCAAGGTCGTGAACTTCGCCTATCGCTTTACCCGCGGCCTGCTCGAGCAGCTGGACTTGTCCTCGCAGTGGCCGTTATCGGCGAAGTGGAGCGGCATTGCGCGCTGGAATTACTCGCTGCAGGACAGGCAGCTCCTAGAGGGGTTGGCGGGCGTCGAGTACAATGCGGGATGCTGGGGTGTACGTTTCGCCCTGCACAGATTCGTGACCTTCACGCAAGAGTACACTAATGCAGTCATGCTTCAGTTCGAGCTCTCCGGCCTGTCTCAAAGCGGCGGATCGATTCAGACCTTGAGGCAGTTCATTCCCGGATTTGTCAACACGCTGCAGAATAGAAGCGTAGAGCGAAATCCGTTCCCCGTTTACTGATAGGGAACACGAAATCGTTGCCGCGATCGCCGAGGTTCAATCCAGTCACGCCGAAATTCGCCGAATGCAAGTGCGTAACATTGCGAAGCCGCTCCTCTTCGTCTTCGTGATCTGCGTGCCGTGCGTGGCCGCGCGCGCCGCAGAGGAGCACAAGGCGTCGGCGCCGCTGCTGCTGGATCGCACGGTGGCCGTTGTCAACAACGAGGTGCTGACCAAGGTCGATCTGGACGACCAGGTGAAGATGGCGATGTTGCAACTCAAACGCCAGGGCACTCCGCCGCCGGCGGCCGATGCACTCGAAAAGCAGCTGCTGGAGCGCATGATCACGTCCAGGATTCTGGTCCAGACGGCCAAGGAGACCGGTCTGCGCGTGGAGGACGCCCAGCTCCAGCGTGCCATCGAGCGCATTGCCGAAGAAAACAAGATGACGCCGGATCAGTTCCGCAAGTCGATGGAGGACGACGGCGTCAACTTCAATCGCTTCCGCGAGGAATTGCGAAACGAGATCCTCGTTACTAGGCTCAAGGAGCGGGAAGTCGATAGCAAGATAGTGATCACCGACGCCGAGATCGATGGTTACCTGCGCAACCAGACGCTACAGGGGGGCAAAGACGATGAGTACAACCTGGCGCACATCCTGATCCTGGTTCCGGAAGGTGCCACCCCGGAGCAGATCCAGGCCAAGCGGGCAATCGCGGATCGTGCGCTGGCCCAGCTCCAGGCGGGAGCGGACTTCCGCCAGGTCTCGGCGAGCTTTTCGGACGCGCAGAACGCTTTGGAGGGTGGCCCGCTCGGCTGGCGCACCACGGCTCGCCTGCCCGAGATGTTCGTCGACGCGGTCAAGGGACTGAAGGTGGGCGAGGTGAGCCAGGTGCTGAGAAGTCCCAACGGCTTTCACATCCTCAAGCTGCTCGACAAGCGCGGAAATGAATCCCCAGTCATCGTCCAGCAGACCCACGCTCGTCATATTCTGATCCGCACCAGCGAAGTCGTGTCGGAAAACGAGGCCAAGCACCGGCTGGAAGGTCTTCGCGAGCGCGTCGTCCTGGGCAACGCGGACTTCGGCGAGCTGGCGCGGCAGCACTCGGAGGACGCAAGCGCGACCAAGGGCGGCGACCTGGGTTGGCTGTCTCCCGGCGACACGGTGCCGGAGTTCGAGCACGCGATGAATGCCCTCAAGCCGGGGGAAGTGAGCGAGCCGGTACGTACCTCCTTTGGCTGGCACCTCATCCAGGTGCTCGAAAGGCGCGACGAGGACATGTCCAAGGAAAGGCAGCGCGTGCTTGCGCGGCAGGCGATTCGGCAGAGGAAGTCGGACGAGGCATATCAGGAGTGGGTGCGCCTGCAGCGCGACAAGGCCTACGTCGAATACCGTCTCGAGGACCACTGAGCGGGGCGGTGCGCCGCTCTCCGCCGCTCATGCAGTTGCCCCGCCCGCGCAAGCGCTTCAGCCAGAATTTCCTGGTCGATTCCAATTACGTTGCCCGCATAGTCGAGGCGATCGCACCGCGGCCGCAGGACCGGCTGCTCGAAATCGGCCCCGGGTTCGGCGCGTTGACCGGCGCGCTGCTCGAGCGGGTCGATTCGATGGACGCTGTGGAGATCGATCGCGACGCGGTGCGCGCGCTTCGAGAGCGCTTCCCGCCCGCCCGGCTGCGCGTTCACGAAGGAGATGCGCTGGACTTCGACTTTTGCGCTCTCGGCACCGGGCTGCGGCTGGTGGGCAACCTGCCCTATCACATCTCGACACCGTTGCTGTTCCGCGTGGACGCAGCCTACGCCTCGGTCCGCGACTGTCATTTCATGCTTCAGAAGGAAGTGGTGGAGCGCATGGCCGCTATTCCGGGCACGCGGCAATACGGACGTTTGACGGTCATGCTGCAGTACCACTGGCGCGTCGAGCGCCTGTTCGATGTGCCGCCGGGCGCCTTCCGTCCGCGGCCGAAAGTCTGGTCGGCGATCGCGAGAATGCTTCCGCTCGGGCAGCCGGCTTCCCAGGCGCGGGACCATGGAGTCTTTTCTCGCCTTGTCGCCGCCGCGTTTATGCAACGCCGCAAGACCCTGCGAAACGCACTCCGCGACCTTCTTGCCGAAGTGGACATTGCAGGGTGCGGAATTGATCCCGGCGCGCGGGCGGAGACGCTGGGCATTGCGGAGTTCGTGCGGCTGGCAAACCGCGCGGCCGCCCGGCTCAGCGTTCGCGCTGGATGAACTCTATCTTGTAGCCGTCAGGATCCTCGACGAAAGCAATCACCGTCGTCCCATGCTTCATGGGTCCGGCCTCGCGCGTGACCCTGCCGCCGCGCTTCCTGACTTTCTCGCAAGCCTGGTGGGCGTCGTCGACGGCGATCGCGATATGACCGTAGCCGTTGCCCACGTCGTATTTCGCGGTGTCCCAGTTGTGGGTAAGCTCGACTACCGCTTCATCGGCCTCGTCGCCGTATCCGACAAAGGCAAGGGTGAATCGCCCCTCGGGATAGTCTTTCCGGCGCAGCACGCGCATGCCGAGCGCGTTTGTGTAGAAGTCGATCGACCGCTGGAGATCTCCCACCCGCAGCATAGTGTGCAGAATGCGCATGTGCCGTTCACTTCATCAGATTTCGACCAGCTCGAAGTCCTCTTTCCGCGCCCCGCATTCGGGACAGACCCAGTTGACGGGGACATCTTCCCAGCGCGTCCCGGGCGGAATGCCCTCCTCCGGGAGACCGGCCGCCTCGTCGTAGATGAAGCCGCAGATGAGGCACATATAAGTCTTGAATACTTCGGTTTCGCTCGAATTCATTTCGCTACAGGCATTTCCGTTAGAATGCGATTTTAAGTCCAAAGGCGGTCACGCCGCATGAATCACGACGTGCCTGAAGTTCCTCCCATCGTCCTCGTCTTTGCAGCCACCGATCCAAGCAGCGGCGCCGGTATCCAGGCCGATGTGCTGACCCTTTCCAGCATGGGGTGCCATCCACTGTCGGTGGTCACCGCCGTTACCGTCCAGGACACTATGGGTGTGGAGGATCTGATGCCGCTCGACGCGGAGTGGGTCGCGGATCAGGCGCGCTGCGTTCTAGAGGACGTGCCGGTCACTGCGTTCAAGATCGGGCTGCTCGGTAGCGTCGAAACCATTGCCGCGATTGCCGAGGTAGTCTCCGACTATCCCGACATTCCGCTCGTGCTCGATCCGGTACTCGCCTCCGGACGGGGCGATGAACTCGCCTCCGAGGACATGATCTCCGCGATGCGCAAGCTGCTGATCCCGCAGACTACCGTGCTCACCCCCAACAGCCTGGAAGCCCGGCGCCTCACTCAGGACGACGGCGAGGAAAGCGACGACCTGGGCTTGAACGAGTGTGCGCGGCGCCTGCTCGTGCTCGGCTGCGAGTACGTGCTCATCACCGGTACGCACGAAAACACCGCGCAGGTTGTCAATACGCTGTACAGCCAGGACGGCGTCGTGCGCAGCGACGCATGGGAGCGGTTGCCGGGCTCGTATCATGGTTCCGGCTGCACGCTCGCGTCGGCGGTTGCGGCGACGCTGGCCAACGGCCTGGACGTTCCGCAAGCGGTGCACGATGCACAGGAATACACCTGGCAGGCCCTCAAGTATGCGTATCGCGCGGGGATGGGCCAGCTCATTCCCGATCGGCTTTTCTGGGCGCGGGAAGAAGACGACGATGGCGGCGGGCGCGATTAGCGGCCTGTATGCGATCACGCCCGACATCGCAGACACTACCGTCCTGGCCGAGAAGGTGGAAGCCGCCCTCCGGGGCGGGGCGCGCTGCGTTCAGTATCGCAACAAGACCGCACCCAAGTCCCTGAAGCTGGAGCAGGCGCGCGTGCTGGCTGCGCTTTGTCACCGCCACGCTGCACGGCTTATCGTCAACGATGGCGTGGACCTCGCGGCTGCAGCGGGCGCAGACGGCGTGCATGTGGGGCGGGACGATCCCTCGGTGAGCGAAGCGCGCGCGCGCCTGGGCTCGCGAGCGATCGTCGGCGCATCGTGCTACGCGGATCTGGTGCGGGCATTGGAAGCGGAAGACATGGGCGTGGACTATGTCGCGTTCGGCAGCTTTTACCCCTCCGGGACCAAGCCCGAGGCAACGCCCGCCCCAATCGGATTGTTGCGCGAGGCGCGAGGCGTGCTGCGCGTGCCTGTCGTCGCAATCGGCGGAATCACCGTGGAAAACGCCGCGTCACTGATCGATGCGGGAGCAGACGCCCTGGCGGTGTCCGGGGCCCTGTTCTCGGCGCCGGACGTAACGCAAGCCGCGCGGTCGTTCTGTGCTCTTTTCGGACGGGGCGTGTCGACCGGAAGGTTCGAGCGCGGATCATGATGGGCAAGAACGAGATCCTTTTCCAGAAATCGCAGGTGGTCATTCCAGGAGGCGTGAACTCACCTGTACGTGCCTTTGGCGCCGTGGGCGGCACGCCCGTATTCGTCGCGCGCGGAGAGGGCGCTCGGATCTGGGACGTCGAGGGCAAGAGTTACATCGACTATGTGGGCTCCTGGGGACCTCTGGTGCTGGGTCACGCGCATCCTCAGGTGGTACGCACCGTACACGAGGCGGCAGCGCGCGGCTTGAGCTTCGGTGCGCCGACCGAGGCGGAACTGGAGATGGCCGATCTGTTGACCCGTGCGCTGCCTTCCGTCGAGCAGGTGCGCCTGGTCAGTTCGGGTACCGAAGCGACGATGAGCGCGATCCGCCTGGCGCGCGGCCACACCGGTCGCGCCAAGATCGTGAAATTCGAGGGCTGCTATCACGGCCACGCCGACTCGCTGCTGGTCAAGGCGGGTTCCGGAACGCTGACCTTCGGTCGGCCAAGCTCGGACGGAGTGCCGGCCGAAACCACCGCGCACACGGTTGTCCTCGATTACAACGATAGTGAGACGCTGACACATGCGTTCGCAAAGTCTGGAAAGGACATCGCGGCGGTGATTGTTGAGCCGATCGCGGGCAACATGAATCTCGTAAAGCCGAAGCCGGAGTTCCTGAGTGCCATGCGCGAGTTGTGCACTCGGCATGGCGCAATTTTGATATTCGACGAGGTGATGACCGGTTTTCGCGTCGGAGCGGCGGGCGCGCAAGGCCTCTACGGCATTACCCCTGACCTCACCACGCTGGGAAAGGTGATCGGCGGCGGCATGCCGGTCGGCGCGTTCGGCGGCCGCAGGGACATCATGCAAAAGATCGCTCCGCTCGGCTCGGTGTATCAGGCCGGAACGCTGTCAGGGAATCCCGTCGCCGTCGCAGCAGGTATCGCCACGCTCAGGTTGGTTCTCCAGCCCGGATTTTTTGAGCGGTTGTCGGAGACGACGGGCAGACTCGTGGCCGGGTTGGAGCAGGCAGGCAAGGAAGCCGGTCTTGCTTTCTGCGCACAATCGGCCGGCGGCATGTTCGGCCTGTATTTCAGGCACGAACCACCCGACAGCTACGCGCGGGTAATGGAGTGTGACCGCGAGCGATTCAGCCGTTTTTTCCACGCGATGCTCGCCGAGGGCGTGTATCTCGCTCCTTCGGCATTTGAAGCCGGATTTGTGAGCGCGGCGCATGGCGCCGCGGAAGTGGAAGAGACCCTGGCCGCCGCAAAGCGGGCGTTTGCTGGTATGGCCTAATGCAGGCCGGAAATGTATTCGGCGAGAGCGGTGATCTCCTGGTCGGAAAGGCGCGACGCTATGTTCCGCATCATCTGGTTCTCGTCGTTGCCGCGCTCGCCAGCGCGGAACGCTTTGAGCTGGTTCGAGGTGTATTCGTCTTGTTGGCTCGACAGACGCGGATATTGCGCAGGGATACCGGCCCCGTTCGGGGAATGACAGCCTGCGCAGGCCGGAACGCCTTTGTCGGCGACGCCGCCGCGGTAAAGCTTCTGGCCTTGCGCGACCAGGTCCTTGTCCTTGGCCGCACCCTGCCTCGGCTTTTGGGATGAAAAGTATGCCGCCAGATTGCGCATGTCCTCGTCGGACAGGGAGGCCACCATTCCGGCCATCACAGGGTTTTTCCGCTCACCGGACTTGAAATTGCGCATCTGCTTGTACAGGTACTCCGGATGCTGGCCGGCGAGATTCGGATTGGGAGCCAGAGGGCTGTTGCCGTCGCCGCCGTGGCAGGCAGCGCATACTTGAGTTGCAATCGTCTGGCCTTTTGCGGCATCGCCGAGCGGTGCCGCCGAGGTCACTAACGGCAGAACAAGGAACAAGGTTAAGAGCATTCGCATGATTGACATTGGCTCCCGGATCGTCCGCCCTCGGCCTGGCAGGCGGGGGCAAAAGCCGCGTAATTCTAGCGCAAGTGGATTGGTGAACCGTTGCTTCTGAACCGCGCTGATTTTCATTGCGCCGCCGAGGCGGTTGCGCATCTTCCCCGCGACAGCCGCGCAGAGGTGGCATTTGCCGGCAGGTCCAACGCCGGCAAGTCGAGTGCGATCAACGCGCTCACCGGACGTCGGCGCCTTGCCCATGCGAGCAAGACTCCGGGGCGCACGCGGCAAATCAATTTTTTTTCGGTCGGCGACGGACGGTTCATCGTGGATCTGCCAGGTTACGGATATGCCCGTGCACCAGGAGAGACGAAACAGCGTTGGGCTGCACTCCTCTCGGAGTATCTGTTATCGCGCCAGCCGCTCCGGGGACTGGTGGTCGTGATGGATGCACGACATCCGCTGACCGAGCTCGACAGCAAATTGCTGGACTGGTTTGCGCCTACCGCCAAGCCGGTGCATGTGCTGCTGTCCAAAGCCGACAAGCTTTCGCGATCGCAGGCGTCAGCCGTGATTGAACGGGTCGCGAATACGCTCGCCTCCCGCTACTTGCATTGCTCGGCGCAGCTCTTTTCGAGCGCGACCTCTAATGGCGTCGCCCAGGCGCGGCGGCTCGTTGCCGAGTGGCTGGGAGTGGCACCGGATTGCCAGTCGGGGCCGGTAGAATAAAAAACCCCCGGTTAAAGGGGACTAAAACCGGGGGCAAGCCTCATTGAACTAAGGCACCCGCTCAGGGAGGAAAGCGGGAGACATCACTGTCTACCCATATAGATAGCTCCGGCCTGGAGAAGTTCCATCAGTCGAGTCTCAAAGTTACGGAAGGAATGCGAATGCAAGTATTGGGGCGTTTTCCGCGGCGGCGTATGCGGAGGCTGAGGCGGGACAACTTTTCTCGCCGTTTGGTTCGTGAGCATGTGCTTACTCCGGATGACTTCATCTATCCGGTTTTTGTCATCGACGGTCACAACAGATCTGAGCCGGTACCTTCCATGCCAAGTGTCTATCGACAGACGATAGACCTTCTGCTCCATCAAGCGCAACGCTGTGCGGAACTGGGTATTCCCGCCATCGCGCTGTTCCCGGTCATCGCTGCAGAACGGAAGACGCCGGAGGCGACAGAGGCCTTTAATCCACAAGGCCTTATCCCGCGTACCATCCGAGAGCTGAAATCGCGCTTCCCGCAATTGGGGGTGATCACCGACATCGCACTAGATCCCTATACCAGCCATGGTCAGGACGGGCTCATCGACGATAGCGGATACGTATTGAACGACGAAACCATCGGAGTCCTGGTCAAACAGGCACTGTCCCATGCCGAGGCTGGTGTCGACGTGGTCGCGCCGTCGGACATGATGGATGGCCGCGTCGGCGCGTTACGCGCCGCACTGGACGCACGCGGTTTCCAGAAGGTGCGGATACTTGCGTACGCAGCCAAGTATGCCTCCAGCTTTTACGGACCCTTCCGCGATGCAGTTGGCTCCGCCGCCAGTCTGGGCAAGGGAGATAAGTACACCTATCAGTTGGATCCTGCCAATTCCAACGAGGCGCTGTGGGAGGTCGGACTCGATCTCGAAGAGGGTGCCGACATGGTGATGGTAAAGCCGGGGCTTCCTTATCTGGACATCGTTCGCCGCGTGAAAGATGAATTCGCGGCGCCGACATTCGTCTACCAAGTCAGCGGCGAGTACGCAATGCTGAAGGCGGCCGGGCAGAACGGCTGGATTGACGAGCAAAAGTGCGTACTCGAAGCGCTGCTCGCGTTTAAGCGAGCTGGTGCAGACGCAATTCTGACTTACTTTGCTCTGGATGCGGCCGCCTGGCTGGTCGGCCGGTGATTCTTCTAGCGTGTATCGACGGCGAGGATCGACTCTAGCCGCTGCGGCTTGGCATGCTCGTATGGCCGGCCTTCCGCGGTGCTGCGCAGGCTCCGCCGCTGATCCTGCGGCGAGAAAACGCTGATGTCGAAGTTTGCATCGCCGGTGCGGACGCTAAAGCAGGGAATCGCGCGCCACTGATCGCCAATATAGAGCCGGCGCTCGCGGGCGCGATAGGCGATACCCCGGTTGAGGAAAAACAACTCCACGTCCTTCACGCTGTCGGTGAACAGGTGCAGGTCGATATCCGAATATTTTCCTGCAGCGCCGGACAGTACAGGGCCGGAAAGAAATGGATCGAAGGACGACAACAAGTGCATCATCTCGAGTGCCCGCGTGCGCAAGTGCCGTAACCGGACACGTTGTTCCTCCGCCTGATACAGCTGCTGATAGGCGCGCAGAGCCTCTTCCACTTCTTCGTTACTGGGCAGATTGCGTGTCTCCGGAGCCCCAGCCTGTCGGGCGGCCTTGCGTTTCGCAAGGGCCAAATCGTCAATTCCATCGACCGCCATGAGGCGCGCCGCCAGATGCGCGATAGTGCCGCGCATCTGGCGGCTGTTATTGCTGTCACGAGGCATCGATCGTCAGTATATTTGATCCTTCACTTCTTCTTGGGGTTTGCGCTCCCCCTCCACGGATAGTGTCTCGTTTTCCTGCTCCGGCGGCACATTCTCGTGGTAGAAGTACTCTATCATTGGATTTGGCGCATTGCGGTCGCGCAGGCCAGTTTCCGAGTTGATCGCCACCGCGAGCACTCCCTCCGGCGCGACTGGCAGTTCTTCCGGTTTGCCCTTGAGCGCATCGCGCATGTAAGAAATCCAGATCGGCAGCGCTGCAATCGCGCCGGTTTCGTGCTCGCCGAGCGAGTGGGGGCTGTCATATCCCATCCAGGCCACCGCAACCAGGTGGCGCTGAAAGCCTGCGAACCACGCGTCGAACTGGTCGTTGGTGGTACCCGTCTTTCCCGCAAGATCTACGCGGCCGAGCGCCATTGCCCGCGCTCCCGTCCCTCCGCGGATTACGTCCTGCATCATGTTAGTCATGATGAACGCGTTACGCGCATCGATCACGCGTTCGGCGCCTTTTCCCGCAACGACCGGATTGGCTCGCCCCAGTACGTTACCCTGCGCGTCTTCTATGCGATCGATAAAGTATGGAACGATGCGATAGCCGCCGTTGGCGAACACCGCATACCCCATTGCCAGCTCCAGCGGAGTCACCGACCCCGCACCGAGCGCCATCGTTAGATACGGTGGATGCTGCCGTGGGTCAAAGCCGAAGCGGGCGATGTATTCCTGCGCATATTGCGGAGTGATTGCCTGAAGAATCCGGATCGACACCAGGTTCTTGGATTTGGTAAGCGCTGTGCGCATACGGATCGGACCATCGAACGTCCCGTCGAAATTTCTCGGCTCCCACTGGACCGAGCCCGTTTCGCTGGCATCGATTGTGATCGGTGCATCGTTGATGATGGTGGCCGCGGTGAAACCCTTCTCCAAAGCTGCAGAGTAGATAAATGGCTTGAAACTCGAGCCCGGCTGACGGCGCGCCTGAGTGACATGATTGAACTTGTTACGGTTGAAGTCGAAGCCGCCGACCAACGCCCGAATCGCGCCGGTATCGGTGTCAAGCGATACGAGTGCCGCCTCGATTTTGGGCAGTTGCACGATCTGCCAGTTGCCCTTTTCGTCCTTTTGCACGCGAATCAGGGCGCCCCGCTTGAGCCGCGTCTTCGAGGGAGCCTTGGAGCCGAGGAACCGCGCCGCAAACCTCAGTCCCTCGCCCGAGATTTTTACCGTCTCTCCGCCCTTGCGGTATGCAGTGACTTCACGCGGACTCGACTCCAGGACTATCGCGGGAATGATGTCTTCGCCCTCCGCCTCGTCCGACAGGGCGTCTTCCATTTGCTCCTCAGTAACGTCCTTCGGAAGATCGAAGTAACCCTCGGCCCCGCGGTAGCCTTGGCGTTGGTCGTATTCCAGGGCTCCGGCCCGGACAGCTTTGTACGCTGCCTCTTGGTGCGGTACAGAAAGGGTCGTATAGACGCGAAAGCCCCGGGAATAGGCATCCTCCTTGTACGCGTCGTAAATTGCCTGCCGAACCATTTCCGCAAAGTAGTCCGCCTTGGTCGCGTACCGGGGGAGTTCCTTTGCGACCGAAATGGGCTGCGTGCTGGCCTCTTGGAGCTGCTTTTCGTCGATATAGCCAAGTTCGAGCATCCGGTGCAGGACATATATCTGACGCTGCTTGGCACGGTTCATGTTGACAAGCGGATTGTAGCGAGACGGGGCCTTTGGCAAGCCAGCCAGCATGGCGATTTCCGCTAAGTTGAGTTTGGTCAGCGGTTTTCCGAAATAGACTTGGGCGGCCGCGCCGAAGCCGTATGCCCGCTGGCCGAGGTAGATCTGATTGACGTAGATCTCAAGGATTTGGTCCTTGCTCAGGTTGTGTTCGATCTTGAACGCCAGCAGCGCCTCGTTGAACTTGCGGGCGAGAGTCTTTTCGGTACTTAGGAAGAAGTTTCGGGCGACCTGCATGGTGATCGTGCTCGCACCCTGCCTGGCGCTGGCCGTCGCAAAGTTGGCAAGCATCGCGCGCAATACGCCGATATAGTCGACCCCCCCATGTTCGTAGAAGCGCTCGTCCTCGGCCGCGATAACCGCTTGTCGGAGTTTCTCTGGCGTATCCGCGATTCGGACGAACGCCCGCCGCTCGTCGCCAAACTCGCCGATGAGTTCCCCTTCCACGCTATAGATTTGAAGCGGGATTTTGGGTTGATAACTGGCCAAGGTCTCGACGGAGGGAAGCCGCGGATAGGCGACCACGGCCGCGTAGCCGACCAAGAGCACAGCAGCGACTGCAATCGCCCCGGCTACGAGCAGGGCGTAGAACCACCAACGGGAAGACATGAGGTGGTGAGAGGTCTGATGGGTCAACAAAAAGCCATTATAGCGGCGCATTGGAGCCCTACCCAGGCTTGGCTTTTTGCTTTACATGCAATACTCTTGTTGCTAGGATTTAATGTAGTTTGTTCATAGTCTGCCTAACTGGCCTATGCTCAAAGGAAAATTTGAATTCAATACCGACTTCATCAGCGCGCTCTTCAAGCCGAAGGCGCCGCCTCTTGTGGGGGTAGACATTAGTTCGTCGTCGGTAAAGATGGTGGAACTGGGCGGTGCGGGCAAGGGTCGGTATCGGCTCGAACGCTACACCATCGAGCCGCTGCCAAAAGACGCTGTCGTCGACGGCAACATCATGAACTTGGAGCAAGTGGGCGATGCGGTTCGGCGTGGGTGGAAGCGGATGGGCACCCGCATCAAGAACCTGGCGCTTGCCCTTCCTTCAGCAGCAGTCATAACAAAGAAAATCGTTGTCCCCGCTGGACAGACCGAAGACCAGCTCGCAGCACAGGTCGAGGCCGAGGCCAATCAGTACATCCCCTTCGCCCTGGAGGAAGTCAATCTGGATTTCCAGACTCTGGGGCCGGCACCCAATAACGCCGAGGAAATGGAGGTGCTGATTGCCGCTTCCCGAAAGGAGAAAGTTGAGGACAGGGTAGCGGTAGCCGAATCCGTGGGCCTGAAGGCGGTGGTGATGGATATCGATTCGTTTGCCTCGCAAAACGCCTTCGAGCTGATGGCTACTCAGTTGCCGGACGAAGGGCGGGATCAGACGGTGGCGCTGGTGGACGTCGGTGCGTCAATGATGAATATCAATGTGCTGCGCAATAACCAGTCGGTCTACGTGCGCGAGCAGCCATTCGGCGGCAATCAGCTTACCCAGGACATCATGCGGCACTACAATCTTTCGGCCGAGGAAGCGGAGGCGGCAAAACGGGGCGGTGGATTGCCCGATACTTACGAAGGCGAGGTTCTCGCTCCGTTCATGGACACCCTTGCGCTCGAGGTCGTGCGGGCACTCCAGTTCTTCTTCACGTCCACCCAATTTAATCAAGTTCACCATATTTTTCTGTCCGGCGGCACGGCGAGCATTTCCGGGTTGTCCCAAGTTGTCGCGGAGCGCACCCAGGTCAATACGCTGGTGGCAAACCCCTTTGCCGGTATGGAAATTTCCTCGAAGATCCGTGAGCAGCAGTTGACTATTGATGCGCCGGCTCTTGTAGTGGCGTGTGGCTTGGCGCTTAGGAAATTCGACGCATGATCCCAATCAACCTCCTGCCGCACCGCGCCGAGCGACGCAAGGCGCTGCAGCGCCAGTTCGCCATTCTTGCGGCGGGCACGGTTGTAGTCGCAGGATTTATCGTCTTTGTCGTGCACGGGTTTTTTGAGGGCCGGATAGAAAATCAGACTCGGCGCAATCAATTCCTAGAAAAGAAAATCGCCGAGCTCGACAAGCAGATTGACGAGATCAAACGCTTGCGCGAACAGACGCAGGCGCTGCTGGCGAGAAAGCGTGTTGTCGAAACCCTTCAGACCAACCGCACCGAAAGCGTCCGGCTCTTCGATCAGCTGGTCCGTCAGCTTCCCGATGGTATTTATCTGAAGTCGATCAAGCAGACGGGTCTAAACGTCAACGTGATCGGGTACGCGACCTCCAACGCACGCGTGTCGACCCTGATGCGCAACTTCGAATCTTCGCCCTGGCTCGAACATCCTCAACTCATCGAGATAAAGGCGGCAAAAGTAGGCAATCAAGTTCTCAACGAGTTCAACATGAACATCACCGTCAGCCGGCCGAAAGAGGAGACGCCGGTCCAAGGGCGTCCCACCGGTCAACCACAGCCGACTGTCCCTTCCAAGACCTGACGCGCATGACGCTAGACGATATCCGCAATTTGAATCCGCGCGACATCGGCACCTGGCCTGTCGTTCCGAAGCTGGTCAGCCTGCTGCTCCTTCTTGTGCTGATCGTGCTTGCCGGCTATTGGTTCGACTGGCGCGGGCAACTGGCTGCGCTCGATGTGGCGCGCCAGAAGGAGCAGGAACTGCGCACGACTTTTCTGGAGAAGCAGAAGCAGGCGGTTAACCTCGAGGCCTACCGCCAGCAGCTCGCCAAGATCGAGCAGGAATTCGGAGAGATGCTCAAGCAACTGCCCAACAGATCGGAAATGGAAGCGCTGCTTTCGGACATCAATCAGGCCGGGCTTGGCCGCGGCCTGCAGTTTCAGCTGTTCCGGCCCGCGCAGAAAGAAACCATGTCCGAGTTCTATGCCGAGTTGCCGATCACCATCAAGCTCACAGGCAGCTACCACGACATGGGCGCTTTTGCGAGCGATGTGTCCCAGCTGCCGCGTATCGTCACGCTCAACGACATCTCTCTGTCGGCGGACAAGGAGGGAGTGCTGACCATGGAGGCCGTGGCTCGCACCTACCGGTATCTGGACGAGAGCGAGATCGCCGCGCAGCGCAAGGCGTCGCGCCAGCAAAAGGGCGCCGGCAAATGACGAATCGCCTGCTGCGGTTCGGTCCCATACTTGCCGCGGCGATGCTGTCGGCCTGTGGCAGCAATGAGTTTGAGGATCTCAACCGCTTCGTTGAAGAATCAAAACAGGGCTTGCGAGGTCGCGTGGAGCCTCTGCCGGAGCTCAAGCAGTTCGAGCCGTTCGCGTATAACGCTTTCGATTTGCCGGACCCCTTCAAGCCGCGTGCCATCGGTGCGGTGCAAATCGCCGGAGCCGGGCCGGCCCCGGACGCCAACCGGCGCAAGGAGGCGCTGGAGGCCTTTCCCCTCGAAAGTCTGAAAATGGTTGGCACGATCGAGCAAAAACGGGTTCGTTATGCATTGATCAAATCACCCGACAACAACCTCTATCGGGTAAAGGTCGGCAATTACATGGGTCAGAACTTCGGCGTAATCACCACAATCGGCGAATCTGCCGTCACCTTGAAAGAAGTCGTCCAGGACCCGACCAGCGGGGGTTGGAGCGAGCGTACCAGCAGCCTTCAGCTGCTGGAAGAATGAGGAGCGAAGACCTATGGGACGCGTTTACAAATGGACTGGATCTCTCGCGGTGTTCGCTTTGTTCGCTGCTGTGGGAGCCGTTTCGGCACAGAGTGAAAAGACCGGGGAGCCGAACGTCATCGAATCGATCAATGTTTCCGGCGAAGGCGGCAAGCTAGAAATCAAGCTTGGCTTGAAGCAGCCGCTTGCGAATCCGCCTGCCGGCTTCTCGCTGAACAATCCTCCGCGCATCGCGCTTGATTTCCCGGGAACGGTCAACGGACTGGGCCGCAACGCACAGGACGTAAACCAAGGTGATTTGAAAAACATCCGGCTCGGGCAATCCGGCGGACGTACTCGAATCGTCCTGAATCTTGCGAAAATGATGTCGTATGACACCAAGCTGGATGGCAATACGGTGACCGTGACGCTGCAGAGCGGAGCGGCGACCGGGGCCGCGGCGCAGGAACCGGTGCATTTTGCCGAAGGAACGTCCGGGCCTGCGCACGCGATCCGTGACGTGGATTTCCATCGCGGCAGGAACGGGGAAGCGCAGGTCATAATTCTACTGTCGGACAACAACACCGGGATCGATTTGCGTCAGCAGGGTCGAATCATTGTTGTCGATTTCCTCCAGACGATGTTGCCGCCCGCTCTTGAGCGCCATTATGACGTGACCGATTTCGGCACCCTGGTCGACGCGTTCGATATGCAGACGACCGCCGGGGTCGCCCGGCTGACCATTGCACCCAAAGGCAAATGGGAACAGGCCGCCTACCAGACGGACAACAAGTTCATTGTCGAGGTCAAGCCGGTTGTCGAGGAACAGCGCGGGCCGACCAAGGGGCAGTACACAGGCGAGAAGCTGTCGCTCAATTTCCAGAACATCGAAGTGCGTTCCGTGCTGCAGGTTCTGGCTGATTTTACCGGGCTCAACATGATCACCAGCGACACGGTAACCGGGAACCTCACGTTGCGGCTCAAGGATGTGCCCTGGGATCAGGCGCTGGACATCATCCTCCAGGCCAAGGGGCTCGATATGCGCAGGACGGGCAATGTGATCTGGATCGCGCCCAGGGACGAGCTTGCAACCAAGGAGAAGCTGGCGCTCGAGGCACAAAGCCAGATTGCCGACCTCGAGCCCCTGTATACAGAGAGCTTCCAGCTCAATTATCAGAAGGCGGCAGATTTCCAGAAGCTGATCTCGGGCGGGACGCAGAAGATCCTGTCCAAGCGCGGCAGCGCGGTCGTCGATGAGCGAACCAATACCATCTTCGTCCAGGACATTCAAAGCAGGTTGGCCCAGGTGCGCGAACTGGTGAAAAAAGTGGACATCGCGGTGAAACAGGTGCTGATCGAGGCGCGCATCGTCGAGGCGACCGACACATTCAGCAAGAATATCGGTTCGAGGTTTGGCGTCAATAGCGTCACTGCCGGTCTCCCCAACGGTAACAGGGCGTTTGTCAGTGGAGACATCGCCAATGCCGGATTCCAAACCGGGCAGAACCTGCTCCAGCCCATCTTTCTGGCGGACACGATGAACACCAACTTGGGTGCGCCGGGAATTGGTGGAGTGAACCCGGGGCAATTCTCGCTGATCCTGATGAATCAGGGCTTGAGCAAGTTTCTCAATCTCGAGATTTCGGCGCTGCAGGCAGATGGCAAGGGGAAGGTCCTATCCAGCCCGCGGGTGATCACGGCCGACAACGAGGAGGCGACGATCGAGCAAGGCACGCAGATCCCTTATCAACAGGCGACGAGCAGCGGCGCAACAGCGGTGCAGTTTGCCAATGCGACACTCAGTCTCAAGGTCAAGCCGCAGATCACGCCGGATGAGAACATCATCATGAAACTGGAGATCCACAAGGACAGTGTCGGCCAGAACACGAGCGCGGGTCCTTCAATCGACACCAAGAAGATCACCACGCAAGTATTGGTCGAAAACGGCGGCACGGTGGGGATCGGCGGCATATATGAGCAGACGGAAACGAGCACGATCACCAAGGTTCCGCTGCTGGGGGATATCCCGATTCTGGGGTGGCTCTTCCGGCAGGACCTGAAGGTGAACAACAAGGACGAGCTGCTCATATTCGTGACACCCAGGGTGGTGACGGAGAAGGTGACCGTGCGCTGATTCCAACCCGGAGCGGGACTGCCGCCGGCCCGTACCCGAAAGGGGCGGGCCGTTTTCGTTAGAATTCGGACATGGGCACTACCTCATCATCCGCATCGTTGTCGATCCCGGGCAACATCTTCCTGGTCGGCATGATGGGTGCAGGCAAGACCTCGGTGGGGAAGCTGCTCGCAAAGCGGTTTTCCAAGGCATTTTACGATTCCGACCACGTCATCGAGGCGAGGACAGGGGTCAGGATTCCCGTCATCTTCGAGATCGAAGGAGAATCGGGGTTCCGGGCAAGGGAGTCGGCGGTCATTGAGGAATTGACCGCCCTGCAGAACATCGTCCTGGCAACGGGTGGAGGCGCAATACTCAGCCCGCGCAATCGAGAGCTGCTGAAAAGTCGGGGTACGGTGATCTATCTGCGTGCGGCGATCAAGGACCTTCTCCATCGGGTCAGGCACGATCGGAATCGCCCTCTACTGCAAAGCGCCGACCCGAAACTCAGACTCACCGAACTCTTCGAACTTCGCGATCCGCTGTATCGCGAAACCGCCCATCTGGTTGTCGACACCGGCAGCCAGAGTCTGGGCACGCTTGTCAATCGCCTCGAACAAATGCTGATTCGATCGTCGGCCGCCTCTCCGGCCTGAGAAATCGATGCGTACAGTAATCGTCGACATTGGCGATCGCAGTTATCCGATATTGATCGGCGAGCGCCTGCTCGGCCGTGTCGATCTGATCGCACCGTACGTTTCCCAGAAGCGCATCGCTCTGGTGACGAATACGGTAGTAGCGCCGCTATATCTGGAGCGTTTTGTCGCGCCGCTCGCACAAGCGGGATTTGACGTTATTTCCGTGATCGTCTCGGACGGCGAAGCTCACAAAGACTGGGAAACGCTGAACCTGATCTTCGATGCGCTGCTCAAGAACCGGTGCGAGCGCGGCACCACCGTCGTCGCCTTAGGAGGCGGGGTGGTCGGAGATCTGGCCGGCTTTGCCGCGGCGACTTACCAACGCGGCGTCCCGTACATCCAGGTACCAACCACGCTGCTTGCCCAAGTCGACTCCTCGGTCGGCGGAAAGACGGCGATCAATCATCGGCTTGGCAAGAACATGATCGGAGCCATTTACCAGCCGCGGTTGGTATTGAGCGACATCACGGCCCTGGCCACGTTGCCTGCGCGCGAACTTTCTGCCGGCCTGGCCGAGATCGTAAAGTACGGACTGATCATGGATCGCCCGCTGTTCGAGTGGCTGGAGGTCAACATGGAGCGTCTGCGGGAGGGGGATCCCGACGCACTCGGTTATGCGATTCAACGCTCCTGCGAGAACAAGGCGGCGGTCGTTGCGGCGGACGAGCGAGAATTGGGGCAGCGGGTGCTCCTCAACCTCGGACACACCTTCGGCCACGCAATCGAGACAGGGCTCGGCTATGGCATTTGGCTTCACGGCGAAGCGGTGGCCGCCGGTATCGTGTTGGCGGCGCGGCTGTCGGAACGCATGGGGCACCTGCATGCGCGAGACGTAGAGCGCATCACCGGCTTGCTGGGTCGCGCCGGTTTGCCGACGGACGCGCCGAAACTGGAAGTGAACCGCTATCTAGAGCTCATGGGTCACGACAAAAAGGTCAAAGACGGGCAACTTCGGCTGGTCCTTCTACGGTCGATCGGCGAGGCATTTGTGACATCGGACTTCCGCGACCGCGACCTTCGGGAGCTGCTGGGGGGCTGAGATGCCTCATGTCTGAGCTTGCGCCCTATGCAGCGGAACCTGCTCGTACGCGGGGGCGACGGATTTTCGAACCGGCCCCCGTTGGGCGTACCGAGTTTCAGCGCGACCGCGATCGCATTATTCATTCGACGGCTTTCCGACGGCTCGAATACAAGACGCAGGTCTTCGTCAATCACGAGGGTGACTTGTTCAGGACGAGGTTGACGCACAGCCTCGAGGTCGCGCAGATCGCGCGCTCGATTGCCAGAAACCTCGGGCTAAACGAAGATTTGGCCGAGGCGATTTCGCTGGCGCACGACCTGGGTCACACACCATTCGGGCACAGCGGCCAGGACGCGCTCAACGAATGCATGCGCGAATATGGAGGGTTCGAGCACAATCTGCAGTCTCTGCGGGTAGTCGATCTGCTCGAACAGCGCTACGGTGCCTTCGATGGGCTGAATCTCTGCTTCGAAACCCGGGAGGGGATTCTCAAGCATTGCTCCCTCAAAGACGCCGAGACCCTCGGTGATGTAGGTGAGCGCTTCCTCAAGAAGCGGCGGCCCTCCCTTGAGGCTCAGCTAGCCAATTTGGCTGACGAGATCGCGTACAACAACCACGACGTAGACGACGGGTTGCGGTCCGGGCTGATCACGCTGGAGCAGCTATCCGAAGTGCGTATTTTTTCCCGCCACATGCAGTTGGTTCGCGAACAGTATCCGGAGCTGCAGGATCGGCGGCTGATACATGAAACGGTCCGGCGCATGATCAATGCGCTGGTTTCCGACCTGACCGAGGAAAGCCGGCAACGGATTCGGATTCATTGTCCCGCAAGCATTGACGACGTGCGAGTGGCGCCGCCGCTGATCGGCTTTAGCTCCGAAGTCCACGCCGAAGCTCGGGAACTGAAGGCGTTCCTGCGCAAGAATTTGTATCAACACTACCGAGTCGCCCGTATGAGCAATAAGGCCAGACGGATCGTTCGCGAGCTATTTCAGGCGTTTTTGGCCGATCAGCGCCTTCTTCCGCCGGAATTTCAGGCTCGTGCCGTCGCCGACGCGCCGCGAGCGATTGCCGATTATGTTGCCGGGATGACCGACCGCTATGCCATAAAGGAGCACCGCCTTTTGTACGACATCGAGCAATCGTGAGGCCCCCGATGCCCACGCCGCACTTTATTGATATCCCGAACGTAATCGGGGTAACATTTATCGCTTGTCGTTGAATTCGCCAGGTCCGGCCTCGCGCCGGACTTGGCGTCTCTGGAGCTTCAGGACAGCGTGGGGCAATCAAGGTTGACGAGAGGTTTAGACGTGTCTCAGACCGTTCCAGCGCCGCAGGGGCTTTACCGCCCTGAAAACGAACACGATGCCTGTGGTGTGGGTTTTATCGCCCATATCAAAGGCGTGAAAAGCCATGCGATCGTGGAGCATGGGCTTCAGATTCTGAAAAACCTCACCCACCGCGGGGCGACCGGTTACGATCCCTTGCTGGGTGACGGCGCCGGGATCCTGGTGCAGATTCCCGATTCTTTCTTGCGTCGGGAATGTGGTGCGCTCGGAATGCTGCTCCCACCCGCCGGGGAATACGCAGTGGGCATGGCATTCTTGCCGCGGGACGCATCGAGCCGGGCAGCATGCGAACAGGCGATCGCTGAATTCGTGGCTGCGGAAGGACAAGATGTGCTCGGCTGGCGCGATGTTCCGGTATTCAATCAGGGCATCAGCGAGGCTGCCAAGGCGGTGGAACCCGTCGTGCGGCAGGTGTTCATCGCGCGTGGCGGCAATTGTGCTGACACGGATGCCTTCGAGCGCAAGCTCTTCGTGATACGCAAGCAGGTCGAACACGCCGTACGTGCCGCAAATCTCGGCGGGGGAAAGCAGTTCTACATACCGTCGATGTCGGCACGTACCCTCGTCTACAAGGGGATGCTGCTCGCTCGCCAAGTGGGAGAGTATTACGAGGATCTTCACGACCCGCAGTTCACCTCGGGTCTCGCGCTCGTGCACCAGCGCTTCTCGACCAATACTTTTCCTAGCTGGGAACTGGCGCATCCATTCCGGATGATCGCGCACAACGGCGAAATCAACACCTTGCGCGGAAACCTGAACTGGATGCACGCACGGCAGAAAGCGATCGCATCCACCCGCTTTGGCGCCGATCTGAAGAAAATCTGGCCGCTGATCGACGAGGGTCAGTCGGACTCCGCCTGCTTCGACAATGCGCTCGAACTCCTAGTCCTCGGCGGATATTCGCTGGCGCACGCGATGATGCTGCTGATTCCGGAAGCCTGGGCCGGGAACCCTCTGATGGACGAAAAGCGGCGCGCGTTCTACGAGTTCTATGCTCCGGTCATGGAGCCATGGGACGGCCCCGCGGCGGTTGCGTTCACCGACGGCCGCCAGATCGGCGCGACGTTGGACCGTAACGGCCTGCGCCCGGCGCGCTACGTGGTCACTAAGGACGATTACGTGGTTATGGCTTCCGAGGTCGGGGTGCTTCCCATAGAAGAGGCGAATATCGCGAAGAAGTGGCGGCTGCAGCCAGGGAAGATGCTGCTCATCGATATCGAACAGGGACGCATCATCGACGACGCCGAGATCAAGGAAAAGCTCTCCTCCGCCGAGGATTATCGCCGCTACATCGAGGAATCGCGCATCCACCTTCAGCAGCTGCCGAATGTCGCATACAACAGCGCGCGCAGGGCGGGCCTCCTTGATCTGCAGCAGGCGTTCGGTTACACGCAGGAGGATCTCAAGTTCATCCTCGATCCGATGGTGGCTAATTCTGAGGAAGCTGTCGGATCGATGGGCACCGACACGCCGCTTGCGGTGCTGTCGAACAAGAACAAGCCGTTCTACAACTATTTCAAGCAGCTCTTCGCGCAAGTGACCAATCCACCGATCGATTCGATCCGGGAAGAGCTAGTGATGTCGCTGGTATCGTTCATCGGACCCAAACCTAATCTGCTCGGAATAGACGAGACCACCATCAACCCGCGCCTCGAGGTGAGTCAGCCGGTGCTTGATCGCGGTGATCTCGAGCGGTTGATCCACGCCGAGAAGCTCACCGCCGGCAAGTTCAGGTCAAAGGTACTCGACATTACCTACCCGCTGGAGCACGGCGTTGAGGGCATGACGACAGCGATGAATGCCTTGTGCAGCGGCGCGAAAGACGCGGTGGAACAGGGATTCAACATCCTCATCCTTTCCGATGCCGACATTGGCGCGCAGCGGGTGGCAATCCCTGCGCTGCTCGCCACCAGCGGCGTGCATCATCATCTGGTGCGCGAAGGGCTTCGCACCAGCACCGGGCTCGTGGTCGACACCGGTTCGGTCCGGGAAGTGCATCACTATGCTCTGCTCGCCGGCTATGGTGCGGAAGCCGTGCATCCCTGGCTCGCCATGGAAACGCTTGCCGAGCTTGCTCCGACGTTCGGGCTGGACGAAAAGGAGGCGATCAAGCATTACATCAAGGCGATCGGCAAGGGGTTGTACAAGGTGATGTCCAAGATGGGCATCTCGACCTACCAGTCGTATTGCGGTGCACAGATCTTCGAGGCCATCGGCCTGAACTCCGCGTTCGTCGCGAAGTATTTTACCGGCACCGCGAGCAATATCGAGGGCGTAGGGATGGCGGAGATTGCGGAGGAAACCCTTCGCGTGCACCGCTCCGCGTTCAGCGAAAAAGACCCGGTGCTTGCGAACGCGCTCGACGCAGGCGGCGAATACGCGTTTCGCATTCGCGGCGAAGAGCACATGTGGACGCCGGATTCGATCTCCAAGCTGCAGCACGCCACGCGCGCGAACAACTACGAAACATACAAGGAATACGCGAGACTCATCAATGACCAGAGCAAGCGCCTGATGACGCTCAGGGGTCTGTTCGAGATCAAGCCGGCCGGCGCACCGATCTCCATCGACGAGGTGGAGCCGTGGACCGAGATAGTGAAGCGCTTTTCCACCGGCGCCATGTCGCTGGGTTCGATCTCGACAGAGGCGCATACCACGCTTGCTATCGCGATGAATCGTATCGGCGGGAAATCCAATACCGGCGAGGGCGGCGAGGACCCGATCCGCTACCATCCGGTGGACAAGGACTCGAGTACTCGCGCGGAACTGGGTGACGTGGTAGTCAAGGATGTGCCGCTGAAGAAAGGCGATTCGCTTCGTTCCCGGATCAAGCAGGTGGCATCCGGCCGGTTCGGTGTGACCGCGGAATATCTAATCAACGCCGATCAGATTCAGATCAAGATCGCACAGGGCGCAAAGCCGGGTGAAGGCGGTCAGTTGCCCGGACACAAGGTTTCCGAGTACATCGCGAAATTGCGCTTTTCGGTGCCCGGCGTGGGCCTGATATCCCCACCGCCGCACCACGACATCTACTCGATCGAAGACCTCGCACAGCTGATTCACGACCTGAAGAATGCGAACCCGCGCGCATCGATCAGCGTGAAACTGGTTTCCGAAGTGGGCGTCGGGACGGTGGCCGCAGGCGTTTCCAAGGCCAAGGCTGACCACGTCACCATTGCCGGCCATGACGGGGGCACCGGTGCCTCACCGTGGTCTTCGATCAAGCATGCCGGCACGCCATGGGAGCTGGGGCTCGCGGAAACCCAGCAGACGCTGGTGTTGAACCGGTTGCGTGGGCGCATAGCGGTGCAGGTGGACGGCCAGATGAAGACCGGTCGCGACGTGGTAATCGGCGCGCTACTGGGCGCCGACGAGTTTGGCTTTGCCACCGCGCCGCTCGTCGTGACGGGCTGCATCATGATGCGCAAATGCCACCTCAACACCTGCCCGGTAGGGGTGGCCACCCAGGATCCCGAACTGCGCAGGAAGTTCTCCGGTAAGCCCGAACACGTAATCAACTTCTTCTACTTTGTCGCCCAGGAGATCCGCGAAATCATGGCTCAGATGGGCGTGCGCGCGTTCAGCGACTTGATCGGCCGTTCCGATCTGCTGGACATGCGAAGCGGCATCGAGCACTGGAAGGCGCGCGGACTCGATTTCTCGAAGGTCTTTTATCGGCCGGATGCGCCGACGGGCGTGGCCCGCCGCAACTGCGAGAAGCAGGATCACGGTCTCGAAAAGGCGCTGGATCACAAATTGATCTCGGAGGCCAGGCCGGCGCTGGAAGAGAAGCACAGGGTCAACATCGAGATGCCGATCTTCAACGTCAACCGCACGGTCGGTGCAATGCTTTCGGGCGAAGTAGCGAAGCGCTTCGGCCGTGCGGGCCTTCCCGAACACACCATTCGGGTGAAGTTCACCGGCACCGCCGGCCAGAGCTTTGGCGCCTTCCTCGCGCATGGGCTGACGTTCGAGCTGGAAGGCGACGCCAACGACTACGTCGGCAAGGGGCTTTCCGGCGGGCGCATCGTCATCCGTCCTCCGCGAACTTTCGGCGGTCGGCCGGAGGAGAACATCATCGTCGGCAATACCGTGCTGTACGGCGCGATCGCCGGCGAGGTCTTTTTCCGCGGCGTCGCAGGCGAGCGATTTGCGGTGCGCAACTCGGGCGCTGTGGCGGTCGTCGAAGGCGTGGGCGATCACGGCTGCGAATACATGACCGGCGGGACGGTGGTCGTGCTCGGCGAGACGGGACGTAACTTCGCGGCCGGCATGAGTGGCGGCATCGCGTACGTGCTCGACGAGTCGGGTATGTTCAGCAAGCGCTGCAACCTATCCATGGTTGCTCTCGAGAAAGTGCATGCGGATGCCGAGCAGCCAAAGGCCGAGCCGCGCCATCGCGATACTGACGACGAAGTCCAGCTGAGGGATCTTGTCGACAAGCATTATCGCTTCACCGGCAGCGAGGTAGCGAAACGGGTACTCGACAACTGGAAGGCGATGTTGCCGAAATTCGTGAAGGTGTTCCCCCACGAATATCGACGTGCACTTGGCGAGCTCGCCGCGAACCGACGCAGGCAGAAGCAACTGGAGGCTGCATAGATGGGCAAGCCCACCGGATTCATCGAGATCAAACGGATCAACGAGGTCTCGCTTCCGGTTACCGAGCGCGTCCGAAACTACAAGGAGTTTGTACTGCACCTGCTAGACGATGAGGCGGGACGCCAGGGTGCGCGTTGCATGGATTGCGGAATCCCGTTTTGCCAGAGCGGGTGCCCGATAAACAATATCATCCCGGACTGGAACGACCTGGTCTATCGCCAACAATGGCGTCAGGCGCTGGACACGCTTCATTCGACGAATAACTTCCCGGAATTTACCGGCCGCGTCTGCCCTGCGCCGTGCGAGGCTGCATGTACCCTGAACATCAACAACGATCCGGTCACCATCAAGTCCATAGAGCACGCAATCGTCGACAAGGGTTGGGCGGAAGGCTGGATCAGGCCGCAGCCTGCACCGAAGAAGACCGGCAAGAAAGTCGCCATCGTGGGCTCCGGGCCGGCCGGACTTGCCTGTGCGCAGCAACTTGCGCGCGCCGGTCACGACGTGACGGTGTTCGAGAAAAATGACCGCATCGGCGGCTTGCTGCGTTACGGCATTCCGGATTTCAAGATGGAGAAAAGTCATATCGACCGCCGTCTCGATCAGATGCAGGCCGAGGGGGTGCGGTTTCACGCCGGCGTGTGTATCGGTCAGCCTAAATCGATGCCGAAAGGCGTCAATTACTTCGCGAGCCGATACCTCCCGGCGACGCAACTGCTGGACGAATTCGACGCAGTCGCAATTGCCGGTGGCGCCGAGAACCCGCGCGATTTGCCGATTGCAGGGCGGGATCTCGACGGTATTCACTTTGCCATGGAGTTCCTGCCTCAGCAAAACAAGGTGATTGCCGGCGACGGGGTCGAAAGGCAGATCAGCGCCAAGGGAAAGCATGTGGTGGTCATCGGCGGTGGCGATACTGGGTCGGACTGCGTAGGCACTTCGAACCGGCAAGCGGCCTTGTCGGTGACGCAATTCGAGCTGCTGCCGCAACCGCCCGAAGAGGAGAACAAGGCGCTGACTTGGCCAAACTGGCCATTGAAACTGCGCTCCTCCTCATCGCACGAAGAGGGTTGCAACCGCGATTGGGCGGTTACCACCAAGCGCTTTGAAGGTCGCCAGGGAAGGGTTGAAAAGCTCGTCGCCGCCCGCGTGAAGTGGAAAAAGGACGCAAGCGACCAGATGAAGATGGAAGAAATTCCTGGCACCGAGTTCAAAATGCGCGCGGACTTGGTGTTGCTGTCGATGGGGTTTCTGGGCCCGGTACGCGCGGGGCTGATCGAAGAACTCGGCCTTGAGAGCGATGCGCGGGGCAATGTCAAAGCCGGCACCGACAGCTACCGAACCTCCAATCCCAAGGTGTTTGCCGCGGGAGACATGCGTCGCGGACAGTCGCTCGTCGTATGGGCGATTCGGGAGGGCCGTCAATGCGCCCGTGCGGTCGATGAAGCGCTGATGGGATGTTCCGAGCTGCCGCGTTGAGGCGGCAGCGCGCAGGCTAGAGGCAGGGTGCGAGAGGGTTGATGCGCGCTGATAACTCGTCGGTGCTTGTGCCCCTGACTTCCAGCCGCTAGCCTTTCGCCTGTGTCCCGACCCAAGAACGACACGATACTACGCGCGCTGCTGCGCAAGCCTACGCCGTATACCCCGATCTGGGTCATGCGCCAGGCCGGCAGGTATCTTCCCGAATACAATCAGACTCGTGCTCGGGCGGGGAGTTTTCTCGATCTGTGTAAGAACCCCGACCTCGCAACCGAGGTTACGCTACAGCCGCTTACGCGGTTCCCGCTGGACGCCGCGATCCTGTTCTCCGACATCCTCACTGTCCCGGACGCCATGGGATTGGGTCTGTACTTCGTGGAAGGCGACGGGCCTTGCTTCGAGCGGCCGCTGCGTGACGAATGGGAGATCCGCAATCTCAAAGTGCCGGATCCGGGCGCCCACTTGCGTTATGTCCTCGATGCGGTCGGGCAGATTCGCAGGACGCTAGCCAATGAGGTACCGCTGATCGGGTTCTCGGGAAGTCCGTTCACTCTTGCCTGCTACATGGTGGAGGGGCGCGGTGGAGGGGATTTTCTGGAGGTAAAACGAATGTTGTACTCCCGGCCGGATCTGCTGCACGTCATCCTGGAAATCAATGCGAAATCTGTAGTCGCGTATCTCAACGCGCAGATCGAAGCGGGCGCCCAGGCGGTGATGCTGTTTGACACCTGGGGCGGGACTCTTTCCGAGGCCGCCTTCAGGGAATTTTCTCTGCCCTATATCAAAGAAGTCTGCGTCCAACTGGTGCGCACCCGCGAGGGGGAAACGGTGCCGCGCATTGTGTTCACAAAGGGGGGCGGACAGTGGCTTGAACTCTTGGCCGGCTGTGGCGCCGACGCGTTGGGCGTGGACTGGGCCACCGATCTGGGCAAGGCGCGGAAACGGGTCGGGCATACCGTCGCACTGCAAGGCAATCTCGATCCAGGAGTGTTGCTTGCAAGCCCAGAAGTGGTGCGACGCGAAACGGTACGGGTATTGGATAGCTTCGGTCGGGGCAACGGCCATGTTTTCAACCTCGGCCATGGCGTAACGCAACTTACCCCGCCGGAAAACGTAGCGGCATTAGTCGAAGCAGTCCATTCCGAAAGTCCGCGCTACCATTAGCTTTGCAGGCGGCCCGGTCCCGAAAGCCAGTGTTTATGCACAATTCCGGGCGATAACGACACGAAAGCCGCGCCAATTCTGGCTTTTCGGCATGTTCTTATAAGACACTGTTTATTTGAAATTTTTTTGTATCGACGCGCTGAAAACCAATACTGACGCGGCGTTCGGAAAAGTCAAGTCCTTGTCCGCGGCAAAATCATCAACAGATTTATCCACAGTAGCTTCCGACGCTAAAAAAGCCGTTTCATAAACGAACTTGGCGCGGATATCTACAAGTTTTATCAAGGCAGGCGTTCGCTCTCCAACCGAAGATGTCCTAGTTCATGAATATAGTCCGCGTCGCGCTCGATGTGCCGATCGACGAACTATTTGACTACGAGTCCGGAGAGATTTTCCCTGAACAAGGCGCGCTCGTCGTAGTTCCATTCAGGAAAAGCAGGGTCGTCGGCGTCGTAGTCGAGTTCGGGAAAGCCGGCAGGATTGCGAAAGAGCGAATCAAGAAAGTGGAGCGGATTCTGCCGGTCCCGCCGCTTGGCGAAGACACGCTGGTTTTGGCCCGGTTCTGCAGCAACTATTACCGGCATCCCCTGGGTCGGGTGTTCGGATGCTTGTTGCCCACCGCGCTCCGACGCCCGAGTTTCGGCACGCGCGAGCAATCATGGGAATTCTCCCTTACTACTGTTGGACGTGACCTCATTGCGACGATAGTGCCACCGCGCGCCGTTGCGATGCGCAGGCTGCTCACCGCACTGCACACTCATCCAGTAATCGACAGCGAGCAGGCACGGCGTCTGATGCCACGCGCAATGAGCCTGCTGCAAGGCTGGGTTATCAGAGGGTGGGTGGAAAAACGGCCGGCAACTGCGGCGAGGACGGCGACGGCGGGATGCGGCCTAGTTCCGCAATCATCGGATGCTCCGCCCCTTACCGCCGAGCAGAACGTTGCGGTAGAAGCGGTTGCGCAGAGTCTCGGCCGTTATTCACCCTGGCTGTTGCATGGTGTGACGGGTAGCGGCAAGACCGAGGTATATCTGCAACTCGTAGAGCGTGCGCTTGCGCGCAATCTGCAGTCGCTGGTTCTCGTGCCGGAGATCAATCTCACCCCACAGCTCGAAGGGCGTTTCCGACAGCGTTTCCCCGGCGCCGGGCTGGTGAGTCTGCATAGCGGGCTGCCCGAACGAGAACGGGTCGAGCGCTGGGAACGGGCACGCGCAGGAGCCGCGTCCGTCGTTCTCGGCACCAGGCTTGCGGTATTCACACCGCTGCCTCGTCTTGGTTTGATCATCGTCGACGAAGAGCATGACGCCTCTTTCAAGCAACAGGAGGGCTTGCGCTATAGCGCCCGGGACGTCGCGGTATTTGTGGCTCGACAACGTGGGGTCCCGGTGCTGATGGGCTCTGCAACACCCTCGCTCGAAACCTGTCTGAACGCGCGCAAAGGGCGATTCGGACAGCTGCGGCTGGGTACGAGGCCCGCCGCACAGGCCCCCGCGTTGCGAATCGTCGACCTCGGGCGTGACAGGCCCGAAAACGGACTTTCTACGCCGGTGCTTGCTGCATTGGAAGAACGCCTGCGGCACAGCGAACAGAGTCTGGTCTTCATCAATCGGCGGGGCTACGCACCCGTATTGTTGTGCAGCGCTTGCGGCTGGAGCGCGCAGTGCCCTCGCTGCACGGCGAGGCTGACGCTGCATCTTCGTGCCGGGCGGCTTCGCTGCCACTACTGCGGGCATGAGGAGCGCATCGCATTGCAGTGCCCCGCATGCGGCAGCCACGATTTGAAAGGGCTCGGCCAGGGCACGCAGCGCATCGAGGAGGCAATTGCCGTGCGCTTCCCTCGAGCGCGGGTATTGCGCATCGATAGCGATACGACGCGGCGCAAGGGTGTCTTCGCGGAAATGCGCAAGAGCATCCACGCGGAAGAAGTCGACGTTCTGGTTGGCACCCAGATGCTTGCCAAAGGACACGACTTTCCAAAACTCACGCTCGTAGCGGTGATCGGCGCCGATTACGGCTTGTTCAGCAGCGACTTCCGGGCCACGGAGCGGCTGTTCGCGCAGCTTGTGCAGGTCGCAGGGCGCGCCGGACGGGCCGGGCTGGCGGGCGAGGTGCTGGTTCAGACTCGCTTCCCCCAGCACCCGCTATACCAGGCATTGGCACGTCACGATTACGAAACCTTTGCCGAAGGTCTGCTCGAGGAACGCCGACGAGCAGGATTTCCACCCTACGTTTTCCAGGCGCTGCTGCGCGCCGAGGCTCCCGCTGAAAGCGCGGTGCTCGCCTTCCTCGGGCGCGCGGCGGAACAGGCGCGAGGCTTCGTCGAGGATATTACCCTCTACGATCCGGTCCCAGCGCCGGTGGCACGAATTGCGGGTCGTTTCCGCGCGCAGCTTCTTGTCCAGTCGGCCAGCCGGCCTGCGCTGCAACGTTTTCTGTCGCGTTGGTACCCACAGCTGCGCACCAAGGGCGGGAGCAAAGTTCGCTGGACCCTGGACGTGGATCCGGTGGAGTTGTGAGCGGAAAACGTGGTCCGAGCCGATATAATTCCGATTTTCCAGATGCCATTGATGAACCAGCTTCCGGATCTGCGCGCCCACCTCGCCGAATTGCTTGGCGTCGCATTGAGCAGGATTGCACCGGGAGCCGAACCGGCCGCGATCAATCTGGATCGCCCGAAATCTTCCGAACACGGCGACTACGCCTCCAGCATTGCCATGCAACTCGCCAAGCCGATGAAACGCAGCCCGCGCGAAATCGCACAATCGCTGGTTGGCGCGCTTCCAGAATCCGTGTGGCTGGAAAAGGCCGAAGTAGCCGGAGCCGGCTTCATCAATCTGCACCTGAAGCCGGCGGCCAAGCAGCGGATCGTCGGACTGATCATACGGGCGAGGGAGGAATACGGCCGCATTTCGCTCGGCGGCGGAGCAAGGATCCACGTGGAGTTTGTGTCCGCGAATCCGACCGGCCCTCTGCACGTCGGTCATGGCCGCGGTGCGGCTTACGGCGCGAGCATTGCGAACATACTCGCGGCTGCCGGTTATGACGTGACGCGCGAGTACTACATCAATGACGCAGGCCGGCAGATGGACATCTTGGCACTGTCCACCTGGCTGCGCTACCTCGAACTCGCCGGGCAGCGACTCGCATTCCCGCCCAACGCCTATCAAGGCGATTACGTGCGCGACATGGCGCGCGAGATCCACGCCGCGCATGGCAGTCGTTATGTGCACGCTGCGGAACTCGTCTATCGCGATGCGCCGGACGTCGCCGCGGACCCGGAAGGCCATCTTGACGCCCTGATCGCAGGCGCGAAGCGTGTACTCGGCCCCGACTATGCCTACATACACGACCACGCGCTTACCGAGCAGCTCGGCGACTGCCGCAACGATCTGCTTGAGTTCGGCGTCACCTTCGACGTCTGGTACTCGGAAAGGTCGCTGTTCGATGCGGGACTGGTGGCGCGGGCCATGCAGCGGCTGGAGGAGCGCGGCCATGTCTACGAGCAGGACGGCGCCAAGTGGTTCCGCTCCAGCGCCTTTGGCGACGAGAAGGACCGGGTCGTCCAACGGGAAAACGGCCACTACACCTATTTCGCCTCCGATATTGCCTACCATTTGAACAAGTTCGAGCGCGGCTTCGAGCGGGTGATCGACGTTTGGGGCGCAGATCACCACGGCTACATCGCGCGGGTAAGGGGCGCGTTGCGGGCGATGGAAATCGATCCCGCGCGCCTTACCGTCGCGCTGGTGCAATTCGCGGTGCTGTACCGCGGGGGCAGGAAAATGTCGATGTCTACGCGTGCCGGCGATTTCGTCACCTTGCGCGAACTGCGAAACGAGGTCGGCAACGATGCAGCGCGATTCTTCTATGTATTGCGCAAGAGCGATCAGCACCTCGACTTCGATCTGGATCTGGCCAAGTCGCAGAGCGTCGACAATCCCGTTTATTACATCCAGTACGCGCACGCGCGATGCGCGAGCGTGTTCGAGCGCTGGGGCGGGGATGCACAACAGCTCGTGGATGCCGATCCGAGCCGGCTCGATTCGCGGGACGAACTCGGCGTATTGTCCAAGCTCATTGAATTTCCCGAAGTCATCGAGTCTGCCGCACGAGAACTTGCGCCGCATCTTGTGGCGTTCTATTTGAAGGATCTGGCGGCGCTTTTTCACAGCTACTACAACGCGACCCACATCCTGGTCGATGATCTGCTCACGCGGCATGCACGGCTTGCCCTGGTGGCCGCTGTCCGGCAGGTGCTGCGCAACGGGCTGCGGCTTCTCGGCGTGAGCGCGCCGGAGAAGATGTAAACTAGTTTCCGGAATGAACCGCGATTACGACAGAGGCGGATCTTCTCCCGGTCGAGGTGGAACGCCGCTTGGCGTCGCCATCGTCGTCGGCGTGTTGCTCGGCCTGTGCATAGCGCTGGGCGTCGCCCTGTACATCAATAAGTCGGCGAATCCTTTCGTCGAGAAGCAGAAGCAGCCGCCATCTCCGCCCGGACAGGCAGTTGCCCCGGGCGACCAGAAGCAGGCCGCCGTCCAGCCTAAGGCCGAGGTCAAACCCAAGCTCGATTTCTACAAGATTCTCCCCGGCCGGGAAGAGGCAGTCACCGACAAGGAATTCAAGCCTTCGTCCAAGCCGGCCGCCAAGGACGTCTATTTTCTCCAGGTCGCAGCGTTCCAGAACCCGGCCGATGCCGACAATCTGAAGGCGCGCCTGGCACTGGCCGGAATCGAATCCCGGATCCAGACGGCGCAGCTGCCGGACGGCAAGATCTGGCACCGGGTGCGAGTCGGACCGTTTCACGACATCAATGAACTGGAAGCCTCCCGAACGGCTCTTAAGCAAAACAATCTGGAAGCCAACCTCATCAGGGTCAAGGAAGCGCCCCAGTAGTGCTCAACTGAAAGGAAAGTGCATGATGCGTCTGCTAGGACTGTTGGTCCTGTTCTTTGTCGCCGCCTCGGGATTTGCCCAGACCCGACCGACGCCCGGCACAGAATATCGGGTGATCGAGCCGCCCCAGCCGGTAGCGGGCACCAAGATCGAACTGCTCGAGTTCTTCAACTACGCCTGCCCACACTGCTACGCCTATGAGCCGCACTTGAAGGTTTGGCTCAAGAAAAAGCCTTCCGACGTCGAGTTCCATTACGTGCCGGCCGTCTTCAATGAAGGCATGCTGCCGCTCGCCCGACTGTACTACGCGCTGGAGGAGATGGCGCTGCTGCCGAAGCTGCACGACAAGGTCTACGAGGCGATTCACGAGAAGAACATTGCGCTCAATGATCGCGCCGTGCTGATGAAGTGGATCGCCAATCAGGTAGTGGACGTCAAGAAGTTCGAGGCCACCTACGACTCGTTCAGCGTCGGCAACAAGGTGCAGCGCGCGGCGCAGCTTACCCGCAATTTCCGAATTCCCGGCACGCCTTACCTGGTGGTGGACGGCAGGTATCTGACCGGACCGTCCATGACGCCGGGTGCCGACGGCAACGTCGACTTCAATCGCTTCGCGAGGGTTTTGAGCGACCTCATAGACATGGCCCGGCGCAAGGGCTGACACCGCCGTGAGGCGGCTGCTCGTCGCCGCGCTGCTCGGCGCGTTCGTGTGGCACGCGCCGGTGCGAGGCGCTCTGATGGAGGGTGTCGATTACGAGTCGATCCCGCCGCATCCCGTACCGCCCGGCGGCAAGATACAGGTCATCGAGTTCTTCTACTACGGCTGCAGCTCCTGCAGCCATTTCGAGCCAATGCTCGCGGGGTGGCTTGCCCGAAAACCTGAAGACGTGGAGTTCATGCGCGTGCCTGCGCTGCGCCGCGTAGCGTGGATTCCGCTGACGCGGCTCTATTTTGCGCTCGAAGAAACGGGTGCGCTGCCGAGGTTGCATAGCGAGGTCTACCGCGCAGTGCACGAAGAGCAACGCAATCTGACCACCAGGGAAGAGGCCGTACGTTGGGCGGCATCCAAGGGGCTCGATCGGGCGCAGTTCGAACACACCCTGAGGTCGGATGCGGTTGCGATCAAGACGCAGAAGGCGCGCGACACAACTGTCGAGTACGGGATCCGTTCGACCCCTTCCCTGGTAGTGGATGGAAGGTATCTGACCACCGGCGGCATGCTCGGCAGCGTAGAGCGTCTGGTGCCGGTGCTGGACCAGCTACTCGACAAGGTGCGCCGGGAGCGCGCCGCCCCCCATGAATAAGCCGCAGCGCGTCGTCATCACCGGCGCTTCGAGCGGGCTCGGGAAAGCGCTCGCGGTCGAGTATGCACGGCGCGGCGCCTCTCTCGCCCTGGTCGCGCGGCGCGACGATTTGCTCGAGAGTCTTGCCGCCGCGCTGCCGGTTCGCGCCTACACTTATGCCGCGGATGTACGCAGCGCCGCAGCGCTTGCCGCAGCGGGCAAGGACATCCTCTCGCGCCTGGGCACCCCCGACGTTGTAATTGCCAACGCCGGCGTCTCCGCCGGTACCGATACGGCGAATCCCGCCGACAATGCCGTGTTCGAGGAGATTCTTTCCGTGAATGTCACCGGTGTCATGCTCACCTTTCAGCTGTTCGTGGACGCGCTGCGTGCGGCGCGGCGGGGCAGCTTGGTCGGCATCGCCAGCGTGGCCGGATTTCGCGGCCTGCCGGGGGCGTCGGCCTACAGCGCCTCCAAGGCGGCAATGATCAGTTACCTGGAGAGCCTGCGCCTGGAATTGCGTGGCAGCGGCGTGCGGGTGACGACGGTCTGCCCCGGATACATTGCGACCCCGATGACCGCCGGCAATCCCTATCCCATGCCGTTTCTGCTCGACGCGCAACGGGCTGCCACGAAAATTGCCGATGCCATTGCGCGCGGCAGCTGTTTCTACGTTCTTCCTTGGCAGATGGCGGTGGTCGGCTGGTTGCTGCGACGCCTGCCGCGGCCGTTGTACGACATTGCGTTTGAGAGGGCGCCGCGCAAACCGCGGCAAATCTAGCTTCTTCTTGGCTCAGCATGCGGCCCTGGACAGGACCGTCCAGAAATGGACGCCGACTTCAATCGGCGCCGCGCGCACGGTGGCGCGGATGGTACGGTTTATTTCCGGCTTTTCTTGTACTCATCCACCGCGCGCTTGAGCTCTTTGTACTCCTCGCAAGGAATAGGCGTGCAGAGTTTCTGCAACTCCGCGAGGTGTTCCTCGGCTTTCTGCAGGTTGTTTGCCAATAGGTAAGCTTCGCCCATGTATTCGTGCGCGGGCTTGTGGCGCGGGTTGAGCTGGAGCGCCTGCCCGTAGTACTTGAGCGCGGCGTCCAGGTTGCCCGCTTTGCGGCTGGCATAGCCAAGGAAGTTCTGGATATCGGCGTTTTTCGGCTCTGCCTCGGCCGCCTTGCCAAGCAAGGCGATGGCCCTGTTCCAGTCCTGCGCTTCGATTGCCTTCTTGCCTTCCTGGAAATTCGCATTGTCGCTGCTGCCTTCGTCAATGTCGCCGAGGTTTGCGGCCGCGAACGGCGCTGCAATACAAAGCGCCACTGCCCCGAGCGCGCCGAGAACGTGGCGGGCGGATCTGTGCATCATGTTCTCCTCTCGTGCGGGTCGTGGCCCCGCATTTTGCGTATCGTTAGAGCGCATTTTCCCATAGCCTTGGATATGCGCGCGGTGCACCGCGTTCCCGATCCGGAAGGCGAAACGCCGCGTCCCCGCTATTCCTGTTCGAAGGTCAGGATCCGAACGTCCATCGCCGGGCCCGCCTGTACAGGAACCGGAGTTGCTGATCACTCCACTGTAACGGATTTGGCGAGATTGCGCGGTTTGTCGACGTCCGTGCCCCTGACCAGCGCTGCGTGGTAGGCGAGCAGTTGCAGCGGCAGGGTGTGCAGGATGGGCGAAAGGTGACCCGCATTCTCCGGCATGCGGATCACGTGCACTGCGTCATCGGGATGGATGTGCACGTTTGCGTCGGCGAACACGTACAGCTCGCCCCCCCGCGCACGGACCTCCTGCAGGTTGGACTTGAGCTTCTCGAGCAATGCATCGTTGGGAGCGATTGCGATCACCGGCATGTCGCGGTCGACCAATGCGAGCGGACCGTGCTTGAGCTCCCCCGCCGGGTAGGCCTCGGCATGGATATAGGAAATTTCCTTGAGCTTGAGCGCGCCCTCCAATGCGATCGGGTAGTGCATCCCGCGTCCGAGGAACAGCGCATGATGCTTGGCGGAGAAGCGCTGCGCCCACTTCTCCACAGCCGGTTCCAGGGTCAAGACGTGGGACAGGGCGGCCGGCAGATGGCGCAGCGTGTGAAGGTGTTCCTGCTCGCGCTTTGCGTCCAGAAGGCCGCGCGACTTGGCGAGCACCAGCGTGAGCAGGAACAGCGACGCAAGCTGGGTGGTGAATGCCTTGGTGGACGCCACGCCGATTTCCGGGCCGGCGCGGGTCAGGAACCTGAGTGCGGCCTGCCGCACGAGGGCCGATTCGGGCACATTGCAGATCGCGAGCGTGAGATCCTGACCGAGCGACCTGGCGTGCTGGAGCGCGGCGATGGTGTCCGCCGTCTCGCCGGACTGCGATATCGCGATGACGAGCGCGTTCGGATTGGATACGGTATCGCGGTAACGGTACTCCGACGCGACCTCTACCGTGCACGGAATGCCGGCGATCGCCTCCAGCCAGTAGCGGGCGGTCAGGCCGGCATGGTAACTGGTGCCGCAGGCGAGAATCGTGACCGAGGTGATGCGCTTGAAAATCTCCTCCGCATCCACGCCGAAGAGCTGCGGAACGAGCGATTGCGCACCCGCCGTCATTTCCAGCGTCGCGGCAACGGCTCCCGGCTGCTCGAAAATCTCCTTTTGCATGAAGTGCCGGTACGGTCCCAGCTCGACGGCGTTGGCGGAGAGCTTGCTCTCATGTACGGGACGGATCGCCGGATTGCCGCGCGCGTCGAGGATGCGGCAGCCGTCGCGCCGGATTTCGACCACGTCGCCCTCTTCGAGGTAGACGATGCGTTTGGTCACCTGCAGCAGCGCAGACGCGTCGCTCGCGCAGAAGTTCTCTTTCTCGCCCAGACCGAGCAACAGCGGAGCGCCCTTTCGCGCCACCACCAGGCGGTCGGGTATCTTCTCTGCGAGTGCGGCGATGGCATAGGCGCCCTCGCACTCGGACACCGCGCGCCGCGTGGCCTCCAGTAGATTGCCGGTTTCCTTCAGGTACAGATGAATGAGGTGGGCGACAACCTCGGTGTCGGTGTCCGAGGTGAATTCATAACCCGCTCTGCGCAGCCGGCTTCGGATCTGCTCATGGTTCTCGATGATGCCGTTATGCACAACCGCCAGTCCATCCCGGCTGACATGCGGATGCGCATTGCGCTCACACGGCGCGCCATGCGTGGCCCAGCGCGTGTGCGCGATGCCGAGCGACCCCTCGAGCCCGGTCTTGTCCGCCATGTCGACGAGGTTTGCGACGCGACCGACGCTGCGAAGCCGGTGCAGCCCGCCGTTGACGACCGCCAGTCCGGCAGAGTCGTAGCCACGGTATTCGAGTTTCCTCAATCCCTCGAGGAGGATGGGAACGACGTTACGTTGCGCGATCGCGCCTACGATTCCACACATACGTCAGTGCTTGGCGACCGGGGATTGGCGGATGGCCTAAACGGCATTGCTTCAAACGCCCGACCCTCGCTAGGCACCTTGGTCTTCGAGTTCAGGAACTTTTCTTTGCAGGCCGCTTCCAGCCGGGAACGGAAATCTGGTCCGCGCGCGACAGCGTCAGCTCGCCAGGGGGCGTGTCCCGCGTGATGGTGCTGCCCGCGCCGATGGTCGAACCTCTGGTGACCGTGACCGGCGCAACAAGCTGCGTGTCGGAACCGATGAACACGTCGTCCTCGATGACCGTACGATGCTTGTTAGCGCCGTCGTAGTTGCAGGTGATCGTACCGGCGCCGATGTTGACGTTGCGTCCCACGCTGGAATCACCGACGTAGGCAAGATGATTGGCCTTGGAGCGCTCGCCGATCTCCGAGGCTTTGATTTCCACGAAGTTGCCCACGTGCACTTGGTTCGCCAGCCGGGTGCCCGGCCGCAGCCGCGCGTAGGGTCCGATCCGGCACGCGTCGCCGGCGGCTGTCCGGTCCAGATGGGAAAACGCCAGCACTTCGCTGTTGGCGCCGATTTCGGATTCGCGGATCACGCAGTTGGGGCCGATCTTCACGCGGTCCCCGAGCGCCACATGACCTTCGAACACGCAGTTGACGTCGATGAAGACATCACGACCGCATACAAGCCTGCCCCGCACGTCGATGCGCGTCGGATCGGCGAGCGTGATGCCCTGCGCCATCAGCGTTTGCGCGTGTTCCCACTGCCAGATCCGCTCCAGCCGCGCGAGCTGGGCTTTGCTGTTCACGCCCGCCACTTCCCAACCGTGCTGCGGGGAAACGGTGGCGATCGTCGCCTTGTCCATTACCGCCAGCGCGGCGATGTCGGTGAGATAGTATTCGCGCTGCGCGTTGGCGTTGCCGATACGCGCTAGCCAGTCGCGAAGACGCGCGGTGGATACTGCGAGCAGCCCAGTGTTCACCTCGCGAATCGATTTTTGCCTCGCGGTCGCGTCCTTTTCTTCGACGATGCGAGCGACTTTTCCGCCGCGATCGCGCACGATGCGGCCGTAGCCCGCGGGATCGTCCGTCTCGCAAGTGAGCAGCGCCAGCTCCGTGCCCGTGCCGATCAGACGCTTCAGCGTGTCCTGGCGCACCAATGGCACGTCGCCGTAGAGCACCAGGGTCAGAGCCGACCTGAGAATCGGCAACGCCTGCAGCATCGCGTGGCCCGTGCCGAGCTGGGGCTCCTGCACCACGAATTCCACGTCCCGCGCATCGAGCGCATCGCGCACCGCATTCGCACCATGTCCATAGACCATGACGATGCGCTGTGCGCCCAGACCTCGCGCGGTGTCGATCACGTGGCTGACGAGAGGCCGGCCGGCGAGCGGGTGCAGGACTTTGGGGATGTCCGAATACATCCTCGTGCCCTTGCCGGCAGCGAGGATGACGACGTCGAGATCTGGCATTGGGCAGACAGGACAGGATACGTGTCGAATTATCGCACAGGCCGCGTGCCCGGCGGCCGATAGGCGGCATGGCACCTCTCGCGCCAGCTTGGGCGCCGCCCAGCGCGCGCAACCGGAGCGTGCCCCCCCGGCGACGCCGGGGGAAGGCCGTGCGGATGCACGCCGCTTGCCTTGCGGAAGTCGATGGTGAGGAGAGATCGCGTCGCGGGATCGCGTTCAGTGCGCTGCGCTACCCTCCTCCAGGAGCAGGGTCTGGATGTCGTTCAGGACCATCCGCGGCTGCAGGTAGGATGTGCTGTAGATTTCACGCACTTCGCTTTTCGGGTCGATCAGGAACACTTTCAGTACGTGAGACAGATTCCCCGTCGGCCTGCCCTCCTCGTCAAGCACGAGCGACAGATCTTGACCAAAGCCGTCGAGGAGCGGTTTGAGTTCGCGCGGCGACGGCGTGGTGAGGAAATGCCAGCGCGGCCCCTGCCTTGCCGCCGCACGGTCGCCGCCATAGAGCTTCATTGCTTCCGGCGTGTCGCGCTGGGGGTCGAAAGACAGGCTGATGAACTGCACGCGTGCGGCCGCCGCCGGATCGTGCACGAGCCGGCCGCGCAGCGCGTCCATCACGCCGTAGGCAAGCGGGCAGCCCGTTTCGTCGCTGCAGTGCGTGTAGACAAAAGACAGCAACGTGATGCGGCCGGCGGTGAGCGCGGACAGCCGCGCGCGTCGATTACGCACGTCGAGCACGGTGCCGTCGGGTGCGGGCATGATGTGATCCAGCCGGTAACTACCCGGCGCCGGCGGTTCGAACTCGAGCGGTGGGAGCACGTCGTGCGCGCCGGCCGCCGCGGCGAGCATCAGCCCGCCGCACAGTATGCTGACGAACCTGCTCACTGCATCCGCGCAACGCGCTCGACCGGCTCGTCGGCATAGGCCGACTTGAGGTGGCGTGTGCCGAGTTTCATGTGGTGGGCGCGGCCGAGCTTTTCCTTGATGAAGTCGACTTCGAACGCGGGCGTGAGCTCCTTGCCGTCCCAGTTGAAGGCGCGCAGGAACTGCTCGTTATCCTCGCCCTTCTTGTCCCAGTTGGCGAGCAACGAAGAGGTGATGTAGACGCGCTTGCCGTCCCAGCTCTGCGAGATCATGTTGACCTGCTTGCCGGTCACCTTCTCGTAGGTCTGCTTCGGATGTTCGGGGTCCGACAAGTCGAAGTAGTGAGTCTTGCCGTCCATGAAAGTGTTGACCCACAGGCCCTTACCGTCATGCGTGATGCTGATGTCCACCGGCAGCGGAATCTTGGCCGGATCGCCGATGGTAGCGACTTCCATGGCCTGCCAAGCGCCCTTCGCGTCCTGCTTGATCAGCCAGATCTTGGAAGTGAGCGCAGTCGCCACTACCGCCCAGTTGTCCTTCGGGTTGAGCGACCAGCGGATTTCCAGCGGAGAGCCCGGCACGGCGAGCACTTTCTTCGGCTTCAGCGATTTGGCGTCCCACACCACCATGGTGTTGCCGAACTTCTTCATTGCCGCCTCGTCCTTCACCAGCTTGCCCAGGTCCGTCATGTAGTTGGTCTTGCCGGTGAAGCTCGAGGTCAGCATCACATTCTTGCGCGGGTTGATGCCGATGTCGTAGCCGTAACCGTCGCCGCCGCCCCCGACCGGCATGGGCACGCTGCGGATCAACTTGCCTTGGTTGCTGAACACCGTCATCCCCGTGACGCCGCTGCCGTCCTTCGTGTTGGACAGCGCACCAACCACCATGCGGCCGGGGATCGCGTAGAAAGTGTGCGGCCCGACGAAACCGGTCTTTGCTGGCAGATCCGAGATGGTGCGGACGAGCCTGGGTTTGGCGGGGTCGGCGGCGACGTCGAACACGTAGATGTTGCTGTCATCGAGCCCCCCCGCCCAAAGGTAGCGACGATCGTCGGTGAACCCCATGTGATGCGCCTCGCCGCGCCTTCCGACCGATACCGTGTGAATGACCTTGCCGTAGGTGGCTGACTTGGGATTGACGTCGATCGTGACCAGCTTGTCGGAGCCGTCGCCCAGTCCGGGCTCGCCCAGCGTCCAGACGTAGACGAGGTCTTCCTGTCCCTTGATCAGGCTGGCGATATAAGGCGAGTTACAGGTCTCGTCGGCAGCGGCCTGGAAGCAGGCCGTGACCGAAAGCCAGGCGAGCAGCAGAGCGGCAGGCGAAAGTAAGCGGGTGAGTTTCATGTCCTCCTCCCGAAAGTAGTTTGTAGGAAAGAGAAATCTAGGCCGACGCGAAGCCTTTTTCAAATGCAAGTTTCGACATGGCCATACTAACAGCCGGCGTCGGTCGCCGGCAGGTAGCAGGCGAAGCCGCCCGTTGGGATCAAGTGCGCGGGGCGCGCTCCGCCTCGCCGGGGCCTCGAGGGGCTCCTGGGCCTTCCCGGGCCCGGGTTGGACATGGCAGGGCGTCGCATTTGCCGACAACGGGAAGCGGATGTTCATGAAGCGAGCGCCGCCTCCAATGCGGATAGCGTGCCATCGACCAGAAGCCGCATATGCTCTTCCTCTATCACGTACGGCGGCATGAAATAAACGGTGCGGCCGAGCGGACGCAGCAGCAGGCCACGGTGCAGCGCTTCTTGGTAGAAGCGCCTGCCGATGTGCGGATCGGCGGAATCGATGTCCAATGCCCAGATCACGCCGACGTTGCGGAAATGACGCACGCGCGCATGCGTGGCGATCGGTTTGGCGAGATCAGTCAACCTGGCCGACTTGACCCAGTTGTTGGCCAGTACCCCGTCATGATCGAAGATGTCGCACACCGCGAGTGCCGCACGGCAGCCGAGCGGGTTGCCGGAATAGGAATGCGAATGCAAAAGCCGCGCGCCACATCGTCGGCGTAGAACGCCTGGTACATATCCTGGGTGGTCAGCACGACCGACAACGGAAGGAAGCCGCCGGTGATGCCCTTGGATAGGCATAACAAGTCTGGCTTCACCCCGGCCTGGTCGATTGCGAGAAAAGTCCCGGTTCGTCCGAACCCGACCGCAACCTCATCCGCGATGAAAAGGACCCGGTGCCGGTCGCAGGCGGCTCGTACGCGCCGCAAGTATTCCGCGTCGTACATCGCCATTCCGCCCGCGCATTGCACAATGGGCTCGACGATGACCGCCGCAGTCGTGGCATGGTGTCGCGCAAGATGCTCTTCCAGCGCCGTTGCGACGCGCGCCGCCAGTCGGGGGAAGGCACGCGTGAGGCGCTCCTGAGCAGCGGGGCGTACGCATCACTGAACAGCGCCACGTCGGTCACGGACAACGCTCCCGTGGTTTCGCCGTGGTAGCTGTTCTCCAGGCAGACAAAGCCGGTCTTGCGCGGCCGTCCGCTGTTGCGCCACTAGTGAAAGCTCATCTTCAGCGCAATTTCCACGGCCGAGGAGCCGTCCGATGCGAAATGGCAGTGGTCCAGCCCGGTGCGCGCGGCGAGCCGCTCCGAGAGGTCGACCACGGGCCCGTGTGTGAACCCAGCCAACATCACATGCTCCAATTTACCGAGCTGATCGACGATGGCTGCTGCAATGCGCCGCTCGCCATGCCCGAAAAGATTTACCCGCCAGGAGCTGACTGCATCGAGATAGCGGTTGCCCTCGAAGTCGTAGAGCCAGACTCCGTCCCCGCGCGCGACCGGTATGAGCGGCAGGCGCTCATGCAGCTTCATCTGGGTACAGCGGTGCCACACGCAGCGCAGGCTCCGCGCCATCATTTGCTGATTGCCGGTCATGAATATCGGGGATGTGCGAAAGGATTCGATAGCGACGTGCAACCGCCGGCAAGTAATGCATGAATCATCTCGCCGATCAAGCAAGCGGTTCTTTGAAAGATGTGCCCGGGCCCGCGTCGAGGCTGAACAAGCGTATCGCCATCAGCACTCCGGACGAACGGCTGCTGGCGCAGATGATGCTTGTTGGGTGTTGACTGAAAAAATTCTGCTTCGCTATATTCGATCGTGAATGGAGGAGCTGCATGGATTTTCTCGATTGCATCGCCGAGCAGATAACCGCTACGCATCGTCCTCTTGTCGCGATTACCGTCGCCGCGGTGCCCTGCCCCGACACGCCGGTGATCCTGACCCTGCATTGGCATGGTTTCATCGAGGAGAAAATCCTCGGCGTCGAGGAGGCGGAGACAGTCCAATACACGCCCGTCCCGAGTTCCGCGCTGCAGGTCAACCAGCGCTGGGGCGATTTCGCGTCGATCGACCGTGCCGCGATGGAAGCCGGATGGGAGCTCGGCGCGTGGGACCTCGCGCGCGCCGAACGGCCCGCATGCGCCCGCCCCGGTGCGGCCTCGCGGGAAGCACTCGAATGTCTGCAGGCGTTCGGTGCCTTTCCGTATGGTGTTCACGGTCGGCAGGTCGTGGTTACCGATGCGCCTGACGCCGACGAGCTGCTCGACTTGGCCTCGCGGCGCGGGTACCTGATGTGGATGTTCCGGCCGGTGCATGGTGGGATCTGGGCCGAGGTTGCGGACGATGCGACCTTGCGCCCCGACGGCACCCGCACCCCGCCTTGTCCCCTCGATCCCATCCCGCCCGTGGGCCGGGGTACTCGAAAGACGATCTATCGTTTCGGCGTCTCCGCAGGGCCGATGACTGTCAACTGACTCCAACGTCTGTATCGGCGGGGTGCGCACCCTCTCGTAAGTGGGTTCTCACATGGCCGCTGCGCGTGCCGCGCAGCGGCCTTCATTTTCCTGGACGGGTTGAAATCCGATACTAGGCACCGTATGATTGGCACTCAACAACGACGAGTGCTAACAGGCTCGCCGAAATCTTTATTTCTGACCCCTTGGATAAACCTCGAAGCAAGGAGAGCACATATGAAAATCCGTCCCCTGCATGATCGCGTGATCGTCAAGCGCCTGGAGGAAGAGCGCAGGACCGCCTCCGGCATTGTCATCCCCGACACCGCCGCAGAGAAGCCCGACACCGGCGAAATCATCGCCGTAGGTACCGGCAAGCTCCTGGAGGATGGCAAGGTGCGCCCATTGGACGTGAAGAAAGGCGACAAGGTGCTGTTCGGCAAATACTCCGGACAAACGGTGAAGATCGAGGGCGAAGAATATCTGGTGATGCGTGAAGAGGACATCATGGGGGTACTCGTGGCGGCATAAGCCGGTAATCGCTTCCCTTCCAGTTCGCAATTTTTTCAGGAGCAATTCTCATGGCAGCAAAAGACGTCAAGTTTCATGATTCCGCCCGGGC
>Ga0070741_10002238_pt1 | contig 53278 bp, 52 predicted proteins | sample Coa_R1_4_FD_66440 | JGI IMG/M metagenome (GOLD analysis project Ga0070741, IMG submission 66440) | Surface soil microbial communities from Centralia Pennsylvania, which are recovering from an underground coalmine fire - Coalmine... | ecosystem: Environmental > Terrestrial > Soil > Unclassified ... | reverse complement strand
ACGCTTTGACTCCTCGCGCCGAAGGCGTTCACTGGGAGAGGAAGGTGCTGGCGGTGGGCTGCGCCCACCGCCAGCACCTTCCTCTCGAACGGCTCGCAAGCGAGCCGTTCTGTCTGAAAAGACCACGTTTGAGAAGCCTTGTAGGAATGCACGAGCTGATTCGACGCACATGCATAACTTTGATACAATTTTCTCATAAGCGTAAGCCTGGATAACAAGGAGAATTTTGTAATGACGGATATAAACAGTAACGAAGGTCGTCAGCCATTGCCCATGCAGGGAATAGCGCAGCCGACGCGTGAGGAGGTGCTTCATCTGCCTCGTGTGCATATTTCAGCTCACCCTGTGATGGCACACAAAATGACCATGCTACGAGATATACGAACCCAACCGCCGGAATTTTATCGTTTAGTGAAAGAGATAGGGGCGCTACTCGCTTACGAGGCCACGGCGGCGCTGGCCCTTGAAGCCTGCACGATTGAAACGCCATTGAAAGAAACGCAGGGGTATACGCTGGCGGGCGGCATAGGGATTACGCCTATTTTGCGAGCGGGGCTTGGCCTGGCAGAGGGATTCCGCGAGGTGATCCCCGATGCCCAGATCTGGCACCTGGGCTTACGTCGCGATGAACGGACCCTCCAGGCGCTGGAATATTATAACCAGCTCCCGCATAAGGTGGACCTTCAGGTATGTTACGCGGTGGACCCCATGCTGGCCACGGGCGGCTCCGCCATTGACGCCGTCAACATTTTAAAGCGGCGTGGCATACGCCGTATTTCATATATCGGCATTATCGCGGCTCCCTATGGCCTGCTCAAGCTCTCACAGACGCACCCGGATATTGACATCTATATCGCAGCTCTTGATGAGGTGTTGAACGATATTGGCTATATCGTTCCAGGTCTGGGCGATGCCGGAGATCGCCAGTTTGGAACGTTCTAACATTACACAGTAGCCTGGACGCCTGACATTATTTTGCGCAGGTCCAGCTATTTTTCAAAGGATTAACATCAGTGTCTACTTCAGATTCCTGGCCGCCAGAAAATGAGCAACACCTGATCGAGCCATTCCAGGAAGGGTTTCCCGGCTCTATAGAATCAGAGCAAGAAGAGCTGAAACTACCAGTTCAGCAGGAGCCTTCCCTTGAAGCAATGCTCCCACCAGAGGCTCGGGGAGAAACCAACGGAGGACCGCTTGGCTGCTGCCTCGGCATTGTCGTCGGCCTGTTGCTCACGCTCGCAATCATCCTGACCACCTCTATCCTGCTATCAAATGGCGGTTATCTTGGCATTGCTACATTGCCGGTCGCCCTGTTGGGGGCTGCGCTCTGTGGGTTTCTCGGCTGGAAAATTGGCAAACGCTTCTATCGAGAATATGAACCTGATCCCCGACAGCAGGAACGACTTGAGCGCCTGGAGCAGCGATGGCAATCTAAACGTCCTTAACACACGCCATTATGACCAGAAACAAAGCTATCCAGCAGGCACATTCGTTATGCATATTACTACTTATTTGTGTATATATTTAAGAGGAGGATAGAATGCGAGTAGTCATTTTTTGCGATATGGAAGGTATCTCCTGCATCGAGACCTGGGAACAGGTGACAGGCGGGACGGCGCTCTATGAAGAATGTCGAAGGCTCTATACTGAAGAGATGAATGCAGCGGTGCGGGGCGTACGCGCGGCTGGCGCTAGAGAAGTCACCGTTGTCGATTGCCACGGGGCAGGGGGAGCATATAGTTTTAAGAGTTTCAACCCTGAACGGCTGGAATCGGGCGCGGAATATGTCTTTGGGTATCCCTGGGCGCGTTATATCGAACCATTTATTCAGGGCTGTGACGCTATCTTATTTGTGGGCGCACATGCAATGGCGGGTACTCCTGATGGCGTGCTTTGCCATACAGTTTCTTCGGAAGCCTGGTATAACGCCTGGATTAATGACACGCTGGTGGGCGAAAGCGGGATTCTGGCAGCAATTGCGGGTTGTTGGGATGTGCCCGCGATCTTCGTTTCCGGTGACGAAGCAACCTGCCGGGAGGTACGCACCCTGCTTGGTGATGAGGTCGTGACTGCTCAGGTCAAGAAAGGACTGGGCCGCTTCTCTGCCCGTTGTATGGCGCCTAAAGATGCCTGCTCTTTAATTGAAATGAACGCCGCCCAGGCATTAAGTATGCGCAACTGGCCCAAACCCTACAAAGTGGCCGGACCGGTCACATTCAAAGTGGAGCTGGCAACGCCCGACCGCGTTCACGACTTCGTTGGGCAGACCGGCGTGCGCATTGAGGGGCCAAGAACGGTTACATCAACCGCCGATACTTTCTGGCAAGCCTGGGATCAGTTCTGGTACCGGCGCTAATCGTTACTACCAGGGGGAACAGCGGCAATCTGTTCCTCCCAGCAGCACCTCCTTTCCAGGAACTCCTTTTTCCGATCCCCCTACTTTTGTACATAGTCGCAGGGCTATTTACTTCTCTGAAGAAAAGGGGGTCAAGGGGCATAGCCCCTTGCGGGGCGCGGGGTGTCCCCGCTCATTCTTCTCCCCCCTCGCCCCCGAAGGGGGCAAAAAAGAAGAAGTAAATAGCCCTGACATAGTCGTCTGACCACTTGACAAATTCTGGAAAATTCCAGAGAATATCTAAAGAATATCCAAATGTATTGACCGGATCAGTCATAATACAGCGTCTTCCTTATGAGGGGTCGCGGACAAAGCCGTCCGTGGAGTTCTATTTGAGTAGAAGCAGGTTGCTTTTTCGAGCAGGGGATAGTACAAAAGTAAGCAATTTGGCGCCCAACTTCCAATTGTTTACTGCTGTACGTAGATATTTTAGCGAAAAGCCTTACAGAGAGTAGTGTTTTATTCGGCGGTGATATCGATGATACTAGACGAATCAGGTGGTAGGATCTTAGAGAATGATGCCACAGCGTTACAACAGACTGATCAGCACGAATTCGGATCGCTTAAATACGATGAAAGAGTTTTTGATCTGGAGCTTCAGGAGACAGCACTGGCCGCTTATGAGCAAGCCATCCAGCTAGCGCCGCGAGCAGCTATTCTCCACTATCACAAGGGGCAAGTGCTCAAGCAAATGGGGCGACACGCAGAAGCGCAGCAAGCCTATGCGGAAGCGCGCACCCTGGGATTTTATTTATAGGTAGAGTTGAGCAAAGGCTGATCTATCTTCACAGTTGAAAAACAGCCATGCGTGAGCGTAAAGAGTTGGTAAGCTCCACAAGATGAGCCATCGAGTGCTGCATTTCGCGCATGTGACGGGTAATATCGCCGGTCATATGCAAAATCTCGGAGACAGCACCGACAACCAGTTGTGAACCCTGTGACTGATTTTCCGCCGTCTCGCAAATCCCCTGGATGAGATTTGTCAATTGCTCTGTCACGATACTGATGGCTTCGAGCGCAACTCCCGTCTGAGTCACCAGTTCGGTCTGCATCACGACCTTCTGTGTACCCTGCTCAACGCTTTGAGAAACGGCGGTTGTTTCATGCTGAACAGTGCGGATATACATATCGATCTTGCGAGCAGCCTCGGAACAAAGCATCGCCAGCGTGCGAATCTCCTTCGCGATCAAAGCGAAGCTCTGGCCCTGCTCCCCTGCGCGTGCCGCCTCAATCGCCGCATTCAACGAGAGCAGGTGCATACGCGTGGTCAGATTATTGATATCGAGCACCGTTTCATTGATTTCCTGTCCGCTCTCGCTCAGCGATTTCATCGTGCGAGCAGATTGCATCGTCGCCTCACGAACCATCCCCATCCCTTCTACTGCCCGGTCAACGGCTCCTTGCGCTTCAACTGTGACATCAACGGCATCGACAGCAGTTTTAGAGAGAATAGCAGCTCGCTCCGAGACGCTGTGCATCATGCTCGCGATATCGTTAATGACCTGCGATATCTGATGTACCTGCCGCTCCTGCTGGGTAGTATCACGCACCAGGGATTCAGAACTGCGCTGCACGCTGTGCGTATGATCATCCACCGCATGGGCCACCATCTGCATATCTTTCAAAATGCCGTTGATCTCTTCTATCATAACATTGAGCGTATCGGCTATCGGTTGCAGTTTCTCATGGGAAGAGCGGATATGCGTGTGCATATCGCCGCCGCGTAAACGTTCCAGATCTTCTCTCAGCAGCGCAACCCCCTGCTCGAGAGCAGCGTGCTCTTCCTCACGTTCCTGGAAAAGCCGGGCATTATCGATGGCTATCGCGGCCTGACTGGCAAAAAGCTCCGCGACCTCAATGCTTTCCAGAGTGGGTATCTGACCATCTTCGGGGGCATCCAGAGAAAGGAAGCCGAGCATCTTTTGCTCGCGTGGGCTAAACATGGGGACAAGCAGGGCATCTCCCGGATACCATCCTCCAGGTGCATAGTCCTCAGGCATTTTAGAAGTAACGGATGTGCCGCCTTCAAATGCTTCTGTATGCTCGTGGGAAATAAAATAGCTCTGGCCGATACGAAATTCCGGGCGCATCAGTCGTGTTATCTTCTCAGCCGGATCATGCGCATTGCGTAAAAGATCTTCATCCTCTTTAGATAAGCCAGCAAAAGCTACACACATGATGTAGCCAGCCTTCTCATTGATCAGGTTGATAGCCAGTTCACGAAAACCTGTACAGCTTGCAGTGGAGGCGGCAACATGTTGCAGCACTTCATCTAGACCCAGGTCCGCACGCAGCAAATTGCCCAGCCGCAGCAACTCCTTCACCTGCCTGGTGCGTTTCTGCTCTTCCTGAATGCAAGCCAGTCTCTGCTCTTCGCACTCTGCATGGGAAGCAGCACCATTGGATGATACAGCATGAGTTACGTCATTTGCTTGCATCCCATTAACGGTCCTGCTGGGCAGTGAGCTATACCTAACTCCATTTGGCTGCATCCCATTGGGGACTCCATTCTGGGTTAGATTGTGTCCATTTCCATTCGACTGCATAGTAGTAGCGACTCCATTTGGCTGTACGCCGTTGGTGGATTGCGCAGGTTCATGCTCTTTTTGCGATGGCTCTAAAAATGAGCGAAAGCGAATGCGTAACGGCACAAATCTTGTTTGCGGTTTTCGTTCTGGCATAGATCACTTCTCGCTTCCTTAATTAGCCCGAGAGGCTAAAGCGCCAGTTTATAGCAGCATAACACATCCAGTGCTTCTGTACAAGCCACATAGCACTTATAGGCACTTGTTAGGCAATACACGGTCATTGCCTATTTGTAGATAGTATCAACACAAATACGGGCTGGTGGCACCTACTCGTCAACAGTATTAGCGATGTAAGATGAATAATAGTCATAGAGCGAACGAGGGATACGCCCGGCAATAAGAGTGCCTTCCGGCACATGTTCTTCCATGTCTACATGGCCTCGCCGGTGAAAAAGTTCCACAAGTTCACTCTTGTTAAAAGGAATCAACACCTCAATCGCGTCCATACTTTTTGCCAGTACCTCAGCAATTTTCTCACATAGGGCATCCAGCCCCATATGTTTCAAGGCAGACACAGCAACGGCATTGGGATAGAGCGTCGTATCCAGCTCTGCCGGATCGTCAAGCAAGTCAATCTTATTGAGTGCGGTCACACGCGGCTTTTTGCCAGCCTCCAGATCGTCCAGCACATCGTTTACCGTTTCGCTCTGCTCAATGGCGTTCTCGTGGCTGCTATCCACCACCTCCAGCAAAATATCGGCTTCGATCACCTCTTCAAGGGTTGCGCGAAACGCTGCGATCAGTTTTGTGGGCAACTTCTGGATAAAACCAACCGTATCAGTGATGAGCGCCCCTTGATTGCCGGGCAACACCACATGACGCGTCACCGGATCGAGAGTAGCAAAGAGCTGATCCTCTACCAGTACCCCGGCCTCGGTCAGGGCATTGAACAGAGTAGATTTTCCAGCATTAGTATAGCCCACAAGAGCAACAACGGGAATGGCCCGAGCGGACCGCCGCCGCCGATAAACGGCTCGTTGCGCACGTACTTCTTCGATATCTTCTTTTAGATCCGCGATACGGCTGCGAATGCGGCGACGATCTATCTCGATTTTCGTTTCACCAGGACCGCGAACGCCAATCGCGCCGCCAGCTCCGCCAACACCGCCAGCTCCGCCCGCGCTTGCTGCACGAGAGCCGCCAACCTGACGCGAATAATCGGTATCGCGACCGGCCAGACGGGGTAAGCGATATTCGAGCTGCGCCAACTCAACCTGCAAACGTCCTTCGCGCGTGCGTGCGTGCTGGGCAAAAATATCCAGGATCAGCGCCGTTCGGTCCACAACACGCACGTTCAGCAGCTTCTCCAGATTGCGCTGCTGCGTTGGTGTCAGCTCATCATCACAGACAACCAGGTCAAAGCCCAGTTGTTTCTCCAGCTCTCTCAGTTCTTGCGCACGGCCTTTTCCGACATAAGTCGCGCCATCGGGGTGGGGAAGCCTCTGAATGATTGTTCCCACCACCGTCGCCCCCGCTGTCCGTGCCAGCAATCCCAGTTCGCTCACCGAATCCTCAACGCTCCATAAACGATCATGATCGCTGGCATCTACCGCGATAAGATAGGCACGCTCCGGGCCTCGGTTCACGCCCGTATCAACGAGACGATCTTGCCTGGTCGTAATTCCCTCCTATTTTCTTTCAGCAGAAAACACTCATATATCTATTGTATCTATCTAACTGGGGGAACGCAAGTTCAGCTAGCCTTGTGGAAGTTTTGGCAGGTTGGGCAGTTCTTTGACAAAAATGCCATTGACTTTGGCAAAGAGGCTATTGGTTACAGCCCCATTGTAAAAGTCATGCCAGGTTTTCAACTGGTCTACCTGGATGTTGAGCCCCGGAATAATACGCGATCCCTGATCTATCGTGTTTTGCAAACTGCCGAGGAAGGTCCCCAGCACGATTAATAATATCAGCCAGATCAGCCACGCCTCCACAAAGCCAATCGCCCCTCCGATCAGCGAATCCCCCATGTTGATCAGCGGGATCTTATGCACAATCCCACGGACAATGGTGCCAATAATATGTAATACCAACACCGTTCCCAGGAAAAGCGCAGCATAGGAGATGAGGGGAACGGCGGGCAGATTGTTGGAGGCTAGGAGCGCGGTAAAGGAGGGACCAAAAATGATTGCCACTCCAATGCCAAGCGGAATGCCAATCATGTTGACAAAGCTGATCACCGCACCATTGCGCAGGCCATTGAAGACGAGCAGGGCAACGGTGACTAGAAAGAGGATATCAATTAAGCTGAGCTGCATAAACTTTATGCCTCCTGACGTGATAAATTGCGAGTTGATGAGTCTATTATCTCACAATTCTTGACGTTACAATGAGGCCAGTTGTAACAGGAATATCCTAATTAGCTGACAATAGCTGCCAAAAAACAATCCCTGATAGTGCAGAAGCATTATCAGGGAGATGAGATGCTGGCGAGCGCGCTATTCGCCAGTAATACCGGTAAAATTGAATTTCGCAGTCCGCAAAGCAGGTGCCACCACGGGGAGATAGTCTGTGCATTGTATGCGCTCACGGCTAATGGCCTGCACATGGCTTAGAGCCTCAAGGATGCTCTGGGTGAAGCGCAAATTTTCGACCGGGCGCGTCAACTCGCCGTTCTCGATCAGGAATGTCCCGTCGCGCGTCATACCTGTAAAGAGCGTTTTGACCGGATGAACGGTGTTTGTATAGTGGAAACGCGTTACGTATAGCCCTCTGTCAACGCCCCTGATCAGCTCCTCCAGACTGGCATCGCCCGCCATCATCATGGTATTCAGTGGCATGGGACCCATGACATTAGGCGCGGGCAAGGCGTGGCCCGTGTTCGGCTTGCCTTCGCGAGCGGCGGTAAAGGAATCGTATACCACCGCGTTAGCAATACCACGGTCGATCATCATCACGCGCTGCTTCGGCACTCCCTCGAAGTCAAAAGCCTGGGGGAGTCCAGAGGGGTCGTAACCGTCATCGTAAATGGTGACCGATGGAGCGGCGATTTGCTTACCAAACTGGCCGTTCATAAAGCTACGCTCTTCCTGCACATCGGTGGCGGACAGCCCCATAAAGACCAGGTTTTGCAGCATATCGGCCACAGCATAAGCGTCCAGTACGACCTGGTACTCGCCCAGAGGGATAGACGCGGGATTGCGGCTACGCTGCGCCTTCCCTACGGCCTCGCGCGCCATCGCTTCAAAATCGATAGTCGAGGCGTCGATTGCCATGCGCTGCGTATAGCCGGACCCCTGTTCATCTGCCATGACCACCGTATGGCACTCGGCTTCAGTGCGTGGCTCGTAGGCAAAGATACCCAGAGAGTTGGCTATAGCCAGTTGATAGGTATTGGTTGAGAAGGCTCCCGCCGACTCCAATCCTTGTTCCTTCGCCAGCTTTACGATTACTCCAACGCTGCGTGCCCGCTCTTCGGGCGAGAATTGGGCGGTGCGCGGGCTATATCCAGACGCCTGGACAATTGGTTGCGGGGCAGGCAGAGAGTGGAATTCTGGATTTTCGGGCTGAATACGAGCAATCTCCAAAGCCTGTTCCGTCACTCGCCGCAGCGAATCGTCGTCCAGACGATTGGTAATCGCCACGCCGACCCTCTTCCCCACGACGGCCCGCACCCGCAGTTCATGATTGTTTTCCGCTACATTCTGATGAATATGGTTATTGGCGAAACGGGTCAGCGCGCTCTGCGTCCCCTGATAGACAACTTCCGTCTGCTCCGCCTGCGAATAGCTTAACGCTTTCTTTAAGAGTGCCTGGACGCTCGTCTCATCAAAATACATCTTCTACAGCCTTTCTTTCATAAACTACGACCAGCGACCCACGCCGACCTGCACATTGCGAAAACGAGCAGGCGCGGCGCCGTGTCCCGTGCGCATAACCTGCATCGGCTCGCCCTTACCACAATTGGGCGTTCCCCACACCGTCCACTCGGCAGGCCCACAGATGGCGTCGCACGAACCCCAGAACTGCGGAGTAATACCCGTATAGGTAGCGTTTTTGAAGAGACGTCCAAGCTTGCCATTTTTAATCTCATACGCCATCTCTACACCGAACTGGAAGTTGAGGCGGCGATCATCAATGCTCCAGCTTTTATTAATGCTCATATACAGGCCATCGTCGGTATCAGCAATCAAGTCGTCAAACTTCCAGGTGCCCGGCTCAAGGCTCACATTGGTCATCCGAATCATTGGCAGACGATTCCACCCATCAGCCCGCACACAGCCGTTGCTGCTCATCCCTACCAGGGGAGCGGTGTCACGCGACATAAGATATCCTATAAAAAGTCCGTCGCTGACAATCGGCGTGCGCTGCGCTGGCACCCCTTCATCGTCCCAACCGAAAGTGCCCAGCGCGCCGGGAATAGTGGCATCGGCTGTTATATTCACAATTTCTGAGCCATAGCGATATTGCCCGTTTAATTTGTCCAGGGTCAGGAAACTCTTGCCAACAAAACCCGCCTCCATCCCCAGCACGCGGTCCAGTTCAATCGGATGCCCGCACGACTCGTGGATCTGGAGAGCAGTCTGCGGACCATCAAGGATAACCGTCATGATGCCGCCGGGACACTGAGGAGCTGCCAGCAGGCGTACAGCCTCTTCGCCAACGCGCGCGCCATGCTTGACCAGATCCATTGCCTCGATAAATTCGTAGTCGGAGGTACCGGCTTGCCGTCCAAATGAGTTAGGATAGGAACGAGTCTGAATCTCGCTGCTCTCGGGATCAACCGCGCTGGCGCTGATTGCTGCACCGGTATCGCATAATTCCTGCTCGACCTCGCTACCCTCCGAACTCATAAAAATTTTACGTTCGCGCGCATATTCCATCATCGCATTGGTCAAAGATACACCCTTAACGCTGCGCATAGCATCATCAGCATCCAGCAACAACTGCACTTTCTGGCTCAAAGGAACTACAAAAGGATCGACCTTCATTGGCGTACGATATGTGCCCTTTTGTGCTGCCAGCGGCGAAAGAAGCACTGGCTCGCCCGCGACCAGCGCGCTGGCGCGAGCGATCTGCACAGCCTGTCCTGCCACTTGATCCGCCTCCACCATATCCATGCCGGCGCTACTGGCAAAACCCCAGGCCCCATTTACAATAACTCGCACATTAAAGCCGCTGCTGATGCCACTTGAGACTCCTTCCACACGTCCATTTTTGACCTCAATCCCCTCAGTTGTACGCTCCATAACGCGCACATCAACATAGCTGGCACCAAGCTGCTGAGCAACATTGATAGCCCTGATTGCTAATTCACGCATGCATACACTCTTTCTTCTATAGTTTTACTATCACTACGCTCTATTGTACGTGTTTTATGTATGACTGTCCATAAATTCTCAGCCCCCATCACGGGCCAGAATATTGCTATCTGCATCTGCGCTTGATAGAATAGCGATAACTTTTGGACATATAAAGAGCCAGTTAGAAGGAGCGGCATGGATATACCCACATCCGGCGAGAGCGTATCAGAGCCATCCAGACAACCACACGACCTGCAATTGCCACACGGCGGGTTGCAGCTCCCCGCTTTTATGCCAGATGCAACGCTGGGAGTAGTGCGCTCAGTCGATGCTACTGACCTCTCGGGCTGTGAAATACAGGCTGTGGTGATGAACACCTTTCATCTGATGCAGCGGCCCGGTTCATCAACGATCCAGGCACTGGGCGGCCTGCACACAATGAGCGCGTGGCCGCGTCCCATCATTACTGATTCCGGTGGTTTTCAGGCATACTCGTTGATTCAACAAAATGCCCGCTTTGGTAGCCTGGACAACGATGGTATCACCTTCAAGCCCGAAGGTTCCGACCGTAAATTTCATCTCACGCCCGAAAAAGCCATTCAGTTGCAGATCAGTTATGATGCTGATATCGTCATGTGCCTCGATTATTGCACGCATGTCGATGCTCCGTTCGCGGTTCAGGAGGAGGCGGTTGCCCATACCATCAACTGGGCGAAACGCTGTAAAAAAGAGTTTCAACGCGTCATTGACCAGAAGCGCCTTTTGCCTGAGAAGCGGCCTCTACTATTCGCGGTAATCCAGGGAGGCGGGTCGCTTGAACTGCGCAGGCGTTGTGCTGAGGCGCTGTTAGCCATCGGCTTCGATGGCTTCGGCTATGGAGGCTGGCCGCTGGACCACGAGGGAAAGCTGCTGACCGATATTATCACTTACACACGCGAACTGGTGCCGGCTTCATATCCTATGCATGCTCTGGGCGTGGGGCATCCCGCCAATATTACGGAATGCGCCCGCATCGGCTATGGCCTCTTCGATAGCGCCATGCCCACGCGAGACGCACGCCACGGACGGCTCTACGCCTTTACTAACGCTGACGCTTCTAATTTCGACGAAAAATGGTTTTCCTATATTTACGTCAACGACGACAAATATATTAAAAATGATGCGCCCGTATCCAGCGTGTGCGATTGCCTGTGCTGCACGCATTACTCGCTGGGCTACTTACATCACCTTTTCAAAATTAATGATGGGCTGTTTCTGCGCCTGGCGACGATCCACAATCTTAGATTTATGACCATGCTGGCCCAGCGATTGAGAGCGTGCTGTGATGCCCCCTGCTAATCAGCAGTCCCAGCTTGACAGACTGATCAACGATGTTAGCGCCAGCCCCAAATACAGCGATATCAGTTTGGATCTGATCAGACGCATCGGCGCACAGGAACTGGCGAAACGACGTAGCTTTAAGGAGGCGCTAAAAAGTACGCGCAACAAGCTGCACCAGATCGGAGGAGCTTATTTCGATGGCCGCCATGATTACAGTCGCTGGCTTGACGAGCTGAGAGCGGCAGCCAGGGCAAGCGATAGAGCAATTTTGCAGCAAGCTTGCAGGACGATTATGAGCCATCATGCCTCCACAAAGGAACGCCTCTCCACCCTAGATCAGTTCTATGCCATCATCCTGGCCGACCTTCCACCCATTCGCAGCGTCATCGATGTCGCCTGCGGCCTCAATCCGCTTGCAATTCCCTGGATGCCGCTAGAAACAGATGCGCAGTATTACGCCTGTGATATTTACCGGAGCATGTTAGACTTTCTTGCCGACGCTCTCGCCCTCATGCCAGTCAAGAGTGCTGTTCAGCAGTGCGATATTATCCAGGCGTGTCCCGCACAACAGGTTGATCTCGCGCTGGTACTAAAAACGTTACCATGCCTGGAGCAGGTGGACAGGCAGGCAGGATATCACCTGTTGCATGCGCTGAACGCCAGGTATCTTATCGTTTCCTTCCCGGTACACAGCCTGGGCGGCCACAGCAAAGGGATGACCGCCCACTACGAAGCGCATTTCCGGGAGCTGATACGCAACGACCCCTGGGACGTGCAGCGCATCACATTCCCGACTGAGCTGGTATTTGTCGTCAAGAAAGCTGCGCTATGAGCGATCAAAGTCGCGCACACTGAGCAGCCAGCAAGCCGTAAGCTCATCTGGTGCTGTAACTATTTTTTGTATCAAAAGGTCTAATATTTCAGGGCTCTCAATGCGCTCGGCTTCTCTGTGCGCCACATCAGTCAATGACGGGAAACGCGTCTTCACAATGTTCACTAGCAGCCTTCATAGGGTCAGAAGTTCTCCTTGAACAATGCCTTCCGCTTTGCCTTTTGCTTCGCCTTTCGCCTCACTTTCGGCTCGTATTTGTCGCACTTTGGGATGTTCTTCCCATAAAGGATCATACATTTTTATGCTTCTCCTTATCTTCTCTTTCTCTTCTACCGGCACGGTATCGGTCCGTGCCAATAAGAGCTCCATCCATACCAACTGTTGCGCCAATGTGACCTCGTCATCCTTGTATAGTTTTTTCAGTTCATCCATGACCCGCTGCATCAGTTTATGATCGACATTCCGCATTGCAGGCAGTAAAGGATACATACATGATACATGCTCACGTACATAGTATTCCGCATCCTGCAAAAATAACGGCAATTTCAAAAAGTTGAAAGTGACAATAGCTTCTTCCCCACTCTGCTCTGGATTATAACAGGCATAAAGAGAATATGCGATAGCTCATTTTTCCTTATACGCTTGCCTGGTCCACATCCCATAATTACATCCATCCACAACACTTTCCGCTTTATTCAAAATGGGCGGTATAGGAGTGGTAGAGCGAGAACGATGTAGGAGGAGAGAATGAACAATTACGATATGTTACGCAACACCTGGATCTATCAGGAGATTGAGGAGCAGATAAGGGCGGAAGAAGGCCGACGCTATCGCGAGGAACAGCGCCAGATGATGCTGGAGATTGTGCAGGCACGCTTTCCACGGATCAGATTCCCGGTCAGGCAAGTGGCAGAACAGATTACAGACCCCGCAACGCTACGGAAACTGATCATTAAAATCGGTAGCGCGCAGGGAGAAAAGCAGGCAAGGCAGGTAATTCGTGAAATAAGGGATACACTGAAAAACGAGGACGGCGGAAAGGATGGTGCGCTCGCAGCAGATCCATGCTATAATGAAAGCTAATGATGACACCAACAACAGCAACACCACAACCAATAATGAATCAAAAAACGGATCTACTTGCGTTCACCCTCCCACAGCTTCAACAATGGCTGAAAGAGCGGGGGGAGGCGCCTTTTCGCGCCCGGCAGGTGTATAACTGGCTCTACCGGCAACTTGTGACCGACTTTACGTCCATGACCAATCTGCCCCAGTCGTTACGCGATAAACTGACAGCAGAGGCATGCATTGGACCAATGGTGGTGAGGAGCGAACTGCACTCGAAAGATGATCGCACGCGCAAAATCCTGCTGGAACTGGCTGATGGTAAGCTGATCGAATCGGTCTTAATGCTCTATCCGCCGATGAGGGAAAGCGGCGCACGGGCGACGGTCTGCGTCTCCAGCCAGGCTGGCTGCGCCTTCGGCTGTACCTTTTGTGCGACCGGGCAGATGGGTTTTGATCGCCATTTGAGCGCGGGCGAGATAGTGGCCCAGGTGCTTTACTTTGCCCGCGAACTGCGAGCCGCGCCCTGGGTGGCCGCTGGACTCCCTGAAAGCAATCCCATCGACCATATCACCAACATCGTTTTAATGGGCATGGGCGAGCCGCTGCACAACTACAATAATGTGCTGCAAGCATTGCGCATCCTGAATAGTCCAGAGGGCTTCAACCTGGGAGCCAGGCATATGACCGTCTCCACCGTCGGTCTGGTACCCGCTATTCGCAAGCTCAGCCAGGAACAGCTCCAGGTCAATCTGGCAATCTCGCTCCACGCCCCCACCGATGAGGCGCGCAGCCAGACCATGCCCATCAACCGGAAATATCCCTTAAAAGAGCTGCTTGCCGCTTGCCAGGATTATATTGCAGCCACACGGCGGCAGGTGACATTTGAATATGTCCTGTTATCAGATGTCAACGATACGCCCGAACACGCGCGGCAACTCGCGGAACTGCTCGCCCCGCTCAAACAATTTGCGCACGTCAACTGCATTCCAGTCAATGCAACCTCTGCCGACTATTGTCCCCCTGGCCCAGAGGCTATACGTGCGTTTCGCAATGTTTTGTTCGAATATGGAGTAAGCAACAGCGTACGAGCCGAACGCGGCGATGATATTGCAGCCGCGTGCGGGCAGTTGCGCACGCATTTTGAAAAGCAGCGCAAGACGGCAGTGCCAACTGTCACTGCCTAATTATCATATTGGATAAATTCCCCCACAGGCAACAGGATACCCACAAGGAGCACTCCATCAAAGTAAAGTGCCCCTTGTGGGCATCCTATCCCCACTGGCACAGAATGGCATAGCCGATGCTAGCGGGTTTTGGGCAGCTTGCTCATAGTGCGCAGGCAGCGCGTGCAAATATTGACGGTGCGGGGCCTGCCATTAACTTCAATGCGACGACGCTGCACATTAAGCACAAAGCGGCGGCGCGTGCGATGCTGGGAAAACGGTACATTATTACCATACATCGGCTTGCGCTCGCATATATCACAACGGCCTGCTGGCATATCAACTTCCTCCCTAAAATCTCAATAGACTCTTTTGGGCCTTCCAGAATGGTTCACCTTCACGCTCCGCTATGCTTACTTGATTATCCCTGGAGCCTCTGGTATACTGCATCAGTAAAACTCGCGAACTGATCTGGGAAACCTGAACACGTTAAGCGAGTATAACCGATATCAAGAATTTTGGCAAGAGAGAGATATGTGCGTATGCCAAAAGCATCTGCTATTCAACCACAGGATGGTTCTCGCCCGCTTGGTAAGATTGAGATTTTGCCCAACGCTATCCATACAATTGCAGTCCAGGCCACCAGCGGATGCTACGGCGTGCTTGGCATTGCGGCCACGCGCTTACAGAATGGGCGAGCCGTCATCCTCCCTCCCGAACAGAGCAATCAAGGAATACGGGTAAATACCATCAACAACCAGCTCATCGTCGATGTGTATGTCGCATTAGAATACGGGTTGCGCATATCTGAAATCGCAAATAACATTATGAGCAGCGTCAAATTTTCGATAGAGAAAATGCTAGATATCCCGGTTGCCCAGGTCAATGTCAATGTCCAGGGACTGCTGCACGGGCCGGCACAATCAGCGAAAGCAATAAAGGATAAAAGGTAACAGAGCCGTTATGCAGGAACAATCACCGCGCAGAATACGTATCAGAGCCAGACGTATCAGCGTCTTTGATGGTCAGGACCTGAAGAAAGCTATCCTGGCCGGCGCTGCGTGGTTAGAAGAACATCGCGATTCGATCAATGCACTTAACGTTTTCCCCGTACCCGATGGCGATACAGGCTCAAATATGTCGGCGACGATGAAGTCTGCCATTCGCAACATCGCCACCAGCGACGAAACCTCCGCCACGGTCATTGCATCGAAAATCGCTCATGATGCTTTGTTGGGGGCGCGAGGCAACTCCGGCGTTATCCTCTCACAGACGCTACGCGGCCTGGCGGCAGGTCTGGAAAAGAAGTCAACCTTCACTTCCCAGGATCTTGCCATTGCGCTACAGGAAGCTTCTCGCCTGGCCTATCGCGCGGTGATTAAGCCCGTGGAAGGCACTATCCTCACGGTGGTACGAGAAGCGGCTGAGGCGGCCACGCAGAGCGCCGAGAAAGGAGATGACCTTGTCGCGCAGATGCAAGAGGTTGTCGCAGCCGCCCGGCGAGCAGTAGCGCGCACCCCCGAACTGCTTCCTTTGCTTAAACAAGCAGGCGTGGTGGATGCCGGCGGTCAGGGCTTTTGCACGCTGTTAGAAGGCATCCTGCGCTACATTCGCGGCGAAGCTAACGCGCCATCTTCCCCCGCAGAAAATATCGTCAAAGTGCAAAAAGAGCCAGAAGCTCGCACTATGAAGGGCCGCGTCACTATCGAAGAAGAGTTTGGCTACGAGGTCGTTTTCCTGCTGCGGGGAGAGAAGCTTGATGTTGAAACCATTCGTCAGACGATCATCGATATGGGTGGCGTTTCTACCGTTGTAGCGGGCGATGAGAAAATGCTGAAGGTCCATACTCATACCCTGACCCCAGGAAAAATTCTTGACTACGGGGTGAGCCTGGGCAGCCTGCTTGATATCAATATCGAAAACCTGCAAGAACAAAGCCTTACCTATGCCGCCGAGAGCGAGGCCGAGCACGCCGCGGAAGCAGTTCAAGAGACGGCGCCAGTAACGCAGATTGCCACTATCGCCGTCGTCTCAGGCGCAGGCTTCGAGAAAGTCTATCAGGGGCTTCACGTCAACGCTATTGTCGCGGGCGGTCAGACCATGAATCCCAGCATCGAGGAGCTGCTCTCCGCTGTTGATGCGCAGCCAACCAATCAGGTAATCATTTTGCCAAATAACAGTAACGTGATCCTCAGCGCCCAGCAGGTGGTCGATCTGACGCCAAAAGAGGTCTATGTCGTTCCAAGCAAGACGCTCCCTCAGGGCATTGCGGCCCTTCTCAGCTTCAACTTCGAGGCCGACTTCACTACCAATTGTCAGCATATGACCGAAGCGATCAAGTATATCCAGACCGCCGAGATCACAATGGCCGTGCGCTCTGTACATATAGGAAGCGTACGTGTGCGTGAGGGCGACTTTATTGGAGTCGTCAACGGCGATCTCGTGGTCGCAGGCCAGGATATCACGCGCGTTCTTCACGACACCTTGCAGCGTATGAACATCGGCGATTACGAGCTTTTGACGCTCTACTATGGAGAAAATGTCACGCACGAAGAGGCGCGACAGACTGCGAAATCCATCAAAGAGCGGCATTCTCACCTTGAGATTGAGATCGTCGATGGAGGTCAACCTTACTATGCCTATATCATTTCAGCGGAGTAAGGCTACCCTGTAGAGACGTTTTCTCACCACCGTTTCGCACTTATTTTGTCCTTATTATTTTCTTTACATCAGGAGGCCCTATGGTCGTTCGTATTGTCACCGATAGCACCGCAGATATCCCTGTGGTCCAGGCGGAAGCTCTCAACATCACGATAGTGCCGCTCACCGTTTTTTTCGGGGATGACGCCTATCTTGATAACATCGAGTTGGATAACGCCGCTTTTTATAAAAAGTTGCAGGAAAGTAAAGATTTACCAAGAACGTCGCAGCCCTCGCCAGCAGCATTTGAAGAGGCTTTCACTCGCCTGATCAACAAGGGAGCCGATGCCATCCTCTCGGTCCACCTTTCCTCAAAACTGAGCGGCACATACCAGTCTGCCTGTACGGCTCGTGATGCGCTCCCCGAGAACCTGAAGAAGATTCCCATTGAGATTGTAGATTCCCAAAGCATCAGCGTCGGCATGTCATATCCGGTGATGGAGGCCGCCAGGAAAGCGCAAAGTGGGGCGGGCCTCGAAGAAATCAAAGCGCACCTCCTTGATCAACTCGCGCGCACCCGCATTCTGGCAGTACTGGATACGCTGGAATTCGTCAAGCGTGGAGGGCGCATCGGGGGAGCCAGAGCATTGCTGGGGAATATGCTGAGCTTCAAGCCGATTATTTCGTTGAAGGATGGCGAGGTCATTCCGCTGGAGCAGCCTCGTACGCGCAACAAAGCCTATGTGCGTCTGGCGCAACTGGTCGGCGAGATGGAGCCTATCGAGTACATCGCCATTGCCGAAGCAAGTGACGAAGTCGGTCAGCAGCTCGCACAAGCCTTAAAGGCGACCTATTCCGGCGAGATTCCTATCTATAAACTGGGGGGAGTACTGGGAACCCATACCGGGCCAGGCACCGCAGCGGTCTCTGTAGTGACAGCAGGCTAATTCAGATCGAGCATAGGCATTGACTATCCTGGCGCAGTCACGTACAATAGTAATAATAATAAATCAAGTTCAACCTATTACTTCTTGCACCTTGAAATGTTCCGCGTTCCAACGCTGCTGGCGCGCTAGCAGGGCAGGGGCAAGCCCTGCCCCTACAGAACGCGGAGCGGAAGTACCTGGACGCACCATACTCCACTTCTCGTACAGGCGTAGGGAGATTCGGGAAACGTTCTATCAGAGCGATACGTGCTATTACATAGGGGCATCTAATCAATGCCCACTCACCTGTTCCATGTAGTTCGTTTTGTTACAAGGGGCAACCAGACGGAAGCCCTGAGATTGTTCATCGTAAATCGCCATGCGAAATTGGCGTAGACTTACGAAGGAGGAACGACAGTGGGAATGTTACGGGTAATGTCACGGCGCGGCGATGACCGTATTACCTGGGAAGAGCAGAAAATTCTGGCGGGCGATCCCGAAGCGGTTGCAGCCGTGCGGGAAGCAGAGAGGATCTTCGCCCAGGAACGCTCTAAAGGTGCTACGGCCTTCCGAATTGACCCTGGGAAACCAATACAGCGCATCGACCAGTTTGACGCTACCGCAGAACAGATAGTGATGGTCCCGCGAGTCGTTGGCGGATGAATCTGGTCTCTCAGGTGCTTACCGCCCTGTGCTGGATTGTCATTCTGCTCGCAATCTTACCGATGGTATGGTTAATCTTTCAACCATACTTTAAGGGATGGTCGCGCGCAGAGAGGCGTGCCGCGGACCTGCTACGCGATATACTTACACCAGAGCAATTTCGTCAATTGAGCTGGCGAGGCTACCTGGAAATACCCAGCCCCACCGAACCTCAACGTGTATATCGTGTCCCCCGGGCGAAGGGATATGTCCAGGTAATAGAAAACGGTCACGCCGTTATGCGGCTCTGCTTGCAACCGGTCGAATGCTTACCTGATGCCGATGTTGTGGCGCTCCATAAGCTCATGATTGAAGCCAATGAGGAGACTTACCTGCAGAAAGCAAACAAATACTTATGCATTGACTGACTAAGGAAAGAAGAGCGCGAACGTTCGCGCTCTTCCTATTCCTCGTCTTCATCCTCCTCTTCGCCCTCCCTTTCCTCGATATGCAAAATCTCTCTGTGACCGTTTTGCTTGACACAGGCATGCGGCCCGCCATCAAGAGGAGTATGACATAGTGGACAGACGGGGCGACCAGACGTCACTACCGCCGTGATCGAGCTGGCGAGTTGCCGCGCGTCCTGTTGAGTAAATGTAAATGAGATCGCATCTTCCTCGCGCATCACTAGCTGGGGTTCCATGCCCTGACTCATGATGATCCCGAGCGGCGTCACCTCCAGGCCAAACATGCCATCGCGCTCGTCGAAGCTCAGTTTCATCTGCCCTACCTGGAACTCATGACCTGGTGATCCGGGAAAGTCGAGAGGCATCGGTACAGGCTTATCACTCGCATCGGCTCTCGCTTCTACACGCAATACCTGCCCTTCAGTCACCTGCGCTAGAATACGATCTATCATCACCGATAGATTGCTCAACTGCTCCTTCTCCATCCACATAATGGCCGCATCTCTAGCTGTCTGCACAAAGAGGCGAAAGCGGCGTTGGCCTGGCTGACCCACGGCGTCCGCGCCCAGAACACGTATATGGCCTAGATCTCTACTCATCGTTTACCTCTCAACTCTCTTCTACAAAGCTCCTAATATCCACGAGCCGGATCATACAAATTGAGCAACGGCTCACTGGCACGATAGCGCCGCAGATTGTTAGCAAAGAGGGCTGCCAGACGCTTATCGTAGTGGACGCTTACCCCGGAAATATGCGGGGTCAGGATGACGTTTGACATCGAGTATAAAGGGCTGTCAGCGGGCAAAGGCTCCTCTTCGGTGACGTCCAGCCCGGTTCCGGCAATCCATCCCTCTTTTAACGCCCGAATCAGCGCAGGTTCATCAATAACGCGCCCGCGCGCAATGTTGACCAGGTATGTGTGGGGCTGCATTGCGCGCAATTCGGCCTCCCCAACCAGTTTTTCTGTCTCTCGCGTCAAAGGAACTGCGATCACCACATAGTCGCTCTGGCGCAACATGTCATGCAACTTTGCCATAGGATAGAAGCGGTCCACATCAGGATCTACCTCGTTACCGGTAGCCGAGCGTCGCGTCGCCAGCACGCGCATACCAAATGCCTTCCCTAGCTGCGCAATACGTCGCCCAATACTGCCCAGCCCGATGATTCCCAGCGTCTGATCAACCAGCTCACGCCCGCCCAGTTTATACCAGTTCGCGCTGCGTGGCCAGATATGACGGTCCTGTAAACGCACCATCTCCGGCCATGTCCGGTTAAACATCAGCATGCTGCCAAAAACGTACTCGCCAATCGAGGTGGCATGGATACCCACCGCAGTTGTCACAATGACTTTACTGTCAGGATCGAGAATACCGGTCGCGGTAAATCCATCAACGCCCGCGCCAGATCCCTGGAGCCAGCGCAGGTTGGGAGCCAGCTCTCGCCAGTTGTTTGGCACCCAGTAGGAACAGAGAACTTCAGCCTCTCGCAACTTGCTTAAAAACTCTTCTGTATTGGTGATACAGAGTATTGCCCCACCAGCAGCCTCGCTGAGCATTTCCTGCGATGTAGAGGAAAAGGGATATGTGCTGATCACTCTTAGACCATCAACCATGCTTATAGCTCTCCTTATGAGGTTATTATCAAGCTCTGTCTTTTTCTCTTTATCTCAGTCTATCCGAATCCTGACAATGTGGCAATAGCTTGCTATTCCAGACAGCCAACGCTGCTGACGCGCTAGCTTCGCTCAGGCTGTCTGCAAAGGATAGCATATGATAAGCGATGAGGGATTTCTCTTTTCGCTTGCTTTATTAGCTCTTCCTCATACCGCTTCTATGATGATACAACATTGCAAAGCTAAATAGAACTTTGCTGTAGCCATGCTGCAGGCTTCTCAAACGTCGTTGCATGCTCTGACTGCTCGCGCCGCAGACGCTCACAGAGAGAGGAAGGTGCTGGCGGTGAGCGCAGCCCATCGCCAGCACCTTCCTCTCAACGGCTCGCTCGCGAGCCGTTCTGTCTGAAAAGACGACGTTTGAGAAGCCCTGAGCCATGCTGTATCTACTGTTGCAATAATTTCGTTCCATGTGCTATAATCCGACAGGTATAATTATGAAAGAAGACAGATGGGATTAATCGATGAACCGGAAGCCACCACCCTCTGTTTTGGGATCCCTGGCGGCTTTGGGCGGAATGGGCTTTACACTAGCCATCCCCATCGCCATAGGAGCCATTGTAGGAAGTTACCTTGATGGCCATTTTCATACCGGATATTTGTTTTTACTTTTCGGGCTGCTGCTTGGCCTGATAGCGGGAATATATGGAGCCTACCGTTTATTTAAGAGCGTGCTAGGATGATAGACGGAAACCATTAAGAACGTACAGACCGGGCAGAGTTCGGCAGATTAGGGAGGATGCCGAGTGCTCTGGAAACTTCCTGAAATACGACTCGCACCTGACGTGGTGATTCCACTGTTCGCAGATGGTAGCGGGATTACAAATACGCTGATCTGCACCTGGCTTACAATTATTGTCCTGGCATTGGTGTTCTACTTTGGCACCCGCCGGCGCGACTTGCTCCCCACCGGCATGCAGAATCTTGTTGAATGGATGGTGGAGCTGCTCCTGGGACTGGTTGAGGGTGTATCGGGTAAAGAGAAAGGGAAAAAGTTTTTCCCTCTGGTTGCCACTTTCTTCATTTTTATTTTTGCCTGTAACGTCCTTGACGTGTTCCCAGGCGTCGATACCATCGGCGCGGTCAGAGCCGCGGACCTGGCGAAAATAGGCAATGCCGGGGTATATACCTTCCTGGGCATCCACTTTCTCTTTGGAGGGGCTTCAAACCTGCTTATCCCGTGGATACGCCCGGCCACGACCGATCTGAACCTGACGGTGGCAATGGCGATTGTCTCGGTGGTCGTTACCCAGATTTTTGGCTTCTACGCGCTAGGGCCAAAGGAACACCTGAGCAAATACTTTAACTTCAAGGCGTTGTTCGGAGGTGGAGCGGCAGGGGTGATTCAATTCATCGCCGGCTTCATTGAGATCATCAGCGAAGTAGCCCGCATTATCTCGTTCTCCTTCCGTCTCTTTGGCAACATTTTCGCGGGCAGTGCGCTGCTGGCGGTTTTCGCCTTCCTGCTGCCGTTCGTTTCAGACATCATTTTCATTCCCTTTGAATTGTTTGTCGCCTTCGTGCAGGCGCTGGTCTTCGCGCTGCTCACCCTGGTCTTCCTGGAGATCGCTACCACCAGCCACGAACACGCCGCTGCTGAATACGATGAGCATCACCAGGCTCATGAGCAACATGAGCAGGCAAAGGAGCAAGAGGCAGCGGCAACCCATTAGCCACGAATTGGATGTTGTTTCTCAAGCTTGCTACTCGCAGGTTTTTGCTGCGATTGCATAATATTAATTACACTAAAGCGACAGCTTCGTCCTTAAAGGAGGATTTTTATCATGAACATTGCACCACTCGCAGTAGCTTTGGCAATCGGTCTGGGCGCCATTGGCCCGGGTATCGGCATCGGCATTGCTGCCGGTCAGGCATTTAACGCCATTGGGCGCAACCCGGAAGCCGAGCCGTTGATCCGCACAAATATGTTCATCGGCCTGGTGTTTGCTGAAGCTATCGCCATCTACGCACTGTTGATCGCCTTCCTCATCCAGTTCGTCAAATAGTATTTGCTCAGATTTGCTGTAGAGACGCGGACAACGATGTTACGCAGAGCAGCGGGCAACAACGCGGAGGTTTCCCGGCAGCAAACACACGGTACGCGTCTCTACGCAGCCTATTTGCAACAGAGCAGATTGTACTACTTCTGACGAAAGGAGGCACACAGTGGTGCATACATTTATCCTGGCAGATAGCGGCGTTGGCGCTCTTTTGAACGGCCTCGGCATTAACGCTTTTGCCTTCCTCTCGCAACTGGTCAGCTTTGGTATCGTCTTCTGGCTCCTCTGGAAATGGGGCCTTCCCACCGTTATCAAAACGCTCGACAGGCGACAGGCAGTGATCCGCGAAGGTCTGGAGAAAGCAGAACAGGCCGAGCGCGACCTCAAAGAAGCCACCGCACGCGCCGAAAAGGAGCTTGCCAATGCTCGCATTCAGGCTCAGGAAACCATAGAACGTGCAGAAAAGGCCGCTCGACAGGTCGGCCAACAGATTGAAGAGGAGGCCCGCGCTCGCGCCGAGCAGATCAGTCAGCAGCAAATCGCTCGTATTCAGCAGGAGGCCAGTCGCGCTCGCTCGGAGCTGAGCCGCCTGGTGGTCAACCTTTCAATCGATGCCGCCGGGAAAGTTATTGACAGGTCGGTTGATACGAAGGATAACCGCCGTCTGGTGGAAGAGTTCGTCAATTCTAGCGACCAGGCGAGGAATAACTAATGCTAAAGGGAGCGATAGCACGCCGCTACGCCGGGGCCATTTTCAGTCTCGCACAAAAGCAGAATACGATTGATCGCTCGCTTGAGGATATCAAAGAGATAGCGACGCTATTTGCGAACCGCAAACTTGCTTATCTCCTACGTGAGCCAAAGATTCCGGCAAAGCGCAAAGAGACAGCATTACGTGAGGCGCTAACGTCTAAGGTCCTGCCAACTTCGCTCAACCTTGCTCTGCTGGTCATCCAGCGTGAACTGGTTGAGGTCATGCCCAATATTGCCACCGAGCTTGAAAAGCTTGTGCTGGACTATAGGAATGAGGCGGTAGCGGAAGTTACCACGGCAGCGCCTATGGATGATGCACAACTTAACCTTGTAAAGAAGGCATTAGAGCAGAGAATCGGCAAAACGATTATCATGCAGACGCGGATCGACCCGACTATCCTGGGTGGCGTTGTTGCTCGCGTGGGAGATCAGGTGATCGATGGCAGCGTTCGCTATCGCCTGTCCGCCTTGCAGCAGCAACTGCTGGCAGGGGTCTCTGCCGCCAGAGCCGATACCTCCACGGAGGAACTGGCCAGGTTATACGACAACGATAAACAGACCGGCGAAACAAAGGTTTCTCGACCGGCACCGACCTATCCATCCCAGGCGCAGGTATAGCAAACCCATATCCGGCGTCCCGTCAAGAGCGGGATGCCTGTTGAACAGAAGAAGTAACAAACCACCAGGAATCACTAGGAGGAAGAGCGATGGCATCTTGGGCTGATGAGATCAGTGCCATCATAGAGAAAAACATCACAGGCTTTCAGGGCGAACAGACCTCGACGGCAAGCGTTGGAACTGTAATCGCTGTACAGGACGGTATTGCACGCGTCTATGGCCTGCAAGATGTGAAATATCTTGAGTTGGTAGAATTTCCTCGCACAGGCATGCAGGGCCTGGCCTTCAACCTCGAAGAAGAGACGGTCAGTTGCCCCATCCTGGGCGAATACACTCATATTCGTGAAGACGATGAAGTACGGACAACGGGACGTATCATTCAGGTACCTGTTGGTGACGCCCTGCTCGGGCGCGTTGTCAACCCGCTGGGCGAGCCAATCGACGACCGCGGCCCGATCAATACTGACAAGTTCCGCCCGGTCGAACGCGTCGCCCCTGGCGTCATCACCCGCCAGTCGGTGAATACCCCCGTACAGACTGGTCTAAAAGCTATCGATAGCATGATCCCCATCGGACGCGGTCAGCGTGAACTGATCATTGGCGACCGTCAGACGGGTAAGACGGCTATCGCTATCGATACGATCATTAATCAGAAGGGCAAAAACCTTATCTGTATCTACGTCGCTATCGGTCAGAAAAACTCTTCAGTGGCGCGCACCCAGGCTATCCTGGAGCAGCATGGCGCGATGGAGCATACAATCATCGTGGTGGCAAGCGCGTCCGATCCCGCGCCGTTGAAGTATCTCGCCCCCTACGCGGGCTGCGCGATGGGCGAAGAGTTCATGGAATCGGGGCGCGACGCTCTGATTATCTACGACGACCTGACCAAGCACGCGGAAGCGTACCGCAACATTTCGCTGATCATTCGCCGCCCTCCCGGGCGCGAGGCATACCCTGGCGACGTCTTCTACCTGCATTCTCGCTTGCTGGAACGCGCCGCCCGCTTGAGCGATGATTACGGCGGTGGCTCGCTGACCGCTTTGCCGATCATTGAGACGAAGGCAAACGACATTTCGGCCTACATTCCGACCAACGTCATCTCTATTACGGACGGACAGATTTTCCTGGAAGCCGACCTGTTTAACGCGGGCCAGCGTCCCGCCGTTAATACCGGCCTCTCGGTTTCGCGCGTCGGTGGTAGCGCACAGACACGCGCCATGCGCCAGGTTGCAGGCTCGTTGCGACTCGACCTCGCCCAGTTCCGCGAACTCGCCGCCTTCGCGCAGTTCTCCTCGGATCTGGATAAGGCCACGCAGAACCGCATTGAGCGTGGGCGCCGCGTGCAAGAAATTCTGAAGCAGCCACAATACCAGCCGGTTCCGGTCGAAAAGCAGGTAATGATCATCTTTGCCGCCACCAATGGCTACCTGGATAGCGTCCCGCTGGACCTGGTTGCCGCCTGGGAGGCCGCTTTCTACCGCTATATGGATGCCAACCATCCAGAGATCGGGGCCACAATTATTGAGAAATCCGTCAATGCGCGCGATAAGATGTCCGACGAGCTGCTCCAGCAACTGAGAGACGCTATCGTGGAGTTCCAGAAGACTGCCGCGCCACGCAAGTCTGAAGAGACTGCTGCGGCGCGCTAGGAGGCAGCAAGATGCCATCAACCCGAGAGATTCGGCGGCGCATACGCTCGGTCAAGAATATCGCGCAAATTACTAAAGCCAAACAGATGGTGGCTAGCAGTAAGATGCGCAGAGCGCAGGAGCGGGTCCAGCAGGCCCGCCCCTACGCGGACCAACTGCGCGATCTGGTCTCGCGTCTCGCGCTTACCAGCGGGGTCGATATTGGCGCGGGCGTGGATCTGATGAAAGAGCGACCGGTGCGTAACATCGGCATTGTGCTGATTACGCCTGATCGCGGCTTCTGTGGCGCGCTGCCGAGCAATATCAACCGCAAAGCCGCCAGCACCGCCCTGGAGCAACAGAACAGATTGGCGGAACTGGGCCAGCGCCCCGAAGTTAACTTCATCGCCGTTGGTCGCAAAGGCCGCGATTTTATTATGCGCACCAGGCAGCACATGCTTGCCGAGTTCATTAATTATGGCGATAGGCCCTCGATGGGCGATGCAACTGCTATCGCGCAGGTAGCGGTCGACGCTTTCCTGAAAGGGGAGGTCGATATCGTTTATGTGATCTACGCCAAATTTATTAATACCATGACGCAACAGCCAACTGCTGTACAGCTTCTACCGGTGCAGCCACCGGCAGAGCAGGAGGGCAGACGGGAAACCATAGAATATATCTATGAGCCTGATCCCCAGTCGATTTTCCAGGCTCTGCTCCCCCGGTATGTAGACGTGGTGGTATTCCAGGCAATGCTCGAAGCGGTCGCCAGCGAACAGTCCGCCAGCATGGTCGCAATGAAGAATGCAACTGATAGTGCGAACGAACTTATTCAAGACCTCACTTTGACCTATAATAAGGCTCGCCAGGCCGCTATTACGACCGAGATCCTCGAAGTGGTCTCTGGCGCTGAAGCTTTATAAGCGTGTCTGATTCTGAGAGTCTTCTTTCGTGGCGGAACTCACGCGGCTTCGCCGCGCAAGGGGTGGAGGTGGTGTGGCAACATGCGCTTCGCGCATGTTGCCACACCACCTCCACCCGACGAGCGTCGCAGGCGCGAGCACACGCTCACGCTGAGAAACAGGCACACTGACGATTGTAGTGCATAACATACATTTTCCCACTTAATGGAGATAGATATGGCAGTAACACAAACAGGCACGAAGGGAAAAGTCGTGCAGGTGCTGGGAGCCGTGGTAGACGCTGAGTTTCCGCAGGACAAGCTCCCTGAAATATATAACAAGCTCACCACGCGGCCCTCTGGCACAGATCAGGATCTGGCTCTGGAGGTTGAGCAGCACCTGGGCAATAACTGGGTGCGCTGCGTGGCGATGGGTCCAACCGATGGGCTACAGCGCGGCGTCGATATCGTCGATACCGGTGGCCCCATTTCGGTACCCGTTGGACCAAAGACGCTCGGACGCATCTTTAACGTTCTTGGTCAGGCCATCGACAATAAGCCCGATGTGGTCGATGCTCCACATTACCCGATCCATCGACCAGCGCCGGACCTGGAGGATCAGGCGGCCACTATCGAAGTGTTCGAGACAGGTATCAAAGTTATCGACCTGGTCTGCCCCTTTATGAAAGGCGGTAAGATCGGAGCGTTCGGCGGCGCGGGCGTGGGCAAGACCGTCATTATCCAGGAGCTGATCAACAACATCGCCAAAGGGCATGGCGGCTATAGCGTCTTCGCCGGCGTGGGTGAGCGCACCCGCGAGGGGAACGACCTCTATCACGAAATGCAGGAGGCGAAGGTTATCGACCGTCTGGCAATGGTTTTCGGGCAGATGAACGAGCCCCCCGGTTCTCGCCTGCGCGTTGCCCTGAGCGGGCTGGCTATTGCGGAATACTTCCGCGACGAAGAGGGCAAAGACGTCCTGCTCTTTATCGACAATATCTTCCGTTTCACCCAGGCGGGAGCAGAAGTGTCTGCGCTGCTTGGCCGTATGCCATCGGCGGTAGGATACCAGCCCAATCTGGCGGAGGAGATGGGTGAGTTGCAGGAGCGCATCACCTCGACGAAGAAGGGTTCGATTACGTCGATGCAGGCAGTATACGTGCCTGCCGACGACTATACCGATCCCGCGCCATCAACGACCTTCGCTCACCTCGACTCGACTATCGTGCTGGAACGCGCCATCTTCGAGCAAGGGATCTATCCGGCTATCGATCCTCTGGCCTCGACCAGCCGCATTCTTGACCCACAAATCGTCGGTGAGGAGCATTACAATGTGGCCCGTGGCGTACAGAGGGTGCTCCAGCGTTATCGCGACTTGCAGGATATCATCTCGATCCTGGGTATCGACGAACTCTCCGACGAGGATAAGCTTACTGTGGCTCGCGCTCGCAAGCTGCAACGTTTCTTCTCGCAGCCATTCACCGTCGCCCTGGTCTTCACCGGCCTTGAAGGGCGCTATGTACCTGTGAAGGAAACGGTCCAGGGCTTTAAAGAGATCCTGGAAGGCCGCTACGACCACATTCCTGAAAACTACTTCTACATGAAGGGCAACATTGAAGAAGTGGTGCAGAGCTACGAAGCTGAAAAGCAGAAGGGGTAAACGATGGCGACACGCAACACATTGCATGTCGAGGTGGTGACCGCCGAGCGCGAGTTATTCAATGGCGAGGCTGATATGGTCAATGTGCCAGGTTCAGAAGGGCAACTTGGCATCCTGCCGCGTCATGCTCCGCTTCTGGCTTTCCTGGCTCCCGGCGCGCTACGCATCACTCTTCGCGGAGAAGAGGAGGCGATCTTCGTATCGGGCGGCTTCACTGAGGTGTCAAACAACACGGTGACTGTGCTGGCCGATGCAGCGGAACATGCCGAGGAAATTGACCAGGCACGCGCCGAAGAGGCCCGCCGCCGCGCTCAGGAACGATTGGCCCAGGCTGAATCGGATAGCGAACGTGCAGAGCTGCAAGGCGCCCTTGAACGTGCAGTGAACCGCTTGAGGGTCGCTGAAATAGCTCGCCGCCGTCACCCTCGCCGGGAGTATCCTCCTTCTTCAGAACAATAAGCCTGATCGTTCTCAGCATACTTTGAAAAGTTCCGCGCTCCAACGCTCCCACGATCAATCGGGGAGCTACCGCGTCTAGCAGGGCAGGGGCAAGCCCTGCCCCTACGGAGCGTGGAGTCGAAGTACATAAAGAGACCTGTTCGACGCTGTAGGGCCGAACAGGTCTCTTTTTTCACCAGCATTACTGATGCAGGCGCGTAAAAGCTTTTAGAAGTCGCTACCACTACCGCCGCCTCCGCCTCCGCCAAAATCGCCACCTCCGCCTCCCCCGAAGTCCCCTCCGCCGAAACCTCCGCCTGCTCCCCCTCCGAAGTCTCCGCCGCCAAAGCCGTCTCCCTGATCACCACCGAAATTGCCGCCTGCTCCTCCGCCGAAGTCTCCCTGGCCCTGGTTTCCTCCTTCACGCTCGCCCTGGTTTCTCCCCAACTCGTAGCCGAGCAAGCCGCCCGCAGCAGCTCCCAGGCCGCCAGCCGCCCACGGATTCATGCCTCCCTGCCCCTGTCCAGGGCCATAGTAGTTGGGAGGATAGCCGCCCTGGTTGTATGGTTGGTTATACGGCTGGTTGTACGGCTGATTATAAGCATTACCCTGCCTACCGAAGCCGCCGAATAAGCCACGCGAGGCCCGACGACGCATAAAGGCGAAGAGGGCAATCAGAGCCAGCACAATCAGACCAATGCAGCATAACGTGCTTGACAGAAAATTGCCGAAGATGCCACCCGCCGGCGCTGGCGTTACTCCACGGCCATTATTGTCGCCAGTTGCCGCCAATGAGCTTTGCAACGAACGAAGAGCTGCAACCGTAGCTCCCGTGTAACCGCTGTTGGCGTAAGAGCTACTGAACGCACTCACCGCGTCATTGTACTGGCTATTGGTCAGTGGCACGCTGCGACCGCCCGCGATAGCCAGATAGCGATTACCGGTATCAATCGCTATGACGATCTTTCTTGCATTGTCAATATGACCGGCTGTATGCTGATTGAAAGACTGCTTGGTACCGGAAAAATTGCTGGTCGTATATATATCAACTGGATAGCCAAGACTCGATCCCGCGCTGCGCACCTGCGACGCATTGAGCACTCTGGCCTGATCTGATATATTCACCGTATCGGCCAGCACACCCACAGTTGCAAGCAACAGCAGACTCAGGGCAGCAACAGCCGCGAAGAGAGCCTTGCCCAGTCCTCTGACCGTTGAATGTGCATCATCACGTTTCATACTTCTCCCTCTTTCCTTTCCTGGTAACCCCACAGAGAATAACGCCTCTTCATTTCAAATTACTCCTCCTCCCACTAGATAAACGCACACCGACACTTTATCTCCAATCTGTTATCCGTCAGCATAATTGTTACCGCATTGTTCATCTCAACTCCCTTAGCACGATGAGCAGGGCAACTGTGTAAACAGTCTTTGTTTACAAGAGGTATACGTGTTATCGCGCTCATCGGTTACACCTCATTAACCTGCCGACCTTATTATTCCCGATCACACAACTGCTGCCCACATGCTACAATAGAGGCAGATATCAACCTGTTATTAGCTCAACGGAGTGAAGAAGTAGTGATGAGTACAACAACCGGGCGGCCTCGCCCTTTTGTTTTGGTAATCATGGATGGTTGGGGAGTGAACCCGCGCCAAGAAGGCAATGCTATTGCCCTCGCTCGCACCCCCAATATTGATAAAATTGCCCGCGAATGGCCTCATACGACGGTCAAGACCTCCGGCGAGGCGGTCGGTCTGCCGGAAGGACAGATGGGCAACTCTGAAGTCGGTCATCAGAATATCGGCGCGGGCAAACGCGTCTTACAGGATTATACGCGTGTCAGCGAGTCCATTCAGGATGGCAGCTTTTACCAGAATCCTGCCTTTCTCAAGGCCGTTGAACACGTCAAGAAAAATCATGCGCAGCTCCACATCTGCGGGCTGCTCGGCAACGGGGGCGTTCACGCCCATGAGTCTCATCTGGAGGCCCTGTTGCGCGTGGCTCAGATGCACGATATTGAGCATGTGTATATCCACGCTTTCACCGATGGGCGCGATAGCTCTCCCACAGGCGGCCTGGAGTTTATGCGCTATCTGGAGGCGCGGGCGCGCGAGATTGGCGGGAAACATGCCGCCAGGGTGGCTACAGTGAGCGGGCGCTACTACGCAATGGACCGCGACAATCGCTGGGATCGTACAGCGATGGCGTACTTCGCGATGACGCGCGGCGAGGGCGACCATGCAGCTTCGGCTCTGGCGGCGATCCAGCAATCCTATGATAAGCATGTGACCGATGAGTTCATTGTTCCCACCGTCATCATGGAAGATAACCATCCGGTCGCGGTGGTCAAAGAGGGCGATGCGGTCATCCATTACAACTTCCGGCCTGATCGCGCTCGCCAGCTCACTAAAGCATTCGTGATGCAAGAGCTGCCACCGCAGGCCGAGGGTAAGTTTAACCGCGGGTCGCGCATTTCTGATCTAGTCTTTGTGATGATGACAGAGTATGAAGCAGGCCTTGATGCGGAGGTGGCTTATCGTGCCGACGAGGTAGAGATGCCGCTGGCACGCGTCATTGCTGAGCAAGGAATGCGCCAGTTCCACACAGCCGAGACTGAGAAATACGCTCATGTGACCTACTTCATCAATGGCCGTCGCGAAACTCCTTTCTCTGGAGAGGAGCGCGTGCTGGTGCCATCGCCTAAGGTACCCACCTACGATTTGCAGCCGGAGATGAGCGCGGCAGGCGTGACCGATACCGCCGTCGAGCATATTCGCAGCGGGCAATACGATTTTGTGGTGATGAATTACGCAAACGCCGACATGGTCGGTCATACAGGCGTGATGGAGGCCGCGATAAAAGCAGTTGAGGCGGTTGATAACGGGATTGGGCGCGTGGTTGAAGCTACCCTGGCCAGCGGCGGCGGTCTATTGATTACCGCCGATCATGGCAACGCTGAGCAGCTTATCGATTATGAGACGGGCAAACCTTTCACGGCCCACACCACCTATCCTGTTCCGGTATACCTGGTCGTTCCCCGATTGGCACAGGCGCGGCTGCGTACCGACGGCATCCTGGCGGATATTGCCCCGACCATCCTGCAAATCATGGGCGTTCCCCAGCCTCGGGAAATGACAGGACGCACATTGATTCTGCCATAGTAAATTTTTCCTATCACGCATTGAAAGTTATCCACATATCGGGCTATTTATGTGGATAACTTTCAATATTTGTGGATAAAAGGAAATTGAAACCTAAAGAAGCCGTTTAACATATATAATAGGAACAGTAAGCCACGTCCCATCTTCAAGGGCAACGCGTACGGCCCGCGCATGAATGCCGGAGGCAAAAACCTGTTGATAGGTGAAGACATAGTCAATGGTGCCCACTGTCCCTCTATGCTCGCCCTCATATATCTGCACCAACGCCCCGGGGACAAGCACAGCTTCTGGTTGTACTGATTGCCAGTTCTGTTGCGTCTCTTCGGCTGGCAACGAGATTACCAGCTCAGGGAAAATCCGGTGGCGTACTGAGGTCGCCCCGCAGAGCAGTGCTATCGAGCCTTGATAGTGCTCCAGTAGTTCTGTCACCTGTCGCGACATAGCGATTGCGCCCAGGCCCTCAGTAAAAAGCAGGGTCAGCGGTGGCAGATGGGCCTGCACGAGATCAACATCGGCGCAGTTAAGCAACTGGATCAGGTCTACGCGCAGAAACCCCTCCAGGTCGCGCAGAGAGATACTCCCCGCGACAATGCCAGACACGCCGGAACTCATGGCCCGGTGCAACAGGGCAAAGTTTATCTGATCGGGTACCACCAGGATCGCGCCCGCAGGTATCTTCTGTTGCTTGCCTGCTTTCTCTCGCCATAAAGTCAGTATGCCAGCTATCTGCTTGCCGGCCCCGATCACTCCCTGCACCAGGGCAGCCGGAGATTCGATCACCACGCCGCCTCTGGGTGAGATCTCAACGACGCGCCCGCGCAACCCGGCAGGTACAACTTCACCCGATCCTGTATCAGTCTGCTTTGTCGCCGGGAAACGCAATACAGGCTGATCAGGCAGCACTTCTTGCCCAGGATACACCAGGGGAACCGCCTTGACCCCGTACCCATCTGGCCAGCGTTCTCTCCTCACGAACATCCTGGGTATAGTTGATCGAACCAGTGGATAGGTCATAACGGGAGATACTCCTCCCCACTCTATGCTCCCAACGCCTGCGCCCATTGCATCAGACGAGCGTGGCGTTCGGTTTCATCTGAAGGTAGGGCCAGCGGCCTGCCACGAGCATCAATAATCAGGCCGATAAGCCCTCCGTCGATCTCTTCGGCAGCACGCGCGCGCTCTCCAGGACCCAGGCCGACGTCAACCGTTGGAGCGGGAAACAGCGTCAGCAGAGCCTGTTCATTAGTCTGCAAGGGTATGACCTCAATTGAGCCTGCCATCACATCAACCGAGAGCTGCCGTCCATTACTATATTCTACACCCACGCGCACAGCCAGTTGCCCCGGCTGTACATCTCCGAAGGGAATAACGCAGGTGCCCAGGCGATGGGAAACGGCGTCGTTCTCGTTTACTTGCACGGCAGTGATCGGCGCAACCGTCGCCACCGCCCCTAGCTGTGAGATCAGCATGGTGCGATCCAGCACTAAAGAGGTAACGCCCCTGGGCTGCAAGGCATCCAGCAGCATCAGCGCCACCTGCCCAAATCTCGGCGCATGCGAAAGCACGCCACCAGTCGCGAGCACTAGATCGCTCTCAGGCCATTCCGCGTACTGCTTCTTCGCCGCCTCCAATACCAACGCGATGGCCTCACGAGCAAATGCCTGGCTGAGCTGCACTTCACGCGCGCTGGCAGGCAGCACCTGCGGATGCATCATACGGTTGAGCACGTACTGCCGTATCTCTTCTTCTGTGACGCTAAATGGCAGCCAGCGCGTAATGCGCTGTAATCCTGCCCGCTGCAACACTTCGCCAATGCTCTGACCCACACCTACCGTTGAGTTCACCATAGGGATAAACTCGCCCTGCTCGCCCGCAAGCATAACCGTCGTGGTCGTCCCCCCGACGTCAACGGCGGTCACGTTCATGGCATAATGCTGGGCCAGGAAACGCACCAGGCTGCTTAACGAGGTCGCGGTGGCCAGTGGCGAGGCGCTTGACCAGGAACGCAGGCGATCATAGCCTGGCAATCGTTGCAACACGGTGCGATCATGCAGCGTACCAACCGCCATACTGATCATGCTCAGTTGAGCCTGAGAAAGCAGGGGATCAACGCGTATCACCTCCGCCACGCCCTGCAACATTTGCCGCACCGCTTCTACATATTGGGGAGCGCCCGCATAAAGGACCGAGAAGGTTTTTGGGGTGCCATTCTCCAGACCATTAGAGCTACGTCGTTCGTTCCACTCTTTGGCCGCATTGACTAACAAATGGCACGCTTCTTGTAGAGGGGTCGGGCCAGCCTGACCATCAGCCATCCCTATAATGAGTGCGGCTTGAGGCTGGAACGCCCGCATCTCTCCCAACTGGCGCTCCCACTCCATAGAGGTTCGCTCCTGCGTCCAGGCGCTGCCTGCTGAAGGGGTATACGCGCCCACAGAGACCGGGGAAGGCACGGCTGTGGCTTGATGGGATGGAGCTGCCAGTGATCTCATCTCGGCATACAAGCCTGAAAACGCTTGAGATGCCAGTCCTTCAAAGGCCGAACTCACGGCTCCTAGCACGACCACACGTAATGGGCCGCCCGCGCTCATCGTCGCAATAAAAGCATCAACGCCATTCCCATCGTCTTGTTCAGGAAAGATAATACGATTATCTTCGACAAAGCGGCGTCCGGTAATAAATTCGATCACATTAATTGCCTGGATGACGCCTATGGTGATATCCTCTTGAGAAGACCCCAGCGTGGTAGGCGCTTCTCCTCGCGCCATAAGGCGGTATTGCCCCTCCACTAGACCGAAGAGCGAAACCTTTGTAAATACGGCCCCGCAATCGGCCACCAGGAGTGAATTGGCAACCGGTACATTTTGTTTCTGTGTTGGACCCTGTCCCCCATCTGGATAGGGTTGTGTGTACATCTCCAGTATCCCTCTTCTCTGCGACTAGCGGAAAAGCAAGTCGCGCAAAGCTTCGACCAATCCACGTTTAGGTTTATTGACACGCTGTTCACCTGCCACAGCCGGTGTAGATGGCATATACGGAGGAGGCGACGCTGGTGCTCCTGGAGGCATTCCCGGCATGCCCGCCTGATATTGCGGCCCTCCCGCCGCGGGATATCCCCCCTGGTTGCCGCCTGGGTAGCCACCACCATACCCCATACTCGCCGGGTTATAGCCCTGAGGAGGCATACCCGCCGGTCTTGGAGGCGTTCCCGGCACAGGCTCTGGAGTCGCGCCGGGCATAGCACCCATCGGAGGCATCCCCTGCGGCATATATGCTGGATTGGGGGGAGCTGCCGGGAATTGAGGGGTGGCGGGGGCTACTCCTAACATGGAGGCAAAGACATTGGCCGCAACCTCGCTGCTTTCGCTCGGGCTCATCTCATGACGCGGGCGACTCGGCACGCGAATGTTCTCTACCCGAGGTGGGCCAGCATACGCGCCAGGCCCCTGACTATTGTGATTAGCTGCTCCTCCCGGTTCCGCAGCCGAGCGGAGCCATTCAGGCAACGCATTCATATCAAGGAAGGAAGATCCTGGTACGCCCTGTGCGCCTGTAGGCGGCGTCTGCGCAGGCGGCTGCCAGGTAGAAGATTGAGCGGGGGGCGAGTCCGCGCCGCCTGATGGTCCCCGTTCACCCTCGCGCAACCAGGGTGGTAAGGCGCTCACATCAAGGAGTGAAGAGCCGGATAGGCCGCCGCTTCGCCCCTGCTGTTCCGGTCCAGCCACCCTGACATTGTTCGGTGATGCTGCTCCCTGTGTACCATTTTGTGGTGTCATCCAGGAAGGCAACGCCGACTCGTCAATCAACTCTCTGGGAGAAAAGCCTCGCGCCGAGGGCGGCGCGGGCTCAGCCGTTCTCACAGGCTGCTGCGATGGCGGCACAGTAGGCGCGGGGGGAGCCGAGCGCGAAGGAGGAGATTGGGGCTGGAGCGATTTCATCCACTCGGGCATAGCTTCCGGCTGGACAAGACTCGATGCCGGAATATTCTTATCTTCTTGCGCAGAAGGCTGCTTCACGGGTGCTTCAGATGATTTCCCTTCCCGCATCCAGGACGGGAGAGAGCGCTCATCAATTAACGATTGCGCCAGCAGACCGCTCTTTTGCACGGCTCCACTTTCTTGCACGGGATGAGCAGATGAGTTCAGTTGCGCGTTAGGTCCGGTGGCATCGCTCGTCCCCGGGCGCTCTGAACGCATCCAGCCTGGCAAGGCCCCTTCATCAATGAGATCCGCGGTAGAAAACGAGGCATTGTTAGTAGGAACGGAAGGTCGTTCACCCGCACGCAACGACTCCAGCCAGGGCGGAAGCGCGGGCTGTTCCTGAGCCTTTGGGCGTGGACTCGACCCACCATCCTCCTTGAGAGGCCAACCACACTTCTGGCAATTCTTCACGCCATCAGGGACAGCATTTCCACAGTGGTTACACGTAATCACTTTTGCTCCTCACTTTCGCCAGGCTTCACTTCTTGGCGGGTGTATCATTCTTTCCTCGATTGAAAGCAACTGTTTTCACAAAATAAGACACGCTGATATGATACAATACGCACGGCATTGTCATTCCAAAAGTACTATATACGATCATAGGAGCCATTCATGCAAGAGCAATTTCCAGGTAAGCAGCAATCCTCAAACTCCCCTCTATTACTACGTCTCACTCTGCCACTTCCTCCCAGCATTAATGAACAATATGCAACTGTCAATGGGCATCGCGTTAGCACGCCTGTGGCCCGCCGCTTCAAACGCGAGGTCCGGGCGGTGTTGCGCTCGCTTGAACAACAGGCAACCTTACATGATGAATTACGCAATCAATTCCGCCAGAGTTATCTTGCTCTTTTCCTAGACTTCTACTTTACCACACCACTCAAACGAGACCTTGATGGGGGCCTCAAAATTACGCAGGATGCACTCTGTGAAGGGCTGGGGCTGAATGACAATCGGATCGTCGCTATCCACCTATTGAAACATATTGACCCTCTGCATCCCCACCTCGATGTTGAGTTGGAGGCTCTTCACGATTGGCATTTCGACAAGGAGTACGTTCTCCTCACATAAACGACCACACTTGTCAGCATACCATGCCTTCTTTATGATAAAACTGATAACAACGGCATTCTGTAACAGAATATGACCCATATTCTTTGAGGCGGTAATATATGTCTACTCTACCAGCGATACCACCACTATGTGAAAATGGTGGCAAACGAGCAATTCATGCTCTTGCAAAGCCGCGCGTACGGCTGCTTCTCGGCCTGTTTTTCAGCACCGGCATAGGATTGCTGGCGTATCGTCGCCGTTCGCTGAGTCGCAGCGGGATCGCGGGCGCAGTGGTTACAGGCACGACAACCTTTGGATTGGGAGGCTGGACCTGGGGCCTTTCGCTGATCTTCTTTTTCGTCTCCTCCAGCCTGTTCTCCCACTTCCGCGCCAGAGATAAAGCCGCTATTGCCGAAGATAAGTTTAGCAAAGGCTCCCGGCGCGATATCGGCCAGGTTGCCGCCAATGGTGGAATGGCTACGCTGCTGGCGCTCGGCTACGGGGCTGTCTCGCACCCTGCAACGCGCAAACTCCTCCAGGCAGGGTACGCCGGGGTAATCGCGACGGCAACCGCGGACACCTGGGCCACTGAATTGGGCGTGCTTAGCCCTCGTCCCCCCAGATTAATCACGACGGGCGCGCTCACTGCTCCTGGCACCTCTGGAGGCATCACCTCCCTGGGTACGGGAGCAGCCATGGTGGGAGCGCTGGCATCCGGGTTGTTCTTCTGGACCCTGCAAGGATGTCGCCGCTCGCTGCTGGTCTTACCATTGATTGCGCTTATTAGCGGCACCATTGGTAATCTCTTTGACAGTTTTCTAGGTGCAACTACGCAGGCCATGTTCCACTGTCCCGCGTGCGATAAAGAGACCGAACGGCAGTTCCACAATTGTGGCACCAGGACTCGCTTCCTGCGTGGCCTCCCCTGGATGACAAATGACATGGTCAACTTTTTGTCTACCCTGGTCGGCGGCCTGGCGGCAATACTGCTCCAACTACCTTTTCTACACTCAAAACATCCCCCTGATTTCGTATAATAGGATTACGAATACCTTCAAGAAAGGGATGCACGATTATGGGTATTGGACGTAAGCTCATCGCGCGGCACTGGCAGCCCGGACAGGCTGCGCAAGCAGGATTGCTCGCAACTATTGTATATAGCATCGCTATGGAAGGTGATAGATTTCTGATCGGCAATCGCTTTAGTGATGTGCGCTTCATCCAGGGCATACTGGAGGGGAAGTCACGCTCAAAAGGCATTTTTATCCTCTCCTGGATCATTCACCTGCTCAACGGCGTGCTGCTAGCGGAAATCTATGCCGCAGTTGTTAAACGCTTCCTACCGGGCCCTGACTGGCTGAAGGGAGCCATGTTTGGTGAGATGTTTGTCGCCAGTGTCTGGTGGCTAACCCCGCTCGCCGATAAGTATCATCCGTTGATCAAAAGTGGCGAGATGCCCCAGATTGCTAACTGGTCCGCGTTCCTGCAAAATCTTATCCGCCATCTCGCCTACGGTTTGACATTAGGGTGGCTCTACCGCGACGAATAGAACCACCCTGGTAAAATGGATACCCGCTATCTACTTTGTCTTTTGCCAGGATGGCTCTACCACGATGAATAAGGCCATCAGGGAGCAAGGACTTAATAAATAAGGGTCCTTGCTCCTCTGCTGCGTCAAGTCGCTTGCCTCCCGATTTCCCTGAAAATGGTAACCTGTTACCACTGGCTATACAAAGTAACTTACCCACCGGCCCACAAAGGGAAGGCGATAATTGGGGCGCAGCCAGGCCATCACCATCAACCAGAGCCACAGGAATATCGTTAGCCACCATAATGCATCAAGCAGCAGACCAAGCCCGAAGTTCGTTAATAGGCTGAGAATAGGTATCCAGGCCAACATCCCCTTCAGCATGGTTACGCCGAACCATACCAGCGAAAGCGTTCCAAAAGTAATCATTGATTGCGCCGCGTGCCAGCGCACATTGCGATTCTTTTCAATCAGAAAAAGTATAAGCCCGGATACCCAGCCAAACGCGTATGCCAGGACTCGCTCCAGGCGCTCATCCAGGCCGAGCGTTGTTACTCTATGCATCATGATCTATACCTCTTTCTCCGACATTCGACCCCTTCACGAGGTCCTTTGTCTTCTTTTCAAATGTTTCTTTGACATATATACGTACAGAAATAGAGCACGTTGCAAGGTGATATATGCCCGTTTCCCTATTTTGCCCCTGCCACCATTCATACCTCGCAATAGTACATTTGGGGGGTGCAGAGACGGCTCTACCATGAATAAAAGCCATCGTCATGCTACAATGGGGCGAAATTTTGCGCCTCTCCTTTATTTATCAGCTACGCGCTAAAAAACTTAAATAATAGAAGGAAGTATGCATACATTCACTATTCTTAATCGTGGTTATAGTGGGTACGAGGCATCTGCCCTATCGAGGATTAAAGGATTTTTATGCAACGAGAGATAGCGGACACGCGTTTTCGTTATGCGAATCGCATACACCGTGTTATCCGCTCCCTGGCGGGGCTAGTAACGGCATCGGTCGGCCTGGCCGATATGCTTTCAGCGATTGTGCCCAGGCTGAGTTGGACCGTTCTCCTGGGTGTCTGGCCCCTTATTTCTCATCGGGTGCAGGCGCAGACGGTTACAGTGGTGGTGGGGTTTTTCCTGATCATGCTCTCCTATGGGCTGGCACGCGGGAAGCAACACGCGTGGCGCATCTCCGTATCTCTCCTGCTCCTCTCGGCCTGCCTCCATATCTGGCGCAGCGGCTCGGTGCTCTCGACGGTGGTTGCCCTCTTGCTTACGCTGGCGCTCTGCCTGCTCTTTCGCCTCTTTCAGGCCAGAAGCGACCCTCCTTCAGTCTGGCGCGGCTACAGTATGCTAGCGCTCGGTATGGCGGTGGTCGTGTTCTACGCCATTGGCGGATTTTTTGCTCTCTTCGATCAATTTGAGCCGCTTGTCGAACGTTTTGGCCTGGAAGGCTTCATTTTCCGCATCATTACTTTTGCCCATATTCATTTTTCGCATGATACGGCTGCACTTGTTTTTGAACGAGCCTTGCCTATGCTCTGCATCAGCGCCATCCTCTATGGCATGATTCAGCTTTTCAGACCCGTAGCAGCAACCTTATTGCCAGACGAGGCAGCGCAGCGCAAAGTGGCAAGTCTGCTCTACCATTATGGCAAAAATTCTATTTCCTACTTTGCCCTGGATAATGACAAGTCATACTTCTTTTCGTCTTCAGGCAAGGTGGCGATCAGCTATGTGTTGCAGGGTAGCACCGCCGTAGTGGCGGGCGATCCCATTGGACCCGCCGACGAGATAGCTACCGGCATCCAGCAGTTTGTGACATTCTGTCGTAAGCAAGATTGGGCGATTGTCTTCTGGCAGGTGCAGGCCGAGTTGATCGAGCAATACCGGCTTATGGGGCTGCACGCTCTAAAAATCGGTGAGGACGCGCTGATCAATACGGCGACGTTCTCCCTACAGGGGGGAGCAATGGCTAATGTGCGTTCAAGCGTCAAACGAGCTGAGAAGGATGGTATCCGCGCCGTTTTCTATGATGGGCATGTTAGCGAGCCAGAGCGGCTGGCGCAAATGGAACAGATCTCGCGCCGCTGGCTGGCCGCTCGGGGTGGCCTGGAGATGGGCTTTAGCATGGGCCGCTTTGAGCCGAAAGGTCATGACGAGATATGTTTTGTGCTGGCCGTCGATTCGGCAAATAAGGTGCATGCCTTCGTCAGCTTTGTGCCGATCTATGGGCGCAACGGCTGGGCGCTTGATCTGATGCGACGTTGCGAGCAGTGCGCACCAGGCACGATGGAACTGCTGCTCTCGCGCTCCATTGAGCATCTCAAACATGGCGGAGCACAGGTCATTAGCCTGGGTCTCGCCCCTTTGGGCAACGCAAACCAGGAAGACGAGACCTTCCTGGGCACCAGCATCGATTTCCTGACCGGTCGCTTCGGCAATCCTACCAGGAACCTGTTACTCTTCAAATTTAAAAAGAAGTTTCAGCCAACATGGGAGAGCCGTTACCTGGTCTACTCAGGCCCTCTGAGCCTACCCAAAATTGGCTGGGCGCTCTATCATGCCCATCAGCGCGACGCCTCGCTCCTGGGAACGTTGCGCCAATCTCTCCAGCGCTGGCGCAACGGGCGCCAACAGTCACAACAACGCCTCCCACAAACGATATAAACCGGTAGGGGCTTACAGGGCAGGCGCGAGGTACTGCTCCCACGTTCTTGATGAGCCACCAAATACGGTGTTGCCAGAGTCTTAAAAACTGCCGTATAATTGAGATGTAGCGAACTGGCTACAAATATCATCAGGAGGCTTGTCGTACATGTACCCTGCACTTAACGTAAATATAGGAGATCCTATTTTTATTGGCGATATTTTTGGGCTGATCCTGGCGCTCCCAATCTCGCTCTTCCTCGCTTACTGGATGAGCGCCGTTAAAAATCATGTAGCCGTCGTGGTTGGTGCGCTCGTTGGGGCCGTGCTTGGCTTCTTTATCATTCTGGGCTGGGCTGGTACCCTCATCTATGATACTCCTCTGCCAGGCGCAAACGGAGCTTCGGTCTTCTTCGGCTCCGTCTTGTTCTGCTCCATTTGCGGGTTGATCGGAGGAATTGCTACAGATATGCTTATTGCTCGCATACGCAGAAAAGACTATACGCGCCAACCCGTTCACGAATAGCAAATGCACGGCTATGTTCTACCTGCTATACGGTGAAGACGAATTCACCAATCGAGAGCAATTAAAGCAACTACGGCAGCAGGGCGATTTCGGCTATAATCAGGATACGTATAGTGGCGCTGATACTGAGATCAAGACCATTATCATCACCAGCGATACGATGCCGTTTCTATCCGAGCAGCGCCTTGTTGTCGTAGAAGGTCTGCCCAAAAAGAAGCGCGGCGAGTCCTCAGCATCTGCTGATGTGGCCTCTGGAGAGGATACAACCGGCGCAGGCAAAGCTAAAAAGGGCAAAAAGGGAGGCAAGAGTAGCACTCTTACCCGCGCCGGTTTTGAAAAGGCTCTGGCTGAACATGTCGCGGTGTTGCCCGAAACAACCGTGCTGGTGGTGCTCGTCGATGAGACGCTGGATGGCACCAATGCGCTGGTTAAAGCCGCTGAAAAGCACGGCAAGGCGATTCAGAATAAGCTGCCAAAGGGGGCAGCCCTGACGAGCTGGATCACGAAACGGGCCAGAGTCATGGATGTGAAGATCACGCCCGAAGCCGTCTCGCTGCTAGCTGACTTTATCGGCAATCACCTGCGCTTGCAAGCAAACGAGCTTGATAAACTGGCCACATACGTCGGGAAGGGGGCCACGATCACCGCCGACGATGTTCGCCTGCTGTCAGCCCAGGTGCAGGATGCTCGTGTCTTCGACCTGACCGACGCACTCGCCCAGCGTCAGCAAAAGCAGGCGCTGAACATTCTCCATGATCTGCTGGCCGACGGAGAGCCACCCATCAGGCTTATCAGCAACATCACTTCACAGGTACGCTCGCTACTGCTGGTCAAGGAACTGGCTCAAAAAGGTATGCGCTCTGCTCAAATCGTCTCTACGCTGGGATTGGCTCCCTATACCGTTGATAAAGCCATGCGCCAGATAGGGAACTTTAGCATGACTCAGTTAGAGAATACCTATCGTCAATTACTCGCAACCGATGCCGCGCTCAAACGCAGTCGTCTTACGCCGGAGATGGCCCTGGATCTCCTTGTGGTCAGTTTCGGCTTATAGGGGCTAGCGGGGCTGCCCCGCCGTCGATCCTTGCATATACTCGCTTATCAGACCTACGCGAGTTGCATAATTTCATCAGGAGGGCATGATGGACAAGACAGGCAAGAGTCAAATCTCAGGCAAATTGGCGGCGCTTGATCGCCTGAGCCAGAAACGGCGATACCTCTACGCGCTCAATCTGCTCTTCCTCGTGCTCTGCCTCGTGATATTCACGCTCAGTTTCAACCGTTTGATCAACTACGAGGATGGCATTACGCGCTCCACGTTCACTATTCCAGGCCCTCTCCCGATCCCGGTGCTGGAGATGCGCCCCGCCCGTGGAGAAACGCCCCTGGTCGCGGTGATTGCGCACGGCTTTGCCGGCAGTAAAGATCTGATGACCGGTTTTGGCGTCGAACTGGCCCGCGCGGGCGTCACTGCCTATATGTTCGATTTTCCCGGTCATGGCGAATCCCCCATCCCTCTTGGAGATAGCACCTATTCAGACCGCGTCGCGCAACAGAATGTCGCAGCCGTAGGTGAGATGGTCGATTACGCCCGCACGACCAATAACGCCACGAAGAATCCCCAGATCATCCTCCTGGGTCATTCGATGGGATCGGCTGCCGTGGGAGATTATTCGATGGCACATGCGAACGATAGTGACATTGTCTCTACCATCCTCATCTCTCCTGTGGGCCTGGAACAGCCGACGCAGGCGCAGCCCAGAAATTTACTCATACTGGCAGGACAAAATGATATCCCATTCGCCATTACGAATAGCCAGCGCCTGCTGCGCCGTGGCTGCGGTCTGAGCGATTCCCAGCCGCTGCCATTGGCATGTGGCAATCCAGCCGACGGCAGCGGACGACGCATGGTGATTTTGCCCATCGTGAACCATATCACAATCTTGAACGCCAGCGGCACATTCAGAGAAATGCTTAACTGGCTCAAGCAGGGGTCTCCTCAGCAGGTCAACATCGACCAGATGCAATCCGATATGCGCCTGTTCTGGATGCTGCTCGGCGCTGCTGGCGTGCTGCTCTCTATCTTCCCGCTCTGCGCCCTGCTGGCCGATATTTTCGATATCCATGCCACCACTCGAGCGTTCAGTGGACGCGAGATGCTGCTCTTTTTCCTGCTCCTGTTGCTAGGCATTGCCGCAGCTATTGGCATACAACTTGCATGGCGTCCTTTCAGCTTTATCCATGTCCTGCTGGCCGATTATGTCAGCGGCTACTTCTTCTTTACAGCCGTTATCATGGCCCTGCTCATTTTCGCGATACGCCGCACGATCCCCGTTCCACTGCTGCGTCAGACCGCACAGCAGATTCTGGTCGGGGTGATCCTGGCGGCTTTCCTCTATTTCACGCTGGGCCAGCTAGCAACGTTCTCCTGGCAACGCTTTACCTTCACGCTACCGCGCCTGTGGCGGTTCGCCGTCATCTTCCTTCTGGTGCTGCCAATCTTTTTGCTCGACGAGGGCATCAGTCGCGGCTACCAGGAGCGCGGCCTGTGGAGGGGCATCCTGGCAAGTTTTTTCTTTAAGGTATTGCTGACCGCCGGCCTATTTGCAGCCCTCCTACTGACACCCGGCCTGGGCTTCCTGAGCATCATACTACCCGTACTGGCGCTGCTCTTTCTGGCGCTGGTGGCCTTCTGCACACAGCTCTACGCCAACGGACGCGCCGCCATCGCCGGGGCAATATTGAGCGCGCTGGTGATCGCGTGGACGATGTCTACAACGTTTCCAATTACTTGATAGCTTCTATGAGGAACAATATGTCATCAACCGCCCTTTCACCGCTCCAGCAACACATCGTAGAGCGTATTCAACGCGAAGGCCCGATTACCTTCGCCGAGTACATGCGTATGGCGCTCTACGATCCGCAATATGGTTACTATATGGCTGGACCGGCAAAAATGGGATGGGAGGGCGATTATTATACCAGCAGCGATGTTTCAAATCTTTTTGCCCATTGCCTGGGCCGCCAGCTTTATCAGATATGGGAGCATCTCAAGCGTCCAGCCCTCTTTACTGTGCTGGAACAGGGCGCGGGACGCGGTCAATTGGCTCAAGAGATACGAGCATGGGCGCAACAGGAAGCGCCCGATCTCTCCGCCGTCCTCGATTATCAAAGTGAGGATATACGCACCGGTCAGGATGCAATTGAGCATCCCGCCAATGCTCTTACCCCTGCGGTAATCCTCTCCAATGAGCTGGTCGATGCCTTCCCGGTTCATATCGTGGAGAAGCGTGAAGCGCGACTATATGAAGTCTATGTAGCGGCACAGCCACAAGGCCGCCTGTACGAGGAATTGGCAGAGCCGGCGTCTCCTGCGATTGCCGACTATCTGGACGACTATAAGATACCCTGGACCACCTTTGAGGATGGGTGGCGCACCGAAATCAATTTAGAGGCTTTGCGCTGGATGGAACGCACAACACGCCTGTTGGCAGGCCCATCGCCAGCACGGCAGCACGGCTTCTTACTCACCATCGACTACGGAGACAAAGCGCGGGCGCTCTATACGCCTTATCGCCATCAAGGCACCCTCGCCTGCTACTACCGGCACCAGTTTACCGGGCAGCCACTGATACGCCCGGGTGAGCAGGATATTACCGCGCATGTCAACTTCAGCGCGCTCATTAATGCAGGACGGCGTTGCGGTTTACGCCTTCACCTATTCACAACTCAACGCCAATGGCTGACCGATCTGGGCATTTATGGCGAACTGGAACGCCTGCGCGCACGCGATTTCTCGATCATCGATAGCGCGCGCGCCACCGACCGGGGACAGGTGGCTCTGCTGCAATGGTACAACCTGCGCCAGCGTGTGACCGCCCTGACTGAACCAGACGGTATGGGCAACTTCAAAGTGCTGATCCTCAAACGTTAGTATTTGCGCGGATACTTGTAGTTATCGTAGGTATTCTTGTTGGCGGGCGCAACTCCCGTTTGCGGAAAGCCTCCCACATTACTGCCAGAGCCGCTCAGGACGTCCTGCAAACCGTTATTCGAGGTCTTATTAATCTGGGACGCTAATGTGCTGTTGATCTCCACCTGACCGCATGCTACGCTCGGCCCTGATGCACTGCCCTCGTGTACATTCACATACAGGCTCTTGGGAACTGTCGTGTTGAGCTTATCCAGCGAGAATGTAGAGGCAATGGCGCCGCCGGAGTCCGAGGAGGCATTACCTATCGTCGCTACAGTGGTACCACCGCAGCTTCCCTCATCAAGCGTTACAACATATTGCACGCGAGAACCAAGCCCCTGGAGATTAACTTGCAGATCGCTTCCCGTCCCCTGAATATGCGGTATGACCTGGGCAGAGCCGTAGGCAGCCGATCCTCCAACGGACTTGATGAGTGCATTACCTGCATTACTGATAAAATCAGGGTTATATAAGTAGAGGAGAAATATAATGAAGCAGGCAGCTACTAACAACCGCCCTAACGTTTTCATAGGCCAACCCTCCGCACCGCGCAATGATTTTCTGTTCAAGACCGCAGCTAGCTTCGCTCAGGAACACAGAATCGAAGTACTCATATATATTATAAGCAAGTTACGCGTTACCTTCAAGAGCCTGAGAAGATTTATGCAGGGCATCTCAAACATCGCTGTGTGCTCGGAATGCTCGCGCCTTCGGCGCTCATGGGGAGGGGAGGATGCTGGGGCGGACCGCCCCCAGCATCCTCCCCTCCCCATGAGCAGACACCTTTTGAGAAGTCCTGAGATTTATGGCATTATTTAACGTGGGGAAGATCAAACCGATTACCATAGAGATAGGTACTCTTGTACCTGTTTATGACCAAAACATTGATCTTGTATAATATTTAGGGTAAAAATAGAATAATAAATCTTGCAGGTACGCTACCACAGGGTTGAAAAAGATTAGCAAGTGTACCTGCAAGATCTTTCTAGGCACATTTTCTCTACTTACACAGTGTTTGTCAACAAGGATAGCAGGGATATCCTTTTTTGGGATATCCCTGTTTTGTTGCTTACTCAGTGGGAGCGTTGGATGATGCTGGTGGTACCCGCACCGCGGGATATGGCTGCGTGCTGGCGGCACTCATTTCCTGCTCCTCCGTTTGCGCGGGGAAAGGTGGCGGCGGCGCAATCATGCCATTCTGTGGTTGCGCCAAAGAGCTGGTTGGTAGTTCATGGAAAGGCGCCATGCCATTGCTTGCTGGAACCTCAAAAGGTGCCATCACGTTGCTTGCCGGAGCCTCGAAAGATGCCATGACAATTTCTGATGGCCCGCCAACGGGCTGCATAGCAGGGGCAGGCTGCCACTCGCCAAACGGAGCCATCGGGGTCGGCACTTCTGATAGAACAGGCATAGTTGGCTTTCTCTTTCGGCGTGCAGCGAAAACGATGACTCCGATGATTAACACCAGCAGGACCGCAACTCCTCCCGCGATTAGCCAGATAAAGTTCGGGCCGGCTGGCTGCGGCAACTGTTCGCTATTGGCCTGAGCTTGTGCATATGCCAGATAGGATTTCACCGCCTGGAAATTCGAGTATTGCAGCATCAGTTGCCTGAGTTCTTGTGCTGCTTTGTGCCAGTGGCCGGGGGCGGTGGAGGCATAGTCATTGAACGCCTGCCGCCAGGCTTTCTCGAATGCTCCAGGTTTGACATCCACCGGGACCTGCTGGATTAACGCACGGGCGCTATTGCTGGCTTGTAAGAAGCTAGAACCGGTCGGGCTGCTTCTTGGCAAGAAAAAGCTGACCACCCCCACAATATTGCCATTGCTATCTAACGCCGGCCCGCCACTATCTCCGTTCTCCACATTACCCCCAACCTGGATCACGGGTGCTCCCTCGTCGGTCTTCTTGATTGAGCTGACATAGACTCTATTGATCGAGGAGGTAAGAACCTCTGTCGGGTCGCCCCTCCTGCTCACATCACCATTGCCAGGGAAGCCGATGATGATCAGATCATCCTGTGGCTCGATATTGCTCGAATCGCTCAAAGCGATGCTGGGCGTATCCTCCATGTTCACATGAACAATGGCCACATCCTCCTGGTTGAATGAACTCTCCCGCTCAATCTGATCAACCGGGGCACGCAGGTCCGAAGACACTGTTTGCATGGTGCTGGCGCTCATGGGGCCTGTATAATCGGTACTAAAAAACGCTTCACTGGTCGCCTGATCATAGCTCGTCTCTGCACGGAAGAACCCGCTTTCCAGCGCGCCAACAACGTCAGTCATTGTGTACGGCGGATTAGCGACAAAGTGCTGATTGATATATCCGGCAATATCCGATGCTGCCGTCTCAAAAAGGAAATTATCCAGCTCTTGATCATGCGGAGGTCTAACAACGTGGTCGGCGGTCAAGATATCCCCATGCGCGGAGATAAAAGCCCCGCTGCCCGATAGTTCGAGCTTATAAGTGCCGCCTCCTTGAGGGAAGTCCGCGCTCTGGGTGCTGTTAAAATGGACTGTCAGGCGCCCGCCCAGCGTGGTAATGATACGGACTATAGCGGGCTTTGCGATATCTACGGCACGAACCACTGGATTAGCGATATTCCCGCCAGGAACTCCGTCTGCTCGTGCAGTGGCAGAAGTTGCAATAATTCCAGATAAGCTAAGAAGTACAAATCCAAATGCCAGCATTGTTCGCAGTAACCATTGTCCTGAATGAGATGATGTTTGCACAAAATTCTTTTTTTTCAATTCGACCTTCTTCTCCCTGCCGCAGGGATTTTGTCATTCACCGTAAGATGCTCGCATGTAAGTAAGGCTAGATAAAATGGTAATAAAGCTTGCGCCTGGCTTAGCGTTTCGAGCGAATAAGTTTTTACACCTGTTGATGCTTATGCATCCTGTGTACATTCTATCATACCGTATAACTGGCCTCCTGTCTATTGTTCGGCTAATCGGATGGATAAATTTACCACCTGACAACGCATTGTCACCTCCCATTTTACTTAACGCAACGCGCAAGCTGTTTAAAAATCATTCCCAGGTTAGCCATAATTTCCGCAATTCCGCCACAAACACGTATAGTAATGATAGAGAGGCCACTGGCCCTCTATCATCATCGAGACTGCTAAATTATGGACAAATATATTGGCTGTGCATACTCACTGCCAGCGGCTCGCTTGGGCGATAGGCTCAGGGAAACCTTTCCTGCCGCCTTAGCGCATGAGCATGAGAGCGATATCGCTCGCCGCTGGTGGTCATTGCGCATAAAGAGCCTGCTACCATTGAGCAACGGTGCGATATATCAGTTGCTCTCCGCCGGGCATCCGGGTGGCGCGATGGGACCGGATGTACGCGACGCCGTGTTAGGCCTTGTGCCATCTCAGCATGCCAATGCAATTGGCACATCTCGTTGCATTGGCGACGTTGAATTTCACCTGCGTTCCAGCGATTGGCGAACACATCGGCACGATAGCGACCCGCGTTACAACAATGTGATCCTGCATGTGGTCTTACGTTGCGATGATATGCGACCAACCATGCGACAGGATGGAAAGATCGTGCCGGTCTGCTCCCTTTACGATCTTCCGTTGACCACGGTCCGGCATCAGGCCATCTGGCCCTGTCACCAGGTTATGTCCGACCTGAGCGATACAGAGCGCCATAAGCTGCTACGACACGCGGGGATCTTGCGCTTCGAGCAAAAAACCTTCGCCTTTGTTGAGCAGCTACGCGACGCCACTATACAGAGTTTCTCTGAGAGCGCGCATAAAACAGCATATGATCAGTATGATCGCTATTTCATTCCCGCGCTTGCCGAAGGGCTGGGCTACGGGCGAGATCGCACCTTTTTTCGACTTATTGGCGCATATTTGTTAGACAGAACCGCAGGTCTGCCTGAACCACCTGGCCGCTCATCATGCCTGCCATCACTGGATGCCGGACGTTTGCGAGCTCTCTCTATGCTGATGGCACAATGGCGTATAACGGGCGCCTGGCAAACGGTGCGCAAACATCTTTTGCCGGACGCTCAGGGGTTGCAGGCCATTCGAGCCATTTTTTGTGAAGCAGGATTAAGTCTTGCCCGCACTGATATACTTATGTGTAACGTCGTACTTCCTTTTGCGGCAGCAGTGGCGTTCCTGGAGCGCGATACCTTACTGGCAGAGCAAGCGCAGGAGTTATACCTGAAACATCCAGGATTGCCCTCAAACCGCATTACGCGCATGATGCGCATGCAGTTGCTTTTGCGAGAGGAGCCACACAATAGCTGCCAGCAGCAGGGATTACAGTATATCTATCAACAAACATGTCAGGAGAAACGCTGCGATCTATGTATCGCGGGCCAATATAATCTATGAAGGAACAACAGAACGCAACCGGAGAAGAGGCAGCAGGCCAGGGAGAACGCCTTGCGCGCTTTCTGGCCCACGCCGGTATCGCCTCTCGCCGCCAATCAGAAGAGCTGATAGCAGCGGGACGCGTACAGGTGAATGGCCTCACTGTGACCACTCAGGGAGCTCGTATCGATCCCGCTAACGACAAGGTGAGCGTCGATGGACAAGCTATCCAGGCGACGACGCAGCATGTCTACATTCTTTTACATAAACCCATTGGTTATGTCAGTACAGTTCACGATCCACAGGGACGCCCTACGGTACTCGATCTGCTTCCTCCGGCATTACGAGCGTTACGCGTCTATCCCGTGGGCCGGCTGGATATTGATACCAGCGGCCTTCTGCTGCTCACCAATGACGGCGACTTTGCGCTGCGCCTGGCGCATCCACGCTATTCAATGGAAAAGCATTACCGGGCCTTTGTGCAGGGACATCCTTCGACCACAACGCTCGACATCTTGCGCAACGGCATTACGATTACCGAGGACAACGACAATCGCCACAAGACAGCGCCCGCACAGGTACGCCTCTTAAAACGCGTGGGGAGCAATAGCTGGCTGGCGCTCAGCATCCATGAAGGCCGCAAGCGCCAGATTCGTCGTATGCTCGCGGCGGCTGGTCATCCCGTTATACAACTGGAACGTGTTGGTATCGGCCCGTTGACGCTCAATAAGCTCCCCTCGGGCCAGTGGCGCAACCTAACAACAGCGGAGCTTGACACGATGCGACAGCAACTGGCAGAGCATTCTCGCTTCTGAGGGACCAGGACTGAATCGAAGCGGATTCTAGACACGCGAAAATCTGTGGTGGTAAGATAGCGGTAAGAGTATTTCTCATCAACTAGCGGAGGATTCATGCGAGAGCCACGATGCATTGCCATAGACGGCCCCGCCGGTTCAGGCAAAAGCACCATTGGAGAACAACTGGCCCGGCGATTGGGCTACCTCTACCTTGATACGGGGGCGATGTACCGCGCGGTCGCCTGGCTGGCATTGCATGAAGGCATAGATATCAACAATGGACCGGCTTTAGAGCAGCTCGCCCGCCATGCCGAAATTGTGATCAGCAAACCGGATGTGGCGGATGGACGACAATATACGGTGACGGCTCGCAGTCGCGATATCACCTGGGATATTCGCAGCGCAGCGGTGACAGGCGCGGTATCCATCGTCTCGGCCCACCCCGAAGTACGCGCCATTCTGATCGCGCAGCAACGAGCAATGGCGGCTCGCGGCCACGTCGTCATGGTGGGACGCGATATCGGAGCAGTGGTCCTTCCAGAGGCGGAACTCAAGATTTATCTTACAGCAAGCGTGGAAGAACGCGCTCGCCGCCGCCATGCAGAATTGATAGAGCGCCTGGGAGCGCATAATCCTCTCCTGCCTTCTTTTCCAACGGTCGTAAAAGAGATTCAGCGTCGCGACAACCTCGATCACGATAACATGCAACCGGCGAAGGATGCGATCATTGTAGAGACCGACCATCTGAGCATCGCACAAGTGTTAGAGTTAATCTGTCATTATCTGGAGGAATGAGTATGACACAGGATGTGACCACCACTCAAGCAGAGCTAGGGAAGCCGGAGAAGCCTGGAAAACCTGGTAAGCCCGAAAAAAATTTATATGTGCCGTACTCCACTCCACGCGTCATCTATGAGATGTTGCGCTGGGTCGTTCTTTTTATTTTTGCCATTATTGCCCGAGTTAGCGTGCGTGGACGTTATAACATTCCTAGAAAAGGGCCATATATTATTGCATCCAATCATCTCTCATGGACCGATATTCCTCTCATTGCCGCCTATATACCAGGAAAAGTTATCTATATGGCAAAGGAGGAGACGTTCCACAACAAAGGCGGCTGGGTGGTACGTTTTCTAGGGGCATTCCCGGTGAAGCGCGGCGAAGCTGATCGCCAGTCTATGCGCGCCGCCGATGAGCAGCTTAAAAATGGCAGGGTACTGGTCATTTTCCCTGAGGGGACACGGAGCAAGACGCGCACCCTGGCGCAGGGCCATGCCGGACTCGGGATGATTGCTTTACGTGCAGGCGTGCCGGTGATACCGGTGGCAATCTGGGGCAGCGAAAACGCATTAAAAAAATTTGGCGCTCGCGTCACTATTGTCTATGGCGAACCAATCGAGCTAAAACCACAGGGAGCGAAGATTACCCGCGACGAGATTAATAACGCCACTGAACAGGTAATGCAGAGCATCGCAGCTATGCTGCCCGCACAATATCGCGGCGTGTATGGCAATGCTCAGCAGTAGTCATCGCCTGATGGCAGCTTTCCAGAGCGTGTCAGGCAGGGCAAATTAAGAAAAAGGGGCAGCCGGGGCAGCGAAATGGCTCAGCCGGTTGCGCCGGATAGGCGTTGCTTTCCAATCCCTGAATGCTCTGTTTCACGTCCTCGTAAAGGCTCTGTTCTTTCCTGGTTGTCATTTTGACCGGCACAATCTCGCCCGTGCTCATATTATGGCTATGCAGTTCAATGCTCTGCCCCGGATGTAACTGGCGCGAGGCCAGGATGTAGAATAGCTCGCGCATCTCGGCCACGGGCTTATCTTTGCGCTTGCCAAAACGCGTGCGCACAAACCTGGCGGGCGCACCCGCCTGATTTGAGGCTTCCACACGATCCACGGTGACATGAACGGTTCTGCCTGCTATCTCTACATTATAACGCGGACGTGCCTCCCAGTTCACTTCTTCCTGTATGCTCAAATTGCGCCGCACAGCCTCTATGATGCTATGCCCATGTTCCTCGTACATCTCTGCAAACGGTGCCAGGTGACCCCCGAGTGCCTGCCAGTGCTGCGTATAGAGTGCCCGCGCTTCTTCTTCCGCCAGCAGCCGACCCTGACCGCTATCATCCTGCCGCGCACGTTTGTGCAGGTCCTCAACGGCTTTGTGCGTCGCCTGCCAGAAAAGCTGATAGGTGTCAGCCTGATTCCCAAAGCGATAGATGGCGCTGTAGGCGTACTGACGTGGACAACGCTGATAGGCTTCGATGGCGCCCGCGCTCAACGTTTCAGGCTTCATGG
>Ga0070741_10002236_pt1 | contig 53338 bp, 50 predicted proteins | sample Coa_R1_4_FD_66440 | JGI IMG/M metagenome (GOLD analysis project Ga0070741, IMG submission 66440) | Surface soil microbial communities from Centralia Pennsylvania, which are recovering from an underground coalmine fire - Coalmine... | ecosystem: Environmental > Terrestrial > Soil > Unclassified ... | reverse complement strand
GAGCGACGTGCTCGACCTCGCCTCGACCCCGCCCGCCGCCGTCAGCCCGGTACCCGACCTCGACGGCGACGGCGACCCCGGGCTGACGATCACGGGCGGCGACGGCAAGAGCACGATCACCGACCCGAGGAAGCAGCATTCCTGGGCGTACGACACCGGCCTGCTGGGACTGACCGTGAACGGGCCGCTGACCCTCCACCTGACCGCGGCGTCCAACAGCTTCGACACCGGCAAGGCAGAGACGCTCTGGCTGTACGTCTACGACTGCCCCGGCGGCTCCTCGGGCCTCTCGACGAGCTCCTGCACGCTGATCGGCACGAACAAGGTTCTCGTCTCGAGGTGGAACCTCACGCCGACCTACGCCACCCACGATGCGGTCGTCCCGCTCAACGCCACGCTTGCGCCGGGCAGGCAGCTGCGCGTCCGGCTCCTCATCGGCGGCGCGGCGCTCTGGATCCCGCTCGTCCAGCCGTACGCCTCGAGCGTCGACTACACCGGCTGAGCGCTCAGCAGCCCTTGACGGTGTGCACCGTCACCCGGGCCGCGTCCGGCGCGAGCGTGACGCCGTCGACGACGCGACGCGCGCACAGGGCCTCGACCTGTCGCTCGAGCCTGTCGATGTGAGCGCGGTCGTGGCGGACGACGGTGAAGCCGGCGACGGCGACGGCACCGGCTCCGAGGAGTGCTGCGACGGCGAGCGCCGCGACCGACGCGAGGACCGTGTGCTCCCTGCCCGCCACCGTTGCCCGGGAGCCTACCGGCGCGGAGGTCGATACACCCTTCCGGGGGTCGAGGCTCGGCGCCGCAGGCCCGATCCACGACGTGATGAGCGTCGAGACACGGCTCCTCGAGCACTGGCGGCGCGAGCGCGCACGGCGCCGCTGGGACCGCCACCCGGCCGCCGACGACGCGCGCGCGGCGGCACCGCGGCGGGATCGCGTCGTCACGCAGCTGCGGCCGAAGGTCGCGCACCTGCCGCTCGACGACCGCTAGGTCGAGGACGGTCCACCGGAACGGCCGGGGCGCCCGGCCGGGATTCGTGCGACGATGCCGCCATGGGAGGAGGGAAGCGCGTCCTGTGGGGCGCCGCCTGGCTCGCGGCGATCCTGCTGCCGACTGCAGCCGCGGCCGGCGGCGGCGCCGCGCCGCTTCGCGTCGACGTCGCCGAGTGGAGCATCGTCCCGTCTGCCGGCGTCGTCCGGGCGGGCGACGTCGCGCTCACCGTCCGGAACGTCGGGGACGAGCCGCACCAGGTCGCCGTCGTCCGGAGTCTCCGCTTCGCAAGTCCGCTGCCGCTGCGCGGCGACCACGCGTCGGTGCGGCCCCTGGCGTCGACGATCGTCCCGCCGGGCGAGTCGCGCACGCTCGTCGTGCGGCTGCGCCCGGGCTCGTACACCCTGCTCGACAACCTGCCCTGGAACTACTGGAAGGGCACCTGGGTCGCGATCGCGGTCCGCAGCTAGTCGCCGGGCGTCGCGCGGATGGAGAGCAGCGTCGCGAGCGGCGCGAGCACGATGCCCGCGAGCTCGGGCACGACGAGAGAAAGCCGGTCGTCGATCCCGTGCAGCAAGACCTGCATGACGGTGAGCGCCCACGCCGCCGCGCACGCGGCGAGGACGACCGCCTTCAGGCCGGGCGCGACCGCGGCCGGCGGCACGTCGACCTGCGGCGCACCGGCGACGACGACGTCCCGCACCTCGGACAGCAGGTCGGAGGGCGCGACGCGGTGCAGCGAGGGCGCCTCGAGCGCCGACGAAAGGGCCGCGGCGTGCCGTGCGAGCTCGCGCGCCGCGCGCCGTTCGGCGCGCGGCCGCCTCCGCTCCCGCGCCGTCGCCGCCTGCTGCTCGGCACGCTCGATGCGCGAGAGGAGCCCGACGACGTACAGCTGCTCGCGGAACGCGCGTCTGGTGCGATAGGCCACGGGGAGGGATTCTCCGCGATCCGACGCCGTCCTCGTGCGCTACACGACGCGAAGTCTCTCGACGAACGACCGGTGGTCCGGTGGGGTGATCCGCAACGTCAGGATCCCGCGGCGACCGGGCGTCACGGTGAAGTGGTACCGGCCCTTCGTGTCGGTGCGCGTGGTCGTGACGATCCGCCAGTGCCCGTTCCCCCAGCGGCCACGGACGACGACGAGGCCGACGGCGTGCTTCGCCGGCCCCGTCGACGGCGCAGCGGTGCGCCCGTCGACGACGTACGTCTGCCCCAGGGTCAGCGTCGTCGTTGCGGCGCCTGCGGTAGCGGCGGCCGAACCGAGCGCGGCGGCCGCAAGAGCCGCGCCGGCGACGCGCGAGAAAGATGTGCTCCTCATGGTGGGAGAACGCTACGGGGCGGCGCGCGGTTTCGCACGCCCCCCGCGAGGCCGTAGATTCGCTCCTGGACGACCCACGTCGATGCCAACAAGGGGGCAACATGAAGGAGTTCCGGCAGTTCATCCTGCGCGGCAACCTCGTCGACCTGGCGGTCGCGGTCGTGATCGGCACCGCGTTCGCTGCCGTGATCGCCGCCCTCGTCGCCGACCTCGTCACGCCGCTGATCGCGGCGATCGGCGGGAACCCCGACTTCTCCGGACTGTCGTTCACGATCAACGGGAGCCACTTCCTCTACGGCGCGTTCGTCAATGCGCTGCTGACGTTCCTGATCGTGGCGGCCGTGCTGTTTTTCCTGGTGATCAAGCCCGTCAACCACCTGATGAACCTGCGCCGGACGGAGCCCGAGGTCGAGCAGCCGACGCGCGAGTGCCCCGAATGCCTGAGCCAGATCCCGGGGGCGGCGCGGCGGTGCGCGTTCTGCACGGCGGAGCTGACACAGGCCGCCTGAGCGGCCGCCGGGCCCCGGCGCCGAGGAAAGGGCGTCCGCGGCGCGAAACCGGCCGGCGATGCGTCGCCTGCCGGCTCTCGCGGGGCTCGCACTCGGCGCCGCCGCCGCGGCGGTGGCGGTGACGGTGCGAACGGGCGCCGACTCGGCGCCCGCGCGTGCCGCGGCGGCGCCGTTGACAGTCGAGACGACGCTGCCCGACTGGCGGGCTCCCGGCGTCCCGGTGCGCGTGAGCGGATTCGCCGGGCCACACGAACGGGTCGTCCTGCGCGCCGGCGGCCACGCGGTCGACCACACGGTCGCCGGGCGGCTCGGCCGCTACGACCTCCGTTTCGCGGCGGCGCGGCCCGGCCGCTACCGCCTGACCGTCACCGCGGGCGGCCGCGGGCATGCCGTCGGCACGCTCGTCGTCCGCAGGGTCGTCGTGGAGGCCGTCGGCGACATCACCTTCGGCGAGCAGGTCGGGCCCGCGCTCTCGGCACACGGGGCGGCGTATCCCTGGCGCCACGTCGCCCCCGTGCTGCGCGACGCGGACATCACGGTCGGCAACCTCGAGACCGCCGTCTCCACTCGCGGAGTGGCCGCCGCCAAGGAGTACACGTTCCGCGGCCCGCCCGGGGCGCTGCCGCCCGTCCGCGACGTCGCGGGCTTCGACGTGCTCACGCTCGCCAACAACCACACCGTCGACTTCGGGCGCGACGCGCTGCTCGACACGGTACGCGCCGTCCGCGCCGCAGGCATCGCCCCGATCGGCGCGGGCGCGACCGCCGCGCGAGCGCGACGCCCGGCGATCGTCGAGGAGGGCGGGTTGAAGGTGGCCTTCCTCGGCTACTCCGACGTCAATCCGGCAGGCTTCAACGCGACCGCCGACACGCCCGGGACGGCCGCGGCCGACGTCTCCGCAATCACCGCCGACGTCCACGCTGCGCTCCGCCGCGCCGACGTCGCCGTCTGCTTCTTCCACTGGGGCGTCGAGCTCCACGCCGAGCCGAACGGGAGGCAGCAGGTCTTCGCGGGCGCCTGCCTCAACGCGGGCGCGAGGCTCGTGCTCGGCGCGCACCCCCACGTCCTCGGCGGCCTCTCCCGCCCCACGCCGCGCTCGCTCGTCGCCTGGACGCTCGGCAACTTCGTGTTCCCCTCGAGCGGGCCGACCGCCCGGACCGCGATCCTCCGCGCCGACCTCGACGCCTCCGGCGTCCGCGGCTACCGCCTGCTGCCGGTCACGATCGACGGCTTCCGGCCGCGGCCCGCGGGCACCTGACTCGGAACCCATGTCGTCGCGCACGGGCCGCGACCGAAACCGCCTCCGTCACCCACGCGGGGGAGCGGAACAACGGTTCACGCAAGCGGGGCGTAAAACGTCCGTAAAGCGGCCGGCGGATCCGTTGCGGATCGCGCGGAGCGGTCGAGCATGAGAAAGACCTTCTAGCAAAGGAGACGAAGGAAGATCATGCGGAAGACAGTGCTCGTGCTCACGGCGGCCGCCGCGCTCGCCGCTCCGGCGGCGGCGCTCGCCGACGCAGCGCCCACACCGGCCGACGCGGCGAACGCGCTCTGCAAGGCGGCGCAGAAGCAGATGACGGCGGCGGACTTCGCGAAGGCGTACAAGAACTTCGGCCAGTGCGTCGCGAAGAACGCGCAGCAGGGAACGCAGGCGGTGTCGAACGCGGCCAAGTCGTGCAAGACCTGGCAGAGCGACGCGGCAGCCTTCGCGGCGGCGATGCAGGGAACGCCGAACGCCGGAAAGACCTTCGACCAGGTCTACGGCGCGAACGCGCAGGCGCACGGCAAGGGCGCCGGCGCGAACGCCTACGGGAAGTGCGTCTCGGAGCAGGCGAAGCAGGCGACCGACGCCGGCGCGAAGAAGCTCGCCTCCGCTGCGAAGACGTGCAAGGCGATGCTGCGGAGCGACGCCGCGGCCTTCGCCGCGAAGTACGGGAAGACGCGCAACGCCTTCGGCAAGTGCGTTGCCGCGAAGGGCAAGTAGCCCACCGGCGGCAGGGCACCCGGAGCCCGGGAGGCCGTGAAGGCGCCGCAAGGCGCCCTCACGCCCTCCCGGCGCAGGCCCCCGAGCGGTCGCGGTAGAGACTCGGCTATCAAGCGTGATATATACGGCCGCAACTTGCCGCGTGGGAGAGACGCGGCAGAGACCATGAAGGGGGCAATTTGCTGAAGCACCGCTCGGCACCTGCCACGGGGATCGCGGTCGTCGCCGCGGTGATCGCCCTCGTGGCGGCCGTGGGCGCGTCCGCCACCTCGACGGTGGCGAAGCCCGACGTCCAGCCGAAGTTCGTGGCGCTGCCGACCGCGAACCACACGCAGGCGGACACCACGCACACGGCATTCCACTTCTGGCAGTTCGGCTACACCGATCCGGTCGACCACAACGCCTACAGTGTCCGGTTCATCGGCGCCGATCCGAACAACAGCAACTACCGCGATCAGAACGGCGGCGTTCGGACCGTGATCATCCCGCTGCGGATGCACTTCTACGCGGGCGGCCAGGACACCTCGAGCCTGAACGACCTCGGCTACGCCGGGTTCACCGCACCGCCGCTCAACCACACGTTCGACGGCGGACGCCGCGTCGCGGACGTGCTGAAGTCGCCGATCTTCAGCGAGTACAAGTACCCGGCCGACATGGGCGGGGACACGGCACAGTACGGCGACGCGTTCATGCGCGCGCAGTGGAACAAGATCGGCACGAACTACCACGTCAAGCTCTACAACGTGAGGACGTACCCGACGGTCGACGTCGACGTGCCTCCGGCCTACGGGCTCGCCTATCAGCGTCCGGTGGGCGCGTGGCGGACGGCGCATGGCATGCCGACCGACACGATCGCCGGCGTGGCGGACTTCGGCTGGTTCGCGAACTTCATCGTCGACTGGATGAACGCCAACGGCATCAACTACGACGTGATGCCGATCTTCCTCACCGACAACGTGATGCTGTACGACGGCGGCTACACCGGCTGCTGCGTGATCGGCTTCCACGGGACGCCGGCGTCGGCCGTGTCGACCTCGAAAGCGAGCCTGCCGGCCGCGCAGCGCACGCTGATGTACGCGGCGTGGACGACGCCGGGCACGTACTCCGGCTTCCTGAGCGATTACACCGGGAACCGTTCGGCGCCGTCGCCGACCCGCGGCCTCTCGGACATCCACGCGCTGAGCCACGAGGTGGCGGAGGCGTTCGACGATCCCTTCGTCGACAACTACGTGATGCCGTGGCTGACGCCGACGGCACCGCAGTACGGCTGCACACCCGTGCTCGAGACCGGTGACCCGGTGGTGGGGCCGTGGTTCGGCCTCGACGGGAACAACACGGGCAGCAAGGACGGCTACAACTACTACGGGCAGTACCACCCGGAGGAGGAGGTCTTCGCGCAGTGGTTCACCCACGGCGCGCTCGAGCAGGCCGGTTACCCGAGCTGGGACGGCCGCCTCACCTTCATGGGGCCGCGCCTCACGGGCCTCGGCGGGCCGTGGGTCGGCTTCAACAACTACTCGCAGGGCTGCAACTGAGCGAAGCCAGGCCGCGAGTCCGACGTGCGAACGCGAAGGGCCCGGGAGACCGGGCCCTTCGCATGCGGTCCGTCAGCTGACGGTGAACCGCTGGAACATGGACGACTCGTGCGGCGAGCAGTACGCCTTGTACTTGCCGGCGGCGAACTTGAGCGTGAACGTCTTCGTGCCCTTGAAACCGACGTTCGTGAACTTCCACGACTTGCCGTGGGGGCCGTCGAGCTCGTAGTTGTGGATCGTCGAGTCGTCATGGATCACGAGCCTGTACGTGCCGGACTTGAGGGTCTTCACGACCTTCCCCCCGGACGTGAGCGTGATCTTGTACGCGTTGTTCTTCCCGACGGTCCCGACCAGCGTCGGCGTCGTCTGCGGATGCGCGGCGGCCGCCACCGCGAGCGCGGCGACCGCGACGGCCGCCGCCAGCGCGACGGCCGCGGCATGAACGATGCGGCGGTGCATTCTGGGGTCCTTTCGTCGTTTGCTGCTCGGCAGTACGACGAGATCCCGGCAGACGGATTGCGCTACTCGAGCTCGACGTGGACCGGGACCCCGCGCGCGTGCTGCGCCGCCTCCCAGGCGCGGATCCTCAGGTAGAGCACGAGCCGCATCGCATCCGCGTTGTAGGAGCCGACGATGCTCAGCTCGGCCGCGTCGTCGCCGACGCGCTCGGCGACGACGGCGAGGCTCTCGCCGAGGTCCTGCAGCAGGTCCGGCAGCAGCGCCGGGTCGTCGATCCTGACCGTCGTCATCCTCATAACCCTCCTACGCCCGCAGCGGACCCGCGTCGCCAACCGAACGGCTAGCGGGACCGGGACGCGAGTCGAGCGTCGACTCCGCAGGGTTCGTCCTACACTCCGAGGGTGGATCCCGCGCTGCCGCTCGGGACGGCCGTGCGCCGGCGACCGCTCGTTCGCCGGCTCGCGCACGTCCTCTCGTACCTGCTGATCGCCGCGGGGCTGCTCGGCCTCGCGTGGGCGCTGCTCGTGTGGCGCTGGCAGGACCCGATCACGGCGCTCTACACGCACTTCCAGCAGGAGCGGCTGGCCTCGAGCTACGAGCACCGCGTGCGCGCCTACACGCCGCCGAAGGCGGTGCCGCACGTGCGGCGGCCGGACCCGGCCGCCGCGGCCCGCGTGATGGCCGTCGACGCGGCCGCCTGGCGGCGCTCGCTGCACACGGGCGGAGCGGTCGGCAGGCTGAAGATCGGGCGCATCGGGCTGAGCATGATCGTCGTGCAAGGCACGGACCACGACTCGCTCAAGCGCGGCCCGGGCCACTACGTCGGCTCGGGCCTCCCGGGCGCCGGCCATCTGATTTACATCGCCGGCCACCGCACGACCTACCTCGCGCCGTTCTCCGCGATCGACAGGATCCGCGCCGGCGACTACGTCACGTTCAGCGTGCCGTACGGCACGTTCAGCTACCGCGTCTTCCGGCACTACGTCGTGCCGGCGACCGACCTGGGCGCGCTGCGCGACCACGGGCAGGAGATCCTGCGACTGCAGGCCTGCCACCCGCGCTTCTTCGCGACGCACCGCTACCTCGTCGACGCAAGGCTCGTCGCGTTCCAGCCGCGCGGGACGACGACCTGGCTGCGCGCGCCGGCGGCGAGCTAGGCGGCCGGCGGCACGGCCAGCAGGCGGTCCTTCGCGGCCGCGAACTCCTGCTCGGTGATCCAGCCGTCGCGGCGCAGCGCCGCGAGCCGCTCGAGCTCGTCGACCACCGCCGCGGCCGGGCGCTGCTCGTGCTTCGCCGCGGCGACGAGCTCGCGGAGCCGTGCGAGCGGATCGGCGTAGGCGTCCGCGTGCCGCCGGTGGATCGGGACGCAGTTCGGCAGCTTGTAGACGTCGCGGTCGGACGTGCGCGGCTGCCGCGACCGCTTGCGCTCGCGGCCCTGGAAGCTCGGCGACGAGATCTCGATCCACCCGGACATGAGGTGGGTGCGCACCTGGATGCCGGTGACGTCGCGGTAGTAGATCGTCGCCGACATCGCGCCGAACGTCGTCCCGGCGTGGAAACCGCCCTTCAGGATCACGAGCCGGTCGTCGAGGCACACGAGCGCATGGCCGAGGTCGCCGCGGAGGCAGAAGCGGACGGCCTCGCCGTCGTGCATCGAGCGATCGAGCTCGCGGCGCAGCCGCTTCGGAAGGATCTCGGGACCGCCGACGAGCGGTCGGCGAAAGAGCGTCCGCGGCTCGACCGCGAACGTCGGGTGCTCAGTGCTGAGACCCGCCATCCCGGGCGGTCGGAGCCGGAGCGGGACTCGCCGCCGTGTCCGCCGCGGACGCGGCGGGCGCCGGCGCCGGGCCGGACGGCGACCCCGAGCGGGGGCCGTTCGGGTCGAGCGGCGGCAGCGGGCCCGTCGGCGGCACGGCGGGCGGCGCCTTCCAGGCGTACTGGGCGGTCGGCGGAGGCGGAGACGGAGGCGGAGCCGGAGGCGGCGGAGGAGGCGGAGGCGGCTCCGGGGCGGGGGAAGGCGACGGGCTCGGCGCGGGGGCGGGCGTGGGCGTCGGAGCCGGCGTCGGGGTCGGCGACGGCGCCGGGGTCGGGGTCGGACCCGGTCCGGGCGTCGGCTTCGGCTTCGGCGCCGGCTTGGGCCGCGGCTTCGGCGCCGGCGAGGGCGTCGAGCCGGGCGACGGCGTCGCGCCGGGGGCGGCGGCCGGGCCCGGCACGATCCGCGGCACCGCAACCGCCCCGGGCGAGCTGACGAAGGTCGGCCCCGCGGGCACGGCCGTCTGTCGCTGCGCCGCCCGGCGCTCCCGCGCGACGCGCTCGCGCCGCGCCCGCTCGCGGATCGCCTGCCGGCGTTCCACGGTCTGCTCGAAGACGTGACGCTGGATCCCGGAGATGACGACGCCGACGGCGCCGTTCCCGTCGCGCAGAACGCGCCCGACCGGCGGCACGCGCCCGCGGTCGATCGCCCGGAGCCAGAGGTGGCCGAGGAAGAGAGCGATCGCGGTCAGGACCGCGACGAAGACGGCGAAACGTAGCGGGCGCACGACGCGCATCATTCCAACACGGGCGGACGGTCTCAGCCCAGGTTCGCAGATCTCGGCGCGGCTGACGAGACGACCCTGTTCTTCCCCTGGCGCTTGGCGTCGTAGAGGCGCCGGTCGGCGTCCGTCAGCACGTCCTCGGCCGACGCGGCGACCGGGTAGCAGGAGACGCCGAAGCTCGCCGTCAGCCGGAACTGCGTCCCGTCGGCGGTCAGCGTCGCCGCCTCAAGCGCCGCCCGCACGCGCTCGGCGAGCCGCGCGCCTCCGTCGAGGTCCGTGTCCGGCAGGAGGATCGCGAACTCCTCTCCCCCGAGACGCACCGGCAGGTCGACGTCGCGGACCGTCTCGCGCAGGATCCCCGCGAAGGTCCGCAGGGCGTCGTCGCCGACGTGGTGCCCCCAGGTGTCGTTCACGTTCTTGAAGTCGTCGAGGTCGGCGAGCACGACCGCGAGCGGCGAGCCGGTGCGCCTTGACCGCAGCGTCTCGGCCTCGAGCTGCGAGAGGAAGCGGCGACGGTTCGGGAGCCCCGTCAGCTCGTCCGTGACCGCCTGCCGCTGGACGAGCCCGTGCAGGCGCGCGTTCTCGAGGGCGATCAGCGCCTGGCCTGCGATCCAGTCGGCGGTGTCGCGCGCACCCTCGCCGAACCCGCCCGGCGGCGGGTAGAGCGTCATCGTCGCCGGGCGCCCCTCCTCCACCTCGAGCTCGACCTCGATCGAGCCCCACGCGTCCGTGGGCACCGTGCCGCGCGAGGCAATCGTCTGCCCGCCGCCGACGATCGTGCCGCCGACGGCGTCGGTCGCCTCCGTCGCCGCCTGCAGGATCACCGGCAGGAGCGCGGCCGGGTTGTGCGTCGCGGCGAGCGTCTCGCCGACGAGCGCGACCGCGTCCCGCACCGCCTTCGGCGGCGCCTCGGCGCGGCGGCGCGCCTCCCGCCGGTCGAAGACGCGGTAGCCGACGGCGGCCGCGACGAGCGCGGCCAGCCAGGGCCAGACGCGGCGGAGCGGGATGTGCGGCGGCGAGGCCCACGCGGTCAGCCGGGCGGCACGGGTCGCGTCGTCGTTCAGGTCGACCGTCTCCGCGATCGCGTGCGTGGGGATGCCCGCGAGGGCCGCCTGCGGCGCGGCCGCTCTGATACGGCCGGCGACCGTGTAGGCGAGGCGGACGTCTCGCCGCGCCCGCTCGAGCAGCGTCGCATCCGGCTCGGTTCCGACGGCGACGCGACCGACGAGGCCGGACGTCCCGAACACGCCGACCGTCCAGCCGAGGCCCGGCACCGGCGGCCGCCCGACCGTCCTGCCGTTCCAGAGCACGAAGGACACGTTCGGCCGCGTGCGTGCGATCCGTGCGAGCGCCGCGCGGTCGTGGCGCGCGAACGCGTTCTGGACGACGGTCGATGACGCGAGCCGCGTCGCCGTCACCTCCGCCGCGTTCTGGCGCCGCGCGAGCAGGGCGCGCGCGTCGACGAGCGCCGAGCGGACGTGGTCGCGGCGTGACGCCCTGCCGCTGTCCGTGAAAGCGCGCTCGGCGCCCCAGACGAGGAGCCAGGCCGAGACGCCGAGCATGCACGCCGCGGCGGCCACCGCGGTCGCGGGGGTCCGTGCAAACCGTGTCCACGCCGCAGCCACCCTGCGGAACATTCTCCTCGAAGGAGCGGGTGCCTGTGCCCCGAAAGGGGGACGCGTGACGACGCCTGCCCGCGAGGCGAACTGGGTCGACGAGTCGCTTCCGGTCGACGAGGCGCGGCGTCTCGTGGCGCGGCGCACGGGCGCCGCCGGGTACCCCGACGAGCACGCGATCGCCGTCGCCCGCTGCGCCGCCGAGATCGCCGAGGCGCTCGAGCTGACGGACGAGGAGCGGCGCGAGGTGCTCGAGGGCGCGCTGCTGCACGACGTCGGCAAGCTCCTGATCGCCGACGAGATCCTCGAGAAGCCGGGCCCGCTCACGGAGGACGAGCGCGCAACCGTCAACGAGCACCCGGTCCACGGCGAGCGCATCGTCGGCGGCGCGGTACGCCGCGGCGTCGCCGAGGTCGTGCGGGGCCACCACGAGCGCTGGGACGGTTCCGGCTATCCGGACGGGCTCGCCGGCACACGCATCCCGCTCCCCGCCCGGATCGTGGCCGTCGCCGACGCCTTTCTCGCCATGCTCGAGCACCGGCCGTACCGGCGGTCGCGGTCGCTGCAGGGGGCGCTCGGCGAGCTGCGTCGCTGCGCGGGGTCGCAGTTCGACCCGCGCTGCGTCGACGCGCTGACCACGGCCGTCGACGCCTGACCGGGATCCGGGTACCGGAAAACCGGTAGCGGGGGCTCAAGGCGGCCCAGGGCGCCGCCGATACCCGAAGCAGATGGCGGAACGGCCGGGGCAGGAGCACGGCGTCGAGACGGCGAGCCTCGCCGAGCGCGTCGAGCGGACCGAGGAGGCGCTGCTCGAGAGCGAGCGCCGTTTCCGGCGCTCCTTCGAGTCGGCCGCGATCGGCATGGCGCTCGTCTCGACGGAAGGACGGTTCCTCGAGGTGAACGACTCGCTCTGCGCGTTCCTCGGCTACCCGCGCGACGAGCTCGTCCGGCTGACGTTCCAGGACTTGACGCACCCCGAGGACCTCGACCTCGACCTCGACTGCATGCGGCGGACGCTCGCGGGCGAGCTCCGCTCCTACCAGATGGAGAAGCGGTACGTGCACCGCGACGGCGTCGTCGTGTGGGCGCTGCTCAGCGTGTCGCTCGTGACCGCGGCCGACGGCTCGCCCGTCCACTTCGTCTCCCAGGTCGAGGACATCACGGCGCGGAAGCAGGCGCTGGAGGCACTCGAGCGGAGCGAGACGCAGCTCGCGGAGGCGCAGCAGATCGCCCATCTCGGCAGCTGGGAGATCGACCACGCGTCGGGCGAGCTCGCACTGTCGCGGGAGCTGTGCCGCATCTTCGAGGTCGGCGCCGACGAGACGGCGACGCTCGCGAGCCTCGTCGAGCGCGTCCATCCGGACGACGTCGAGGTGCTGCGCACGGCGGAGGCGCGCGAGCTCGCCGCCGGCGAGACGTCGGAGCTCGAGTTCCGGATCGTCCTGACCGACGGCGGCACGCGCTGGATCTACAGCCGCGCGGAGCCGGTGCTCACGGACGGCGTCGTCACCGGCCGCCGCGGAATCTCGCAGGACGTCACGGAGCGCAAGACGGCCGAGCAGCAGCTGGCCGCGGCCGAGCGGCGCTACCGGACGCTCGTCGAGCAGCTGCCGCTCGGCATGTACATCCGCCCGCTCGACATGACGCGCCCGAACATCTACGCGAGCCCGCAGGTCGAGCCGATGCTCGGCTGGCCGGCCGAGGAGTGGGAGCGCAATCCGGACCTGCTCGCGCAGATCGTCCATCCCGACGATCGGGAGCGCGTGCTCGCGGCAGCCCGCCGCGTGCGGACGACCGGCGAGCCGCTGCGCGACGAATACCGCTACATCACGCGCGACGGCCGCACGATCTGGGTCCAGGACGAGACGTACGTCGTGCACGACGAGAACGGCGACGGGTTCGTGCAGGGCTTCCTGCTCGACATCACGGAGCGGAAGCAGGCGGAGGCGGAGCGCGACCGGCTCCGCGACGAGCTCCACCACGCGCAGAAGCTCGAGGCGCTCGGGCGCCTCGCGGCCGGCATCGCACACGACTTCAACAACATGCTCACGGCGATCCGAGGCTACGCGGACCTCCTCGTCGCCCGACTCGAGCCGGGCGACGCCGCGCACCGCGACGCTCTGCAGATCAAGCGGGCGGCGGAGCAGGCGGCGGCCCTGCCGAGCCAGCTGCTCGCCTTCGGCCGCAAGCAGTCGCTCCAGCCCAAGCTTGTCGACCTCAACGAGGTCGTGCGCGCGACCGACCAGCTCCTCCGGCACCTCGTCAGCGAGACGATCGACGTCGACGTCGAAGCGCACGCGCGGCAGGCGGTCGCGTTCGTCGACCCGAGCCAGTTCGAGCACGTGCTCGTCAACCTCGCGCTCAACGCGCGCGACGCGATGCCGTCGGGCGGGACGCTGACGATCGCGACGCGCGAGACGGAGGTCGACGCGCAGCTCGCGCTCGAGCAGGGTGTGACGCCCGGCGGCTACGTCGTCGTCTCCGTCGCCGACACGGGCGTCGGGATGGACGACGAGACACGCACGCGGATCTTCGAGCCGTACTTCACGACCAAGCCGCACGGCCAGGGCTCGGGCCTCGGCCTTGCGAGCGTGTACGGAACCGTCACGCAGAGCGGCGGATTCATCGCGGTCGCCACCGAGCCCGGGAAGGGGACGACGTTCGAGATCCACGTGCCCCTCGCCGAGGGCGCCGCGCGCCCCGACGGGGGCACGACGGTCCTCCTCGTCGAGGACGAGGACGTCGTCCGCGGCCTCGCCGTCGAGGTGCTCGAGAGCGCGGGCTTCGAGGTGCACGCCGCCGCGGACGGCCCCGCCGCGCTCGAGCTCCTCGAGCGGCTCGACCGCCGCGTCGACGTCGTCGTCACGGACGTCGTCATGCCGGGCCTCGGCGGCCGCGACCTCGTGCGCGAGATCCGTCGCGGACGGCCCGACCTTCCCGTCGTCTTCATGTCGGGCTACACCGACGGCGGCCTCGACGCCGAGGCCGACCTCCAGGGACGGGCTGCGTTCCTGCAGAAGCCGTTCTCGACGGCGGAGCTCGTCGCCGCGGTGCGGGAGGTCGCGACCGTGCCGGCCGAGAGCTCGGAACCGCCGCCGCTGACCCCGCGGGAGCGCGAGGTGATCGAGCTCGTCGCGCGCGGCCTGACGAACGAGCGGGTCGCGGCGGCGCTCGAGATCTCGCCGGAGACCGTCCAGTCGCACGTCCGGAACGTGATGCGGAAGCTGCGTGCCGACACGCGCACGGAGGCGGTCGCGAAGGCCCTGCGGCTCTCGTTGATCGCATAGCGTTGCGTCAGCCGGTCGACCTGCGGCCGTACGGCCGGGCGATCCCGTTGCAGGGGAGTCTGCGACCGGTCGACGCCTCGATGAGCGAGCCCGACACGCAACCGACGACACCGGCGATCACCGAGGTCACGCGCATGCGCGCGGCGGTCGACATCTCGCTGCAGCTCCTCGGCCGGTCGGCCAACGTCGTGCTCGGCGTCGTCGTCACGCTCGTCCTCGCCCGGCACCTCGGGCCGCGCGACTTCGGCCGCTGGTCGACCATCTTCGCCGTGTTCCAGATCACGGGCTATTTCGGCAACCTCGGCTTCGAGCAGGCCGCGGTCGCCCGCTGCGCGGCCGAGCCGGAGCGCGAGCCACAGTGGCTCGGCGCGCTCGTCGCGCTGCGGCTCCTCCTCGCACTGCCGGTGTTCCTCGCGACGACGGGGATCATGCTGCTCGTCGCCCGCGGGGGCGAGATGCGGCTCGCCGGGGTGATCGTCTGCGCGATGCTGCTCGTCAGCGGCCTCGGGTCGCTGCGGGCCGTCTTCCAGCTCCGCGTGCGGAACCACGTGACGGCCTGGTTCGAGCTCGCGAACGGCATCCTCTGGGGCATCGGCGTCATCCTCGTGGCGGCGGCCGGCGGCCGGCTCGTCGCGCTCGCGGCCGTCTTCCTCGGGACGGCCGCGGCCACGATCCTGCTGCAGGCGGCCGTCGCCGTGCACCAGGCGCGCATCTCGTTCGCAGGCGTCGCCGCGCGCGCACGCACGCTCGCGCGGGTCGCGATCCCCATCGGCATCGGCGGGCTCCTGATCCTCGCCTACGTCCGGATCGACCAGGTGCTCGTGTTCGAGCTCGCGAGCCCCGACGCGGCCGGCGACTACGGCGCGGCCTACAGGGTGCTCGACCGCGTGCAGCTGCTCCCGGACGCGTTCCTCGCGACGCTCTTCCCCCTGCTCGTCAGCGCGTACCGCGTCGACTCCGCCCGACTCCGCCGCCTCGTCCAGACGGCCTTCGACTACCTCCTGATGCTGTCGCTGCCGCTGCTCGCGTTCACCGTCGTCGCGAGCGAGCCGATCGTCGAGCTGCTCTTCGGCGGCCGGTTCGAGGCAGCGAGTCGCGCGTTGCCGATCCTGATGGGCGCGTTCGTGCTGATCGCGCTCGGCTACCTCGGCGGCAACCTCGTGATCGTCCTCGACCGCCAGAAGACGTTCGTCCGGTACGCGCTCCTCGCGCTCGTCGTGAACGTCGTCGGGAACGTCGTGCTGATCCCGCCGTACGGATTCGTCGCCGCCGCGTGGATGACGCTCGCGACCGAAGCGGTCGTGCTCGCGCTCACGGCGCGCCTCGTCTTCCGTGAGGCGGGGTTCCGGCCGGGCTTCGGCAGGACCGCCCGCGCGTCGGCCGCGTCGATCGCGATGGCGTGCGGCGTCTGGCTCCTCCGCTCCCAGGCGCATGCGGGGCTCGGCCCGCTCGTCGCCGCCGCGGTCGTCCTCTACCCCGGTCTCCTCTTCGCCCTCCGTGCCGTGTCGACGACGGAGCTGCGGCAGCTCGCGCGACGGGAGGAGCTCTGACGTGAGGACGGACGCGCTGCGGACGATCGCGCTCCACACCTCGCCGGAGGCCGCGCGCAGCGTCACCGCCGCGGCCGCGGCGGAGCTGCTCGCGCGCCGCTCGTCGCGCCGGCGCGGCAGCGGCCACCTCGACCGCCTCCGCATGCGGCGCGGCGACACGCTCTTGCACCGCTGGCTCGAGCCGCTCGCCGACGCGCGACGCGCGGTGCTCGGGGCCGGCGCGGCGGCGCCGCCTCGGTTCCTGATCAGGCTGGACGAGTTCCCGCAGTACCAGGCGCGCGACGACCCGGACCGCTTCGGAACCGGCCTCTCGCGCAGCTTCCACAGGGTCCTCGCGGCAGAGGGCGTGCCCTACCTGGTCGCGGTCGTGCCGCGGCCCGCGGCGCGCCCGCTCGATCCCTCCGGCGACGTGGCGACGCCGCTGTCCGGCGACGAGCGCCGGTTCCTGGACGAGCTACGGGCCGACGGCGTCACCTTCGCGATGCACGGGCTCACACACCGGACACGGCTCGCGTCGCCGCGCAGGCGCTCCGAGCTCGACGGCCTCGAGGGCGAGGCCGTGACGACGCTCCTCGACGAGGCGGAGCGCGAGCTCGATGCGCTCGCCGTCGCCGCACGCGTCTTCGTGCCCCCGTACAACCGGTTCGAGGCGTCGCAGTACCCGATCCTCGCGCGGCGGTTCGCCGTCGTCTGCGGCGGCCCGGAGTCGGCGCTGCGGATGGGCGTGGGACCGACGCCGGCGTGGCGCGGCGACGCCGTGTACATGCCTGCCTACCACCCGCTCTACGGGACGGCGCGCCAGGTCGTGCCGCTCGCGCGCGAGCTGATCGAGCGCCGGCCCGGCACGTGGGTACCGATCGTCCTGCACACGGGCTGGGAGACGTACGACGAGTTCGCGGGGCTCGAGGCGCTTGCACGGCTCGTCGCGCCGTACGCCGCCGACTGGTCCGACTTCCTCGACGCCGTCGACGCCTCGCGCACCCTCTGATGGATCAGCGCGCGGCGAGGGCGCCGAGCGCCCGCTCGGCGATATGCCGGCCGATCACGAGCGAGGCCGTCGCGGCCGGCGACGGGGCGTTCAGCACGTGCAGGACGCCGTCCTCCTCCTCGACCAGGAAGTCGTCGACGAGCGTGCCGTCTCTCTTCATGCACTGTGCCCTGATCCCCGACGGGCCGAAGCGCACGTCACGCGCCGAGACCTGCGGCAGGTACTTCCGCATCTGCGCCACGTAGGCGGGCTTGACGAGGTCGCGCCAGATCTCGGCCGCGCCCGTCCGCGCGTACGAACGCGCGAGCCTCCGGAAGCCGGGAAAGCCGACCGTCTCGGCCACGTCGCGCAGACGGAACGAGGCACGGCCGTAGCCCTCGCGGGCGAACGAAGGCACGGCGTTCGGGCCCGCGTGCAGGTCGCCGTGCACTCCGCGCGTGAAATGGACGCCGAGGAACGGGAACGCCGGGTCCGGCACCGGGTAGACGAGCCCGCGCACGAGCTCCCGCGCGTGTGGCAGAAACGTGTAGTAGTCGCCCCTGAACGGGACGATGCGGAACTCGTCGCTTCGCCGACCGGTCAGCCGCGCGAGCCGGTCGGCCTGCAGCCCGCCGCAGCAGACGACGACGGCCGCCTCGACCGAACGGGTGCGCGTGCGCACGACGCGCCGCACGCCGCCGCTCTCGAAGTCGACCACCTCCTCGCCGAGCACGAGCTGCGCGCCGGCGTCGGCGAGGAGCGCCGCCAGCCTCGCCGCCACCGCCGGGTAGTCGATCACGCCGCTCTCGGGAATGTGGAAGGCGCGCAGGCCGACGATGTTCGGCTCGAGCTCGCGCCACTCGCGCCGCTCGAGCTCACGCACGGCGAGCCCGTTCTCGATGCCACGATCGCGGAGCTGCTCGAACCGCTCCAGCTCGCTCTCGTCCGCCGCGACCACCAGCTTGCCGGTGATCCGGTACGGGATCGCGTGCTCCTCGGCGAAGTCGATCAGCGCCGAGCGGCCGGCCTGGCACAGCTGCACGCGCATGCTGCCGGGCTTGTAGTACAGCCCCGCGTGGAGCACGCCCGAGTTGTGGCCGCTCTGGTGCACCGCCACGCGCGGCTCCTTGTCGAGGACCGCGAGCCGCAGCTCCGGCCGCAGGTCGAGGAGCGCCTTCGCCGTCGCGAGTCCGACGAGTCCCGCCCCGACGACGACGACGTCGACTGCCGGCTCGCCCGTCCGCGTCATTGCCCCACGTCCGCCTCGGCACGGAGCAGCCGGTCGATCGCGGCGATGCTCACCGGCTTTCGCGCCTGCACGCGGTCGAGGCTCAGCGCCACCGGGTAGTCGAGGGGATTGAGCCGGTGCGCCTCGCGCAGCCGCATGAGGGCGGCGGCCCGGTCGCCGCGCGCCGCGGCCAGCAGACCGAGCTCGAGCTGCGAGTACCAGTTGGACGGGTTGCGGCGTGCCGCCGCCGCGAACGCTCTCTGCATGCGCGCACGATCGCCGATCCGCGCGGCGATCGCGCCTGCAACCGTGTCGGGGACGTCGGAGAGCGGGTCGAGCCCGCGCGCGCGGTCGAGGAGGCTGAACGCATGCGCAGGCTCCGATTGCCACACGCGCGCCGCGACGTCGACGTTCCGCGCGGCGAGCCACGGGAAGACGATCGAGGCGGCGACGGCCACCCCGGCGCCCGCGAGCGCGGCCGCGAACGCGAGCCGGGCGGCGCGGGACGCCGCGGCAGGCGCCGCAGGCGCCTCCCCCCGCGCCAGCGCGAGCCCGAGCCCGAGGGCGGCGAACGCCGCGGTCGTGAGCGCCGGGAACTCCCAGAGCCAGTCGACGCTGCCGTGGAGCAGCCAGGAGGCGAAGACGAGGCCCGCGGCGGCCTGCACCGCGCGCGTGGCCGGAGGACGGCCGCGCCGCGCCACGCCGAACGCGCACGCCGCGAGGAACGCTGCGAAGAGGAGCGTCCCGACGATGCCCGTGCCCGTCAGCAGCCGGAACTCGAGGCTGTGCGGGTACTTCGGCTGCTCGAGGCTGCGGCGCTCGCGTGCGTACTGCACGGCGAAGTTGTCCACGCCGACTCCCGCGAGCGGGTGCCGCTCGAAGGTGCGCCAGGAGACGCGCCAGAAGTCGTAGCGGTTGCTGCCGAGGCCGACGAAGTGCGACGACCCGCCGCTCGGCTCGGCGCCGTGCTTGAACGACGCCCAGGCCGACTCGACGCGGCCGACGGGATGCGGCACGCGTACGAGGAGCGCGATCGCCCCGCCCACCGCCGCCGCCGCGAGCAGCCCGGCGAACGCCGCCCGCACCAGCGAGGCGACGCGCGGCGTCGGCCGCGCGCGCACGTCGAGGACGATCGCCGACGCCGCGACGACACCCGCGCCGAGACTCGCGAGGAGCACCGCCTGCAGCGCGTCCACGAGCGCTCCGTGCACGTCGCCGTTCCCGGACTTCGCCGTGTACACGTCCCAGAGCGTCGGCAGCGCGAGTGCGGTCGCCGCGCCGATCGGGATCAGCGTCGCGGCGAGCCGCAGCCGGCCGGGCACGACGAGCAGGGCGACCACGAGCACCATCGGCAGCGTGTACGTCGCGCCGCGGCTCTGCGTGACCGCGCTCAGCGAGAGGAGCGTCGTCGCCACGACGACCTGCACGAGGCGCAGCGGCGGCGCCACCTCCCGCCGGGAGGCGAGCACCGCCGCGGGCCAGAAGGCGAGCAGGTAGAGCGCCGCGGTCGCGTTCGGATAGCCGACCGGGTCGGAGAGGCGCTCGCCGACGAAGAACGGCGCCGGGTCGGCGGCGCGCGCGGCCTCGAACAGCGTGTACAGGCCGACGACCGCGATGGTCGCGCTCAGCGCCGTCAGGAGCAGGACCGCATCCTCCCGCCGCCGGTGCAGCCCGGCGGCGAGGAAGAAGACGACGAGATAGAGGGCCGTCCGGTTCGCGCCGGTCCATGCGTCGCCCGCGACGGTCGCCCAGGCGATCGAGGCGTAGCTCCACGCGCAGAAGGCCGCGAGCAGCGCGACCGGCGCCCAGAGCAGCCGCACCGACTCGCGGTCGACCCTCGGCCGCACCGTCGCGGCGGCCAGGCCGAGGAGGAACAGCGCCCCCGGCGCCCAGGTCGTGACGTCGTAGCCGCCCTGCTCGAGGCTCCACCAGCCGACGACCGCGACCACCGCCGCCCCCGGCACGAGCTCGACGGCGCGCTCCACGGCCCGGCGCGGACGCAGGGTCTCGTCGATCAGGCGCCTCCGACGACGCCGCTCGCGAGCAGCGGCCCGTACGTCGCGTGACCGCGCGGCCCGAGGCGCGGGTACACGAACCAGAGGTAGGGGCCGTCGTGCAGGGCAAACCGCACGCCGCGGTAGCGCCACCGCGCGGGCACCGTCACCTGCGTCCGCGTCGGCCAGAGGTCGAGCGCCCGGCGGTGACCCCGCCAGAGGATGAGGTCGTAGGCGCTCGCGCCGGCGGCCGGCTGCCACGTCAGCGTCGCGGCGGAGCGGGCTCCCGCGGCCGCCCGGAGCGCCGGCGCGGCGACGGCGCCGCGCTCCCGCGCGCGGACGACGAGGAACCCGTTCAGGGCGACGCTCGCCGCGAGCAGCGCGATCGTGACCCGTCGCGGCGCCCACGCGACCCGCGGCCGCGCCGCAGGCACCGCGGGCACGGGCAGGCGCACCGGAACCGGCGGAAGCGCGAAGACGACGCCGCGCGCCGCCCTCGCGAGCTGCGGGTCGACAAGGCAGAGCTCGGGGCTCACCGGCTCGAGCAGGATGCGGGGATCCGCGGGCACGGACGCTCACTTTCGCGCCCGTACCCGGGGTTCCTCGCCTCGTGCAGGCTCAGCGGCTGATCGTGCTCGTCGGGCCCGACGTGGCCGACGCCGACCCGAGCGCGTTCTTCGCCGTCACGCGTGCGCGCAGCTTGCGGTAGAGGTCGGCCGACCGGACGACGTAGGTCGACGACGTCGCTCCGCCGATCGCGACGCACGAGTTGCCGTTCCGGTCGCACTGCAGCCACTGGTAGGTGTAGGTGATCGGCTGGCTGCCGTTCCAGCTGCCGTTCGACACCTGCAGCGTGCGGCCGACCCGGGGCGTGCCCGTGATCGTGGGCAGCGCCGTGTTCGTCGGCGGGCTCGACGTGACCTGCGCCGTGTACGTCGCCGTGTAGGTCGCCGCCGAGGCGGGCGCGGTGATGTTGTGCGTCGCCGCGCCCCCGTCCGACCACGACGAGAACGAGTACGACGTCCCGTTGAGCGTCTGCGGCGTGCCCGCGCTGATCGAGTTGCTCGAGTTGACGATCACCGTGCGCGTGAACGGCGCGACCGAGCTCGTGGAGCCGACGGTGAGCGTCAGGCCGGACGGACTCGACGCGAACGAGAGCACGACCGTCTTCGGCTGCAGGTCGACGGTCGCCGTGCTCTTCAGGCCGCCCGAGTCCGTCGCGGTGAGCTGGAGCTGCAACGACGCCGGGTACTCGTGATCCGGCGCGCCGAACGTGCCGCTCGACACCCCCGACCAGCTCTGCACGGTGTGGTCGTGACAGCTGGAAGGCGTCGGGCAGTGGTGGATGATGAGCGTCCACGTGAGCGACGACGCCGGCAGCGTGCCGTCCTCGGTGTCGGTGGCGTGGCCGGAGAAGGAGATCGAGTCTCCGACCGCCCAGGTGAGGCTGGAGGCCGGCGAGTCGATCACGGCCGTCGGCGCCGTGTTCCCCGGCGGCGGAGGCGGGCCGGATGTCTGCTGCCAGGAGAGCGCCGCGACTGCGTCGCCCGTGTTCTCGTAGTACTCGACGGTGACCGTGTGCGTCCCCGCGGTCAGCGTCGTCGTCGCGTTGTACGTCGTCGCCCCGGTGTCGACCCACTCGTCGATCAGGAGGCTGCCGTCGACGTACACGCGGATCCCGTCGTCGGCCGTCGCCGTGAACGCGTACCCGCCGGCGGCGAAGCTGAACGACCCGGTCCAGCGCGCCGAGAAGTGGTCGCTGTTCACCCCGGCGGCCGGGCTGCCCTGGCCCCAGTTGTTGTTGATCGCCGACTCGCAGCGGTCGACGACGGGCGTCCCGGTCAGCGTCTGGTTGTTGAAGTACTGCGCGTCGAACTGGCCGCTGCACGTCCCGCCGCCGCCGGACGAGTCGAGCTGCCAGCTGACCTGCGCGACCGCGTCGCCCGTGTTCTCGTAGTACTCGATCCGCACCTGGTGCGTGCCGGCGGTGAGCGTGACCGGCGCCGTGTACGTGGTCGCCGACTGGTCCTTCCAGCCGTCGATCACGGTCGTGCCGTCGACCTTGACGCGGATCCCGTCGTCGGCGGTCGCGGTGAACGTGTACGTGCCGGCGGAGAAGTCGAACGAGCCGTCCCACGAGGCCGAGAAGCCGTCGGCGTTCACGCCCGTGGGCGAACCGCCGCCCCAGTTGTAGTTGACCGACGCCTCGCACCGGTCGAGGACGGGTGTCCCGCTCAGCGTCATGTTGTTGAAGTACTGCGCGTGGAACTGGCCGGCGCTGCACGTCCCGCCTCCGCCGCCGCCCGAGTACGTGAGGCGGTGGATCGTCCCGTCCTCCATGTCGACGTAGAAGAGGTCGCCGCCGGGACCGGTCTCGAGGTCGACCGGATGGCCGGCGCCGCCGACGAGGAGCTGCCGGTTCGTCGGGTCGGGCAGGCCGTTGGAGCCGGCGAGCATCGCCCAGATGCAGTTCCGGGTGTGGTCCGCGAAGAAGAGCGCGCCGTTGTAGGCCGCCGGGTAGCTGCCGCTCGTGTAGAAGGCGGTGCCGGTGATCGACGACCCGTTCGCCGTCGGGCAGCCGTCGTTCGTCACGACCGCGCTCGAGTGGTTGTACGTGTAGTACGGCGCGGTCGCGCCCCCGCCGCTGTAGAGGCTCGAGCAGAGGTTCAGACCCGCGCTCTGGTAGCCGGACTGGGGGCTTCCTCCCTCGTAGCACGGCCAGCCGAAGTTCGTCAACGACGCGGTCGGCGAGACGACGCGGTCGACCTCCTCCCAGGTGTCCCAGCCGACGTCGCCGACCCAGAGCTCGCTCGTGCCGGGGCGAAAGGTGAAGCGGAAGGGATTGCGGAAGCCGTACGCGACGATGCGCTTCGCGTTCGCGTCGCTCGCGGCGCCGTTCGGGTTGCCCGGCGCCGCGGCGCCGGTCGTCGGGTCGAGCCGCAGCACCGCGCCGTTCGTCGCGACCGGCTCGCCGGCCGCACGGCGCACGCTCTGGCTGCGCAGCGCGCCGCCCTCCGCCGTCGGCGGGGAGAGCGCCGTGCCGACGGCGCCCGGCGGATCGCCGCACGGATTCGCCGGGGTCGGCGAGCCCGAACTGCCGCCCGACTGGCCGTAGTCGGCGTAGTTGAAGCTCGCACCGTCCCCGCCGCTCACGTAGAGGTAGCCGTCCGGCCCGAAGTGGAGGTCGCCGATCGAGTGGCTCGGGAACTGCTGGCACCACTGGTTGGCGAGCAGCACCTGCGGCGAGCCGGTGATCACGTCGCCGGAGAGCTGGATGCGCACGAGCTTGCCGGTGACGGTGCAGCCGTCGGTCGTCGGCCCGGGCGGGCTCGGGCAGGCGTCGTTCCACTGGGGCGCCGTCATCCCGGGCGCCCCGTCGTAGGCGTAGAGGAGGTAGACGTACGGCGCCGTGGGGAAGTTCGGGTCGAGCGCGAGCCCAAGCAGGCCGCGGTCCCAGTAGTCGTCGACCTCGGTGCGCAGGTCGACGACGACGGTCGGCGTCGTGTCAGCCAGCGAGTCGAACACCTTGAGGAGCCCGCTCTTCTCGGCGACGAAGATGCGGCCGTCGGAGGCGAAGCGGACGGCGGTCGGGTTCGTCAGCCCGGAGAGGACGACGTCGTCGCTGAAGCCGCTCGGGACCGTGGCGGCCGCCGTCGCGGCGGCGGTCGCGCTGCCCGTGGCGGGCGGCTGTTCGGCGAGGAAGGGCGCCGGCGGCGGCGCCGCGCCGGGACGGGCCGCGAGCGAGCCCGGGAAGAGCAGGATCGCGCCCAGGAGGATGGCCCCCGTGAGCACGAGCAGCAGACGCCGCACCGACCGGCCGTTTCTCTCTAGCACTCTCGCCCCCTCGCCGCTTGAAACTCCCTCCGTTCAGCGTTCCAGGGGACGGGGCGGGTGTCAACAGACCGCGGGTACGGATTTCCCGGGAGACCCGCCGGCGCCCGCAACCCTCGCCCGAGTGATCTTCCTCATCGCCCCCGGGGCGGGCCGCCGAGGACAGCCGTATGACACGGTTCCTCCGCCTTCCCCAGATCACCGCAGCCGTTCTGCTGCTCGCCTCCGCCGCAGGCATCACGCTCCTCGTCCCGGGCGCCGACGCGCGCCCCGTCGGAGACGTGCTCGAGACGAGCCTGAACGCCCGCACCGCCAGGCTCGCGCCCGTGAACCTCTCCCCGCCGACCGTCGTCGGCTCCGCCGCCGCCGGCTCGACCCTCACCGAGACGCCCGGGTCGTGGAGCGGCACCGGCGTCACGCTGCGCGTCGAGTGGCAGCGCTGCACGAGCCTCGGCGGGTCCTGCGTCGCGGTCCGTGGCGCGACCGCCGGGACCTACCCGCTCGCGACCGCCGACGTCGGCTCGAAGATCCGGGTCCTCGTGACCGCCTCGAACCGCTACGGCTCCCAGCGCGTCGCGTCGGCCCCCACCGGGGTCGTCGCGCCCGCCCCCGCCCCCGCGCCGGCGCCCACGCCGCCCCCGCCGCCGGCCCCGGCGACGCCGCCGTCGCCGACCGGCGCCCCCGCCGTCTCCGGCACCGCGCAGGTCGGCCTGACGCTCAGCGCCTCAGAGGGCACATGGAGCGGCACGGCGCCCATGACGTACGCGTACGGGTGGCAGCGCTGCGACGCGTCCGGTGCGGCCTGCGCCGCGGTCGCGGGCGCGCAGAGCGCGAGCTACCAGCCGGTCGCGGCCGACGTCGGGCACACGCTGCGCGCCGTCGTCAGCGCCGCGAACGCGGCGGGCACCGCGAGCTCCACCTCGCAGCCGACCTCGGCGGTCGCCGACGCCCCCGCGCCGGCCCCGATGCCGTCGAGCGGCCTCGCGATCGGGCTCAACGGCTATCCCTACGGCGACACGCCGGAGAAGCAGCGCCTGCTCGACGCGGGCGTCAAGCTGATCCGCACCGACCGCTACGACTACGGCATCTCGTGGGCCCACCAGCACGGGATCACCGTCGACGGGATCATCTGGATGAAGTCCGACTCCGCCGGCGTGGCGGCCGACGTGGTCGAGCTCGACAACGAGCCCTACTACAACAACTGGAACGGTCTCGGCGGGATCGACCAGTGGGCGCGCGCGGCGCGAGACGTCGCGAAGGCCGTCAAGGCCGCGTATCCCTCGAAGCCCGTCCTCCTGCCGTCGCTCGCCGTCACGAACAACGGCGACATCACGAAGAACGGCGCCTGGACGCCGATGCTGACCGCGATCGACGCGGCGGCGCCCGACATCTGGCAGTACGTCGACGGCATCGCGCTCCACCCGTACACACGCCCCGACGGGCCGGGAGCGATCCTGGCGAACCTCGACAGGCTGCGCTCGCAGCTCCGGGCGATCGGAGGCCGCGCCGCGACCCTGCCGTTCTGGATCACCGAGATCGGCTGGACGAACACGGGCGACGTGGCCGTCCCCGAGAGCACGGCGGCCGCCTACATGCAGCAGCTGCTCACCGGTCTGAAGGCACGCTCCGACGTCGCGGCCGTGATCGCGTACACGACGTCCGACGGCGACACCACGAAGGGAACGACCGACCCCGAGGCCGGGTACGGGATGTACCGCTTCGACGGCTCGGCGAAGCCGGTGCTCTCGGTGCTCGAGTCGGCCGCCGGCTAGATCGGGACGGGCGGCGGCCCCGGCCGCCGCCCGTCCTACACTGCGCCCGTGGCAGGGACGATCCTCCGCTCGTTCGCCGTCCCCCGGACGGCGAAGCTGCGCGCGAGGCTGCCCGCCTGGTGGCTGCTCGCCCTCTGCGCGGCCGCGATCGTCGGCGCGGGTCTGCCCGGCACGGGGAAGACCGCCCTCCTCGCCATCCTGATCGGCGTCCTGCCGCTCGCGGTCGTGCTCAGCGTCGACGAGCCGCTCGCCGTCTTCACCGTCGGGATCGCGCTCGTCGCCCTCTACTCCGAGGAGGTGCGCGACAACTCCATCCTCCCGGGCGGGGAGACGGTCTACGCGTCCGCGCCGCACTCCGCCGTCGAGCTCCTCTTCTACCTCCTCGCCGCAGGCTACCTCGTGCGTCTCGTGCGCTCGCCCACGCGCGCGTGGCCGGGGGCGCCGGCGACCGGTGCCCTCGTGCTCGTCGCGGCCGGCATCGTCGCCACGTTCGCCCACCCGGGCTCGGTCACGTCGGACCTGCGCGTGCTGCGGGACGTCATCCTCCTCCCCGTCGCGATGTGCTGCGGCTACTGGCTCGCGCTCGAGCACGAACCGAGGCGCCTCTACCGCATCCTCGTCCTCGTCTCGGTCCCGCTGCTGCCGCTCGGCCTCTACAACGCGGTGACGGGAGCCGGCGCCCACGCAGGCTCGGGCACCGCGCTCTCGTTCTACGACTCGAGCAGCATCTTCCTGCTCGGCGCCTGCCTGCTGCTCGTCGGCTTCGAGGTGGTCGAGCTGCACGCGTGGCGCCTGCCGTACTGCTTCGTCGCTGCGCTCGTGGTCGTGCTGTCGCTGCGCCGAGGCGCCATCCTCTCGCTCGCGGTCGCCGCGCTCGTGACGCTCCTCTGGACGGCCTGGTCCGCGAAGAGCACGCGGTGGGCGTGGGCGGGCGCGGTCGTGCTCGCCGTGGTCGCGCTCGAGGCGGCGGAGCCCGGCGTCGTCATCAACAGCACGGCGCACCTGTCCACGTACCTCACCGGGTCCTCCGGCACCGACTGGTCCGTGAACTACCGCAACTTCGAGCGCCCGAACGTGTGGGGGAACGTCCGGCAGAACTGGGTGACGGGTATCGGGCCGAGCGGCGAGTGGACGCTCCTGAACTCCTACAACGGGAAGTTCGTGCCGCAGGACCTCCACTACGTCCACAACAACTTCCTCTGGGTCTGGCTCCATTTCGGCCTCTTCGGCCTGATCGCGCTGTCCGGGTTCCTCCTCACGACCGCGTGGACGCTCCTGCGGCGGATCAGGCAGAGCGTCTCGGTGACGATCGTCGGCGCCGTCGTCGTCGGGTCGTGCGTGATGCTCGCGACCGCGTCGACGCTGACGACGACGATCCGGTGGCCGGTGATCACCGGTGTCCTCGTCGGCATCGCGGCGGCCGAGGTACGCGGCCGCGGCACCGACGCTCAGGCGAGCCCGTCGAGGTAGGCCGCGAGCGACGACTCCGGCGCCGTCTCCTCGACGACACGGCCGTCCTCGGCGAGGAGCGGGTGCGCGTGGAGCTCGTAGGTGCCTCGCGCCCTGTCGGCCGGCGTGAGCGCCCGGTAGGCCGAGACGGCTCCGAAGTACGTCGTCCCGGCGAGCCCGCCGCGGCGCAGGCGCCCGTTGAGCACGGCGATGTAGGCGCGGTACCGCAGGCTCCGCCCCGGACCGAAGTTCCGCCCCAGCCGGACGCGCGGCACGCCGAGCTCCCGTGCGAGCGCCCCGACGATCGCGCCGATCGGCAGGTGGTTGTGCGCGTGGTGGTGCGAGTCGACGTGCGAGAGCGGAAGACCGAGCGTGCGCAGACGCTCGAGCTGCGCGCGCACCTCCCCCGCGACGAGCCGGCGGTCGTCGGCTCCCAGCCGCACGAGGTGGCCGCGGCGGAGCCCGCCGGTGAACCGGCCGTCTGCGTCGCAGAAACGGGAGCGCCGCATCGCGTCCGTGAGCGGCTCCCACTCCGTCAGGACGAGGTGTGCGCCCACGACGCCGGCGAGGCCGCGCTCCCGCACCGCGGCGGCCGCACGCTCGGCGTCGGGAAAGACGGCGGTCGCGCTCGCGGCGCCGACGAGACCCTCCTCGAGCGCCTCGAGGATCGCGTCGCTCTTGCGCGGCCACGAGCCGAGGTCGTCCGCGACGACGAGCGGGCCCGGCGGGGCGGGGTCAGCCACGGTCGACCCCGTGGACGAGCTCCTCGGCGAGCGCGCGGATCTCGGCGCGGAAGCGCTCCTCCGAGAAGCGCGCGGCCGACCTGCTGATCGCGGCGGGGTCGAACGCGGCCCCGGCCGCCTCCACGACCGCCCGGCGGACGGCCGCCGGCTCGACGCGCGGCAGCAGCCAGCCGGTCTCGCCGTCGGCGACGATGTCGAGGGCGCCGCCCGCCGCCGCCGCGATCACGGGAACGCCGCACGCCTGCGCTTCGGCCATCGCGATCCCGAAGTCCTCGACGCCGGGGAAGACGAAGCCCTGCGCGGAGCGGTAGAGCTCGCGCAGCTCCTCGTCCGAGAGGCCGGAGACGAGCCGCACGTTGGGCGGCGCGGCGCGCCTGAGCGCAGGCGCCAGGTGACCGTCGCCGACGACGGTCAGCCGGTACGGCAGCCCGCGGAATGCCTCGACGACGACGTCCGGCCGCTTGTAGCTGACGAGCCGCCCCACGAACACGAAGCCGTCGCGCTCGCGTCCGCCGGGCGTGAAGAACTCCGTCCGCACCGGCGGGTGGACGACGACGGCCTCGCGGCCGTAGAACCGCGCGATCCGCTCCGCGACGGCGGACGAGTTCGCGGCGAACCGGGTGACGCCGCGCGAGCTCGCCGCATCCCAGCGGCGGAAGCCGCGCATCGCGACACGGGCGGGCGGCCGGACCGCGGCGGGCAGCCGCTCCTTCTCCTCCTCGAAGAACCACGCGTAGCGCATCGGCGTGTGGCAGTAGCAGAGGTGCGGGATGCCGGCGGCCACCCGCACCGCTTTCGCGCACGAGTGGCTGCTGGAAACGACGATGTCGACGCCGCTCACCGGTCGCCGGAGGAGCCACGCGGCGGGGAGCAGCGGGAGCAGCCACTCGTGGTGCGAGCGCGCGCCCGGCACGTGCTGGAGAAACGACGGTTCCGCGGCCGCGAACTCCGGCGGCACCCGGTCGCGCTCGAGGACGGTCGTCAGGATGCGGGCGCCGGGGAATGCGGCGAGCAGGTTCGAGACGACCCGCTCCGAGCCCGCGTAGCGGACCAGCCATTCGTGCGCGATCGCGGCCCGCAAGCCCGAACCCGCGCCGGCGCCGTCAGCCGTAGTACGCCTGGTAGGCGTACGACGCGTCGCGGTCTGAGTCGGTGAGGACGTAGCCCAGCTTCGCGGCCGGGACCGACGAGAGCACGCGGTTGACCTCGTTCAGCATCGAGCGGCGCACCATGTTGAGGCGCGACACGACGAAGACCGCGTCGACCGTCGCGCACAACGCGACGGCATCCCCGACCTGCAAGAGCGGCGGTGCGTCGATCAGCACGACGTCCGCCCGCTTCTTGAGCGCGTTCAGGATCGCGACGGCCGCGGGCGAGCCCGCGAACTCGGACAGCGACGGTGCGGGCTGTCCCGCCGGCAGCACCGAGAGGCGGCCGACCGGGGCCATCGTCGTCGGCTGTGCCGCCTGCTTCGGCAGGTTCACGCGCGTGAGCGCCCGGTCGAGGCGGATGCGGCGGCGGGCGACGTCCTGGACAGTCGGGCGGTTCGCGATCCCGAACACCCTGTCGATCCGCGGGCGGCGCAGGTCGAAGTCGACGAGGATCACGTCCTTCCCCGCCTGCGCGAGGGCGACCGCGAGGTTCGCGATCGTCGTCGTCTTGCCCTCGCCGAGCGTCGCGCTCGTGACCATCACCGTGGCGGCGCCCTCGCCGGGCGAGAGGAGCTCCGCCGCGAAGTCGAAGTTCGTCCTGAGGATCCGGAACGGCTCCGCGTCGGGCGCGTTCGGCGCCGTCAGCATCACGAGCTCGTTCGAGCGCGCGACGCGGCGCGGCGGCCGCGGCAGCCTCCCGAGCAGCGGCAGGTCGAGCTCGTCGGCGACGTCGGCCGCCGTGTGCGCGCGCATCTCCAGCGCCTCCTTCACGAAGGCGAGGCCGATGCCGAGCACGATCCCGAGCGCGAGGCCGAGGATCGCGTTCCGCTTCGGGCGGGGCTCGACGGTCTCCGCGCCCGTCGCCTCGCGCACAACCTGTGCGCGCGCCGTCGACAGCGTCGCGAGCGTCTTCAGCTGCTGCTGCTTGTTCGCGAGGTTCGCGTAGAGCGCCGAGCGCGCCTCGCCCTTCGCCTGCAGCGTCGCCATCTGCTGCTGCACGTCGGCGAGCGCCGCCTTGACGGCGCCGGTGTCGAGCTGGTGCCGGTAGTCGGTGAACGCGCGCGCCCACGCCGTGGCGAGGCGCGCCGCGACCGCGGCGTCGCGGTCACGGACCGAGAAGCTCAGCAGGTCGGAGTTCGGCTTCGGCGTCACGCTGCCGCTGACGAGAAAGTCGCCGACCGTCTCCCTCACGTGCGCGGCCGCGAGCGTGCGCCGCACGACCGTCGGGACCGTGGCGAGGTCCGCCTGCGTCTGCGCGAACCGGTCGGGCGCCTGGCTCGAGGAGGTGTCCGGCAGGCCGAGCAGCCCGGCGGCGAGGTTCTCGTTGCTGAGCAGGACGTCTGCGGTGCCGCGGTACACGTGCGGCTGGAGGTTCGTGACCACGATCGCGGTCACGAGGACGACCAGCACCGTGGCGCCGACGAGCCACTTGTTGCGGTCGAGGACGAGGAGCCGGTCGCGGAGCCGCGACTCCTGCCTCGGCGCCGACCCCCCTCCGCCCGTCGTCAGACGCCCCTGCGCCGTGCGTTCAGCCAAGGCGTCGCGGGGCATGGAGCCTCACCTTCATCGGCTTGAGGATAGAGGAGCGGTCGGAATTCGACCGCGGCCGGAGCTGCGGCATGGCCAGGCTCCTACCGCGCGGCGTGCGCGCTCGCGATCGACCGCAGGGCGGAGTACGCGGGCTTCGGGCTGCCGTTCGCCGCGAGGACGCCGTAGCCGTGCTCGGGATCGCCGTCCGCGGGTCCGCCGTCCTGCAGCTGGTAGTAGAAGAGCGCCTTCGCCCACGGGAGCCCCTTCAGGAGGTCGGCCGCCTCGAGCATGAACCGCGCCTGCTCGTCGGCGCTGACGGAGTCCTTGCCGGTCGTCGTCCACCCGATCTCCGTGATCCACATCGGCAGGGCGCCCGCTCCGTGGGCGGCGAACTCGTCGTGGATCCTCAGGAACTGCTGGTACTGGTAGTTCCAGTCGCTCGTGGACGGCGTCCACAGCAGGGGATCCCGTCCGTCCGGATAGGGGTGGAGCGTCCAGCCGTCGGCGTACGCGTTCAGGTCCGGGACGGCCTCGTAGAGCGAGTCGACCCAGGGCGTCCAGCGGCCGGCGGCACGGTCGAGCCAGTCGACGTAGGCCGCGACGAGGAACTTCGCGTTCGGATTCGCACTGCGGCCGGCCACGACGGCGGCGCGGAAGTCGCGGGCGTAGCCCTGCGCGGTCTCGCCCTTGTAGTACGGCTCGTTCCCGACCTCCCAGAAGACCGGCGCGTAGTGCGGGTCGAGCTCGGGATGGTCGCGCCAGAACGTGCCGCCCGGGGCGTAGCGCGCGACCGCAGCGGCGACGAACGCGCCGTCGCGGTAGTCGGAGGCGTTCGTGAAGAGCGGCAGGATCGTGATCTGCCGCTGCGCGGCGCCGGTGAAGATCCTGTCCCACTTCGCCTGGTCGAACGTGCCCGGCCCGGAGCGGACGAAGTCCTCGCGCATGTTGTGGATGCCGAGGTCCACGACCTGCGACTCCGTGTGCGCGGGGTCCGAGGATCCCTGCGCGTTCGCGCTGATGCCGACGAGCAGGCCGCCGGGCGAGGAGCCGACGGAGTCGTTGCGGGCGAGCGCCCGGACGACGTGGACGGCGGCGTCGTCGACGACGAGCGTCGCGCCGATCCGCGGGCGCACGAGGTAGACGCCGAACCCGATCGAGTCGTCGGCGCGGCGGGTGCGGACGCGCGGGGTCGTCACGCGCTGCCACCGGCCGTTGGCGCGCACGCAGCTCGCGCGACCCTGGTCGACGCGTGCGCCGGCGAGCGTGCGCACGCGCAGGCAGACGACGTCGCCGCGCCGGCCGGCGCGGACGGCGGCGGTCGCGCGGACGAGGCTGCCGCGCCGGAGCTGCGTCCGCACGCGCGGCCAGAGAACGACGCCGCCCCTCGTCACCTTGCGGCGGACGACGGCGCGCGCGGCGGTGGCGTGGTGCGGGGTGTGGGCGCGCGTCAGGCGCGCGTGGTACCCCCACCAGCCCCGGATGCCCTGCTGGAACGTGCCGTTCCTGAGCACCGTCGCGGCGTGCGCCCTGGAGCCGCTCGTCGGCACCGCACCGGCCGTGACGGCCCCCACGAAGAAGCAGGTCGAGACGGCGACAGCGATGGCGGTCGCGTTCGCGCGCAGAACCTTCACGTGGTTTTTGTCGGCGGACCGTCGGGGCCACCCATCCCCCGAACGGGGTAGGACGTCCGCGCCGCACGGCACGATGCTGGGCGACGTGCGGACCTCGGTGCCTCTCGCCGCGCGCACCGGGTTGCGCCCCGATCGGCGGATAGTCGCGGTCCTCGTCGCCGTGACCGTCGCGGGCGGCGCGCTGCGGTTCGCGACGCTCGGCGTGCAGAGCCTCTGGCTCGACGAGTCGGCCACGGTGCTGCTGCTCCGCAAGAGCTTCACGGGGATGCTGGGCGCGCTGCCGGGGAGCGAGTCCGCGCCGCCGCTCTACTACTGCGCCGCGTGGCTCTGGGCTCGCGTGTTCGGACTCGACGCCGTCGGCGTCCGCTCGCTCAGCGCGCTCGTCGGGACGCTGACGATCCCGGTCGCGTACCTCGCCGCGCGCAGCGCCTCGCGCGCCGCCGGCGTCTGCGCGGCCGTGCTCGCGGCCGCGAGCCCGATGCTCTTCTACTACGCACAGGAGGCGCGCCCGTACGCCCTCCTCATCCTCCTCGCCGCGCTCTCCTTCGTCTGCTTCGTCCGTGCGGCCGGCGACGAGCGACGGGGGCTGCGGGCGTGGGCCGCGGCCTCCGCGGCGGCGCTCCTGACCCACTACTTCGCGGCGTTCGTGATCCTGCCGGAGGCTGCGGCGCTGGCGCGCCGCCGGGGCCTGCGCGCGTGCGCTCCCGCGTTCGCGGCGGTCGGGGTCGTCGCCGTGGCGCTCCTGCCGCTCGCGGTGCGCCAGCGCCGCGACGGCAAGTCGAACTGGATCGCGGACAGTCCGCTCCTCTCGCGAGCCGCCCAGGCGCCGAAGCAGTTCCTCGTGGGGATCGACGGGCCGCTCGAGATCGTCACCGCCCTCGTCTCCGTGCTGCTCGTCGTCCTCCTCCTCGCGCGGCTGCGCCGCGCGAGGCACGCGGAGCGCGCACTGGCGGGCCGGGGCGCGTTCGTCGCCGTCGTCGCGGTAGGGCTGCCGCTGCTCCTGTCGGTGTCGCGCGTGATCGACGTATTCGACGGCAGGAACGTCGTCGCCGCCTGGATGCCCGCGGCGGTCGTACCGGCGGTCGCGGCCGGCGTGGCCGGGAACCGGCGCGCCGCCGCGGCGCTCGTCGCCGCGCTGGCCGTGCTCTGGACGGCGGTGGTCGCCGGCGTGCTGCTCGAGCCGAAGCTGCAGCGCGACGACTGGCGTGACGTCGCCCGCGCGGTGAAGGCGGGCGGCGGCGGGCGGTTCGTGGTCGGTCCGGCGAACGCGGATGTTCCGCTCGAGGTGTACCTGCCGGGCTCGCGCGCGGTGACGGCCCGCCTGCTCCGGGCGGTCGAGATCGACGTCGTCGCCCTGCCGCGCCGCCGCACGGGGCGGGCGCCGCTCGCGCCGGAGCTCCCGACGGCGCACCTGCCGGGGTTCAGACGTGCGGGGACGGCCGGCGGGAGCTCGTACCTCGTCGAGCGGTTCGTCGCCCCGCGGCCGACGCGGGTCGGGCGGGTGGCGCTCGAGACGGTCGCCGGCGACGCCGCCGCCGCGGTCGTCGCGCTACCTGCGGATCGCTGACTCGAGCAGCCGCGTGATCTCGGCCGAGACGACCGGCGCGGCGTACGTCTCCTCGGCGGCGCGCCGGGCCGCGCGCCCCTCGCGTGCGGCCCGCTCCGGGTCGCCGACGTACCCGCGCAGCACGTCCGCGAGCGCGGCGGCGTCGTTCTCCGGCGAGACGATCGCGCCGAACTCGGGGGCGATGATGTCGGCGACGCCTTCGGCGCCGGTGGAGATGCACGGCCGCGACGCGAGCATGCCGAGGATGACGGCCCTGGGCGCTCCCTCGGTCGGGCTCGGGCAGAAGATCGAGACGTCGAACGCCGACAGCACGTCGCCCACCTCGCCGCCGGGCGTCGGAATCACGTGCAGCCGCTCCCCGAGCGGCAGGCCGAGCGCCCGCAGCTCGCCCTCGGTCTCGCCGTCGCCGGCGAGGACCAGGTGGACGCGCGGGTCGTCGAGGGCGTTCACCGCCTCGACGACGACGTCGTTCCGCTTCTTCGGATGGAAGCGGGAGATGAGGCCGACGACGAAGGCGTCGGCGGGGATGCCGAGCTCACCCCGGACCCGCTGCCTGCCCTCCTCGCTGAAGCCAATCTCGTCGGTGCGGAAGACGTTCGGGACGACGTGGATCTTCTCGTCGGGGACGCCGACGTCGAGCAGCGAGCGCCGCGTCCCCTCGGAGATCGCGAGCGTCAGCTTCATCCGCCGTGCCGCGGCGAGGTAGAGCCTGCGCGGGAGGCCGCGGCGCAGCGGGAACGGCACGGGCCCCCATTCGCACCAGACCACGGTCTGCCGCAGGCGCTCCGGGAGGAGGAGCGCGAGCAGCTGCTCCTTCTTGTAGTGGAGCAGCAGGACGTCGTACGGCGCCTCGCGCTCGAGCGCGTCGCGCAGCGTCCGCGCGACGAGGGGCGCCCGCAGCGCGAGCGACAGGTACGTGCGCGTGGAGAGCTTCGGGCCGATCTCGATCGGCTCGATCCTGACGCGGCGCTCGCGTCCCATGCCGGGCTGGTTCGTGAGCATCACCGTCTCGTGGCCGGCGTCGAGCAGCGCGTCGAGCATCTCAATCGCCGCGAACTCCGCGCCGCCGCGCGACTCCGTCGTCATGACGCTGACGATCTTCATCCGGCGACGAGCTCCGCGAGCTTCTCGAGCGAGTACTCCCGTGCGGCGAGCGCGCGACCCGCCGCGGCGACGTCCTGCGCCTCGCCGCGCAGCGCGCGGACGACGGCGGCCGCGAACGCGCCCGCGTCGTCACCCGCGAGGTAGTGCGCGCCCGCCTCTGCGGCGAGACCGCGCGCGGCGCGGGAGGTCGCGACGACCGGGAGGCCGTGGGCGAGCGCCTCGACGAACTTCAACGGCGAGCCGCCGCTCTGCAGCAGCGGCACGGCGACGCAGTCGACGCTGCGGTAGACCGCCTCGAGGTCGTCCACGAAGCCGCGCGCGTCGACGCGCGGGTCGGAGCCCGCCGGAAGCTCGAGCGACCTGCCGGTGACGACGAGCGTCGCCTCGGGGACGCTCGCCCACACGATCGGCATCACCTCGTCGGCGAGGAACGCGAGGGCGAGCCGGTTCGGAGCGTACGAGAAGTCGCCCGCGTAGAGGACGCGGCGGGAGCCCGTGCGCGGCACGGGCCGGATCGAGGTGACGTCGACGACGTTCGGCACGTAGCGGAACGCCGCATTCGGCGCGATCTGCCGCGCCTCCTGCATGTCCGCGTCGCTCACCATCCACGTCTCGCTCGCGGTATCGAAGAGGCGCCGCTCGAACCGCGCGAGCCGCGCCGGCGTCCCGAAGTCCCGCAGCTCGCCCGGGATCGACGCACGCAGCGACGACTCGACGTTGTGCGCGTTGTAGACGACGGGGCGGCGACGGGCGAGCGGGAGCAGCGCCGCAGCCGCGACGGGACCGTCTGCGATCACGCGGCCGCGGCCCGGCGCGCGGGCCAGCCGCCCTGCGGCCGCCTGGAGCTCCGGCGAGATCCCGCGCGCGAAGCCGCGCGGGACGCCGGCCGCGCGGGCGCGGGCGTACGTGAGGGCCCGGCGGAGGCCGCGCGAGGGCCGGACGGCGACGAGCGACACGCCCTCGAGCGCCCGCAGCTCGGGCGCGGGCTCGACGGCGCCGTGCTCGACGTAGAGGACCTCGACGCCGCCGTGGGAGGCCAGCACGCGCGCGATCGCGTAGGTCCGCAGCGACCGGCCGGTGCCGAGCGCGGGCGTGTGCGGCGTGACGAGCAGGTCGGTCACGAGAGCGCCGCGACGGCCGCCCGCAGCTCGTCGAGCCGCGCGTCCCAGTTGTGCGGCGCCGCCCGCTCGGACCGTTCGCGCCGGCGGCCGGGGGCGTCGTCGGCGGCCAGCGCGTCGAGCGCCGCCGCGGCGGCCTCGGCGTCGTCGGCGAGGACGACGTCCGGCACGTCCGCGAGCGACGGTAGGTGCGTCGCGAGCACGGGCAGCCCGGCGGCGAGGTACTCGTACACCTTCATCGGGAAGATGCTCGCGGTGAGACGGTTCTCCGCGTAGGGGATGAGCGCGACGTCCGAGCCGCGGAACACGGCGGGCAGCTCGTCCGGGCGGCGCGGGCCGAGCAGGTGGACGTTGGGGAGCGCCGCGAGCTCCGAGACGTCGGTGCCCGGATCGCCGAGCCCGACCGGCCCGACGAGCGCGAAGCTCCAGCCGGGCCGCAGCCGTGCGAGCCGCGAGAGCAGGGCGACGTCGAGCTTCACGGCCGAGACGGCGCCGACGAAGACCGCGCGCGGCCGCGGGAGCGGGGCGAGCGCCGCGTCGACGGGCCCGTCCGCGAGCGCCTGCGCGAACAGCTCCGTGTCGGCGACGTTCGGCAGGTACATCGGCGACGCGCCGAGCTCCTCCAGGCGCGCGACGAGCGCCGGCGAGCTCGCGAGCACGAGGTCCGCGCGCGCGAGCAGCCGGCGTTCGGCCTCGGCGAACGCGGCCGCGTCGATGCGTCCGTGCGCGGCGATGTCGTCCACCACGTGATAGACGACGAGGGACGGCGCGAGCACGTCCACGAGCACCTCCGCCTGCGGCACGTACGCCCAGAGGACCGGAGACCGGAGCCCGAGACCGCGCGCGACGGCCGCGACGCGCCGCCGGAGGAGCCACGCGTTCAGCCTCCGGACGGCCGTGGCCGAGTGGGCGGGCAGGACGAGCGGCGAGAGGACGTTGACGCCGTCCAGGAAGCGCGTCGGCCCGAGGCCGGTGCGGAGCCGCCGCAGCATGCGTCCGACGTCCCTGCCGCTGAGCGTCGGGCGGCGCAGGCCGAGCGACTCGACGAACAGCACGCGGTTCGTGCGCGCGAGGCGCGACATCAGGTGGTGCTGGTTCGTCCAGAGCTCCGTGCGCCAGTCGGCGAAGCCGACGCAGACGATGTCCGACCCGTCGAGGATCGGCACCCGTCAGGACGGCAGCAGCCGGGACTGCATCCGCTCGTAGTCCTCGACGGCGCGCTCGTAGTCCTCCGGCCGCCCGAGGTCGAGCCAGTAGTCGTCGGAGCGCCAGCCGCGGACGACCTCGCCGGTCGCGACGAGCCGCAGGATGAGGTCGGGGAAGTCGAGCCGCACACCCGGCTCGATGTGCGCCCGGACGTCGGGGGAGAAGCAGTACACGCCCATGCTGACCTCGTAGTCGTACCGCGGCTTCTCCGAGTAGTCCGTGAGCAGGGTGTCGTCGGCGGCGTCGCCGAAGTGGAGGACGCCGAGCGAGATCTCGACGCTGCGCCGGTGCGTGGCGATCGTTGCGGTCGCGTCCCCGGCCGTATGGCCGGCGGCGAACCGGGCGTAGTCCAGGTCGGTCAGGATGTCGCCGTTCATGACGAGGAACGGCTCGTCGAGGTCCGGGATCGACGCGAGCGCCCCGATCGTCCCGAGCGGCTCCTGCTCGCGGAAGTAGTCGATCTCGAGGCCGTACGCCGAGCCGTCGCCGAAGAACACCTCGATCAGCTCGGCGAGGTAGCCGGTTGCGATGGTGACGCGCTCGAACCCGTGCCGGTGGAGCTGGCGCATGATGATGTCGAGCACCGGCCGGTCGCCGACCGGCATCAGCGGCTTCGGCAGGACCGTGGTGTAGGGCCGGAGGCGGCTGCCGACGCCGCCGGCAAGGATGACCGCCCGCCTCATCGCGGAGTCACTGTAGAGCCGCGTCAGGACGTGCCTCGGCGCGGCGGGTCTCCGCCTCGACCCGCCGCACCGCCGCCGCCGGATCGCCGGCGAGCGGTGCCACCGGGACGCGCCCGCGCAGCTTCCGCGGCATCAGCCGCACGAGCCGTGCCGCACGGGTGCCGGCGACCACGACCGCGTCGTACGGCCGCAGCTGGTTCTCCGCGTCGAGCGCGCGCGCGAGCATCGCCGGGCGGACGCGCGGCAGGTCACGCACCCGGAGGCCTGCGGCGCGGCGATCCGAGAGGGCAGTCACGTCCGCGCCCGCCGCTGCGGCCGCGTGCAGCCACTCGAACGCGGCGTCGGCGTCCTCGCCGACGGCGACGGCGACGATCCGCACGGGGCCACGCGCCCCGCCGGAAGAGGGGTCGGCGGGCGCAGCCGAGGACGGGTGCACGGCGGCGAGCGCGGCGACGGTCACGTCCGTGCCGCAGTCGAGCGCGATCTTCGCCCAGCCCCGCCAGCCGTCGCGCCAGCCGCCGAGCAGCACGCCCCGGTAGAAGAACTTCGCGGCCGGCCGGAGGACGAGCGAGCCGGCGAGCGCCGCCGGGCTGCGCGACGACGGCACCTGGCGCGCCTCGAGCCGCGCGTAGGCGAGCGAGTCCGACACGGCTTCGCGCACGGACGTCGCCATCAGGTGGACGATGTCGCCCTCGAACGCGAAGACCGGGCCGTTCGACCAGAGCCCCTCGTGCACGACCCGCGACTCGTCGTGCCGGTAGGCGCCGCGGCGAAACAGCCGGTAGCGGTAGCCGGGGTAGCGCGCGGCCGACGTGATCGCGCGGCCGAGGAACTCGTTGCGGATCGGCAACGCGCCCATGTCGATCCCGGGCGGCGGCGCGCGCAGGAAGCTCTCGATCTCGACGCGCAGCTCGTCGCTGATTCGCTCGTCGGCGTCGAGCTCGAGGATCCAGTCGCAGGTCGCGCGGTCGATCGCGAAGTTCCGCTGCGCCGGGTACCCCGGCCACGCGTTCTCGTACACGCGCGCGCCGGCCGCGCGCGCGAGCGCGACGGTGTCGTCGACGGATCCGGAGTCGACGACGACCACCTCGTCGCAGAACGCGACGCTCGCCAGCGCGGCGGGCAGGCGCTCGGCCTCGTCGCGCACGATCAGGCAGGCGGTGACGGTCGCGCGTGTCGTTTCGGGCGGCATTATGCTGGGCCGATGTCGCTCGACCGGGTGGCGAGGCTGCCTCGCAGGTTAGCCGCCCGGGCCGGACAGGAGCTCGGCGCGCGACGGCTGCGCAGCAGGCTGCGCATCGCCCCCCGCGACGACCTCGTCTCCTTCGGCGTCGGCTACGGCGCGTGGACGATCCCCGACGTGCTGGACGAGACGTCCGTCGTCTACCTCGGCGGGATCGGCAAGGACATCGTCTTCGACCTCTCCCTGATCGCGCGGTACGGCTGCACCGTGCACGCGTTCGACCCGGTGCCCGAGTCGGTCGAGTATGCGCGCGCCGCGGCACGGGCGGAGCCGCGTTTCGTGCTGCACCCGACCGGCCTCTGGTCGGACGACGGCGCCCTGCGCTTCTTCGACCACCGCGAGCCCGGGTTCGTGTCGCACTCGGCGACGGACATGCACGCGACGGGGACGTTCTTCGAGGCGCCCGTGCGCGCGGTCGATTCCCTGATGCGCGAGCTCCGCCACGACCACGTCGACCTGCTCAAGCTGAGCGTCGAGGGATCGGAGTACGAGCTCGTCGGGGACGTGCTCGCGAAGCAGATCGACGTGCGGGTGCTGTGCGTCGAGTTCGCGCAGCCGGCGCCGCTCGCGCGGATCGAGGAGACGCTCGCCTCGCTCGAGCGCGCGGGCTACGAGCTCGTCGTCGCGTCGCTCCCGCCCTGGAACTGGAAGCTCACGCTCGTCCGGGCCGGCCGTTCGTGAACAGGTCGCGGACGGCGCCGGCCGACTTGCGCCCGTAGTAGCGCAGCGCCGTCATCGGGTCGTCGGAGCTCCAGACGCTGTGCACGCTGCGGGTCGCGAAGACGAGCGACTCCAGCGCGCGGTAGGGCGCGAAGCCCCCCGAGAGGGACACGCGCAGGTCACGGGCGAGCCACTGGTAGCGCGTGCCGGTGACGCCCGCGACCCCGCTCGACAGCGGCGCGCCGACCGCGAGCTCTGCCCACAACGCCGGATAGTTGACGCCGGAGGCGATCGCGAGCGCGATCGAGCCGTAGAAGCGCCCGTTGAGGTCGATCAGGAAGCGTCGCCCGTCCGCGGTCTGGACCATCTGCAGCTGCGCGAGCCCGAACCAGTGGAGGTCGGCGAGGAGCGCCTGCGCGCGCTCCTTCAGCTCCGGGTCGACGGCGACGGTCCGGTCGCGCACGGGCGGGCCCGCGCCGAGCGGCCACACGCGGTCGGCCTCCTGCTGCGTGGCGGCGACGATCCGGCTCTCGCGGTCGGTCAGGGCGACGAACGCGAGCAGCGGCCCGTCGATCACCTCCTGCACGAGCGGGTCGGCCCCGCCGGCGCGGATCTCGCGCACCCGGCCGACCGCCTCGTCCCGCGAGTCGTACCGCTGCGTCTCGAACCTCCCCGGCAGGTGCAGGCGGGCCTTGACGACGAGCGGCACGCCGTCCGGCAGCGCCGCCTCGTCGACCGGGTAGTGGAGCGGCGGCGTCTCGATGCCGCAGCGCGCGGCCGCCTGCGAGAGCGCGACCTTGTCGAACGCGCGGAGGACGCCCTCGTGCGGCCCGTACGGGACGACGGCGGGGATCTCGTCGCGCCGCTCGGAGAGGGCGATCACGCCGGAATCGTCGACGGTGAAGACGACGTCGTAGCCGCCCTCGCGGACGGCGGCGGCCGCGGCGGCGACGTACTCGTCCACCCCGTCCTGCGCCGCCTGCACGTCGTGGTAGCGCTCGCAGTACCGCGACTGCGAGGCGAGGCTCGGGAACGGCGCCCCGACCCCGACCGTCCAGCCGGCGCGGTGCAGCGCCCGGCTCGAGGCGAGGCAGGCCCGGTCGACGCCCTGCTCGAGGATCAGCGCGCGCATCTCCGCGCACCCTAGAGGGCGCGGCGGCGCCTGTCGCGGTCCGGCCCGGGAGGACGTACCATCGGCGGAGCCAGGAACCGCGGCGTCCGGGCGCTCAACCCAGCCGACGTTCGTGCCGATGAGGAAGCCGGTGACCCAGCCCAACCGCGACCCCGTGCAGCCGATCCCGATCACGCGCCTCGCGGCGCCGGCGGAGCCCGCAGACGTCTTCCGGATCACGGTGCTCTGCACCGGCAACCGCTTCCGGAGCCCGATCGCCGCGGCTGTGATCGAGACGCTGACGGAGGGGCTCCCGATCGACGTCAGGTCGATGGGCACGAAGCACGTCGGCAGCGTCGGCGCCATGCCGGAGGCGATCGACGCGGCGGCGCGCCTCGGCATCGACGTCACCGGCCACGTGGCGCGCCTCGCGACCGCCTCCGACGTGGCGCACGCGGACCTCGTGCTCGGATTCGAGCTCTCGCACCTCGCACGCGCCCGGCAGCTCGGGGCGCCCGCGGAGCACGCGTTCACGCTGCCGGATCTCGCGGCGGCGGTCGAGGAGCTCTCGTACGACTCGCTGCCCCCGGCCGGCCCGGTCGCGCGGGCGCGGGCGATCGTCGCCCGGGCGCACGAGCGGCGGCGCGCAGCGGGGCGGCCGCTGCGCGAGATCCGCGACCCGGCCTCCACGGACGCGCACCGCGCGCTGCAGATCGCGCGCGACGTCCACCTGCACGCGTCGACGGTCGTCGGCTACCTGTTCGAGAACGCGGCCCGGCCCGCGCCGGGCACCGGCGGGGGGCGTGGCTATCCTGCGTGAGGGTGCCTGAGCCGATGCCCGTTCCGCCTTCCCCCGCAGCATGAGCGGCACCGTCCTCGTCACGGGGGGCGCCGGCTACATCGGCGACCCGCTCTCCGGCCTGCTCGTCGACTCGGGCCGCACCGTGCGGGTGCTCGACAGCCTGCTGCACGGGCAGGAGGAGATTGCGCGCTCGCTCGAGGCCCGTGGTGTGGAGCTGCTCCGCGGCGACCTGCGCGACGACGACACACGCGCGCGCGCCGTCCGCGGCGTCGAGGCGGTCGTGCACCTCGCGGCGATCGTCGGCGACCCGGCCTGCGCCGCCGACCCGGCCGTCTCGCACGAGGTGAACGTGCACGGGACGGCACAGCTCGTCGCCGACGCGGCCGCCGCCGGCGTCCGCCGCTTCGTGTTCGCCTCCACGTGCTCGAACTACGGCCGCATGGCGGACCCGACGGTGCCGATCGCGGAGGACGGCGTGCTCGCGCCCGTCTCGCTCTACGCGGAGCAGAAGGTCGCGATGGAGGAGTCGCTGCTCGCGCACGCAAACGGCGCGCTCGTGCCGACCTGTCTGCGGTTCGCGACCGTCTACGGGGTCGCGCCGCGCATGCGCTTCGATTTGACGGTCAACGAGTTCACGCGCGACCTGTGGGCGGACCGCGCGCTCGAGGTGTTCGGCCAGCAGTTCTGGCGGCCGTACATCCACGTGCGCGACGTCGGCCGCGCGGTGCAGACCGTGCTCGACGCGCCGGAGGAGGTCGTCGGCGGCGAGGTCTTCAACGTCGGCCGCTCGGGCGAGAACTACCGCAAGCTCGATCTCGTCGAGCTCATCCGCGAGCGGATCCACACGGGCGACGTCTCGTACGTCGAGCGGCAGGAGGACCCGCGCGACTACAAGGTCAACTTCGACAAGATCCGGGAGCGGCTCGGCTTCGAGACGACGATGACCGTCCCCGACGGCATCGACGAGCTCCTGGGCGCGCTCGACGAAGGACGCTTCGGCGACCCGTTCGACGCGAAGTACCGCAACACGTAGGACGCGGTGGCGGGCTCGCCTGAGATCCCCCTGTTCGACCTGCGCCTCGAACGGGACGATCTGGACGCGGTGGCGGCGACGCTGCGCTCCGGCTGGCTGACGATGGGCCCCCGCACCGCTGAGTTCGAGGAGCGGTTCGCGGCGCATCTCGGCTGCCGCCACGTCGTCGCCGTCTCGAGCTGCACGGCGGCGCTCCACCTCGCCTACCTCGCAGCCGGCGTCGGCCCGGGCGACGAGGTGATCGTCCCCGCGTACACGTTCGTCGCCACGTCGGCCGCGGCCGTCTACTGCGGCGCGCGGCCCGTCTTCGCCGACATCGTGGGCATGCACGACATCTCGATCGATCCCGCCGAGGTCGAGCGGCTGATCGGACCGCGGACGAAGGCCGTCGTGGCCGTGCACTTCGGCGGCTACAGCGCCCCGGTCGACGTCCTGCGCGACCTGTGCGACGAGCGCGGTGTCGCGCTCGTCGAGGACACGGCGCACGCACCGAGCGCGACGCTCGCCGGGCGGAAGCTCGGCACCTTCGGGCTCGCCGGCGCGTTCAGCCTCTTCTCGAACAAGGTGCTCTCGGTGGGCGAGGGCGGGATGGTGGCGACGGACGACGACGACGTCGCCGCCCTCACCCGGCGGCTGCGCTCGCAGGCGATGTCGTCCGGCACCTGGGACCGCCACACCGGCCGCACCGACACCTACGACGTCGCGGAGCTCGGCTTCAACTACCGGCTCGACGAGCCGCGCGCAGCGCTCGCACTCTCGCGCTTCCCACGCCTCGCGGAGGAGATCGAGCGGCGCCGCGTGCTCACGCGGCGCTACCGCGAGCTCTTCGCCGCCGTGGACGGCGTCGACGTGCCGTACGAGGACGAGAGCGTCGAACGGTCGAGCTGCTACATCATGCCGGTGCTCGTCGCCGCCGAGCGGCGTGACCAGATCCGTGCACGACTGCTCGAGCGCGACGGCGTGCAGACGAGCATCTTCTACCCGCCGACCCACCTCTTCTCGGCGTACCGCGACCCCGCGGTGACGCTTCCGAGGACGGAGCTCGCGGCGCGTCGCGAGATCACGCTGCCGCTCTACCCGCACATGACGGACGCGGAGCAGGACCGCGTCGTCGCGGCGCTGGCACGCGAGGTGACCGCATGACCTGGGAGGTGCCGCTCACCGAGCTGACGGTGACGGAGGACGACGTTCAGGCCGTGCTCGACTGTCTCGAGAGCGGCTGGCTGACGATGGGCCCGCGCACACAGGAGTTCGAGGCTGCGTTCGCCCGCTGGCTCGGGTCGCCGCATGCGGTCAGCGTCTCGAGCGGCACCGCCGCGCTCCACCTCGCGCTCGCCTCGCTCGGCGTGGGGCCGGGAGACGAGGTGATCGTCCCCGACTTCACTTTCGTCGCGACGGCCGCCGCCGCCCGGTTCGTCGGTGCGACGCCCGTCCTCTGCGACGTCGTGTCGCCGGAGCGGCCGCTGATCGATCCCGAGGACGTCGCGCGGCGGATCACGCCGCGCACGCGAGCGGTCGTCGCCGTCCACTTCTTCGGCTACGCCGCGGACGTCGACGCGCTCCGCGCGCTCTGCGACGAGCACCGCCTCGCGCTCGTCGAGGACGTGGCGCAGGGGATCGGCGCCGAGGTCGGCCGTGCGCGTGCGAAGGCCGGCACCGTCGGCGACGTCTCGACGTTCTCGCTCTTCTCGAAGAACCAGCTGAGCATCGGCGAGGGCGGCATGGTCGCGACCGCGGACGAGGAGATCGCGGCCCGCGTCCGGCTCCTGCGCTCGCACGCGATGACGAGCGGCACGTGGGACCGGCACCGCGGGCACGCGACGACCTACGACGTCGTCGACATCGGCTTCAACTTCAGGCTCGACGAGCCGCGCGCCGCCTTCGCCTCGAGCCGCCTCGCGCGGCTCGACGACGACATCGCGCGGCGCCGGGCCGTGAGCCGCCGCTACCGCGAGCTGCTCGCCGGCGTCGACGGGCTGGAACCGATGTTCGACGAAGTCGCGGGCGAGCACGCCTCCCACTTCGCGTTCCCGGTGCTGCTCGCGGGGCGGCAGGAGCGCGACGGGTTCCGCCACGCGCTGAAGGGGCGCGGCATCCAGACGACGTGGTATCCGGCGGTGACGGAGCTCTCCGCCTACCGTGGGCTCGGGCCGCTGCCGGTCGCCGAGGACGCGGCCGCGCGCCACTGCGCCCTGCCGATGTTCGCGTCGCTCGACGAGGGGCGCCAGCGGCGTGTCGTCGAGGCGGCGAAGACCGCGCTTGCCCCCTCTTGAACCGCCGGTGTCGATCGTTCACGATCCGCAGGTTCGACCGAGAGGGGTCACATCGATGGCGGGCGGGACGGAGCGCCTGACGGCGCTCACGGACAAGGACTCGATCCGCGCGGCGGCGGCGCCCGCCTGAGAAGAACGCGGCCGGCGTCCGCTGCCGGGAGGGCTCTTCTGCGGCGAGGGCCCTCCCGCGAGCGGACGCCGGCCGGCCCGGGCGCCGAACTGGCGAAGCCCCTTGCGGGGCTTCGCCGTAGCAGGCCTGTAAGCCGGATTCTGTCGAGGGTGACCATCCCTCTCGGCAGCTACCCGGGCCCTGGGCGGGCAGCCTCGTGACGGGCCCTGTTCGCCTTGCACCGGACGGGGTTTGGCGAGCCGCCGCGTCGCCGCGACGCTGGTGGGCTCTTACCCCACCGTTTCACCCTTACCGGCGGCCTCCACGAGGGAGCCGCCGGCGGTCTGCTTTCTGTTCCACTTTCCGTCGGCTTTCGCCGCCTGGCTTGCGCCAGCGTCCTGCCCTGCGGTGTCCGGACTTTCCTCGACGCGGAACGAAGCCGCGCCGCGGTCACCCGGCCTGCACGGCGGAGTGTACTCCGGGTACGAGCGCTCCCTCGTCCGCGAGCTGGCCGCCGCACTCGGGACAGAAGACCGCGCCGCGCGCGTGCATGACGAACTCGCCGCAGCAGACGCACTCGAGCGACGCGCCCCGCAGCAGCGCGACGAGCTCCTGGTCGAGCGTGCGGTAGAGGGACGCGAGCTCGCCCATCTAGAGCTCCCGGAAGACTCCGACGACGCGGCCCAGGATCTGGACGTGGCGGGCGTAGATCGGCTCGAGCGCGGCGTTCTCCGGCTGCAGGCGCACGCGGCCGTCCTCGCGGTAGAAGGTCTTCACCGTCGCCTCGTCCGCCGACTCGTCGTCGCCCGCGAGCGCGACCACGATCTCGCCGTTCCGCGCGTCCCGGGCGCGCTGCACGATCACGAGGTCGCCGTCGAGGATGCCGGCGTCGACCATCGACTCCCCCTTCACCCGGAGCAGGAAGTCGCCCTTCGTCGACGCGGGCATCGGCACGTAGTCCTCGATGTGCTCGGCGGCGAGCAGCGGTCCACCGGCGGCGATCTCGCCGACGAGAGGCAGCCGCGCCACGTCCTGCGCCTCCGCGGCCGCGGGCTCCGCCTCGCGCCGCTCGCGCCCGATCAGCTCGAGGGCGCGCGGCTTCGTCGGGTCGCGCCGGAGGAGCCCCGCACGCTCGAGGTTCGCCAGGTGCGCGTGCACGGTCGACGGCGAGGCCAGGCCGACCTGCTCGCCGATCTCGCGGACGGTCGGCGGGTAGCCGTGCCGGTCGACGTACTCGACGAGGTAGTTCCAGATCTCCTGCTGACGGGCCGTGAGCACGCGGCCTCCTTGACGGTCGCTGACGGGGACGAACGTGTGTTCGCCACCAGGGTAGAGACTCCTGCGGACGGCGTCAACGGGAAAAGAAGAAGCCGCCCGGCAGGACGGCTTCGCATGCGCTGGAGAGGACTTGAACCTCCACGACCGCAATGGCCACTAGGCCCTCAACCTAGCGCGTCTACCAATTCCGCCACCAGCGCGTGGAACGGCCGCATTGTACCCGCGTTCGGGCAGACTGCCGCCTGGATGGCGGAGGACTGGCGCCTGTCGGTGGAGCTCCCGGACCGTGTCGACGCGGAGGCGGTCCTGGGCGACCTGCGGGCGCGCGAGGCGGCGCACGAGCTGCGGGACCGGCTCGGCGGGCGCGTCGCCGTCTCGAGCAACGACCGCACCGTCTTCCTCTACGCCTCGAGCCGCTGGGCCGCCGAGGCCGCGGAACGCGCGCTGCGCGAGACGCTCGAGGAGCGGCGCCTCCCGGCCGCGCCGCGGCTCGACCGCTGGCACCCGATCGAGGAGCGCTGGGAGGATGCCACCTCGCCGCTGCCGGAGACGTCCGAGGAGCGGCTGCGCGAGTACGAGCGGCTGCAGGCGGCCGAGGCCGAGGAGTCGCGCGCGACGGGCGTCGCGCGGTGGGAGGTGCGGATCGAGCTGCCGGGCCACGGCGAGGCGGTGGAGCTCGCCGAGCGGCTCGAGGCGGAGGGACGGCCGGTGACGCGACGGTGGACGTACGTGCTCGTGGGCGCCGCGAACCGCGAGGAGGCGACCTCGCTCGCGGCCGCGCTCGAGGCGGAGGCCCCTGCGGGCGCGGTCCTCCACGTCGAGCCGGGCGCCGGCGTCGTCTGGGAGTTCCTGCCGGCGAACCCGTTCGCCGTCTTCGGCGGCCTCGCCGGCTGACCCGCGCTCAGCCGATCGGCGTGAGCTCGCGCTCGAGCGTCGCGCGCTCGGGCTCGAGCCACGGCGGCAGCGAGAGGCCCTCGCCGAGCGACTCCTCGGGCTCGTCGACGAGGAAGCCGGGGCCGTCCGTCGCGAGCTCGATCAGGAGCCCGTCCGGCATCCGGAAGTACACGGAGCGGAAGTACTTGCGGTCCTGCACCGGCGTCGGCCGCAGGCCGAGCTCCTCCAGGCGCTCGTGCCAGGCCTCCTCCTCCCCGTCGTCGGCGACGCGCCACGCCACGTGGTGGGTCGCGCCGGCGCCGATCAGCGCCGGCTCCTCGACCGGCTCGCCGAAGGCGAGCGGCGCATCGTGCGCGAAGAGACCCACGTAGAGATCTGGGTTGCCGATCGCGACGACGTCGTGCAGCCGCGGTGCGTCGCCGGGATGGAGCCGCAGGCGCAGCCCGTCCGGGTCCTCCACCTCGGTCTCGCGCGCGACCGTCGGCGTCTGCAGGCCGATCGACTCGAGCGTGCCGCGGCCGAGGCGGCCCGGCTCGGCGCGCGGCCACTCGAAGAAGGTGATCAGCGAGCCGGGGCTCCCCGTACCGTCGCCGAAGTAGAGGTGGTAGCTGTGCGGATCGTCGAAGTTGACGGTCTTCTTGACGAGCGAGAAGCCGAGCGCGTCCCGGTAGAACTCGAGCGTCCGCTGCGCGTCGGAGCAGACGCACGTCACGTGGTGCAGACCCGCCAGCTGCATCGGCGGGAAGTGTACGGCGCTACTTGAGGAGGCGGAAGAGCAGGATCGTGTTCGCGAAGAACAGGATCGCGATCACGATCGTGAGCCGCGTCAGGTTGCGCTCGACGATGTGCGTGCCGCCCTGCGACGCCGGCGTGAAACCCATGCCGGCGAGGCCGGTGTCGCGGCCCGAGTGCATGAGGATGAGCCCGACGAGCGCGGCGGAGAGCAGGACGTGGATGACGGCGAAGACCGGCAGCATGCCGCGGGGAAGGGTAGCGGCTACGCCGCGGCGTCGAGGATCGCGCGGACGAGGTCGCCGGTGATCTGGTCCTTCGTCACGTAGCCGGCGGCGCCGGCGGCGCGGGCGCGCGAGACGTCCTGCGTCGCCGCCGACCCGGTGAGGACGACCACGGATGTCTCCGGCAGCTCCGACCGGATCGCGCGCGTCGCCTCGAACCCGTCCATCAGCGGCATCGAGATGTCCATGAGGACGACGCGGGGCCGGTGGTGCCGCGCGAGCTCGAGCGCCTCGCGGCCGTCGGCCGCCCGGCCGACGACGGAGATCCGCCCGTCGGTGCTGAGGATCGCCTCCAGCGCCTCCGCGAAGAGGCGCTGGTCGTCGGCGATGACGACGCTGACGCGCTCGGTCCCCACGCGGTTCATTATTCCGACTATGGACGAGACGGCCGCGCGCGGGAAGATCCACGACCTGCTGCTCACGGGCGACAACCGCCTGAAGCAGGGCGTCTCGGCCGAGAAGATCCGGCAGAGCTACGAGCAGGCGCTCGCGGTCGCGCGCGAGCACGGGCTCGAGGAGAGCGTCCGGCCGCTCGTCGAGGTCAGGCTCGCGGACCTCGAACGGCTCGCAGCAGGATCTCCTCCACCCGCTCCGCCTGGCGCCTGACGTCGTGCGTCTCGGCCGCCCGCCGGGCCGCGTCGTTCGGCGAGGGGAGCGAGGCGGCGGTCTCGAGCGCCCGGGCGAGCTCGCCGCGGTCGAGCGGGTCGACGAGCACGCCCGCGTCCGGTGAGACGAACTCGGGCGGTCCCCCGATCCGCGTCGCGACGACGCTCCGGCCGCACGCGAGCGCCTCGAGCAGCGCCTGGCCGAACGGCTCGATCAGCGCGGGGCCGCAGACCACGTCGGCCGCGCTCAGCCAGCGCGCGACGTCCTCGTGGGGCACGCGGCCGACGAGCCGCACCCGCTCCCGGCCCTCGAGCCGCGCGCGCAGCGGCCCCTCGCCGACGAACGTCAGCGAGCCGCGCCCGAGGTCGGCGAACGCGTCCGCCAGGCGCACGACGTTCTTCCGCTCGGTCAGCGACCCGACGTGGACGAACGCGGGCGACGGCAGGCTCGCCGCGGGTTCCACGGCCTGGAACCGCTCGAGGTCGACGCCCGAGTCGACCACCTCGGTCTTGCCGCGGGCCGCGGGCACGCGCTCCTCGAGCTCGCGCCGCAGGTACTCCGACACGGCGATCACGGTCGACGCCCGCTCGACGACGCGGCGCGTCAGGCGCTCGACGCCGGGGATCGCGCCCACGTTGCGCACGTCGCGACCGTGCGCGGTGACGACGAGCGGCGCGTCGACCTCGGACGCGAAGAGGCCCGAGGGCACGAGGAAGTGCGCCCAGACGACGTCGGGGCGCTCGGCCGCGAGCACGCGCCGCCGCAGGTCGAGGTAGCGCTTCTTCCCGCCGGCGCGACGGTCGAGCACGGCGCGGTCGATCGTGTGGCCGCGCGCGCGCAGCGCCCGCTCGAGCTGTGCGACGAAGACGCCGAGGTCCGGGTCGGAGGCGCCCGGGTACATCTGGGAGACGAGGAGGATCCTCATGCTGCGCGGCCTGCGAGCCCGAGCACGCCGCGGCCCCGCCGCCGGGCGACGGTCGGGTCGAGGGCGAGCACGACGAGGTCGGCGGCGAGGTTGAGGAGGATGATCGCGGCCGCAGCGACGAGCGTGACGGCGAGGATCACCGGCAGGTCGTAGCCCTGGAGGCCGGCCAGCGCGCGGATCATCGTGCGGCCGAGCCCGGGCAGTCCGAAGACGGTCTCGACGTACATCGCGACTCCGATCGCGGTGCCGAGGTCCATCGCCGCCATCGTCGCGACCGGCGCGATCGCGTTCCGGAGCGCGTGCCGGGCGATCACCCGCGTTTCCGACGCCCCCTTGGCGCGCGCCGTGCGCACCCACGGCTCCTCCAGCACCTCGAGCATGCGCGCACGGACGATGCGCAGGTAGAGCGCGACGAAGAAGAGCGCGAAGGTGACCCACGGCAGCACGAGGTGCCAGGCCCACTGGCCGACCCCGCCGCACGGCTCGGGAGACCCCGTCGGCGCGAACTGCCGCCACGCCGCGACCGCCGCCGCCGACGGGCTGCGGACGGTGCAGTAGCCGGAGGCGGGCAGGAGCTTCCAGCGGTTGCCGACGAAGAGCTGCAGCAGCAGGCCGACGACGAGCGGATGCGTCGAGATGGCGGCGATCGAGAACCCGAGCGAGAGGCGGTCGACGAGCGACCGCGGTCGCGTCGCCACGAACGTGCCGAGCGGGACGGCGACGAGCAGGAGGAGCAGGAAGCCGCCGCCCGTCAGCGAGGCGGTCACGAGGAGCGCCTGCCACACCATGTGGCCCACGGGCGCCCCCTCGACCTTCCCGGAGAAGAAGACGACGGTCGGCCAGGAGACGCCGAAGTCGCCGTGCAGGAGCCGCCACATGTACTTCCCGTACTGCACGACCGCCGGCCGGTCGGTGCCGAGGACGTGGTGTGCGTGTGCGATCTGCTGCGGCGAGGCCTTCTGCATGTCGACGAGGAACCCGGCCGGGTCGGCGGGCACCTTCAGGTAGATCACGAACGTGATCACGGACAGCACCCAGAGGAGCACCACCGCCACCGCGAGCCGCCGCAGCACGTATCCGAGCACCTAGCGAAGCCTCCTCGGGTCGGTCGCCTCGCGCAGCCCCTCCCCGAACTGGTTGAGCGCGAAGACGGTGAGGAAGATCGCGACCGACGGGCAGATCGTCAGCCACGGCTGCGTGGTCGCCGGGTTGTACGGGTTCGGGTTGAGGATCGACCCCCACGTCTGCGCCAGCAGGCTCCCCCAGCTCGCGGTCGGGAGCCGGATGCCGGCGCCGAGGAACGTGACGCCGACCTCGATCATGATGTTGGTCGCGACGAGCAGCGTCCCGTACGCGAGCAGCGGCGGCAGGAGGTGCGGGAGCAGGTGCGTGCGCATGATGCGGCCGTCGCGCGCGCCCACCATCTGCGCGGCCTCGACGAACTCGCGGTGACGCAGCGACTGGACCTGCGTCCGCACGATGCGCGCGGGGTAGAACCACGTGAACGCTCCGATGATCAGGACGAGCTGGAAGACGCCGCGGTTGAGGATCCCGTGGAACGTCCAGTCGCCGATGCCGTGCGTGAAGAGGCTGCCGATCATCACGAGGAAGAGCAGGAGCGGGAACGCCATCACGAGGTCGGTGATGCGCGAGACGACCGCGTCGACGAGGCCGCCGAAGTAGCCGGCGAGCGAGCCGAGCACGATCCCGAGCAGGAGCGCGAGCACCGCGGCGCCCGCCGCGACCTCGAGCGAGACGCGGCCGCCGTAGAGGATGCGGAGGAACTCGTCGCGGCCGAGCTGGCTGTCGGCGCCGAGCAGGAGGAACGTCTTCGGCGTTCCATGCGGCGGTGGGGGGTGCTTCAGCGCGAACGGGTCGTCGCCTGCGAGCGTCGGCGTCGCCCACGTCACCGTCAGCGGCCCCGCCGGGCGGAGCGAGACGCTGACGGCGTACGGGAAGAGGTCGTTCGGCCCGTGGCCGACGATCTTCCCGTACAGCGGCGCGCCCGGGCCGACCGCGAGCACGAGCAGCACGAGGAAGATCCCGCACGCGACGGCGACGCGGTCGCGCCGGAGCCGCCGCCACGCCAGCGCCCACTGGCCCTGCGGGCGCGGCTCGGCGAGCGCCTCGAGGTCGAGCTCGGGCATGCGGAGGGGATTCGCGACCGCCACGGACTGCGAGCTTAGACGTGCGTTCGGGGAGCGGAGTTAACGGCGCGCGAGGCGGTCGTGCTCGCCCCACTCGTCGCGCAGGACGCCGCAGATCTCTCCGATCGTGCAGCGGGCGCGGAGCGCCTCGCGCATCGGCGGGAGCATGTTCTCGGTCCCGCGCGCGGCCTCGCGGACGCGCTCGAGCGCGGCCTCCGCGTCCCCGGCGTGGCGCTCCGAGCGCACCCGCGCCGTTCGCTCGAGCTGGCGGCGCTCGGCGGCCGGGTCGATCGACTGCAGCTCGATCGGCTCCTCCGCGTCGACGGCGTACCGGTTCACGCCGACGAGCACGCGCTCGCCGCGCTCGACCTGCTGCTGCCAGGCGAACGCGGCCGTCTCGATCTCGTTCTGCACGAACCCCTGCTCCACGGCCTCGACGGCGCCGCCGAGCTCGTCGATCCGCTCGATCAGCTCCCACGCCCGGGCCTCGAGCTCGTCGGTGAGCGCCTCGATGTAGTACGAGCCGCCGAGCGGGTCGGCGGTCGACGTCGTGCCCGCCTCGTTCTGGAGGATCTGCTGCGTCCGGAGCGCGATCGTCGCCGCGCGCTCGGACGGCAGCGCGAGCGCCTCGTCGAACGAGTTCGTGTGCAGCGACTGCGCGCCGCCGCACACGGCCGACAGCGCCTGCACCGCGACACGGACGACGTTGTTCTCCGGCTGCTGCGCCGTCAGCGTCGAGCCGCCCGTCTGCGCGTGGAAGCGGAGCGCGAGCGCCTTCGGGTTCGTCGCGCCGAACCGCTCGCGCATCACCCGCGCCCACAGGCGGCGCGCCGCGCGGAACTTCGCGACCTCCTGGAAGAAGTCGTTGTGCGCGTTGAAGAAGAACGAGAGCCGTGCACCGAACTCGTCGGGCGAGAGGCCCGCGTCGACCGCGGCCGCGCAGTACGCGATGCCGTTCGCGACGGTGAACGCGAGCTCCTGCACCGCCGTCGAGCCCGCCTCCCGGATGTGGTAGCCGGAGATCGAGATCGTGTTCCACGACGGGATCCGCTCGGCGCAGTACGCGAAGAGGTCGGTGGTGAGCCGCATCGACGGCCGCGGCGGGAAGATGTAGTTCCCGCGCGCGATGTACTCCTTGAGGATGTCGTTCTGCACCGTTCCGCGCAGCGCCGTCCCCGGCACGCCCTGGCTCTCGGCGACAAGCTCGTAGAGGAGCAGGAGAAGCGACGCGGGTGCGTTGATCGTCATCGACGTGGACACGTCGGCGAGCGGGATGCCGTCGAGGAGGAGCTCCATGTCGGCGAGCGAGTCGACCGCGACCCCGGTGCGGCCGACCTCGCCGAGCGCGTGCGGGTCGTCGGAGTCGTAGCCGAGCTGCGTCGGCAGGTCGAACGCGATCGAGAGACCGGTCTGCCCGCGCTCGAGCAGGTAGCGGTAGCGCGCGTTCGACTCCTCGGCCGACGCGAAGCCGGCGTACTG
>Ga0070741_10002235_pt1 | contig 53346 bp, 50 predicted proteins | sample Coa_R1_4_FD_66440 | JGI IMG/M metagenome (GOLD analysis project Ga0070741, IMG submission 66440) | Surface soil microbial communities from Centralia Pennsylvania, which are recovering from an underground coalmine fire - Coalmine... | ecosystem: Environmental > Terrestrial > Soil > Unclassified ... | reverse complement strand
GGGCCTCGAGGGGCCCGCGGTCCGGAGGGCGCTGGCCCGTGAGGGGGTGAGGACGCGCGTGGTCTTCCTCTCCGCGCACACCCGCAGCGGTGGCGAGCTGCGGGCTCGGCTCGGCCCCGGCGCCGCGGGTTACCTCTCGAAGGAGGCGGGCCCCGACGAGATCGCCGATGCCGTCGTGGCGGCGGCCCGGGGGCTGAAGCACGTCGGCCACCAGGCTCGGCCCGGATCGCCTGCGGACCCGGACCCGGCTGGGCCAGCCCGTCCGGCGCTCTGACGGCGTTCCCCCACGACTGCCGGGGACGCGCCGGGGGAGGGTCTTGCTCGGAAAGCGCCGGCCAGGAGGCGCGGGCAGTTTGGGATGACGGGCAGCACGCGCGGGGCCGTCTCGGCCGGGGGCCCTGAAGCTTCTGCGCCAGCAAAACGGACGGTACGTTCGGCAGCTAGTGTGCTGCGCCAGAAGTTAGTAGTAAAAGAGCTGGGCGCCTTCGACTCGCTCCTTGCCTCCCCCGGCCGGCCGGCGACATGGGAGGCTTGGAGCGATGGCGAGGGGACGACCGAAGCGGCCGCTGATCATCAGCGACGACCAGCGGGCGACGCTCGAGGGCTGGAGCCGGCGCCAGACGAGCGCCAATGGCCTCGCCCAGCGGGCCAGGATGGTGCTCCTGTCCGCCGAGGGCCTGACCAACGAGGAGGTCGCGCGGCGGGTCGGCGTGACCGGGCAGACCGTCGGCAAGTGGCGCGAGCGCTTCATCGAGCGGGGTGTCGAGGGCCTTCTGGACGAGCCGCGCCCGGGCGCGCCGCGCACCGTCTCCGACGAGCAGGCCGAGCGGGTGATCGTGGCCACCCTCGAGGAGGCGCCGCACAACGCCACCCACTGGTCGACGCGCTCGATGGCCGCCGAACCGGGCTTTCGGCCTCGACGATCAGGCGCATCTGGAGCGCCTTCGGGCTGCAGCCGCACCGGGCGGAGGCCTTCAAGCTCGCGCGCGATCCGCAGTTCATCGAGAAGGTGCGCGACGTGGTGGGGCTGTACCTGAACCCGCCGGATCATGCGCTGGTGCTGTGCGTGGACGAGAAGAGCCAGATCCAGGCCTTGGAGCGCACTCAGCCGGTGCTGCCCATGGGGCTTGGTTACCTCGAAGGTCTTACCCACGACTATTACCGGCACGGCACCACGACGCTGTTTGCCGCGCTCGATGTGGCAAACGGCACGGTGATCACTCAGTGCAAGCCGCGCCATCGCCATCAGGAGTTCCTCGCGTTCCTGCGTCATGTGCAAGCCAACGTCCCGGCCCGCCTCGATGTGCACCTCATCGTCGATAACTACGGCACCCACAAGCACGCCAAGGTCAAAGCCTGGCTTGCACGCCGACCGCGGTTTCATCTGCACTACACGCCCACTTACGCCTCCTGGCTCAATCAGGTCGAGCGCTGGTTTGGGCTGATCACCCAACGCACGATCCGCCGCGGCTCGTTGCGCTCCGTCACCGAACTCAAGCGCAAGATCAACGAGTTTGTCGAACACTACAACCAGCATCCCAGCGCGTTCATGTGGACCGCCACCGCCGAGTCCATCCTCACCAAGCTTGAGCGACTCTGCAAAGTTATCAACGGAACGGCACACTAGCCGCCTCTGCTCGGCTGGTACCCGTGCTCTTTCATATAGAGCGAGAGCACGGCATCCATCGAGGCGGCATGGTTGGTGAACCACTGCGCCACCGCCGCAGCGAGGAACTGGACGAGGTCGACGCCGCCTTCGCCGGCCGCCACCCTCCGGCGCACTTCGTGCGCGATCTCCAGCACCGTGGCGTGCTCGTCTCGGTGACACTGCGCGGCGGCGTAGGCGAGATCTTCCATCCAGCGGCTCTCCTGCCCGAAATGCGCTTCGGTGTGGGCAAGAAACGCGTCGAGATGGGCAAGCGCCCGTTCCGGCGTCGTCGCGTCGAGCGCATTGAGCAGCTCGACGAACTCGCGGTGGGTATCGTCGATGACCGCGTCGCCGATGGCGAGCGCCTCCGACCAGTCGAGGACGGACATGGCAGGTTCCTGCGCGTTACGAATGCGCGCAGTGTACCGCTTCGGCGCCGGCCATTCCCGTTGGCGACCTGCCGGACCTTTCGTCGGTCGCCGATTACCGTCCCCGAGTCGCCGTTCACCGCCCCGCCGGACATAAGTCCGGCGAGGCCGCAGCCCTCTCCAGATAGGCGATGAGGTCGGCGCGCTCCTGCCTGTCCGCGATGCCGGCGTAGCCCATCGCGGTGCCGGGCACCATCTTCATCGGATTGGCGAGAAAGCGGTCGAGCGTGCTCTCCGTCCAGACGATGCCGGAACGCTTCATCGCCGGCGAGTATGCGAATCCCGGCACGCTACCCGCCTTGCGGCCGATCAGCCCGCAGTGGTGCGGGCCGGTCCGGTCGTAGGCGAGCGCATGACAGGCGATGCAGCGCGAATAGATCTCCTCTCCTTTCTTCGGATCGCCGGCCGCCTGTGCGCAAACAACCGGGAGCAGCAGCAATGCGACGACCGGCCCCCAAGCGCTTGCCTTCATCACGCTGCCCGTCACGCAACGAATGCCGCCGGGACCGGATCCTCGCCCAGCACCTGGCGCAGCACCGCCCAGTGCATCGCTTCGTCGCCGAGAATGCTGGCCGCGGCCTTGGCGAGGTCGCGGTTGCCGAACACCGGCACCGCGCCGAGATAGGCGCTCACTGCGCCCTTCTCCAGCCCGGCGGCAAAGCGCAGCACGTCCGCCTCGCTCTTCAGTTGCTCGACCGGGAACGCATATTTCGCTTTCGGCGCGCCGGCAACGCCGCCGAGCTTTGCGATGGTTTTCGCGAGCAGGTCGGCGTGCGCCTTGTGGTGGCCCTGGAACTGCAGTGCGACCTTGAGCGCACCCTGGCTCAGGAGCCCGCTCTCGGCGCCGACCTGATAGGCGGCGATGCCCTCGTGCTCCGCCGACAACGCGGTGTTGAGCACCGAGATGTCGCTCTCGGAACTGCCCTTTTGCGCAGCCGCCAGCGGCTCGCAGCCGGCGAGCAGCGCGACCGCGGTGGCGGAGAGCATCGCACCGGAGGCGCCGACGAAGGCGCGCCGTGCGCGGTCTGCCGGCTGCGCGGGCGACGCGGATTGGATGCGGGAGAATTCGAAGAAATAGGACATGACTTGCCCCTCCTCATGGTTCAGGTTGCGGATCATTGGGAGCCGGCCGCGGCCGGCGGGAAAGCGCCGTCCGTCAGCCGGAGGGCGGGAACGGCGAACTTCGCAGCCGCGACAGCACCGCGTGGACGATGCGGTCGCAGCGGCTGCCGGCGAAGGCGAACGCCTGGTCGAGTGCGGCGTCGATCTCGCGGGCGAGCGACTCGCGCAGCAGGCCGCGCGCGCGGAAGAAACGCGTGCGCACGGTGGCTTCCGGGATGCCGAGGCAGGCCGCGGTCTCTTCCACTGACAGCTCCTCGACTGCGCGCAGCACGAACACGGTCCGGAACTGCTCCGGCAGGCAGTCGATGCGCTTCTCGATCAGGGCGCGGGTTTGCGCACGCATGGCGGCGGTCTCCGGCTGGCCGCGGTCCGCGTCGCGCGTGTCGAGTTGCGGCAATTCGCCGTCCGCGTCGGCCGCATCCTCGAACGGGATGACGATGCCGGCGCGGCGCCGGCTCCGCAGGCGCCCGAACGCCTCGTTCAATACAATGCGGGTAAGCCAGGTGGACAGTCGCGCCTCGCCGCGGAAGCTGCCGATGCGCCGGAACGCCAGCAGATAGGCGCACTGCAGCGCGTCCTCGGCCTCGGCGTCGTCCTTCAGTACGCTGCGCGCGGCGCGGAACAGCATGCGGTTGTGCCGGCGCATCAGCGCCTCGAAGGCGCGCTCGCTGCCTTCGCGCACCGCGCTCGCCAGCTCCGCGTCGGAAGCGGCGGTGAAATCCGGATGGGTGTTCGGCTGCTGCATGGCGGTTCCCGCAGGTATTCTCGCCCCATTGGATGCCGACGGGAGCTAGCGCGTTCCGGGATTCGGCGCTGTCCTGCGTCCTTCGTCGTCTTCCGACGACGGCGCGGCCCCATGAGGCAGCGGGAGAAATTCCTGGTGCGGGCGGCCACCGCCCAAGGTAAAGTGCCCGCTTCCGCCCAACATTATGTACAGCCGCCTCATCGAGAGGTCCAGCGACAACAAGAGCCTCGGCCGATGATCCGGGAATTCCTCGCCAGAACCTTCTACCACCCGACGCTGAAACAGCTCGGGCCCGGGCTCATCACCGGCGCCGCCGACGACGACCCGAGCGGGATCGCGACCTACTCCCAGGCCGGGGCGCAGTTCGGGCTGGGCATGCTGTGGACGGTGGTGTTCACCTTTCCGCTCATGGTCGGCATCCAGATGGTCAGCGCGCGCATCGGCCGCGTCACCGGCGAAGGGCTGGCGGCCAACATCCGCCGCCTCTATCCGCGGCCGCTGCTGCTGTTCATCGTCGGGCTGCTGCTCACCGCGAATACCATCAACATCGCCGCCGACCTCGCCGCCATGGGCGAAGCGCTGCAACTGGTGACCGGCGGCGGCGAGCACGGCCACGCGCTCGTGTTCGGGATGGCCTGCCTGCTGCTGCAGGTGTTCATGCCTTACGAGCGCTACGTGCGCGTCCTGAAGTGGCTGACGCTCACGCTGCTCGCCTACGTCGTGGTGGTGTTCACCGTGCACGTGCCCTGGGTGAAGGTCATCCGTCACAGCGTGCTGCCGGGCGTGTCGCTCGACGCCGACAGCTTCGCGGTGATCGTCGCGGTGTTCGGCACCACCATCAGTCCCTACCTTTTCTTCTGGCAGGCCTCCCAGGAGTGCGAGGAAATGCGCGCCGACCCGAACGGTGCGGCGCTGCGCGAGTCGCGGGAAGACGCGCGCCGGCACCTAGAGCGCATCAAGACCGACACCTACATCGGCATGGGGTTTTCGAACCTGATCGCGTTCTTCATCATCTTGTCGGCCGCGCTCACCCTGAACGTCGCCGGCGTGACCGAGATCCGCACCGCCTCGGACGCCGCGCAGGCGCTGCGCCCGATCGCGGGCGACTTCGCCTTCCTGATGTTCAGCCTCGGCATCATCGGCACCGGCATGCTGGCGGTGCCGGTGCTGGCCGGTTCCGCCGCCTACGCCGCAGCGGAGGCCTTCGGCTGGCGCCAGGGCCTGGATCGAAAATGGTTCGAGGCGAAGGAGTTCTACGGCATCATCGCGCTCGCCACCATCGGCGGCGCGGCGCTCGATTTCACGCCGGTCGACCCGTTCAAGGCGCTGCTGTGGAGCGCGATGCTTAACGGCGTGATCGCGGTGCCGATCATGGTGGTGATGATGCTGATGGTGGCGCGGCGCGACGTGATGGGGCCGTTCGTCGTCACCCGCCGGTTGAAGATCCTCGGCTGGGTCTCCACCGCAGTGATGGCCGCGGCGGTGGCGGCGATGTTCGCCACGATGTAGCGGCTGGACCGCTGGCGGCCGAGTCTGCACGGGGGAAACCGCGTCGTAAAAAGGGCCGCCCGCTTGGGCGGCCCTAACCGGATGCTGCCCGATATCGAGCCAGGCTCGATCGCTCACATCCCGGTTGCGGCCAGCCAGCCGCCGATGTTGCCTTCGTAGCGCTCGCGCAGCACCACCACCGGGCCGTAACAGGCGGAGGGCAGCGAAAGCTTGACGTCGATCCGCGCATCTCCGCTCTTGCCGAGCGGCACCGGATCTGCCTGCGCTGCTACCGCCGCACCGTTCGGGCCGTTGCAGACTACCGCCGCGGCCACGGCGTCCACACCGTCCGGCGTGCCGTTGAACTTCCCGACCGACTCGTCGTTCAGGACCAGACCCCGGACTTCGACGCGCAGCCTGCCGTCCGAGGCAAGGTGCACATGGCCGGATTTCAGTTTCCAGATCTTGCCGCAGGACTTCACGTCCCCGATCGCGGTGCCGTTGGACGGACACGCGGCCAGATCCGCGTTCAGGCCGCCGGCCGATGCGGCGCCGGTCAATCCGAGGAATATCGTCGCTGCGAGCAATTTCGGTGCGAAGCGTTTTGAGCATGTCATGGCGTTTCCTTCCTCCGAGAAAAGATGATGTGGGGTGGACGCTGCGCCGGCGCGGCTGCAGCGTCCATCGTGTTCGTGCATCGGCGTCTATGACGAATATTCGATCACATGGCGTTGCCCTCCCTGACGGCGTTATCGGGAATCGCTGCTCCGCCCCGGGACGACATCTCTTCGAGCTTCGCCCGGCGCGTGCGGACTGCGCCGGGCACGACATCCTCGGCGGAATCTGCACAGCCCACGATAGAACGGCGAGCGGGCGAGTTCTGTTGAAGATGACGGAAGGCGCGTGTGTGAAATTCACGCTGCCTGCCTTCGGGCCCGTCCGTGACCTTCGATTGCGCCGCCGCGTGCCGGCCCGAAAGAATGTGCGATTTCGCACACCACGGCTGTGCGATATGGCAAAGCAGCGCCACGGCGCCGCAGGCAGACTGCCGATGACCGCAGCGCCACTGCGGTCCGGGGCGTTTACCGTCTCGGGCCGCGCAGCGCAGGGGCGCTTGCGGCCCTTCCGCGACGGCACCACAAGGAGAGCAGGCAATGGACAAGACGGTTCGAATGACCGAGGCGCTGTACGGCTACCTCCTCGATCATTCGCTGCGCGAACCGGACGTCTTGCGCCTGCTGCGCGAGGAGAACGACCGGCACCCGCATGCCGAGCTGCAAATCGCCCCGGAGCAGGGGCAGTTCCTGCAACTGCTCACGCTTGCCTTCGGTTTCACGCGCGCCATCGAAGTCGGCGTATTCACCGGCTATTCCAGCCTCGCGGTCGCGCTCGCCATGCCCGCTAACGGCCGGATCATCGCCTGCGACGTGAACGAGGAATGGACCGCGACCGCGCGCCGCTACTGGTTGCTGGGCGGCGTCGCCCAGAAGATCGACCTGAGGATCGCGCCGGCGCTGGACACGCTGGACGCATTGATCGCGGACGGGCAGTCCGGCAGGCACGACTTCGTATTCATCGACGCCGACAAGCAGAATTACGCCCGGTATTACGAGCGCGCGGTGGAACTGGTGCGGCCCGGCGGTCTGATCGCGATCGACAACACACTCTGGTACGGCCACGTCGCCGATCCCGCGAAACAGGACGACGACACGCGCGCGATCCGTGCCTTGAACCGCAGGGTGATGCAGGATCCGCGCGTCTGCCTGTCGCTGCTGCCCGTGGCGGACGGCATGACGCTCGCACTGAAGCTCGACTGAGGCCGCGGTGACGGGCCCGCGGTCTGCATCACGATCTCGTCGCGGCGCGCGTTACCCGGCATTGAAAACGAAAGCGGCGCCCGAAGCGCCGCTTTCCACCGGCTCTGCAGCCCGCGCTCAGCGGGGATAGGCGCCCGGCTTCGCCGCCCAGGCGAGGTAGGCGGCCTTCTGCCGCTGGACGCCCACCCGCGCCGTAAGCTCGTCCCACTGCCTCGCGAGGTCGTCGAGGATCGACTTCGGATCCTCGCCCGCCCACAGGCGGCTGAAGCCCATGCGCAGCACTTCCTCGTACTTGTCGGTCTGGATGAGCGAGAGATCGAACAGTCCCGTCTCGGAGGCCGCCTTCAGCGTGGCGAGGTAGAACTTCGCGTCCGGCCAGCGCGCGAGATATTCCGGGTTCGCGTAGTGCGAGGTGCGGAAGGGGTCGCGAAGCGTGTACGGAAGCTGCACCCTCTTGATGCTGATCTCCTCGCTGTTCAGCCACTGGATGAAGAGGTAGGCCGCGTCCTTGTTCCTGCTGTTGGAGGAGACGGAAAGCGCATGGCCGATGGCGAGTTCCGGATGCCCTCCCGGCGGCAGCGCGTAGCCTACCTTGCCCGCCACCTTCGACTTCGGCACGAAGGCGAGCGCCTTGTCGTCGGTGCCGTAGCCCGCGGTCCATCTACCGACCGGCGGCCAGGAGATGGTCATCGCGCAGTTGCCGTTCTGGAACACCGCAAGGTTCTCGGTGAAGTTGAATTTCTCCACGCCAGGCGGCATGAAGCGGTTCTCTGCGCGCATCTCGGCGAGCACTTTGGCGCCCACCGGGCTGTTGATGGTCGCCTGCATGGTGTCGGAGTCAAAGAAGCGCCCGCCTTCGTTGCGGAACCGCTCCTGGAACATGTATTGCGCGAAGGCCGGATCGCGCACCGCGCACGCGCCGTATACGCCCGAGGGCTTCAGACGCTCGGTGAGGAAGCTGCCGATGTCATCGAACTGCTTCCAGGTCCTGGGCGGAGCCAGATCGTAGCCGAAGCGCGACCGGAACGCGGTCCGGGTCTCGGGCTCGGCAAAGAGATCCTTGCGGTAATACAGGATCAGCACGTCGCCGTCGTCCGGCAGCGCATAGATGCTGCCGTTGGCGGTCGTCCAGTTGTCGCGGAAGGTAGGCGCGATCTTCTGCAGTTCATCGCGGTAGCCGTACCTGTCCACCCAGGCGTCGAGCGGCGCCAACGCGCCGGCCTGAGCGAGATCCGGCATCCACGAGGGAACGACGTCGACCACGTCGAAGGCGCCGGTGCCGCTGCGGTATTCGAGCATGATCTTGGAAAAGACCTCGGCAAGCGGGACCTCGACAACCCGGACCTTGATGCCGGTCAGGTTCTGCCAGAGCGGACCGGAGAAGTTGATCGGGTCGAGCGCCTGCAGCCCGGCCTGCCACTCGACGGTGAGCGTGGTGCCGGCGTACTTCTTGGCAGCTTCCACCGCACGCTCGGCGGCGCTCTGGGCCGCCCCCACGGCCGGCCACACGGCGGCGCAGAACGATAACGCAATCAGAAACGGGCTGCGGATCTTCGCCGCTGACCATCCGGAGACCGTACGCATCTCTTCCATTGATGTACCTCCCCGCACATCACATAGGAAACGATCCACACGAGCACGATGGCGTGACATCTGCCGCCGCGACACGATTCTATTCCCAGTCGGCGACCGTATCCATTGCAACGCCGAGCCCGGGCGAAGACCCGGATTGCCGCACCGCAAGCGGCGCGGTTCCCGGATGCGTAGGGCGACCCGCCTCGCGGAGTCGGGGGCGTTTCCTTGACGCCACCCTGGCGCATACCTACTATCACCCGGCGCCCAGCAGGTTCATCGATCGGAGAGGCGACCGATGCAATGTCCGCAGTGCGGCAAGGAAAATCCCGCGCAGGCGAGGTTCTGCCTGGAATGCGGCGCCGGACTGACCGTCGCATGCGGCAAATGCGGCGCCGAGCTTCCCGTCGACGCTCGCTTCTGCCTTGCCTGCGGCCAGCCGTTGCGCGTTGCCGCGCCCGCCGCACCGGCCTCACCCGAGCGCTACACGCCGCGCCACCTGGCGGAGAAGATCCTCACCGCACGCGGCATGCTCGAGGGCGAGCGCAAGCAGGTAACCGTCCTTTTTGCCGATCTGAAGAGCTCGCTGGAACTGCTTGCCGATCGCGACCCGGAAGAGGCGCGCAGGATCATCGACCCGGTGCTCGAGCGGCTGATGGAGGCGGTGCATCGCTACGAGGGCACCGTGAATCAGATCATGGGCGACGGCATCATGGCGCTGTTCGGCGCGCCGCTCGCCCACGAAGACCACGCGGTGCGCGCCTGTTATGCTGCGCTCGCCATGCAGGCGGCGATCAAGCGCTACAGCCGGGAGTTGCGCCAATCGCAGGGCGTGGAGGTCGACATCCGCGTCGGCCTGAATTCCGGCGACGTGGTGGTGCGCACCATCGGTAACGACCTGTCGATGGAATACACCGCGGTCGGTCAGACGACGCACCTCGCCGCGCGCATGGAACAGCTCGCCACGCCGGGGACGGTCCGTCTCACCGCGGAGACGCTGCGCATGGCCGAAGGCTTCGTGCAGGTGCAGCCGCTCGGGGCGGTGCCGGTCAAGGGCCTTGCCGAGCCGGTCGAAGTCTATGAGCTGACGGGCACTCTCGCCACCCGCACCCGGATGCAGGCTGCGGCGGCGCGTGGACTCACCCGCTTCGTCGGCCGGCAGACCGAGTTGCGGCTGCTCGGCGAAGCGCTTGGACACGCGGATGCGGGGCACGGGCAACTGGTCGCGCTGGTCGGCGAAGCCGGCGTCGGAAAGTCCCGCCTGGTCTGGGAATTCACCCATTCTCACCGGACGCAGGGCTGGCTCGTGCTGGAGGCGGGCTCGGTGTCCTATGGCAAGGCGACCGCGTACCAACCGCTGATCGACCTGCTCAAGGTCTATTTCGACGTGGAGGAACCGGACGATGCCCGCCGTATCCGGGAAAAGGTGACCGGCAAGCTGCTCACGCTCGACAAAAGCCTGGAGCCCACGCTCGCCTCGCTGCTCGCCCTGCTCGGCGTACCGGTCGAGGACACGGAATGGCAGCATCTGCACCCGTCGCAGCGTCGCGCCCGGACGCTGGATGCATGCAAGCGACTGCTGTTGCGCGAAAGCCAGGCGCAGCCGGTGCTGGCAGTGTTCGAGGACTTGCACTGGGTGGACGAGGAGACGCAGGCTTTCCTCGACAGCCTCGTCGAGAGCCTGCCGACGGCGCGCCTGCTGCTGCTCGTCAACTACCGCCCGGAATACGGCCACGGCTGGGGCGGCAAGACCTTCTTCCGGCTGCTGCGCATCGACCCGCTGCCGGCAGAGAGCGCGGAGGCTTTGCTCGACGGGCTGCTGGGCGAGGATGCGCAGCTTCGACCGCTGCGCGCGCTGCTGATCTCCCGCACCGAGGGCAATCCGTTCTTCCTCGAAGAGAGCGTGCGCACCCTGGTAGAGACTGGCGTGCTGGTGGGCGACCGCGGCGGCTACCGACTTGTCAGCTCGACCTCGAGCATCCAGGTCCCGGGACGCGTGCAGTCGGTGATTGCGGCGCGGATAGACCGTCTTGCCCCGCAGCACAAGCAGCTGCTGCAAACCGCGGCCGTGATCGGCAAAGACGTGCCCTACGCGCTGCTGCAGGCGGTCGCCGACATGCCGGAAGTGGAGTTGAGGCGCGCGCTGACCACGCTCCAGGCGGCGGAATTCCTCTACGAGACGGCGCTGTTCCCCGATCCCGAATACACGTTCAAGCACGCGCTCACGCACGAAGTGGCGTACGCCAGCATCCTCCAGGATCGCAGGCGGGTAACGCACGCGCGCATCGCCGAGGCAATGGAAGAGGTATACCGCGCGCGGCTGCCGGAATACGCCGAACGGCTGGGCCAGCACGCGATCCGCGGCGAGCTTTGGCAGAAGGCATACGCCCACCTCAGGCAGGCGGGGGCAAAGGCGCTCGCGGGGTCGGCGAACGCCGAGGCGATCAGGTGCTACGAACAGGCGCTGGTTGCGCTGGCGCATCTGCCCCAGTCGCCACCGGTGCTGGAACAGGCGATCGACCTGCGCATCGAGCTGCGCAGCGCGTTGCACCCGCTGGGGCATTTAGAGCGCGTCTCCGACATGCTCCGCCAGGCGGAGCGCCTCGCCGAGACGCTCGGCGACCGCAGACGCCAGGGCAAGGTGCTTTCCTACCTCGCCCAGGCATTCAGGCTGGCTGGGGACTACTCGCGTGCCATCGACGCCGGCGAGCGCGCGGTGCGCATCGCAGACGCCTTCGGGGACCCGAGCATCGAGGCGCCGGCGAATTTCCACCTCGGGCAGGCGTTCTTTCAGTTGGGCGACTATGCCTGCGCGGCCGATTATCACTGGCGCAACATCCGGACGCTGGACGGAGACGCCGCGCGGGACCGGTTGGGCATGGCCGGTTTCCCGGTCGTGTTCTCCCGCGGCCACCTGTCCTGGTCGCTCGCCGAGCTTGGGCGGTTCGCAGAAGGCATCAGCGCATGGCAGCAGGCAATGCAGCTCGCCGACGAGGTAAAGCATCCGTTCAGCCAGGCCTTTGCTCGCTATTGCGGCGGTTTCCTCTACTTGCGCAAGGGAGAGGTCGACCGCGCGGTCTCTCAGCTCGAACCCGGCCTGGCGATGTGCCGGTCGATGCACGTTCGGCTGGAACTGCCATTCGTGGCCGCTTTTCTGGGCGTGGCATACGCGTTGCAGGGCCGGCTCGCGGAAGGAGTCAAGATGGTCGAGGACGCGGTCGAGGAAGCGACTGCGCTGAAGATCATGTCGGGGCTGTCTTGGCTGACCGGGTTGCTGGCATATTCCCACCTCATCGCCGGTCGGACCGCGCGCGCGGCGGAACACGTCAAGCGCGCCCACGAGCTGGCGCAGAAGTACGCGGAACGCGGGTGGATCGCGTGGACCGCGTATCTGGACGGCCAGATTCGCCTTGCCGATGGAGCGGGGTCGGAGGATGCGGCCCGGAGCGCGCTGGAGCAGGCAATGGATCAGGCGCAAAGCCTGCAAATGCGGCCGCTGCACGCGCGCTGCCATCTCGCTCTTGGCGAGCTGTATCAGCGCGCCGGCGACGGCGACCACGCCCGCACCCATCTGAGCGAGGCGCTGTCGCAGTTTCGCGAAATGCAGATGCCCTTGTGGCTGCAGAAGGCGGAAGCGGCGTTTGCGGAACTGCACTCGACCGTCTGAGCGCGCCGGGGCACGCGGGCGCTACCAGCTCGACGGAATTTTCTTGCGGATGGCGATGCGCCCGTTGCCGACCTCGATGTATCCGCCTTGCGCGAGGTCATGCATGATGCGGCTCACCATTTCCCGCGAGGCGCCGATCCGGTTGGCGAGATCCTGCTGGGTATGGCGCTGCTCGATCACCAGTACACCGTCCCTTTCCGCGGCCAGCGAATAGAGCGTCTTCACCAGGCGGCCGAAGACGTCCAGCAGCGCCAGCGTGCGTACGTTCTCGGTCAGCGTGCGCACCCGCAGCGCGAGCCCCTTGAGCAGGGCAAGCGCAATCTCCGGCCGGGCGGCAAGCGCCTCGCGCAACTGCGCTTTGGAAACGATCAACAGCTTGCAAGGCTCGAGCGCGGCGACCGAGGCGGAGCGCGGCGCCCCGTCGAAAAGCGCGAGGTCGCCGAAATACTCGCCGGGGCCTTGCGTGGAGAGCACGACCTCCTTGCCGGTGTCGTCGCTCAAATAGGCCTTCACCGAGCCCGACTGGATGACGAACAGCGAGTTCCCTTCGTCTCCCTCGTTGACGATGATCGCGCCCCTGGGATAGCTGCGCACCGCCGCCCGCTCGGTCAGAAAGCGTATGTCCTCGTCCGACAGGTTCTCGAATATCGCGATGCCTTTGAGCATGGGGCCGCCTCGAGCTTCCCGCGCCACCGCCGGGGCACGCAGACTATGCCGCAAGAAAGTCGGCGGCAGCAAGTGCAGCGCGACGCGTGCTTTTCACACATTCCGGCTGTGGCGTGCGTCGCCGCCGCGCCCGCCCAGTCGCCCGCAGAATAATGGCGACTCTCTCTGCCTGCAGTTGCAGGCCTTGGGGCACGCCGCGCACGTGCCCCCGCTTTTTGCACGAATGGACGACTGCCTTCGCTTTCCGAGGAGTCGGGCGCCGCGCTCGGCTCCGCTGTATTTGTCTGCGCCCTCGCAGCGCGGGCGTCTGGGCCGGGAACCGCCGCGCGGGCAGCGCGGCGCCGGACAGCACTCAAGCAGTCAGAGGAATTCCGGACAGGGATGCGGAGCGTGTGCCCGGCAACGGGCGATTATCCGTCGCGTGATAGGTGAACACCGCAGAGAATTTCACCGCCTCGGTGCGGTTGCGTCCAGCGGCATGCAACAGCCGGCAATGAAAGAAAAGCACGTCCCCCGGATCGAGTTCCACCGCCACGCGCCGCGCGATGAGCGCGTGGTTCTCCTCGAGGTCTTCGCGAAAGAAGATCCGGTCGTCGAAGCGGCTGCGTTCCAGTTGCATCGCGTGCGAGCCCGGCACCACCCACAGGCAGCCGTTGTCGTCGCGCTCCCGTCCCAGCGCGAGCCACGCCGAGACCAGCTCCGCGCGCTCGAAGGACCAGTAGCGGATATCCTGGTGCCAGCCGGTGAGGCTGCCGAAGCGCGGGTGCTTGGTCATCACGCAGTTGTGGTGCGCCTGGGAAAGCACGACCTCGCCGCCGAGTAGCTGCCGCAGCGGCGCGGCGAGCGCGGCCGACGCGGCCCAGTCGCGCAGCGCCGCGTCGCGCGAGTATGCCCGCAGCAGGCGCCGCACCGTGCGGCCGCCTTCGGCCTCGCGCGAGGCCGGCGCGCCGGGATAACCCAGGTCGGCTTCGTACTCGATGGGCTGCACCTGCGCGGCGAGATGCGCCTGCGCAACCGCCAGCATGCGGCTGCGCAACGGCGCCGGCGCGAGCCCGCGGGCGATCGCGAAACCGTCAGCGCGAAAGCGCCGTATCTCGTCGGGAGTGAGCAACCGATCCAAGGCAATCAGTTCCGGCGAAGTCTTTCGGTCGCGGCGGGTGGCCGAATGCATGATGTCCGCGGAGCGGAGCCTTCGAGGCCGGTCACCAATCAACGGTCGCCGATTACCGCTCTAATCCAGCACATGCGACACCAGCCCGTCCGCGAGCTTGGGCTCGAACCAGGTCGATTTCGGCGGCATGATCCGGTTCGCGTCGGCCACCGCCATCAGATCTTCCATGCGGGTGGGAAACAGCGAGAAGGCGCACGCCATCTTGCCGCTGTCGACGAGCTTCTCCAGCTCGGCGAGCCCGCGGATGCCGCCGACGAAATCGACGCGTTTGTCGCGCCGCGCGTCGGCGATGCCGAGCAGCGGCGCGAGCAGGTTGTCCGCGAGCAGCCGCACATCCAGCCGCGCCACCGGGTCGTGCGCGGGAACGAGTTCCGGCTTGATCGCGAGCCGGTACCAGGCGCCGGGGAAATACAGGCCGAATTCGCCGGGTTTCGCCGGCTCCACCGCCGCGCCGCTCGCCGCGATCGAGAAGGCGCGCCCCGCTTTCGAGAGAAACTCCTCGCGGGTCATGCCGCTCAGGTCCGCCACCACGCGGTTGTAGGGCAGGATCCGGAGCTGGCGATGCGAAAAGGCCACCGCCAGAAAGTAGTTGTACTCCTCCTCGCCGGTGTGCCGCGGATTGGCGCGCCGCCGCGCCGCCGCGACCCGCGACGCCGCCGCCGAGCGATGGTGGCCGTCGGCGATGTAGAGCGCGGGCATCGCGTCGAAGGCGCGCGTGATCCGCTCGACGAGCGCGGGATCGCGGACCGCCCACAGCGTGTGACGCACCCCGGTGTCGGCCACCACGTCGCAATCCGGCGCGCCTCGTGAGATCCCGGCGAGGACGGCGTCGAGTTCGGGCGCCGGCGGATAGGCGAGCAGCACCGGCCCGGTTTGCGCGTTGAGCGCCTCGATCTGGCGCACGCGGTCGTCCTCCTTGTCGGGGTGGGTGTGCTCGTGCCTGCGGATGCGGTTCGCGTCGTAGTCCGCCACCGACGCCGCAACCGCGACGCCGGTCTGGACGTGTCCGCCCATGATCAAACGGTACGCGTAATAGCAGGCCCGCTCGTCGCGCTTCAATACTCCCGCCGCGAGCATGCCGCGCAGGTTCTCCGCCGCCTTGGCGTAGACCTGCGGCGAGCAGGGATCGCTGTCCACGGGCAGGTCGATCTCGGGCCTCGAGATACGCAGGAAGCTGAAGGGCTTGCCTGCGGCGCGGCTTCGCGCCTCCTCGGCGGAGAGCACGTCGTACGGCGGAGCGGCGACTTCGGCGGCATAAGCGGGCGCCGGGCGCAGGCCGGCAAAGGGGCGAACCAGATGCACTTCGACTTCCGGGCGGAAAAGCGGCGATTCTACCGGCAAACGCCGGTGCGACTAGGCGCCTTGCTCTCCACGCTTGCCCACGGGGACGAGATGCGGCGCGCGGCGACCCTTCAGCCACGCGGTGAATTCCTCGCCCGGCATCGGCTGCGCGATGAGATAGCCCTGGACATCGTCGCAGCCCAGCTCGCGCAGGATGTCGCGCTGCTGTTCCGTCTCCACGCCTTCCGCGACTACCCGCATGCCGAGCGTGTGCGCGACGTTGATGATCGCGGCGGCGATCGTGTTGCGGCCCGGAAGCAGCGCGAGAGTGAACGTGCGATCGATCTTCACGCAGTGGACCGGAAGGTTGTGCAGCGAGGAAAGCGAGGAATAGCCGGTGCCGAAATCGTCGAGCGCGACCCGCACGCCCCGGGACGTCAAGCGCTCGAGCAGCGTGCGCGCCTCTTCCATGTCCTCGAACAGCAGGCTTTCCGTGATCTCCATCTCCAGGTCCTCGTGCGGCAGGCCGGAGGCCTCCAGCGCCAGCTCGACGTCCTCGGCCAGCTGCCCGCTGCGGAACTGCGCCGGCGAAATATTCACCGCAACCGACATCCGTCCCAGCCCGGCGGTGCGCCATTCCATCGCCTGGTGGCAGGCCTTGGCGAGCGCCAGCCTGCCGACATGCGAGATCAGTCCGGTTTCCTCCAGCACGGGCACGAAGTTCGCGGGCAAAACCAGTCCGCGCGTCGGGCTGCGCCAGCGCAACAGCCCTTCGGCGGCGATGATCCGGCCGCTGGAAAGCTCGACCTGCGGCTGATAGAACAGCTCGAATTCCTCTCGCTCGAGCGCCCGGCGCAGCTCGGCGCCGAGTTCCAGCCGCTCCACGGCGCGGGTGTTCATGTCCTCGGAGTAGAAGCACACGCGCGGGCCGCCGCTCTGCTTCGCCTGGTACATGGCGAGATCGGCGTGCTTGATCATGGTTCCGGAGTCGTGCGCATCGCGAGGGAACAGGGATATGCCCACGCTGCCGCCGATGTACAGCTCGTGGCCGTCCAGCTCGAACGGCCGTTCCAGCGCATGAACGAGCTTGCTCGCCAGCGTGGCGGCCGCGTCCTGATTCGGCAGCCGCTGCGCGATCACCAGGAATTCGTCTCCGCCCAGGCGCCCGAACGTGTCTTCCTTGCGGCAGACTCCGCCGAGACGCGCCGCGACCCGCTTGAGCAGCTCGTCGCCCAGGCTGTGGCCGAGCGTGTCGTTGACGCCCTTGAACTGGTCGAGGTCGAGAAACAGCACCGCGACCAGCTCGCCGGCGCGCTGCGCCGTGCGAACCGCCTGATCGAGCCGATCCAGCAGCAGGGAACGGTTGGGCAGCCCGGTCAGCGGATCGTAGTTGGCGAGCCGCTGCAGCTCGTTCTGGGCGTGGATCGTGGCCGACAGATCGACGAAATAGCCCAGCGTGGCGCGGCCGTCCGGCATGTCGACCACCTCGTGCTCGACGCGAACATGGATCACGCCGCCGTCGTAGCGCGTGATGCGCCGGATCATCGAGGCGGGCACCGTCGTGTCACCACCCTCGCGGGCAAGGTAGCGCCGCTGCGCCGCCTGAGGGTCGTCCGCATCGAGCTCCCACAGCCGCATGCTCTTCGCCGTGCGCAGGTCGGGAAAGCCGAATATCTGCAGGAAGGCGTTGTTCGCATGCACGATCCTGCCTTCCCGAGAAAGCGTAATCCCGGCCGGCGAGCGCTCGACCAGAGTGCGGAACAGGGCTTCGGTCTTGCGCAGCAGCTCGTAGGGGCGCAGGAAGCTGGCGAAGAACAGGCCGTAGTACAGCACCCCGAAGGCGACCAGCTTGTAGGCGTGCCCCAGCGTGGTAAAGGCGTCGGTGTACTGGCGTGTCGCAATGTAGGAAAGCTGCGCCACCATTTCGACGCCGATCACGGCGCCGAGCGTTACCAGCCCCGGCGTGCGGTCGCCCGCCCCGACCCGGCTGCTCACGCGCAGCAGTGCCACCAGGCAGATCAGCAGGTTGAAGAAATTGTTGCCTTTTTCCTGCCACGCCGACCGCACCATCTGCTCGACCGGCGCCTGGAACCAGAACAGCGCGCCAACGTAGAGCGCAAGAAAGAGGATTGCAGCGGCGGCGTGCCGGTAGCGCACTCGCTGTGCGGTGAGCACGAACGCTGCGGTGAGCAGCGCCACGCAGGCCGCGCTCTCGTGCGCCCAGACGAAGATCCGTGTGCTCAGGATCTCCGGCGCCGGCGTCGCGATGCCGGCGTAGAACAGCAGGTGTGCGAGGTTGAGCAGCGTCGCGAGCAGGAAGCCCGCGCACAGAACCAGCCAGCGCGGGTCGCGTTGGCTGAACCACAGCCCGAAGCTGATCGAGACGATATGCGCCGAGACGACGATGATCGCCGCCTCGAGGATGCCATGCGCCAGCAGCCAGGCATCGAGCCGCCAGTGGAAGTTGAAGCCGCTGGCGACGAAGACCAGCAAGCTGGCGGCCGCAGCCGCCACTCCGAATACTGCACGGCGGATCTCTACCGCCCGCTGCTCCGCAGAGGAGACGGAACGATCCGGCGCCGCTGCCTTTGCGGCGGCGGAGACGGATCGAGTGTACAGACCTTCCGACACGATTCCTCGGGGGCGTGAACGGGCCCCTTGCGCGCATTATGCAAACAGCAGCGGCCGCGTCAATGATTTTGCATGAGACCGCACCGCGCGCGTCTCGTTCCGGGGAAGCTGTGCGGAACACGCACGACGCGCGGCTGCCTTTCAGTCGTAGATCGCCAGCTCGCGGCCACGCGTTTCCGGCAGCGCCGCCACCGCCACGACGACCAGCACGTACGCCACGCACGCGAACAGGCCGATTGCCGGCCCGAGACCGAAACGCGCGCTCAGGAATCCGACCAGCGCGGGGAACAGCGCGCCGACGCCGCGCCCGAAGTTGTAGCAGAAGCCCTGTCCCGAACCGCGGCAGCGGCTGGGGAACAATTCGGTGAAGAACGCGCCCACACCGCTGAAATTGCCCGACACGAAGAAGCCGAGCGGGAAACCCAGCGCGAGCATCTCGCGATCGCTGATCGGCAGCAGGGTATACGTCACCGCCACCGCCGCGGAGCAGGCGGCGAACAGGAAAAAGGTGTTGCGCCGCCCGATCCGGTCGGACAGCCAGGCGGCGGCAAGATAGCCAGCCAGCGCGCCGCCGATGATCACGATCAGGTATCCCCCGGTGTCCAGCACCGAGAGGCCGCGCACCGTCTTGAGATAAGTGGGCAGCCAGGTGGTCACCGCGTAGTAGCCGCCCTGCATGCCGGTTGCGACCAGGCTGGCGAGCACCGTGGTACGCAGCAGCTTCGGCGAGAAGATCTCGAGAAAGCCGTCGCCGGCCTGCCGCACCCGCGCGCGCGTGGCCTCGAACACCTCCGGCTCGCGCAGGTGCCGCCGGACGTAGACGATGAGCAGCGCCGGCAGGATGCCGGTCCAGAACAGCGCCCGCCAGGCGAGGTGCTCGGGAAGCAACGAGAAATAAACCGTGAACAGCAGCGCCGCCGCTCCCCATCCGATCGCCCAGCCGCTCTGCACCAGCCCTACCGCCCTGCCGCGGTGGCTGGCGCGGATGATCTCGCCGATCATCACCGAGCCGACCGCCCACTCGCCGCCGAAGCCGAAGCCCTGGAGGGTACGCACGATGATGAGTTGCTGGAAGGAGTCGGTGAGCCCGCCGGCGAAGGTGAACACGGCGAACCACGCGATCGTGATCTGCAGCACCCGCACCCGCCCGAAGCGATCCGCTGCCGCGCCGGCAATCCAGCCGCCGAAGGCGGAGGCGAGCAGAGCGGAGGTGGCGATCAACCCGGCCTGCCCGCGCGTCATGCCCCAGGCCGCGATCAGCGCGGGAATGACGAAGGTGTAGATCATGAAATCGAACGCATCGACCGCCCAGCCGCCGTAGGCGGCGATCAGCGTCTTGCGCTCCTGCGCGTTCAGTTCCTTCGTCCAGCCGAACATGCCGCCTCCGTATCGATGCGCCCGCGCCGGCGCGCGCGGCTCCGGTTCACTTCTGGACGGCCTGAATGAACGTATAGATGGTCCACAGCGTGTCGTCGTCGAGCACGCCCTTCCACGACGGCATGCCCTTGTCCACCCGTCCGTCGTGGACGGTCTTCCAGAACACCTCCGTCATCCGGTCCTCGTAGCGCAGCCGCAGGCGGCGCACGTCCCGAACCCGATCCGCGGTCTCGGCGTTCGGCGCGTGGCAGTGCGAGCAGTACTGGTTGAAAAGGCTCCGCCCCTGCTCGGCGCGCGCCGCGTCGCCCTGATGCGGATTCTTCAGCGCGCTTTCCCCGGCGCCCGCGGGCAACGCCAGCGCCGAAAGCAGGGCCAGCGCGACGCAGGACACTCGCGCGCAGCCTTCTCCCCGCCGGGAAACAGGGGCGGAATGAACGCTCCGCCCCTCAGGCACCGGGTCGTGTCCCCAAAGCCGGGCCGGGACTTCAGTTGCCCAGTTCGAACGCGAACACCGCCCCGCCCTCGGGACTCGCGGCGAAGATCTTTTCCCCGATCGGGCCGAGGAAAGACGGCGGCGTTTTCAGTCGGCCGGAGACGACCGCCACGTACTGCTTGCCGTCCACCTGGTAGGTCACGGGTCCTTGGCTGATGCCGGAGCCGGCATTGAACCGCCACAGCTCCTTGCCGGACCTCGCGTCGACCGCCTTGAACCAGCCGTTGATGTTGCCGTAGAACACCACCCCGCCGGCGGTGGAAAGCGCGCCGCCCATGTAGGGCAGCTCTTCCCGGATGCCCCAGACCTTCTGCTGCCGGACCGGGTCCCAGGCGATCATCTCGGACAAATGTCCTCCGGGACCGGACTTGGCCAGATCGAACTCGGAGGCAAGGTAGAACTTGCCGCGGGCGTACTCCTCCGTCTTGCCGGCCATGTCCATGCACAGGTTGAAGGACGGGATGTACACCAGCCCCGTTTGCGGGCTGTAGGACATCGGCTCCCAGTTCTTGCCGCCGAAGAGGTTCGGGCAGATGTTGCGCGCCCACTGGTTGAGTTTCGGGCGCTTGTCCGCGACCTCGATCGGTCGCCCCGTCTTCATGTCGATGCCGGTGGCCCAGTTAACCGGCACGAACGGCGCGGCCGAGATGAGCTTGCCGTTGGCGCGATCGAGCACGTAGAAGAAGCCATTACGGTCCGCCTTGAGTGCGGCGGATACCTTGCGGCCGCCGATGCTGAGGTCCGCGAGCAGCGCTTCGTTTACCCCGTCGTAATCCCAGGTATCGTAGGGCGTGGTCTGGTAGTACCACTTGATCTTGCCGCTGTCGACGTCGAGCGCGAGGGTGGAGGCGGTGTACAGGTTGGTGTATTGGCCGTAATCGCTGCTGTCCGGTCCGCGCACCGACGCGCCCCACGGGCCGGGATTGCTCGTCCCGACGTAGACGAGATTGAGCTTGGCGTCGTACGAGGCCGGCAACCAGGCCGAACCGCCGCCGCGTTTCCAGGAGTCCTCTTTCCAGCTCTCGTTGCCCGGCTCGCCGGGGCCCGGAACCGTGTAGGTCGTCCACACCGGCTCGCCGGTCGACTGCCGATAGGCGCTGATGGCGCCGCGAACGCCGTACTCGCCTCCGGCGAAGCCCGTGATCACGAGATCCTTGGCGATCGTCGGCGGCGAGGTGATGGCCGATCCCTGCGTATAGTCGACCACCTTCACCTTCCAGATCTCGCGGCCGGTACCCGCGTCGAGCGCCACCATGTGCCCGTCGAGGCGGGTCACGAAAACGCGCCCGTTCGCGTACGCAACGCCACGGTTGTCGTGGCCGCAGCACGCATACTGAAAGACGTCGGCGGGAATCTCCGGCTCGTACTTCCACTTGATCTTGCCGGTCCTCGCATCGAGCGCGTACACGTAACGCGGCCCGTCGGACGAGGTGACGTACATGGTGTCGCCGATCACCAGCGGTGTGGACTCCTGGGCTTCCAGCGTGCCGAGCTGCATCACCCAGGCGACTTTCAGCTTTTGCACGTTGCCGGCGTTGATCTGGGCGAGCGTGCTGTAGCGCGTGAGCGCGGCATCGCCTCCGTAAGTGGCCCATTCCTTTCCGGCCTGCGCCTGCGCGCCGCTCGCCTGGATCGCGAGCGCGGCAGCCGCCGCGGCAAAGGCGGTGAATCGAAGCATCCTCATGGTTCTTCCTCCCGATGTATTCGCGTGTCTGCGCCGACCACGCGGCGGGTGCGCGAGCACTCGGCAGCGCGCGGATCCGGGGCGCAGCGGCGCAGTCGAATTACATGCGCCGGCAACGACGGCTGTCAATCTGCGGCGCGGCATGCCCCGCCCATGCGGCGTTCGCGCCGCTGCGCAAGAGCAGGTTCAGGAAAGGCGAGGAAAGGAATCGGCCGATGAGCCGGCATCACCACCCGGGATGCCGGGCGCGCGCAACGGCCGGGGCGCAGGAGCGCCCCCGGCCGCAGGGAGTACTGCGAATGACGATTACTTGATGTGCCTGGAGACCAGCTTGGTCATCTCGAACATCGAGACCTGCTTCTTGCCGCCAAACACTTCCTGCAGCTTGTCGTCGGCGTTGATCATCCGCTTGTTCTTGCTGTCCTGCAGGCCATTGCGCTTGATGTAGCCCCAGAGCTTCTTGGTGATCTCGGTGCGCGGCATGGGGCTGCTGCCGATGACCGCGCCGAGCACTCCGTCCGGCATCATCGGCTTCATGAAGGCTGCGTTCGGCTTGCGCTTGGCGCCCGACTTCTTCTTTTTCGGCGCCGCTTTCTTGGCGGCCTTCCTGGCCGGGGCCTTTTTCGCCGCCGTCTTCTTGGTCTTCTTGGCCGGGGACTTCTTCGCGGACTTCTTCGCAGCCTTCTTCTTCGCAGTTGCCATATTCAATCTCCCATAAAGGTCGCCAAAAACGGATGCTGCTATCGACTTGCCGTACCACGGCATGCGGTGCAGAGAATGCACAGCGCCCACAGCGTTGTCAACATTTTTCTAGAGGGAAAATCGCTCGTGTGCGCTTGTTGCCGAAGTTGTCGCATCGAACCGACAAGAGTGAAATTCGACGCGCCGCGGGCATGCAAACTATATTCCACAGGCATCCGTGCACCCTCGACTTCGCGACGGCGGACTTCGGCTACGCGTTCTCGGCTTTCGCCGGCGGCGGGCTCGGCGCCCGGCTCGAGCAGCATCGAGCATTCGGCGCCGCGAACAGCCGACCGCCGCTCTAGGGACGTGCCGGTTGGCCGGCGCCCGGAGCGGCGGGCGTGGACGGCGCAGGCGGGAGCGCTTCGGATGCAGGCATCGGCGCGGATGCGCCTGGCGCAGCGGGTTCGGCCGACGCCGGCGGGCTTTCCGCCGCAGCAGCCCCGGCGACGGGCGGATTCTGCGCAGCAGGCGATACCGGCTGAGCCGTGCGCTGCGAGAGCTGCTGCTGCAGAAGCCGGACGCGGGAATCCAGATCGAGGTAGTAGTTCTTGAGGCGGGTCGAGGCTTCCGTCTGCGCCTGCTGCAGTTCCTCGAGCGACCCGCGCAACGATGCAGCGTCGCTCTGTACGCCGTCCAGCTGGCGCATCAACTGCAGCATCGCTTCCGAGCCGATCGCCGCGCGGGTTTCGTCCAGTTGTTTGCGCATCGTCGCGAGCTGGCGGCTGAGGGCATCGTCCGTCTCCTGACCCGTCTTCGCCCGTGCCTCGAGCGCCGCCGATTTGCGGCCCGCCTCTGCCAGGGCCTGCTCGACCGCGGCGAGGCGGCGGTTCGCATCGTTGAACGCGGCGCTGTTCTGCTCCAGCAGCCGCTGCTGCGCCTGCAGGCGAGACTCGAGGTCGTTGAGCCGGCGGCCCAGGTCGGCAAAAGCGGCACCGTTCTCCTCGAGCTGGCGGCGCTGCTCTTCGCGCGCCGCGACGAGGCTGGCAAGGAATTCCTTGGAAATCGACAGTGCATTGTCGGCCTGGCCCCGCGCCGCATCGGCGCGAGCCCGCGCCTCGGTCATGCCGATCTCAAGACCATGCACCGAGTCCCGCGCGCGCTTGAGGTCGCCGCGCAACTCGGCGACTGCCGCCTCGTTTCGGGCCAGCGCGGACTGCAACGAGCGCACCGCCTGACCCTGTTCGGCTGACTGGATTTCCGTCTGTCGCAACTGGTCCTGGGTGGCGCAGCCCGCCGCCGCAAGCGCGCAACCGAGCAGCGCGGCTGCGGCAAGCCCGCGCCGCATCGGACGCTCAGTAGACGATATCGGCGCGGCGGTTCTTACGATAGCTCTCCTCGTCCTTGCCGGTCGCGACCGGCTTCTCGGAACCGAAGCTGACGGTGTTGATCCGCTTGCCGTCGGCGCCGGCAATGACCAGCGCCCGCTTCACCGCCTCGGCACGGCGTGCGCCCAGCGCGAGGTTGTACTCGCGGCTGCCGCGCTCGTCGCAGTTGCCCTGGATTTCCACGCCGGTATCGGAATGCGACTTGAGATACGCCGCGTGTCCCGTCAGCATCGAATCGTAGTCGTCCTTGATCGTCGATCGATCGAAGTCGAAGTACACGCTGTTCTCGAGCGGCCGCTCGATGGCGGACTGCGTCTCGCCGGCGCTCGGCGGCTCGGCGGCCTTTGCCACGGTGGCGGGCTCGGGCGCCGGCTGCGACGTCTCGACGGGCGGGGCAGCGGGCGCGGCCGATTCCTGCGTTTGCGGCTGTGCCGCTCCTTCCGCTTGCTGCTTGGCAAGATCCTGCTCCGCGCGCAGCTTGGCGATCTGTGCCTCCTGCTCGGCGAGCTGGCTCTTCGCGCGCTCCACGTCTTCGCTCTTTGCCGCGCCGACCTCGGGCCAGCCTCCCGGCGCAGCCGCGGCAGTGCTCGCTGCCGCCTCGGGCTGTTGCGGGGCGCTTTGAGCGGGCGCTGCGGTCGTGTCGGAAGTCGAGGACGACGTCGCGGGAGCCGGCGCGGGGGCCGGGGTGGCGGGCGCCGGCGTCTTCGCCGCCTCGGAGATCGGAGCGGCTTCCTTCTCGGGCGCGAGCGACTCGGTGCCGGTGCTGCCCTTCTGCATCGTCGAGCACGCCGCAAGCGTCAGGCAGAGCAGCACAAAGCCGGACATGCTGCGTAGGGAAATCGCCGTGGGACGGTTCATGGTCGTGTACCTCCATATTCACGCCCGTCGACCGCGGGCGCAGTATGATCGTGTCAATTTGTTACGGCACCGCGTGCAGCGGCGGCGTCGTAAACCCGGCTGCGCGCGATGCTCTTCGCGCAAACCTTGCCGCGGAAAACGCCTCACGTCAACGCGCGTTGACAGATGCGGCGGATTCCGACGCCGGCGGCGAATTCGCGCGCGATCCGGCAGCGGGCTAAGCCGTTTCGGAAACGTAAGCGACCGCATCCAGCGCCACGCAGCCCTCGCCGAGCGCACCAACCAGCAGCGGGTTCACGTCCAGGCTGGTGACCCGCGCCTGCGGGTCCGCGATCAGCCGTCCGACCGCGACCACCGCGCGCACGACGGCGCCCACGTCGAGCGCCGGCTCGCCGCGCACGCCGGCGAACAGCGGCGCAATGCGCAGCCGGGTCAGCGCGCGCAATACGTCCTCCTCGTCGAAGGGCCACAGCAGTATCTGCGCATCGGGCATCGCCTCTACGTAGCTGCCGCCGTCGCCGACGATCACGACCGGGCCGAACGCAGGATCGATCCGCGCGCCCACCATCAGCTCGCGACGGCCGCGCGCCATGCGCGCGACCACTGCGCCGTCGAAAACGAAGCCGCGCGTCTCCAGGGCTTTTTTCACCTCCGCGAATGCGCGGCGCACCTGCGCCTTGTCCGACAGCGCCAGGCGAACGATGCCAAGCTCGCTCTTGTGCGCCACGTCCCGGGAGCAGCCCTTGATCGCCACCGGCGCGCCGAATGCGCTGAGCGCCTTCGCCGCCTGGTCGGCGGTGCGGCACAGGTGGTGCTCGATCACCGGCACCTCATAGCGCGCAGCGAGCGCAAGGCTGTCCGCTTCGTTGAGCATGCGCTCGGCGGCGGGAACCGGGCGCGCCGGCACCGGCGTTCCGGCATGGGTAGCGTTACGCATCAGCTCCATGTGCGAGAGGAACTGCGCCAGCGCGCCGACGGCGTCGACCTCGGTCTGGAAAACCGGCAGGCCCTCGGTCAGGAAGGGCGCTGCGACGGACGGTTGCGGAATCGCGATCGCGAGCGGTTTGCCGGTCTGGCGCTGAAATACCGCCGTGTCGCGGGCGAATGCTTCGACGTCGTAGCCTTGTCCCGCGACCGGGATGCCGATCATCACCGCGTCTGCCGAAGGATCGCGCGCGATCACCGGCAGGATGTCGGAGAACAACCGGCTGTTGGTCAGCAGCGCGGCGGTAATGTCCACCGGATTGGCGACCGTGGCGAAGCTGGGCAGGATCTGCTTGAGCCTGGCGCGCGTGTCCTCGGAAAGGTGCGCGATCGGCAGGCCCGCCTCGGTGGCGGCATCCGCCGCCATCACGCACACCGCGCCGGAATTGCTGATCACCACCAGCTTCTTGCCGCGCGGTCGCCAGCCCTTTAGATACAGCTCCGCGGCCTGGACCAGCTCGCGCGTGTTCTGCGCCCGCCAGATGCCGTGGCGCCTGAGAAAGGCATCCACTATGCGGTCCTCGTTCGCGAGCGCGCCGGTATGCGAGCGCGCCGCTTCCTGCCCGGCCGCGGTGCGCCCGGCCTTGAGCGCGATCACCGGCAGATTGCGCCCACGCGCCACGCCGGCGAGTTTCGCGAGCGCAGCCGCGTCCCGGATGTTTTCGAGGTAGAGCAGCAGCAGCTTGACTTCGGGATCCTCCGCCACCGCCGCGGCAAGCTCCATGGCAGTGACGTCGCAGTCGTTGCCGGTCGCGTGGGCATGGCGCACGCCCAGGCCGCGTGCGCGCAGCAGTCCGTACGGCACCACGCTCATCGCGCCGGACTGGCTCACGCAGGCGATCGGCCCGTCCATCGGCGGCGACTCGATGAACATCGTCGAAAAAGACAGCACCGCCCCGGTGCCGAAGTTGGCGAGCCCCTGCGAATTCGGCCCGATCAGCCGCATGCCGGCGGCGGCGGCGGCGGCGCGCATGCGCGCTTCTTTCGCCTTGCCCTCCGGCGTGCCGACCTCGCCGAAGCCCGAGGTCATCACCACCGCAACCTGCACGCCGATCTGGGCGCAGGTCTCCACCGCGTCCACCGCGGCGTCGTCGGGCACCGCGATGACGGCGGCTTCCGGCGTGTCCGCCAGGGCCCACAGGTCGGGGTAGGCCTTCACGCCTTGCACTTCCGGACGGTTGGGATTGATCGGATAGATTTGTCCCTGGTACCCGAAGCGCTGCAGGTAGTGGAGAGGGCGTCCGCCTATCTTGTCGGGATTGTCGGAAGCACCGACGATCGCCACCGACTTCGGGGCGAGCGCGGCGCGCAGCTTGTCGCGTTCAGTCATCGCTGGATCCGGATGCGGTCATTGCCGTGCAGAGGGCGGCAACGCGCGTGGCCCGGCGGACGCGGGCGCGCTGCCCGCAGACGGCCGGCTGGCGCCGGTAACGGGTCCGCGCGCCCCGCCTATTCTTGTCGGGATTGTCGGAAGCACCGACGATCGCCACCGACTTCGGGGCGAGCGCGGCATGCAGCTTGTCGCGGGTCGTCATTTCTTCTCCGCCTTCTCGAAATAGGGAACCAGCGTGCCGCCGAAGTCGACGAAGCGTGCCTGCACGCGTTCGCCGATGCGAAGCGTCCTGTCTCCGTGGGCCATCATGCGAAAGCCTTCCTCCGCGTCCACCAGCACGATCAGGTACGGCGCATACGGCCGCAGCGTCTCGGTCGGCGCGCGGTGGTTCAGGCTGGAAGCATAGACCGTACCGCGGCCCGAAGCTTGAACGGTCTGCGGGTCGAGGCGCCCGCAGCGCGGGCAGAACGCGCGCCGGAAATACCACGCCGCCCCGCAACCGCAGCGCTGATAGACGATTCCAGCCTCGCCTCGCGTCCAGTCGGCAAGATCGTGCCCGGTGCTCACGCCGCCTCCAGCACCAGCGACAGATGCGAGGACAGCACCCCGCCGTCGCCGTGCAGGAGCGCAAGCCGCGGTTGCCCCGCCTGGCGCGCCCCGGCACGGCGGGTGAGCTGCAGGTGGGCCTCCACAAGATGCGCCATGGCGCCGCCCACACCGCAGTGCCCGTAGGAAAGAAGCCCGCCGTGGGTGTTGAGCGGCAGCCTGCCGTCGCGGGAGAAATATCCCTCGCGCGCGAGCCGCCCGGCCCGGCCGCGCGGCGCCAGGCCGATTTCTTCGAGCAGGATGGTCAGCGTGATCGTGAAGCTGTCGTAGATCGCGGCGTAGTCGATATCGGACAGCATCGTGCCCGCCCGGGCGAGCGCCACGCGCACGGAGGCCGCCGCGCCGAATTCGGTGAGACTTGCCGCCGCGCTCACGTGCTGATGGGTGTGCGCCTGGCCCGTGCCCCGGATCTTCACGCACCGCTCGCCCAGCGGTTCGCGGGCGACGACGAAGGCCGCGCCGCCGTCGGACACGGGACAGCAGTCGAGCAGCTTCATCGGCGATGCGACCGGCTTGGACGCCAGCACATCCGCCACGGTGATCGGCTCGCGGAACTGGGCGCCGGGATGCGTCGCCGCATGCGCGCGCATCAGCACCGCCAACTCCGCCAGGTCGGCTTCGCTCGTGTCGTGCTCGTGCATGTAGCGCGACGCGACCAGTCCATAATAGGCGGGTATGGTCGCGCCGAGCGGCACCTCGTAGACCGCGTGCCCGACCTGGGCCAGCGTCTGCACCGCAACGTCGCGGCTCTGGCCGGTCAATCTGTTTTCCCCGGCGACGACCAGGAGGCGGCGCGCGGCGCCGGATTCGATCGCGAGGTGCGCCGCCATCGCCATGGCGAAGCCGGTCGCCCCGCCGAGCTGCATCGCGTGCGCATACGTCGGCCGCAAACCGAAATGCTCCGCGAACAGCGTCGAGAGCATGAGGTGGGGCAGCGTCGTCGAATAACCGCAGATCAGCCCGTCGACGTCCTCGCGCCCGAGCGCGGCGTCGGCGAGCGCCGCGGCAGCCGCGTCGCTCATCAGGTCGAGCGTCGAACGCCCGGGATGCTTGCCGTAGGGAGTCAGCCCGACGCCGACGATCCAGCTCACGTCCCGGTCCTCTCCGCCACGCGCCGCGGGTCGGCGATGCGCGCTGCCTCTGCTTGCAGCGCCGTCACCAGCGCCGGCAGGCGCGAGGAAATGCGCTCCGAAAGCGCGGCGATCGACAGCGCGGCAAACGGCCTGCCGTCGAGGCCGACAACCGGCACCCCCACGCCGCCCATGCGATCCACCACCAGGTCCAGCACCAGCGCGTAGCCCTGCGCGCGCGCCTGCTTGACGAGCTTGCGGATCGCCTCGACCGACAGCCGCGGGTAGTTCGTCAGATGCGGGGTCACCTGGGACAGGATCGAGTCGATCTCCTCGTCGGATAGCCAGGCAAGCAGCGCGAGCGATCCGCCGCCCACGCCCAGCGGGCGGCGGCTGCCGATGTCGAGATAGTTGGCCCGGATGGGGAAGCCGCCGATCTCGCGGTCCAGGCATACTGCCTCGGCGCCGTTTCGAATCGACAGCAGCGCCGTGTCTCCGGAGAGCTGTGCCAGCCGCATCAGCGAGGAACGGGCGCGCGCGCGCAGGTCGTCGCCGTTACGCGCCGCGGCGGCGAGCACCAGCGCTTGGTCGCCGAGCGAGTAGGTCTTGGTCGCATCGTCGCGCCGCACGAAGCCTTCGCGCGCGAGCACCTCCAGCAGGCGCAGCGTCGTGACTTTGTTCAGCGCGGCGTGCAGGGCCACATCGGTGAGCCGGGCGCGGCCGGCATCGGCCAGCGCGCCGAGAATGCGGCAGGCCTTCTGCACCGAGGACAGAGAGGAGGAGCGTTCGGGCATGATCACACCGTCGCGACGGGAGTGGCCGGCGAGCCCACCGCGCCCCGCAGGCGCAGCGGCGGCGCGGTAAGCAGGAAGCGAAAGCGCTTGTGGGCGCGCAGCCAGTCGGCCAGCTCGCTGAGGTACCAAAGCTCGCCGAGATTCACGCCCAGCTTGAACAGGCAGTGCTCGTGCAGCGGCAGGGTGGCGCAGCAGCCGGGGTGCGAGAGGGCGGGATGCGCCTCGACCGCGTAATTGTCGGCGATCAGAGAAACCAGTCCCGTATCGGTGATCCACTCAAGCAGCTTCTGGTCGCGGCCGTCGAGCACGGCGCAGGAATTCTCCAGCGCGTGCGCGTCCGGTTTCCCGTTCATTTCCAGGATCAGCCGGCCGAAACCGGTGTGCAGGCAGACCATGTCACCCTTCTCGACCGCGACCTTGTCCCGCTCCATCACCCGCATCAGCTTGTCGTAGCCCACCGCCTCGCGGGCGCGGCCGAAATGCGCATGCAGATCGATCATCACGGCTCGCCCCTGCATGCACTTGGCCGCCATGTTTTCCACGCCCAGGGCGTGCACCGCGGTGGTGGTCTTGGCGGGTACGTTGCCGATCGCGCCGGCGTCGTCCGGGTCGCTCGGGCCGACGATCTCCTTGCCGGCGCGATAGCCGTTGTAGAACACCGGCTCCGGCCTGCCGTCGCCGTCGGCGTCGAACATCTGCCCGACGTGCGCCAGGCCGTCCCACTGCGTCGAATACTGCAGATGCAGGATCACCGCGTCGTCGTTGATGACGTCGGTCGCCTCGGGGTTGTCCCGCTGCACCAGGTAGATCATGTTGGGACGGCCGTTGCGCAGCGTCGGGCGCAGCACCGGCGGATGGCGGCGCGGATTGAGCACGTTGCCGCCCGGATAGTCGAGCGGCAGGCTGAGACAGAAAGTCAGGCCCTCGCGCACTTCCGCGATGCCCTGCTTCACTTTCTCCGGCGTGAGCAGGTTCACCCTGCCGAGCTGATCGTCGGGGCCGAAGTCGCCCCAGGTCGATCCCTCGGGACGTTTTTTCCAGCGTGTCGATGCGGTCATGTTGTCTCCTCCGAAGTCAAACCTTCGACGCAAAGGCGCAAAAACGCGAAGAGAAACACGAGACCAAGACCCGGACGATTAGAAGCATTGCCGCCTGGCCCAGGTCTATCGTCTAAGTTCTTCGCTGTTCTTGGCGTCTTTGCGCCTTTGCATCCCGGTACTCCTTCTGCCTTACGCGGCGCCGAGGTACATCGCGTGCAGCGACTCCGAGCCGGCGAGCGCTGCGGCCGGGCCTTCGGCGGCGATACGCCCCGTCTCCATCACGTAGCAATAGCGCGCGTGCGCCAGCGCCTTCTCCACCAGCTGCTCGACGAGCAGGATCGCCATGCCCTCGGCGCACAGCCGCGTCGCGCAGTCGAGGATGCGGTCCACCACCAGCGGCGCGAGGCCGGCCGAGGGCTCGTCCAGCAGCAGCAGCTTCGGCCTGGCGATCACGCCCTGCGCCACGGCGAGGATCTGCTGCTGCCCGCCGGACAGGCGCGCCGCCGGCTCGTGCCTGCGCGGCGCCAGCTCGGGAAAAAGTGCGTAGATCTCTTCGAGACGCGAGCGGTTGCCGCGCGCAGAGCCGGCGTAGGTGCCAATCAGGAGGTTGTCCTCCACCGTCAACGTGGTGAACACGCGGTGGCCTTCGAGCACCTGCACCAGCCCGGCGCGCACGATGTCGCGCGGCGATTCGCGCGTGATGTCTCGACCGCAGAAACGCACCGTCCCGGCCCGCTTCGGAATCAGCCCGCAGACCGCGTGCAGGGTCGTGCTCTTGCCCGCGCCGTTGCGCCCGAGCAGCGTCACGAACTCCCCGGTGCGCACTTCGAGGCATGCCCCGTGCACCACCTCCGCCTTGCCATAGGCGACGTGCAGGTCGCGTACCGCGAGCAGCACTTCGCCGCTGCGCTCAGGCTGCGGCATGACTGCCTCCGAGATAGACGCGGATCACGTCCGGATTGCGCCGCACCGCATCGGGCGCGCCGTGCGCGATGATCCGGCCGAGGTCGAGTGTGGTGACGCGATCGCAGATGCGGAACACGAAGTCGGTGTGATGCTCGACCAGCAGCACGCCGATGCCGCAGTCGCGCATGGTGCGAATCACGCCTCCCAGATGTCGGATTTCCGCCGGGGTGAGCCCGCCCGCCGGCTCGTCGAGCAGGATGTAGCGCGGCCGCATCGCGAGCCCGCGCGCGATTTCGAGAAAACGCTGTTCGGCGTGCTCCAGGTTGCCCGCCCGCCTGCCGATCGCGTGACCGAGGCCCACGCCGTGCAGCAGCTCTTCGGCGCGGCCTCTGAGCATGCGGTCTTCGCGCCGTGCGCGCGGCAGCGCGGCCGAGGAAGCGAGAAAGCCGGCCGAGCAGTCCCGCCAGCCGCCGAGCGCTGCATTGTCCAGAACCGACAGCGCGGGCAGCAGGCGCGGCTTCTGAAAAGTCCGCGCGAGACCTTTGAACGCGCGCCGCTGCACGGTGGCGAGCGTCAGGTCTTCGTCGTCGAGCACGATCCCGCCCGCGTCGGCACGGTAGTAGCCGGAAAGAAGATTGAGCAGCGTGGTCTTGCCGCTGCCGTTGGGCCCGATCAGTCCGTGCACCTCCCCGGGTTCGAGCGCGAGCGAGACCTCGCTCAACGCCGCGATGCCGCCGAAGCGCTTGGAAACCTCGCGCGCCTCGAGGCTCATCCCCGGCCTTCCCTGATCGCGGCCGCAAGTCGCGCGAGGTCGGGCCGCACCGGCACCGACTCCTCCCGCGCCGGACGAAAGCGCCGGATCGCCGCCTCGACCAGTCGCCCGATGCCTTCGGGCACGAGCAGCACCACGACCAGCAGCAGCAGGCCGTAGAAGAAGGTGCCCAGCTTGGCGAGCGGCGCAACCAGCTCGGGCAGTGCGGTGAGCACCGCGGTGCCGACGAACGGTCCGACGATGCTGCCGCGCCCGCCGATGATGATGCAGACGAAGAAGAACAGTCCCAGGTCGAAGGGGAAGGTGTCGGGCGTGATGTAGCTCTGCAGCGCGCCGAACAGCGCGCCGGCCAGGCCCGCGGCAATGCCGCTCGCGACGAACGCGACCAGCTTGGCGCGGAACACCGGCACTCCCACCGCCTGCGCGGTGACCTGGCTGTCGCGAATCGCGATCAAGCCCCGTCCCCACGTGCCGCGCGCCGCGTTCCCGGTAAGCCAGGTCACCAGGAGCGCAGCCCCCGCGCACAGGTAATAGAATCCCTGCGGCGTATCGAACGGCGGGGGAAACGCGGGAACCGCGATGCCGACTCCGCCGCCGGTCAGCCCGCCCAGCGCGAGCGACATCTCGGTCACAATCAGCGAGAACGCGGCCGTTGCCATCGCGAAATAGAATCCCGGCAGCCGCAGCGACGGCAGGCCGAGCAGCAGGCCGCACAGGCCGCACAGCGCCCCCGCGGCCGCAACGGCAAGCGCCGGGTGCACGCCGTGCGCACCGGCGAGGATGGCGAAGCAGTACGCTCCGATCGCGAGCAGGCCGACATGGCCGATCGACAGTTGCCCGGCGTAGCCCACGACGAGATTCAGCCCGCCGATCAGCACCCAGTAGGCCGAGATCAGCGTGGCGAGATGCAGTTGGTACTGGTTGCCCGCCCACCATGGGAGCGTCGCGGCGGCGAAGAGCAAGGCGGCAAGCAGCGCGGGACGCGAGTGCTTCATGCTCACACCGGGCGCACGTCCGGGTGGCCGAACAGGCCCTGCGGGCGCACCAGCAGCACGATCATCAGCAGCCCGACCGCGACGGTCTGCTGGAATTCGCCGCCGATGAAGTACGTGGTGACCGCGGAGAGCACGCCCAGCACGAGGCCGCCGACCAGCGCGCCGGGGTTGCTGCCCAGCCCGCCCACCGCCAGCGCGATGAAGCCGTTCAAGGTGAGTGTCAGGCCGATTGCGAAATAGGCAAAGGTGAGCTGCGCGGCGGCGAAACCCGCGAGCGCCCCCATCGCGCCTGCCAATGCGTAGGAAGCGGCGCGCACCAGATCGGTCGGAATGCCGCGCGCGCGCGCGGCGAACGCGTCTTCAGACATCGCGACGAAGAGCTTGCCGTACAGCGTGCGCCGGTAAAAAAGCTCGAGCAGGCCGGCGAGCAGCAGCGCCACCAGCACCGGCAGCCAGTATTTCTGGTCGAGCGGGCCCGCGGTGTCGTCCTGCGCGATGAGCCGCGGGAAAGGCTTCGGCTCGGTGCCCCACCACAGCCCCACCGCCTGGCTCACCATCGTGGCGAGCGCCAGCGTCGAGAGCAGCCACAGGTGCTCGTCGCTGCGCGCCAGCACGCGGCGGATCGCGATCAGCTCGGTGAGCAGACCGAACAGCGCGCCCACCGCGATTGCGAGCGCGAGGGCAAGCCAGGCCGGCACGCCCAGCGCGGTGATGAACCACGCGCCGAACACTCCGCCCAGCATCGCGAGATGGCCGGTCGTCACCGACAGCACCTTCGAGGTGGAGAACATCGCGTTGTAGGCAAGCGCGGTGGCGCCGTAGACGGCGCCGTTCGCGACGCCGGAGACGATTGCAATCAGGAGGCCGTCCATCCTCGCCCCTCAGCGCAGCGGCGCGGCGCGATAGCTCCCGTCCTTGAAACTCCCTCCGAGGTTGATGACGATGCTGTGGTCCGGAAAACCGTTGCGTGCGTCCGGGCCCCAGGAGTACGTCGCATATACGCCCTCGAAATTGCGCGTGTTCTCCAGCGCCTTCTGGATTGCGGCAGGATCGGTGGAAGCGGCGGTCTTGATCGCGTGCTCGATGATCTTCACGGTGTCGTAGCCGAGCGCGACCCACCAGAACATGAAGTCGATTTCCCTGCCGCCGAAGCGCGGACGCAGCTTGTCCATCAGCGCCTGCGTGCGCGGCGGCAGCCTGCCCTTCGCGTCGTAGGTGGTGGAAACGTATCCCGCCGCGTACACGTTGTCCCAGTACTCCAGCTTGTTGAGCAGCGGCTTGACCGGCGGCGCCATCAGCGCCGGATGCCCGACGATCGGCACGTTCCATTGCATCGCTCCGCGCGTGTTGAGAAGGCGCGCCAGCAGGCCGGTCGCCGCGGACCACGGCATGAGCACGTCGGCGCCGGCGGCGCGCGCCTTGTTCAGCTCGTCGGTTAGGTCGGTCTTGTTCGGATCGATGAGCGTGGAATAGACGGGGGTCACGCCGGCCTTTTCCAGCAGCTCGGTCGCCGTCTTCGCGCTCGCCGTGCCGTAGCCGGTGGTATCGCCGATCACCGCGACCTTTCTCCTCTTGAGCACGTCGAGCGCGTAGTGGTTGGCGGGCTGGATCCACTGCCGGTTGGTGTTGATGGCGCGGAACGCGCGCGGGTATTTCTTCGGGTCGGTCAGCTCTTCCAGCGTGCCGATGACGATATTGGGTATCCCGGCGTGGGCGACGATCGGCACCGTGGGCAGCGATTCGCCGGAATTCACCGGGCCGATGATGAAATCGACCTTGTCGGCGAAAATGAGCTGCTTGGCGAAGTTGACCGCCTTGGTCGGATCGCTCGCGGTGTCGCGCGTGACCAGCTCGAGCCTGCGGCGGAGCACGCCGCCGGCGTTGTTGATCTCCTCGACCGCGAACTGCACGCCCTGGTTCTCCGCGATCGCCGCCGAAGACAGCGGGCCGGTGAGCGAAGACAGCCAGCCGATCTTGATGGCGGATTGCGCGGCGGCGCCATTCGCGGCCAGCCACAGCGCCGCCGCGAGTGCGACATGCCGCCACCGGGGTCTTCGTGGCATGACTCCTCCCCCTTGGTTGCATTGCCGGTGTCTGATGCCCGGCTGAGGGCTCGCATCATCGAACCCGTTCGCAATGCTTGTCAAGCAGACATTCTGTAATGTGGAATATGCGGGATCGCGATTTCACTACGGAACTGGCGCCGAAAAGCCGCATCACGACAGCACGGTTCTGATGCTCGAAACAATTCGCGAACATCGGCCGGCGCCGCGCGGGAGGAAACGATGAACAAGACGATACGGATCGGAGCGGGCTCCGCCTGGTGGGGCGACCGCATCGAGCCCGCCGCACTTAACGCACAACACGGCGATCTGGATTACCTGTGCTTCGAGACGATGGCCGAGGCAACGGTCTCCGCCGCGCAGGTGCGCAAGCGCCGCGATCCCTCGTTTCCAGGCTACGACACGTATCTCGATGATCGCATGCGCGCCGTGCTGCCCGGCTGCCTCGAGCGCGGCACCAGGATCGTCACCAACCAGGGCTGGATCAATCCCGACGGCGCAGCGCAGCGCGTCGTGCACTGGCTGCGGCACTTCGGCGCGCGCGGGGTGAAAGTCGCGGCGATCCACGGCGGATTGATCACCGATCGCGTGCTGGAGCTGACCGACAGGATCCTGGAAAACGGCAAACCCGTGTCCACGCTCGCCGACTCGATCGTGTCCGCCGAGGTCTATCTCGGCGCCGAGCCGATCGTGCAGGCGCTCAAGCAGGGCGCACGCGTCGTCGTGTCCGGCCGGGTAGCCGATCCCTCGATCTTCATGGCGCCGATGATGGCTGAGTTCGGCTGGGATCCGCTCGACCATGTGCGCTTGGGCGCAGGCAACGGCATCGGTCACCTGATGGAGTGCGGCGCACAGGTCACCGGCGGCTATTTCCCCGACCCTGGCTTCAAGGACGTTCCCGAGCCCTGGAACCTCGCGTTCCCGATCGCCGAAGTCGAAGCCGACGGCTCGGCGGTCATCACCAAGCCGGAGGGCAGCGGCGGCGCGGTGAACCTGATGACGGTCAAGGAACAGATGCTCTACGAGGTGCACGATCCCGCCTGCTACATCACGCCGGACGCGGTGGTGGACTTCACCACGGCCAGGCTGGAGCAGGTCGGAGCGGACCGGGTGCGGGTGACGGGCATTTCCGGCAAGCCGCGCACGCCGACGCTGAAAGTCTCGATCGGCTGCACCGAGGGCTTCATCGGCGAGGACATGTTCTTCTACGCCGGCCCCGGTGCGCTGCGCCGCGCGCGGCTGGCGAAGCGGATCCTGGAAGAGCGATTCAAGCTGGTGCGGCTCGACGCGGAAGAAGTGCGCATCGACTTTCTCGGGCTCAACGCGATCCACGGCGCGATGACGCCGGAGGACGCCCCGGAGCCCTACGAAGTCGCGGTGCGGGTCGCGGCTCGCACCAGGACGCGCGAGGAAGCGATCAAGGTCGGGCGCGAAGTCGACGGCATGGCGGTGTCCGGCATCGGCATGACCGGCAAGCGCGTGCCGCACCAGGACCGCACCCGCGAGGTGATCGGCGTATGGTCCTCGTTGGTGCCGCGCGAGAAGATCGTGCCGTCGATCCGCTATTACGAAAGCTAGAAGAGCGTTCACCACAGAGGCACAGAGACACAGAGAAACCCAAAATTGCAAACGAAACACGAAGGCACGAAGATCACGAAGAAAAACGAATGCGCGATTCAATGCTACTTCGTGTCTTCGTGAGTCGCTGTCGGCCGTTATTGGTTGTTCCTCTGTGTCTCTGTGTCTCTGTGTCTCTGTGGTTGATCTATCGAGGCATTCCATGAAAGTCATGCTGCAGCACGCGGCCCACTGCCGTTCCGGCGACAAGGGCAACACGTCGAACATCTCGGTGATCGCGTACGCTCCCGAGCTGTACCCGCACATCAAGAGCCAGCTCAGCGCGGAGAAATTCAAGGCGTTCTACGCCGGGGTCGTCACCGGCAAGGTCACCCGCTACGAGGTGGACGCCCTGCAGGCGCTCAACTTCGTCGCCGAGGGCGCGCTCGGCGGCGGCGTCTCCCGCAGCCTCTGCCTCGACAACTACGGCAAATCGCTCTCCTCTCGCATCCTCGCTTTCGAGCTGGATATTCCCGACTCGCTGCGCCCGCTGCTGCGCGCGCTGCCGGTTTGACCCAAATCAATTCCGGGCCGGTCCTCCTCTCGTAGCATTCAGGCGTTGTTGGGTTTTTCCACGGCGGCGCGCGGGCAGTGCGCCGCGCCGTCTCACCAGCCGGAACCGGATCAGCCATGGAGCAGACCGCATTCTCGTACCGCCACGCCGGCGGACCCGCGCCACGGCCCATCGGCACGATCGCGCAGGTCCAGGGTCCGGTCGTCGACATCGCATGCGAATCGCTGCCCTCGATCCACAGCGCGTTGTGCGCGGTGCTGAACGATGACACTTACCTGTTCGAAGTTCACCAGCACGTGGACGAGCGCCATGTGCGCGCAATCACGTTGCACAGCACCTCCGGCCTTCGCCGCGGCATGCCGGTGTTCGATACCGGCACGCCGTTGCACGTGCCGGCGACGCCGGAGTGCCTCGGGCGGCTGCTGAACGCATTCGGCGAACCGCTCGACGCAGGCCCAGCGCTCGCCGACGGCGAGACGCGCAGCATTCTCGAGCGGCCCGCGCCGCTGCGCGACACGGTCGCCGGCGGAGAGATCCTGCCTACCGGCATCAAGGTGATCGACCTGCTTTGCCCGTTCGTGCGCGGCGGCAAGACCGGCCTGTTCGGCGGCGCGGGCGTGGGCAAGACCGTACTCATCATGGAGTTCATGCACGCCATCGTCGCCTTGCACCGCGGGGTGTCCGTGTTCGCCGGCGTCGGCGAACGCATCCGCGAGGGCCACGAGCTGTGGCACAGCATGCGCGACGCCGGCGTGATGCCGCAGACGCTGATGGTGTTCGGCCAGATGGACGAGTCGCCGGGCGTGCGCTTCCGCGTCGGCCTGACCGCACTCACCTACGCCGAGTTCCTGCGCGACACCCTGCACAAGGAAGTGCTGTTCCTGGTCGACAACGTGTTCCGCTTCGTGCAGGCGGGCAGCGAGATTTCCGGCCTGCTCGGCCGCATGCCGGCCACCGTCGGCTACCAGCCCACGCTCGCCACCGAGGTCGCCGAACTCGAGGAGCGCATCATCTCCACCACGCACGGCGCGATCACCTCCGTGCAGGCGGTCTACGTGCCGGCCGACGACATGACCGACCCCGCGGTCGATGCCATCCTCGGCCATCTCGACACGCGCGTGATCCTGTCGCGCGCCCAGGCCGCCAAGGGCATCTACCCGGCGGTCGATCCGCTCGCCTCGAGCAGCGCCATGCTCGACCGGCACGTGGTCGGCGAGCGCCACTACGCGGTCGCGGAGGGCGTGCGCGAGCATCTCGCGCGCTACCGGGAACTGGAGGACATCATCGCCATGCTCGGGATCGAGGAACTGTCCGAGCAGGACCAGAAGATCGTGCGGCGCGCGCGCAAGCTGCAGCGCTATCTCAGCCAGCCGTTCTTCGTCATTGCGGCGCATACCGGCATCGAAGGCGTGTCGGTGCCGCTCGCCGACACGCTCGACGACTGCGAAGCCTTCCTCACCGGCAAGCTCGAGGACGTGCCGGAGGACCAGTGCTACATGCGCGGCTCGATGAAGGGCCCGCCGTCGTGAAGACCTTCAGGCTGCACCTGCACGATGCCACGCGCCATGAGCGCATCGACGACGTGGCGAGCTTCGTCGGGCGTGACGCCAGCGGCAGCTTCGGAATCCAGGCCGGACACGAGCGCTTTCTCACTGCGCTCGACTTCGGCCTCGCCCGGTTCCGGGCTACGGCGGGAGGCTGGCAATACCTTGCCGCGCCCGGCGGCCTGCTCTACATGCGCGACGGCGAACTTTACCTGAGCACGCGCCGGTACTTCCGCGACGCCGATTACCGCGGGATCAGCGACACGCTCGCGCGCGAGCTGCGCGCCGAGGAGGACGCGTTGCGCAGCGTCAGGCAGAGCCTGCGGCAGATGGAAGATGAAATGTTCAAGAAGCTCTGGCGGCTCGGCCGTGAAGGATAAATCCCGCTCCAATGAGGCGCTCCAGCGCAGCGTGAAGACGCAGGGCGAGCGCATGCGCAAAGCGGAGCGCGAGCGCCCGACCCTGCTCGCGCAGACCGCCTATCTCGGCACGCTCGGGCTGCTGTTCGTGCTGCCGGTGATCGGCGGCGCCTACCTGGGCCTGTGGCTGGACGGATTTGCAGAAGGCTATTCGGTGCACTGGACCGTCAGCCTGATCTTCGCCGGTGTCGTGATCGGCGGCGTCAACGTCTATCTGTTCGTCAGGGACTGACCCGTGGGCGCCGCAGGCGAAGTTCTGTTCCGGATCGGCCCGCTCGCCGTCACGCGCAGCGTCGTCGTCGCCTGGGGAATCGTGGCGCTGCTCGGCGTTTTCTCCGCGCTCGCGGCGGCGCGCCTGACGGTGGAGGGCCCGGGCCGCGTGCAGGCCGCGCTCGAGGGCATCGTGCTCGCGATCGAACAGGCCATCGCGGAGGTAATCCCCTCCGAATCGAAACGGCTGCTGCCCTTCATCGGCACGCTGTGGATCTTCCTGGTCGCAGCGAACCTGGCCGGCGTGATCCCCGGCCTCACCTCTCCGACCGATTCGCTCTCCACCACATCCGCTCTCGCGGTGCTGGTGTTCCTCGCGGTGCACTGGTACGGCGTGCGCGCGGTGGGGCTGCGCCGGTACCTGCGGCACTACCTGTCGCCGTCGCCGATCCTGCTGCCATTCCATGTCATCAGCGAGCTGACCCGCACCATAGCGCTGGCGGTGCGCCTGTTCGGCAACATCATGAGCCTGGAGCTGGCGGCGCTGCTGGTGCTGCTGGTGGCGGGGTTCCTGGTGCCGGTGCCGCTACTGATGCTGCACATCGTCGAGGCGCTGGTGCAGGCCTACATTTTCGGCATGCTCGCGCTGGTCTACATCGCGGGCGCGCTCCAGTCGCAGCAGGAAAGACTGTCAAACTCGAAGGAGTAATCGTCCATGGACATCAACTGGATCGTCATCGGCTCCACCATCGTCGCCGCGCTCGCGATCGCGCTGGGCACGATCTTCCCGGCGATCGCGATGGGAAGGGCGATCACCCAGGCGCTCGACTCGCTGGCGCGGCAGCCAGAAGCCGAGAGATCCATCACCCGCACGCTCTTCATCGGGCTGGCGATGATCGAATCTCTCGCCATCTACGTGCTGGTGATCGTGCTCATCATCCTGTTCCGCAACCCGCTGCTCGCCTATGTCGTCAAGTAGCGCGCCGGAAACCGGAACGCACGCATAGCGGAGGTCGATCATGGCGCTCGACTGGCCGACATTCCTGCTGCAGATCGCCAATTTCCTGGTCCTGATCTGGCTGCTCAAGCGCTTTCTCTATCAGCCGGTGCTGAAGGTGATCGAAGCGCGGCAGGCGGCCATCGACGGCGCGGTGGCCGAAGCGCGCGACAAAGAAACCGCAGCCGAGACTCTGGCCGCGCAGTACGAATCGCGCCTGAAGGTCTGGGAGCAGGAACGGGAGAAGGCGCGCGCCGGCCTGCGCGAGGAAATCAGCGCCGAGCGCGAACGCCTGCTCGCGGACCTGCGCCGGAGTCTGGACGAGGAACGCACGCGTGCCCGCGCCGTCGAGGAAAAAGCGCAGCGCGAACAGGCGCAGCGCGCCGAAGCGGCTGCGCTGGATCAGGCCGGCACCTTCCTGAGCCGCTTGCTGCAGCGGCTCGCGGGCCCGGAGCTGGAAGCGAAGCTGGTCGCGGTCGCGCTCGAGGACCTTGCCGCGCTCGACGGCGAGAGCCGCACGGCGCTGCGCACCGCGCTGCGCGACGGCGGCGGACAAGTAAATGTCGCCACCGCCTATGCGCTGCCGGAGAACCTGCGCGCCGCACTGCGCGAGGCGCTCGCGCCCCTGCTCGGACGCGAGCCGGAGCTCGCATACGGCGCCGATCCGGCGCTGCTCGCCGGGGTGCGCATCACGCTCGGCCCTTGGACCCTGCGCGCGAACCTCGCCGACGAACTGAAGGCGTTCTCGAATGCCGGCGGCACCCTCGCCTGAGACGGCAGCCGGGCCGCTCGCCGCGCGAGCGCGCTGGCTCGCCGGTTACCGACTCGGACTGCGCGTCACCGAACAGGGGCAAGTCATTTCAGTCGGCGACGGCATCGCCTGGATCCGCGGGCTGCCTTCGGCCGCCATGGACGAGTTGCTCGAGCTCGACGAGGGCAGCCGCGCGCTGGTGTTCAGCCTGCGCGCCGCCGCGGTGGGCGCCATACTGCTGCGACAGTCCGAGCGGCTCACCGCCGGCACCGGCGTTCATTTGACCGGGCGACGGCTTGACATCCCGGTCGGCGCCGCGCTGCTTGGGCGCGTCGTGGATCCGCTCGGCCGGCCGCTCGACGGCGGCGCGCAGCCCGAATGCGCCGACCGGCGCCTGCTCGACGCGCGCTCGCCCGCCATCACCGCCCGCGCCTTCGTGAACCGCCCGCTCTACACCGGCAACAGCGTGATCGACACCATGATCCCGATCGGCAAGGGTCAGCGCCAGCTCGTCGTCGGCGACAACGGCGTGGGGAAGAGCGCGCTCGCGATCGACGCGGTGATCAACCAGCGCGGCAAGAACGTGCAGTGCGTCTACGTGCTGATCGGGCAGAAGCGCTCCACTGTCGTGCGAACCATTGACACGCTGAAAAAAGCCGGCGCGCTCGACTACACCGTGATGGTGGTCGCGGAAGCCACCGCCTCGCCCGGCATGAAGTACCTGGCGCCGTTCGCCGGCTGCACCATCGCCGAAGCATGGATGCACGCCGGCGCCGACACGCTCGTGATCTACGACGACCTGACCACGCACGCGCTCGCCTACCGCGAGCTGTCGCTGCTGCTGCACCGGCCGCCGGGTCGGGAAGCGTACCCGGGCGACATCTTCTACCTGCATTCGCGCCTGCTGGAACGCGCGACCTGCCTGTCGGCCGGGGCCGGCGGCGGCAGCATGACGGCGCTGCCGATCGTGGAGACCAAGCAGGGCGAGATCGCCGCCTATATCCCGACCAACCTGATTTCGATCACCGACGGCCAGGTCTATCTCGACCGCAATCTGTTCGACGCGGGCATCCTGCCGGCGATCGACGTCACCCGCTCGGTGTCGCGCATCGGCGGCAATGCCCAGCACCCGCGCATCAAGGCCGAGGCCGGCCGCACCAAGCTCGATTACCTGCAGTTCCTGGAGCTGGAGGTGTTCACGCGATTCGGCACCCGGCTCGAAGCAGAAATGGCCAGAAAGATCCGGCGCGGCCGCGTACTGCGCGAGATCCTGAAGCAGGATCGGCTGGCGCCGCTGCCGATCGAATTCCAGATGGCGTGGCTGGTCGCCTACAACGAAGGGATGATCGACGACCCGGATGCGCAGCGCATTCGAAGCCAGCTCGCAAGGCTCACCGCCGGAATCGCCGCCGCCGATCTCGATCTCGACAGTGATCGCACGCGCTGGGTGGCCGCGGTGAAGAACTGGCTCGCAGCGGGTGCCGGATGAGCGAGCGCACCCGCATCGAGGCGCGGCTCAGGACGCTCGCAGACATCCACGAGATCATGGGCGCGCTCAAGAACAGCGCCGTGATCGAAACCGCACGGCTGCGCCGCTTCGTGCCGGCACAACAGGAAATGTTGAACAGCATCGAGACCGCCGCAGCGGATTTTCTGTCGTTCCATCCGGAGATCGCGCCCGACTTCGAAGCCGACCCGGTGTTCATCGCGGTGGGCGCCGAACGCGGATTCTGCGGCGACTACAACGAAGCGCTGCTCGAGCCGCTCGCGCAGGCCGTCGGCGATGCGCCCGGGACGCCCCCGACGGTGATCGTGGTCGGACGCCGACTTGCGCCGCTGGCGCAGCGCCGTGTCGCGGTGGAGAGCGCGATCGAGGGGCCGACGGTGGCGGACGAGATTCCCGCCGCGGTGGAGCGGCTGGCTGCCGCCCTGCGCGCGCGGCAGGCGAAGCGAGCGACTTTCCTGCCGCTGTCGCTCCACGTCCTGCATCAGGACGTGGAAGGACATCTCACGCGGGTGCGGCATCGGCGGCCGTTTCCGACCCTCGCCCGGCGCGACAAGCCGTTGCCGACGCCGCTGCGATTGCAGCTCCCGCCGCAGGCGATGTTCGAGGCGCTGGTCGAGCAGTACCTGTTCGCCGCGCTGCACGAGATGCTCTACACCGCGCTGCTCGCCGAGAACGAACGCAGGATTCAGCACCTGGAAGGCGCCATGCGCCGCATCGAGCGCCGCCGCGAGGAACTCGGCACACGGCGCAACGTCCTGCGGCAGGAAGAGATCACCGAGGAAATCGAGGTCATCCTGCTCGGCGCTGGGGCGCTGGACCCGTCCGCCGCCACCGACGCGCTGCGCTGAACGTCGCGGCGACGACGGGCTTGCGGCCGCCCGGGCGCTCCAGCAGACTGTCGCCACGATGCCGGCATGCTCCTTTTGCGTCCCGCCGGGCCTCGAGGAGACCGCAATGCAAGAGCAGAACCCTTATACCGCGCCCAAGGCCAACGTCGGCGTCCCGGCTGCCGAATTCGGCAAGATCAGGTTGCTCTCCGCCCGCGGCCGCCTGGGCCGGGTGCGCTACATCGGCTACTCGTTCGGACTGCCGATGCTGATCGGCCTGGCGATTGGCGCCGTGGGCGTCGCCCTCACCGCCGCCGGAGATGGGATGGCCGCGCCGCTGGTAGCCCTGGTCGGCAATCTGATTCTGGTCATCGTGTACGCACTGCTGTCGATCCAGCGCGCGCACGACTTCAACGTCACCGGCTGGGCTGCGATCCTGGCGTTCATCCCGCTGGTGAACTTCGTCTTCTGGTTCATACCGGGAACGGAAAGCGAAAACCGCTTCGGCCTCAGGCCCCCGCCCAACACCGTCGGCGCCATCGTGCTCGCGTGCATCGTGCCGCTCATCTTCGTGATCGGCATCGTCGCCGCGATCGCGATTCCCTCTTACCAGCAGTACGTGGAGCGCGCCAAGGCCGAAGCCCGTTGATTCGGCCGCACGATCTCTTCCCACGAGAGCATTCGCATGCATGCCCGCTTCCGCGGCGGCCTCGCCGCCCTGCTTGCCCTGGTTCTTGCCACGCTGCTCGCCGGCTGCGAGTCGCTGCAGGGCCTTTTCCAGGCCGCGCCCAAGCCCACCGCGCGCGTGGTCGAGGTCAGCATCCAGAACCTCACGCTGAGCAAGGTCGATCTGGTATTCGCCATCGAGGTGACCAATCCGTACAGCACCAGCTTTCCCCTCGTCGATCTGTCCTACGTCATCAGCAGCGGCGGCCACGAGATTCTCCGGGGTGAGGTGCGGCCCAACGGCTCGATTCCCGCCCGCGGCTCGCAGGTGATCCAGCTTCCCGCAATCGTCGCGTTCGCCTCGGTGGCGAAGGCGGTCAAAGGCCTGCGTCCCGGGTCGGTCGTGCCGTACCAGGCCGATCTCACGCTCGCAGTGGACGCGCCGATGCTGGGGCGCGTCATGCTGCCGCTTTCCAAGAGCGGCGAAATCCCGGTACCCGCCGCGCCGGAAGTCGAGCTCGCTTCATTCCACATCTCGACGCTCAGCCTGGACCGGGTGCAGGCAAGCGCGAGGTTGCGCGTGAAGAACACCAACTCGTTTGCACTCGATGTCTCGCGGCTCGACCTCGAGCTCGCGCTCGGCGGCAGCAACGTCGGCAGATCGAGCCTGAAGAACGCCGCCAGACTCCCGCCGGGCGGGACCGGCATGCTGGAAGTACCGCTTTCCTTCTCGCCGCGCGCGTTCGGCCTCGGGCTCGTCAACCTGTTGCGCGGGGACAAGGCGGGCTACGCCCTCTCCGGCTCGCTCGAGGCCGGCTCGCCCTACGGTGCGATCGCCTTGCCGTTCAGCCGCAACGGCAACACGCCGATCTCACGCTGACACATTCCCGCATCGGCGCTGGCTGCCGTCCGCCGCGCTCGTTACACTGCCCACGATCGGCGGCGGCCGGCCAACGCGCCGCGAGTTTCCCTTATCCGTGCGAACGTCGACGAGGAGATGCAATGACCGAAAGCATGCCGTTCCTTTCCGCGAAGAGGCTCGCCTCGCTGATCCGCCGAAAGCGGATCGGCTGCGTCGAGTTGCTGGACCTGTATCGGGAGCGCATCGCGCGGCTCAATCCAAAGATCAACGCCGTCGTCGTGCTCGACGACAAGCGGGCGCGGGAGCGGGCGCGCAAGGCCGATCGAGCCGCCGCCCGCGGCGACTGGTGGGGTCCGCTGCACGGCGTGCCGATGACGGTGAAGGAATCCTTCGACGTCGAAGGCCTGCCCACGACCTGGGGCCGGCCGGACAGCAAAGGCAACATCGCGCGGCATCACGCGCTCGCCGTCCATCGGCTGATGGGCGCGGGCGCGGTGGTCTTCGGCAAGACCAACGTGCCGGTGATGCTCGCCGACTGGCAGACGTTCAATCCGGTATACGGCACCACCAACAATCCGTGGGACCTCACGCGCGTACCCGGCGGCTCCTCCGGCGGCGCGGCCGCGGCGCTCGCCGCCGGCCTGACCGGACTCGAACTCGGCAGCGACATCGGCGCCTCGATCCGCAATCCGGCGCACTACTGCGGCGTGTTCGGACACAAGCCGACCTTCGAGCTGTGCCCGATACGCGGACACAACCTGCCGCCGGCGCTGACCACCAAGGACATGATGGTGATCGGGCCGCTCGCGCGCAGCGCGGACGATCTCGAGATCGCGCTCAAGATCATCGGTCATCCGGACGAGATGGAATCTCGCGGGCTGAAGGTCGCGCTCGCCAGGCCGAAACCCGAGGTGAAGCGGCTCAGGATCGCGGTATTGGCGGACGCCGCGACCGCGGAAGTGGACGAGCCGGTACAGGCTGCCGTGCGCGCCGCCGCGGAGTGTTTCGCAAAACACGGCGCGAAAGTCAGCGACAAGGCGCGGCCCGAATTCGACTTGCACGAGGCGCACCGCGTATTCATCCACCTGCTGCGCGCCGCGACCTCTCCGGCGCTCACCGACGAGCAGTTCGCCCGCCAGAAAGAACTCGCCGCGAAGCTTCCGCCCGGCGACGAGAGCTATCCGGCGTGGATGGCGCACGCCAACACCATGCCGCACCGCGAATGGCACGCCTGGAACGAGAAGCGCCAGCAGTTTCGGCTTCAGTGGGCGGCGTTCTTCCGCGACTGGGACCTGCTGCTCTGCCCGACCGCGACGACCGCTGCCTTTCCGCACAACCAGAACGGCGAGCGTTGGGACCGCTTGGTGACGGTGAACGGCAAGCCGCAGCCCTCCACCACGCAGATGTTCTGGGCGGGACTCTCGGGCATGTGCTATCTGCCAGCGACCGTCGCCCCGGCGGGATTCTCCCGGGAAGGCCTGCCCCTCGGCGTGCAGATCATAGGGCCCCAGTACGGCGATCTCGCCTGCATCGCGGCCGCGAAGTTTCTCGAGCGGGAGCATCAGCCGTTCACTGCGCCGCCGGGATTCGAGTGAGCGGCGCGCCCGACCGCGCTTGAAGTGGGCCTGCTGCTGCTCCTGACCCTGGGTTTGATCGCCGGCACGGTCGGCGGCATCGTCGGCTTCGGCTCCTCGGTCATGCTGATGCCGGCGCTCGTGATCATGTACGGCCCCCGCACAGCGGTGCCGATCATGGCGGTCACCGCGCTCATGACGAATCTGGCGCGCGTCATTGCGTGGTGGCGCGAAGTGGATTGGCGCGCGTGCGCGGTCTATTCGGTCACCGCCGTACCGGCGGCGGCGCTCGGCGCGCGTACCCTGGTCACGATTCCCCCGCGACTCGCCGACGGCGTCCTCGGCCTGTTCTTCGTATTCATGGTTCCAGCGCGGCGATGGATGGCGGACAAGGGCCTTCGGGTCGGTCTCGGGCATCTCGCGCTGGCGGGTGCGGCGATCGGCTATGCGACCGGAATCGTGGTGTCCACCGGTCCCATCAACACGCCATTCTTCCTCGCCTACGGGCTGGCCAAGGGCGCGTTTCTCGGCACCGAGGCGCTCGGATCGCTGGGCATGTACGTCAGCAAGGCGGTCGCATTCCGCAGCTTCGGCGCGCTGCCCAACGAAACCGTCCTGCAGGGCCTGGTCATCGGCACGTCGATGATGGCGGGGTCGTTTCTCGCGAAACGCCTGGTGGTCCGGCTGCCCGCCGAGCGCTTCTACCTCCTGATGGATGCGGTGCTGCTGGTCTCGGGCCTGACGATGCTGGGCGCGGCGTTTTTCTGAATGCGCAGGTGAAAGCGACGCCGCCCCGACCGCGGGTGTGTGTGACGGGCAGCGGGCACGGTGCGCTGAACGGTTTGTCCGAGCGGGCTGATGGTCTATAAATAGGAGACCGGGCCCGCGTCCGGTCGCGCAGACCATGCCGCGGTTGCACACCAGACATCGGGAGGAAATCGAATGCCCAAGATCCAGGCGAACAAGATCACGCTCAACTACGATCAACAGGGGACGGGGGAGCCGCTCGTCCTCATCCCGTATCTCGCGGCCGACTACGCGTGTTACGCCTTCCAGGTCGCCGAATACGCCAAGCACTTCACCTGCATCTCGGTCGATCTGCGCGGCACCGGCGAATCGGACAAGCCGGGCGGCACGTATTCGACCGAGTTGTTCGCCGACGACGTCGCCGCGCTGATGCGGGCGCTCGGCATCCGCAAAGCGCACGTGACCGGGCTTTCGCTGGGCGCCGCGACCGGCCTGTGGCTCGCCGCCAAGTATCCCGAGCGGGTGCAGACGCTTTCGCTGCACAGCGCCTGGAGCAAGAGCGATCCGTTCCTCACCACCGTCGTGCAAGGCTGGCAGGTGATGGCCAGGGCGCTGGGCAGCGTGCAGGAAATGGTGATCCAGGGCATCTTCCCCTGGTGCTTCACGCCCGAGCTGTACGCCGCGAAGCCGGACTACATCCAGGCGCTGGCCGATTTCGTCCGCGGGCGGCCGAAGCAGCCGCTGGACAATTTCCTGCAACAGTCCAACGCGGTGATCGAGCACGATGCCGACGCGCAACTGGCGAAAATCCGGGCGCCGACGCAGATCACCTTCGGCCGCCACGACATGGTCACCTCCACCCGCTTCGCCGACCGCCTGAAGAGCGGCATCAAGGGTTCCGAGCTGCTTATCTTCGAAGGCTGCTCGCACGCGCCGATCTACGAGAAGGTGGACGAGTTCAACCAGAAGACGCTGGAATTCCTGAACAGGCATCGGCTGTGAGCCCGCGGGGCGCAGTCCACTGAGCCGCCGGCGCACGCGGACGTCCAATTGTTAATTTTCGCATCGGGTTGACCCACTTTTTCACCCAGCACTGATCCACGTCGGTCACAGCGCGCGCTTGATTTTCCACGATCTTCGCGACCGCAGCGCGGGTCAACGCAAAACGTAGAAGTGGGTCAAAGCGACGCGAAAATCAACATCATGGCTCGTTTATGTTCCAAAATTGCGCAGCATCAGGAAGGTTAAGGTGGATGTGGGGGCGCCCCGGGTAATCCTGTTCGTCCTTCATTTCACGGGGGGCGAAGTCTGTGCCCCGTAGCGCATTTCTTACGACACCGCTCGTGACCCCCGAACAGCCGCACTCCGGTGCTGACGATAGGATGATTTTGAAATCGATCCCACGAGCGCCTCGCTCAATCAAATGAGGGCTTTTTGCTGCCGAGTCCGGCACTACTGAATTATCTGTGAGTGAACGATGCACACGTCTGCTTTGACGATACCGATCACCTCCGGTTACCTGCAGCGTGAAGCACTTATCCGGCACGCCCCAGTTGACTATATTTTGGTTCAGTTGAATGAAATTCGAGACAACCCAGGGATTGGTAATTACATAGTTCCCCCAGTTAATTTGTAAGCCTCGTGGATCGGTGAAGCTAAGCGAGTTGTCGTAGACGTAGGCGTATGTATTAGTCCCAGCAATCAACCCAATCGGATCGCTCTCGACGTACCGTCCGATCTCCGGCGAGTAATCGCGGTAGTAGTTGTAGTGCTGGTTGGTCTCGGCGTCGAAGTACTGCCCCGGGTATCTGAGATTGAAGACGAACGTCCCCAGCCCGCTCGGGTTGCCGTTGGCGATGTTGCCCCCGAAGGGATCGTCGTTGTCCCATCTCCAGCGAATCTGCTGGTTGCGGTCGGTCACGACTCTGGGCGTGTCGAGCTGGTCGCTGTGCACGAAGTAGAAGCTGGGCGTCGCCCCGGTCTGGATCAGCGCTACCCTAACTTCTGCTCGTGCTGGTGCCCGAACTCAATTTTCCTTCCACCAAGAGCAACAGATCCAGGACGGTCGAAGGCTGCCTGCTGCTTTCGTTAATGCCAACTTGGGCTAGCCACTGATTCAGCTTGTCGGTGCCAGCATCCAACACCCACGAGTCCATGTTCAAGAGGGTCTTAAGCGAGTCGTTTGGGCGAATGAGCCTCGGATCCACAGAATATGCTTCGCCCAGTGCTCTGAACACCTGGGCAAAGACTTCTGGCGTCACCCGATCAGCAACGGACCTGTGCAGTTCTTCCAAGCTGACGGGCGCCCTGCCTCGAAAGGCACGACGCTTAGCAGCCCACCTAAAGCCAAAGACCAATACTGCAGCGCATGCAATCGCTACGATCCAAACAGTTCCATTCATGGTTGAGTACCTCCTGTGCAGCTGCAATAGGAGGGGATGGCGTAGAACAAGCCACTGGCGAAGGTACCAATGTTGTAGAACCCGATACCGACAGTGGCCACACCTACGGCCGCAGCACTTCCCCGAGCCACCGTGGACGCTGCACCAGGAACGCCGAACGCACGAGGAACGCTCGTCAGTGGATTGCTAGATCCGAGCAGAGGGGGACGGCCACCCGTTGCGGGAGCCCATGATTTCGGCCACGGCCCTACTGCCAGAGCCGACGCGTAAGGCCCTACGTTCACTAAATACTGATTTAGATGCTGAGAGTACCTTATGCCATAGTCGGGGCAGTTACATTGCTGTCCGCAACTGGACACGGCTGCCGTCGGAGGAGCAGGTGGCGGCGTCGAAGAACTTGAGAATGCGATGCCCTTTAAGCCAAGAGGATCAATCTCAGTCAGGGGATCATCGCCGTAGACATACGTATTGATCCCACCCGCCAACCCAATCGGATCGCTCTCGATATACCTGCCAATGTCGGGCGAGTAATCGCGATAGTAGTTGTAGTGCTGGTTGGTCTCGGCGTCGAAATACTGCCCCGGGTAGCGGAGATTGAAGGCGAACGTTCCAAGCCCCGAGGGATTCTGGTTCGCCATGTTGCCCCCGAACGGATCGTCGTTGTCCCATCTCCAGCGAATCTGCTGGTTGCGGTCGGTGATCACTCTGGGCGTGTCGAGCTGGTCGCTGTGCACGAAGTAGAAGCTGGGTGTGGCCCCGGTGGTAATCAGCGCCACCGGCGTGTCGTTCAGCCACACATATTCGAGGTAAGTCTGTCCCTGGTTTGAGGTCTCGGCAAGGAACCGGCCGGAGGCGTCGCAGAAGTAAAGCGCGCTACGTCACGAGTCTTGCTGAATTCACGCTAGGCTAGCGTTAATCTATTTGGCGACATCTTATCTGGCGTAACCGTGCGACTATACGCGTTCTCGCACGTTCCGCATCGGCTTGGTCCATACGGACAGCAGCAAGAAGAGTGATTAGCTGCAGACGCTTGTCTTCTAGGTCGCACGGCGGGTCATGCGGCCATGTAAAAGACAAGTTCGGAAGATTCTCCAACCACTCAGCTAATAGTGCATCATCTTTTGAAACAAAAAGAAGAAAGACCTTTGGATTTGTCTCCATCACAGCAAGGAGAGAGTTTGATAACGTGTAAGATGCGCTTCCGCTGACGCGTTTTTTCCAGAGGCCTGCAATACATTGCAGTGCTCTATCTGTAGTTGGCTCGATCCCCAGACTTATAGCCATTGTCCCGATCAACGTCTCCAATTTCTGAAGGTTGCACATCTGATCGGGTGAAGCATTACCTGTTGGCTCTGCAGCAGCACAATATCCGCCATAAAGAGTGAACAGAAGTACGAGTATGAGAGCTATTCGGCCATAATGGGTTGCCATAGGAATCTCGCTTTGATGTCAGTTGATTCGCCCCTTGCCGCATCCTGCTTCATCGTGCTGGTAATAATCTGCATTATCGAGTTGAAAGCCGGTCGACTTTGTCCGACGTAATCGATCGAGCGATTATTACCAGGAAGAATGCAGCCCTGAGTATCCTCTGGGAAGTTGCCCGGGTGTATTTCTACGTTGCTCATCCCTGGCACATCTTGTAGTTCTACAACTGTCATTCCAAAACGCGGGCTCTCATACAGTGACGCACCATATTCACCTTCTGGAACACGGTTCCATTTTCCGTATCCTGAGGGCTCTAGAGAGAACCCGCTAAATTCCAGAGTGCCGTTCACGCTCACATATAGCAATCCCTGTGTGGATGCTGGCGTCAATGATGCACGGACTACCGTGACCAGAATGTCTGACAGGCCTAGAGGATCAAACGCGTACAACGGGTGTCCGTGTGCGTAACTGAAGGTGTTGAGCCCTGCCACAACACCAACCGGATCGCTCTCGGTGTATCTCCCGATCTCCGGGCTGTAATCCCGGAAGTAGTTGTAGTGGGTGTTGGTTTCCTTGTCGAAGTACTGCCCCGGGTAGCGCAGGTTGTATACGAAGCTGCCGAGTCCGGCGGGATTGCCGTTGGCGATGTTTCCGCCGTACGGATCGTCGTTGTCCCAGCGCCAGCGGATCTGCTGGTTGCGGTCGGTCACGACTCTGGGCGTGTCGAGCTGGTCGCTGTGCACGAAGTAGAAGCTGGGCGTGGCGCCGGTCTGGATCACTGCTATCGGTGTGTCCTGCAGCCACACGTACTCGGTGTAAGTCTGCCCCTGGTCTGAAGTCTCGGCAATGAGATGGCCGGAAGCGTCGTAGAGATAGACCGTGCTCACGCCCTGCACGGTCTTGCCGTAGCGCTGTCCCAAGGCATTGACCTGGTAGGTCACGGCGCCGAGCGCGGTGGTGGCTCCGACCAGTCTTCCTCTCGCGTCGTAGGTAAAGCTGTTCACCCCGTCGCTGGTCACCGAGCCGTTGGCGTCGTGGGTGTAGGTGACCGTGCTGCCGGAAGTGATGGAAGAGAGCTTGTTGTTCGTGCTCGGATAGGCGTAGGTCTTGGTCACCGACCCCACGGTCTTGGAGCTGCGGTTGCCGTTGGCGTCGTAGGCGAAACTATAGTTGGTGCTGGGCGTCACGGTGCTCGTGAGCCGGTCGAGACTGTCGTAGCCGTAACTGAGCGACTGCGCGGGAATCGGGAAGTAGCTCGAGGCGGTGATGCGGCTCGCGGCATCGAAGGAAAGCGTCTGGGAGGCCCCGGCCAGGGTGAAGCCGGAGACGCGCCCGTCGAGGTCGAGAGTGCGGGAATAGCTCTCCCCGTTGCCGAAGACCCAGCTCTTCGCCCCTCCGAAGGGCTGCCACGCCACTGCGGCGACCAAGTTCTGGGCGCTGCCGCCCGCGGTGGCGTCGATCTGGGCCACGCGCCCGGCGCCGTCATAGGTATAGGTGAGCTGCGTGCCAGAGGGATAGGTCACCGCCGTCAGGCGTCCCGCGCTGTCGTAGCCGTACTGGGTGAGGTAGTTGCGGGCGCCGATGCTGCGCGTGTCGGTGAGCAGGCGGCCGCGGGCATCGTAGGTGTAGAGCGTCTGGGTCTGGAGCGCCCCGCCGGGGGCGTTTTCCGTGATCGAGCTGAGCCGCCCCTTGCCGTTCGCCCCGGCGTCATAGCCGTAGAGCGCCTGGCTGCCGTCCTGGTAGGTCGCCGTTGCGACGCGGTTCAGCGCGTCGTAGCTGTAGGTGGTGGTCTGCCCCTTGGCGTCCTGGGAGGTGAGCACATTGCCCGCCGCGTCATAGGTATTGATGGTCGTGCCGGTATCGGGGCTCGCCTGCGTGTTGAGGTTGCCCAGCGCGTCCACGGTATAGCCGGTGGCGTTGGTGCGCGGGTCGGTGACCGAGGTCGGCTGGTCGAGGGCGTTTAACGCGTACTGGGTGATCCCGTTGCCGGGATCGGTGACTTGC
>Ga0070741_10002234_pt1 | contig 53347 bp, 42 predicted proteins | sample Coa_R1_4_FD_66440 | JGI IMG/M metagenome (GOLD analysis project Ga0070741, IMG submission 66440) | Surface soil microbial communities from Centralia Pennsylvania, which are recovering from an underground coalmine fire - Coalmine... | ecosystem: Environmental > Terrestrial > Soil > Unclassified ... | reverse complement strand
TTTTCGTTCAGCCTGGCCGCCGTCTTTGGCGCTTCGAGCGTGACCTGGAACTTCGGACGCTTGTATTCCTCGACTCGCACCCAGGTCATCCCCTGGGCACGGCCGTCCACCTGCAAGCTCATTTGGCCCATGACCCGATCGCGCGGGGCGGTGAAGCTTCCGGTGAAAGAGCCATAATCGTTAGCTCGCACGGATTGGCGGGCGATCTCCTTTCCGTTCTGGTCGCGGAACACGACCGCAAGGTTTTCGCCCTTGAGCACCTGGTAATCGTCCTTGGCCTGGTCCACCCATAGGCAAATCCCTTTGAACTGGATCGTTTGGCCGGGGCGATAAATGGCGCGATCGGTAAAGAATACGGTTTGCGGCTGCGGTCGATACTCGGCATCGGCTTGGTTATTGTAGCTCCAAAGATCGTTGGGCGAGGCGAGCTCTCGATCCTGGTAGCGAGCGCGCAAAAGATAGCTTCGATTCGGATCGGGTTTGAAAGCAAAGGCGCCATTCGAATCGCTGCGGAGGGTAGGATCGGCGATGCGATTGCCGTTTTGATCCAGATGCCAGACGGAGATTTCCGCCCCTTCGATTGGTTCACCGGAATTAGCCGCCAGTACGAAGCCTTCGAACTGGCCATTGCGCGTGCGGCTCACCAGCGCCAGGTCAGTGACCCAGACGGGGACCATCGATACAATATTTTGCTTCTCACCAAACTTTGGCTCGTGACTCGCGACGATGAAATAGAAACCCGGCTTGAGCTTGTCAGGCGCAGGAAGTGCGGCGCTTTTTTCTTTATAATCCGGGGTGGGCGGCAGTTGCTCCGACCATTCAAGGGCCGGCGCCTGGGCGATGATCTGCCGACGCTCGGCCTCGCTGAGATTCTCGGGCCGGTTGTGGCGTTTTTGCAAGAACACCTCCCAGTCATAACGGATCGCGCGGAAATAGACCGCTTCCACGTTCCGGTAGGTGACGCTGATGGTCTGACAAACCACGGGGCTGTTTGCGGATTTGTCGTTTGCGACCTCCTGCAACCCAGCACCGCTGCCATCGAAACAGGTCCAAACCCGTTCGGTGGAGATCGCCGCCGATTTGGATTCAATTTCGCCAACCAGATTGCGACAGAGCTTGCCACCGGGGGATTGGGGGAAGAGTTGGGCACCCCGAGCTGCGAGTTGATGCGCGGTGACAAGATCTTGCTCCTGCTGGAAAACCCGAGCTTCCGAGTGCAGGGCCAGCGCGCTAATTTCAAAGTCGCCGTACGTCTTGATGAATTCCACCAGGGCGGCCTTATACCGCTGGTTCTTGCCATCCCCGAAGGAGGCATTCCAACCCCAGCTCAAGCGTTCCAGATCCACGCTGGCGAAAGCTAATTGTGGTGCCGGATCGTTTTTATGAAAACGAAGGACGGCCTGATATAAGTGAATCGCCCGCAGCACTGGCGAGAATTCCTGCGTGGCAGTACTCGGAGTCCAATCGAGAAATTTTGCGACAGGCTCCAGGATAGGGCTGCTGGCGGCCAGCTCGAAGGCGTCTTGAGGTTTGGCCGCCGCTTGCTCTCCTGAGGTATAAAACTGGAGTGCTTCGTGGGCGATGAAGTCGTAAAGGGTCGGCCGGTACGAATCGGGCATAGTGCCTTTTAGTAAAAGGTCATCCCAGGCAGTGACGGGCGTTGCCTTAAGAATCGCGTCGGCCTGGAGTGCGTTTTGGAAGTGCTTGTCAATTTCGGCGAACAAACGAGGCAGATCCCAAGTGGTGAAATCTTTGCCCGGTGCTTGCGCCGTGGTGGTTCGCTGCATGAAGCGCCAGCGGTTCTGCTGAAAGTACTCCCAATACCAATGCGCCAACAACGTATCGAGCACCGAAACCATTTCTTTGGGCGCTTTGGCAATCTCGGCCTCCAACCTCGTGATTTTTTCCTCAGGCTTATTCCCCTGGATATTTCCCTCCAGCGCGATTTTTTTGCCTATGGCCTTAACGGCTTCGGCGTAAGCCTTCTCGTTCAGCGCGGCGGCGATGATCGGTTCCAGGTTGGTTATAGCCGTTCTCGGCAAGCCTTGCCTGACCGCGTCGACCACCCGTTTCCACTGCGCATCGCGCGGCCCCGCGTTAACAGAACAGCCCAGCAGCCCGACCAACACACCGAGTAATAGTTGTTTCATAAGGTCCCCAGCACCGACAGCGTCTTTATACTCGAAATCCTTAGAGCGTGTTTTAAAAATTTGGTTTGGAGTCCCGCCTTTAGGCGGCCCGGCGCCAAAACCGCCTGAAGGCGGGACTCCAAACCCAGGTGCCCACGCCCAAGCCGAGGTTTTAAAACACGCTCTTAGCGCACGGAACCTCGCACCCAGCGGGATTATGGGCGGCTGCCTGCAAGGTTCTTTTCGTATCGGCGATATCCGCTTAATCCGCGGTAAACTCTGCAATCTTATTCATAGATCTCATATAGGACACCACTCCACACGAATTGCACGTTTTGGCCCAGGGCCAGCCACGTCGCAGTTTGAGGATGTTTGGCAATTAAATCGAAATACTCGGTAGAACCGAACTTTATCCTCACCGTTGTCGGGTTCGACATTTTCTGGACCGCGGTATCTACCCATTGAGAGCCGTTTTGGAAAAAGTTTTTGCCACCGACAAATTGGGTTTGTTGTGAGTATTGCGCGACGCGGTTCTGAATCGAATCGATGTTCCCGGCGGGCGGGGCAGAGGCGGAACTGGAGGCCAGTCCATACCTGCGACCGAATTGAGCCTCGGCGCCGAGTCTGGCCGGGGCGGCGGCATCCGCCGATTTGAGCGCGAGGCCGGACAAAGCGCCAGCCACTCCGGCATCGCCGCCGCGCTCGGTCGTGAATTGGTGCCAGCTTTGTTCGACTTCGTGACTGGCGCTTTGATCCCGTTCCAACTCAGGCATCGAACGCAGCCGCACCGGCACATCGCGACGTCTTTCATCCTCCACAATCAGGTAAGCCGTATACGGGGTGACAATGCCATACTTGCGGGCCAGCTCGGAAACCTCGTCGCGCAGTTCCGAGTTCTCGCCATGCAGCCGAATCTCGTCGAGCAAATAACCTACGCGGCGGGTGGCCCAAAGCCGCGGTATAAAATCGTTGGCGCCGGACTCAGCGGGAAAATTCAGATCATAAGCGAATCTCTTGAGACCGCCGTTGACGCTTCCTTCGAGAACGGCTGCCGAATCGCCTTGGCCGGAATATCGACCCACCAGCACTAATTGTTCCCCTTTGAAAAGATCGGGCAGAGTTGAGGGATACAACTTGCCGGCTCGAATCTCGCCGCTGAACTTCAGCGTCGGATTTGTCATTACGGGTTCCTTGATTTTCGAAAAAAAACTGGAAACCTTCACTTCCAGGTCTTCTTCCGGCAGGACGTATTGGCTGAAGCCGCGCGTCGATTCGGTGATTTTATCCAGCAGATGGGTGTTCACGTCGGTGCCGATGCCAAAACAGAAGACGCGCGTGCGGCCATCGTTCTCATGCTTCACATTCGTCACGATTTGGTCTTCATCGGTGAGCCCGATCGTCGGGCGGCCATCGGTGAGAAAGATGATAACGAAAGGTCGAGCCGATTTGGAATTGCTCATGGCATCCGCCGAACGCTCCCGACCCTCGTCGTGGCGAGTGCGGCCTGGCTGCAAGGCCAGCGCAGTTCTTAATGCATCGTCAATGGCGGTGGCACCCATCGGTTTAAGGCGATCCACAAATTCCTCGGCGCGCTGGCGATTCTGTTTGTTCGCTTCAACGAGTTTGCTGAAAAGCGGCTCGACTTCCGTGGAGAAACGAATCAACTCAAAATGGTCTCCGTCATTCAGATTCTCGACGCAGAATTGCAGCGCCTTTTTGGCCTGGTCGAGTTTTTTGCCGGCCATGGAACCGGAGGTATCGAGCACGAAAACAACATCCTTCGCAACGACCTGCCCGTCCTTCAGATCCAGTCCAGGTGAGGCCAGCAAAAGGAAATAGCCATCCTCGCCGGCGGTGCGGTAGGTCAGGAGATTTACGCCGAGTTCGTCCTTTTCCGCGGCGAAGTACAAGGCAAAGTCCGTTTCGTTTTGCGAATTGGACGTTTCATAAGCGGCGGTGGCGCGATTCGGGCCCTCGCGCTTCACCTCCACAGTGTGGCTGGGCGAATAAATGGACTTCAGCGGGCGCTTGGTCTGGAGGTCCACCTTAACGGTGATATTTTTGACCGGTTGGCAGGAGAATTTCTCTGTGCTCAAAGGGAGGGTGTAAGCTACCAGGCCGTTGTCGGAGGCAAGGAGCTGGGTATAGGAAAGCGAAATCCGTTTCCGGCTGTTTGGTTCAATGGGAAAGATGCGGACCTTGAACATGTCCATGCCGGCGTATTCGAGCAAGGCCGGATCGCGCAGTTTGCGAACGATGTCCTCGTAAATGCCGCGCGCTTTGTCGGCCGAAACCAATTCGGCTTCGACTTTTTTCCCGTCGATTTCCATGGCGAACTTGTCCAGGTGCGCGCCCTGAGGAACGGGAAAGACAAACATGCCCTCCAGGCGCACCGGATTAGGGTTGTAGAATTCCTGGTCGATGGATGTGACGGCGAGTTGATCGGAAATGTGCGTCCGAACAGCGACCGATTCGACCTCCATTGGCGCGAAATGATAGGGCCGCGGCACTGGGTGGCGCGGCCCCGGCCATCGCGGCGGTGTAGGGCCGGGCCACCAGGAACCGTCCTCGACCAGGATCATGCCTGCGCCAAAAGCGACCGTAGCTGTTCCGAACAAGGCGAACAGCGCCAACAATGCCAGACTCCGTTTCATGCTTGGTTAGACGGGAGTCGGAGAAGAATGCTCCCGCGCCGGAGCGCGGATTTTTAATCCGCAGAGATCCGCCAACCGAATGTGGCGAAGGGAGTGGTCTGGCGTCTGCAGTGGTTACTGCGGGCTGGAATGCCCAATGCCACTTAGGATATGGGAGATTTTTCGCTCCTCCACATCGATTTCATCATTGCGTTTAAGAGCGGTGGAGGGCCACCGCAGTCCAAGACGCTTCGCGGCTGCACGGACGCTCACGACGTCTGGGGACAGAATGCCCGCGCGCCGGTCAATTACCGATTGCAAAATTCTTTACTGCGGGGCGAATCATTCGCACGATCGATCCCGAAATTCCAAATGAGCGAACGTCAGACACACTTTCAGTTCCGCAAAGCCGGGTCCGAAGCCGGATATGCCAGCTGGCTGGAGAGTCGGAAAATCGCGGCTACGGAATTGGCCCGACGCATGAACCTGCCGCTGGGACACCTGGTAGAGGTCTGGTTGACTGGTCAGATTCGGTTGCGAGGCAGACTCCGGTTACAGGAAGAGGTGCTCTTCGTGGAGGAAGGCCAGGAGCGGCACCTGGGACTGATGGTGGACCAAGTCGCCTTTACATATCGCGAGATGGAATCGTGCGTGAGGGTGGATTGAAGCTGAGAAAAAAGGTCAATTGGGCGCAGCCCAGGGGACGGCGTTGTTGAAAATCGTCCGGACCTGGGGCTTGTAATAGTCGTTGTAAGTTTCGTGGCCGGGAGTGAAGTAGAAGACCCTGCCTTTGCCGACAGTCCAGCACAAACCCATGCGGCCCGGTTGAGTCGTGCCATCGGGCTTGGTATAGAGACCGTCCAAGGGGACGGCTTCGGGTGCAGGCACGGCAAAAGGCTCGCCGTAACGCTCGATCTTCAAGTGAAAATTCTTCACCCCTTTGCAAATGGGGTGGCCGGGTTCTTTGACGATGACTTCCGCGGTGGTCCCGTCGTCGACGTATTCGCGCCAGCTGCAGGCCGTGCCCATCAGTTTCTTGAAAGGTTTGGCAAAATGGCAGGAGTGGGTTCCGATGAACCCCATCTTGCCGTCTCGAACCCGGGCATCGATTTTGTTGACGAGCTCGTCCTTCACGTCGCCGTGTTTCTTGTGGCCCCACCAAATGAGAACGTCAGTCCGGTTGAGCAAATCGTCGCTGATCCCTTGCTCGGGATCGTTGAGACTGGCCTTAACGATGTCCCAGCCCTGAGCCTTCAACGGTTCCAAGCCCTCGGCAATAGCGGTGTTGATGTCATCCGGATAAACTACCTTTGATTTAGGATCGACATTGGCGGTGCCTTCGGACCAAACCACAACGGTGCGTTTGCCCGCCTGGGCCATGAGGGCAGGAGTAACTGCCAAGCCGGCGATAACGCTGCCGCTGAGGGCCAATGCCTGCCGGCGCGAGATTGGGTTCTGGGTTGGTTGCCGCGTGGGTTCGCCATGGTTGTTCATGGCGCCGATATTGCGAGTTCAGGCTTTTTGCCGCAAGTGTTTTGCGGATCGAGTCATCGATGAAAATTTCCCTCCAATTCGAGTTTAACATCGGACTGGTTTGGCGTAATCTCTGGGCAATTGTAAAGCCATGACGCAGATGCTCTTATTTCCCGACCCGCGCCCCTTGGTCGAGCGGCTGGGAGTGGAGTTCTTCCAGCAGGCACCACAATCGCCCGGTGTTTACCTGATGCGCGATCGAACCGACACGGTTTTGTACGTCGGCAAAGCAAAGAACCTGCGGAAACGGCTCGCGAGCTATCGCGTGGCGAATCCAGACCGAATGCCGCAGCGTCACCTGAAGCTGCTGCGGGCGGTGGAGCGGATCGAAGTTCAGCCGTGCGACCACGAGACCGCCGCTCTCGCGCGCGAGGCAATGCTGCTGCGCAGCCTGCGTCCCCGCTTTAATCGCGCTGGAACCTGGCCGGGCGCTCCGCGTTTCATTCTCTGGCGGACGTGGAGCGAGCGGCTGGAGCTGGGTGTGGCACAAATCATCTGGCCTGGTTGGCAAACCTCCGGTTCGTTAAGCGCGGGCGCGCCACATTTTTGCGCTGAGCTGGCGCGGCTCTTATGGTTCGCACTCCATCCTGAGGGCGGAGCGAATGCCCTGCCCGAAGGATGGGCTCGGCCGCGGCGCCGTGAAAAGTGGGACATCCCGCGAGGCGACTCGGCGGCCAGCCTCGAGGATGCCGCCGCGCGACTGGAAAACCTCTTTGCGGGCGAGGCGGGAGAATTCACCGACTGGATCCGCTCGCGTACTGGTTCGTGGACGCACCCATTCGATCTGGCGCTGCGTGAGGCCGAGTTGGAGGCTTTCGCCGAATTCACTCCTGGTATGGCCAGGCATAACTTGGAACTGATTCCGTTGGAATGCATATGAAACAAATTCAGAGCTTATTCAGCGGCCAGCGCGGTCGTTTGTTGTCACTGCGGCGGACGATCTCAATCGTGGCGGGCCTTGGTCTGACTTTGAGCGGGGCCGCAGCGCAAGAAAATCTGCTCAAGAACCCCGGACTCGAGGAAGCCACCGGCGATGTGGGAAGAATTCCCGGATGGACCACGCAGCCTGATAGCACCGGGAAGGTGACGGTTGGCGTCGTGGCCCACAGTGGTGCACACGGGCTTGCCGTTCCAGCAAATACCGCGGTGGAACAGACGGTCGCGGAGGTGCCGGCGGGCGCCTATTTGGCGCGTTGCTGGGTGAAGTCGGAAGCCGAGCAGCCGGTGACGGTTCTGCTGCAGGATCCCGAGCGGCCATGGTCCGCCTACAGCTGCGCGGAAACGAAGGTTCCCGGAGGACGATGGGTGCAGTTGGAGGCCTTCTGCGCGCTGGACCGGCCCGGCAACCTGAGTCTCACGGTCGGCGGCATGTCAAAAGAGTTCCGGTTGTACCATGGCACGGCGGGAGAACTGACATCGCCGATTGCAGCGGACGACTTCGAGCTGGTTCATTATGAACCAAAAACCAGGGATGAACCGGCCAAGGTCAGTGTCTGGGACACAAAAGTGGAGCTGAGCTCTTCATCAAATTGGTCCGGCGCAGGCCAGGGCAGCGTGGTCGAAAACGAAGGGCAGAGCTTCGAGGGAACTCCGTTCGTTCAGGGCCGGCACGTGGCAGGCATGGTGCGCAAGCGCGACGGCGCATTGGCAATCTACGCTTTGCAGAACGGCCGGTTAAAAGCCCGATGCGTGGTGGTCCCGGTCTCTGAACTCACGAGTCCCAAGGTCACCATGGTCCGCTCGGCCGAGCGCGCGGGTGTTCGCGTCGCTACCGGGGCGGGTGATCGTTTTTACACGGCCTGGTTCTCAACCAACGGAGTTGTCAGCTTCGAGGCGCAGCAGATACCGGGTTTTACGGTGCAGGATTGTCATCTGGATTATGGGCTGCTGCCTTCCTTTGCGGGAACGGACCTCTGCTTTGACCCTGCGAGAATAAGCGACCGGAAGTTTAACATACCCTCAACCCAATGGCTGGTGGGCCTGGTGGACGGAGGCGAAAGTATGTTGGTAGCGGTTTGGGAGAGGCCTGATCAACCGGTGGCTCTGGGAATTTCAGGACAAAGTTCCAACCGACTGATCGATTCCCTATCGATTGGGACAGAAAAAGCGGGTTTCTCGCTTTCCTTTGTCGAGCACGGCGGCATCTGGCATCGAGAATCTCTTAAAGAAGACTGGCTGGGTGAATACACTCCGCTTAATTGGGAGCGCCCGTTCCCGGCCCGGTGGATGGGCCGGTTCTTCGTGACTTCCGGTGGCAAGCCCAATTTCCGTCTGCCAGGCATGGACTACTCGTTTCCCATTGCTTGCGCTAAGACCAGGATGTGGGGCGTCTGGTTCGAGGATTGGAATCATTACCCCTTCTTTTTTGACGGAGCCCGCACGATCGCGCATTTCGAGAAAACTTTCGTTCCGAACGGAGACGCTTTGTTTTACTTCCTCGAGCCCGCCGCCGCCGATCTCATTTCGCCAGTCGAGATCGTGCAGCAAGTCCTCGGTCCGGACAAGGCAGCCGCTTTGCTGGACCTGGATTGCAATCGACTGCGGAGGTTGGAGTATTCCACTCCGGCTCAGTTCATGTACGATCGGCCAGTATGTGCCACCACGACCCGGCTTTCGAAAATCAAAAAGGAGGAGAAGCCGACCATTGGGCTCAATCTCGCCACGCATTTGTTCGAATTCATTCGGGGCATCCGTGGGCGAGTCGACCAGTATGGAACGTTCTTCGCCGGTCTGGACAAGTATCTGGACGAGCAACAAAGGAGTCATCCGGAGCTCAAGGAGTACGTGGCTGAACTCCGAGCCATGCTGAACGAGGCCCAAGGACACGCGAAAGACGTTTATGCCACACCGCTCGCGGAGGTTCAGAAAAAAATCGAAGCTATGAAGCAGCGGTTGGAGCAAGGCGAAACGAACGGGTTCGACTGTGCGGAACTGGACGTGCGGGGCCCAGCGGGCGAGCAGGATGATCTGTGCCGGCGTTATAACCGGCTGGTGATGCGATTGACGCAAACCGCTGCGGCAAAATGTGGCGATTCTCCCGAAAAAGCTGCCGTAGCCGGACATATTTGGGAACAAGCGCGGGCAGTCCTGCGCGAGCCGACGCGGTGGGAATCGCGGCGTACGTTATATTTTTTCGAGCCGTAATGCGCCAGGAGCATATGACTGAAAGGATCCCTCACCTGGCACGACGGGTGATTGGCCGGGCTGCCGGAGCCTGGCGCCTTGGGTGCGCTGCTTTGCTGTTGCTTGCCTTCGGAGGCTGTGACCGGCAGCAACCTGCGTCGGAACCGGAAGCGGTCAAATTACTCCCAACAGCTTCCGGAATGGCCATGGTCTCCATTCCGGCCGGCCAGTTCATGATGGGAACTGACGATGGACCCATCGATGCCAAGCCGGCCCATCAGGTCAAGGTGGACTCTTTTCTCATGGATCAATGCGAGATGACGCAGGAGATTTATGAAAAAATCACCGGCAAAAACCCTTCTCGCCGCAGGAATCCCCGCAACCCGGTTGAGCAAGTCACCTGGTCAGCCGCCGCCAGGTTCTGCAATGCGCGTTCGGTCCTGGAGGGACTGACCCCTTGCTATGACACCAATACCTGGGCCTGTAATTTCTCAGCCAGCGGCTACCGCTTGCCGACCGAAGCGGAGTGGGAATACGCCTGCCGCGCGGGCAGCGGCACAGGCTATTATTTCGGAGAGAACGCGCAGGAACTGCGATCGTACGGCTGGTTCGACGGAAACTCGCAAGCGACACCCCACCCCGTGGGCCAGCGCAAACCGAATGCCTGGGGCCTCTACGATATGGCGGGGAATGTCTGGGAATGGTGTAACGATTTTTATGGCGCCAAATACTTTCGCAGCAGTCCAGCAGATAACCCGCATGGACCGCCAGAAGGCGAAAAACGAGTGCTGCGAGGCGGCGCGTGGTCCAGTACGGCCGAGAATTGCACTTCCTGGGTGCGCAACTGCGACGAAGCGGGCGTCAGCGACATCTGTCTGACCATGGATTCAAATGGGTTTCGGTGCGTGCGGAGGAAATGATCTCCTGGGAGCGTCCACGGCAGAAAAGCGGCAGAGGGCTGCCGCACTCCAAAACCCTCGGCTCTCGAGGCCCATGCCCGTGTCGCGCTTGCGTTTTGGACTGCGGCAGTCCTCTGCCGCTTTTTTCGGCTTCCAGCCAAGACCGACACTTCTAATCGCACCCGTCGGCGGTTGGAACCTTGATTCCCAATGGGTGGTGGATTAGTGTCCGCTCCAATTGTTTGATATTAAATGTTAGCAACTGAAATGATTGCCGACGATTTGTTGCAGAAGCCGATCTGGCGCGCCAGCGACCTGGGCCGGCCTATTCCGGCATCGACCCATGCGGTTTCGGTTGCTTTGCCCCGCTGGCAGGACGTGGTGGGATATGAAGAAAAAAAGCCCGAGGTGATCGACCGTCTGGCTACGGGGTATCCACGATTCATCGTCCATCCACTGGTTCAAAAACTCGCGGCTCAAATCGCAGGAGATCGACCCTGTCTTCCGTTCCCGTCCGAACGCGCAGCCGGGCGGGCGGCGAGCTTTGTTCGACGCTTTGGGGATCCAGCGGCCGAACTCGTATCGCGTGATGGCATATTCGGCGTGGCTACTACCCGAGAAGGTCTGACTGCGTTGAAGGCGTTTTGGCAACACACCGGGCTAATCGTTTCAAGTCGCCAGGCGGAAGCGCTGCTGGCAGGACGCCGCCCCAAACAGGGAAACGAGCAATCGTACAGCTCATTGCGCGCACAGCTCGCTCAGTTTTACGGGTGCGCTCCCGACGACATTTTTCTCGCGCCGACAGGGATGGCTTCGATTTTCGATGCGCTCAAAGCCGTAGGCGAGCGCACTCCCGGAGCCGCCACTGCGCAATTAGGTTTCCCGTATGTGGACACGCTCAAGTTGCAGGAAAAGCTTGGGCACGGCGGGATTCTGCTGCATCACCTCGGCAACCTCGAAACAGAGTTGCGCGCACTGCTGGACCGGCAGCCGATCGCCGGCTGCTTTTGTGAGGTGCCGGGCAATCCCTTGCTGGGCTGCGCAGATTTGCACGTGGTCAGCCCATTACTCCGCGAGCGCGGCGTGCCCCTGATTGTCGACGATGTCGTAGCAACACCCATCAACGTTGACCTGACGCCGCACGCCGACCTAATCGTTACCAGCCTGACCAAGTTTATCGTTGGCAGCGGCGATGCCATGGGCGGCGCGCTAATCTGCAATCCGCTATCACCGCTGCATCGGGAACTCAAAGCGATCCTCAACGCGCAACACGAGGAACTACTCTGGCCGGGGGACGCCGCGGTTCTGGAACAACACGCCCGCACTTTTCCGCAACGGATGCGGCGTCATAACCAAAGCGGGCTCCTCATGGCTGAACGGTTGCGCCGGCACCCGTCGATTGAACGAGTCTGGTACCCGAAATGGGAGTTTGCCGAGGCCTATGAGGCCGTGCGCCGGCCCGAGGGCGGCTGGGGCGCGCTGATAACGTTCCTTCCGAAGAACGCGGCTCTCAATTCGCCGCTCGTCTATGACCGGCTGCCCTTCTGCAAAGGGCCGAGCCTGGGCACCGTATTCACGCTGGCCTGCCCTTTCACGCTGCTGGCGCACTATACCGAGCTGGACTGGGCGGAATCCTGCGGGGTGTCGCGGTACCTGATTCGCATTTCGGTGGGCCTGGAAGATCCCGAAGAGCTGTGGACGCGGCTGGACGCGGCGCTGGGTTGAGGTGTTTCAACCCGCTTTGGGACCGGGTTCATCCGCGCGGGCAAAGATCCGGCGGATGACTTCCTCGATGGGCACTTCCTGAATATCGATGTCACTAACGGGCAATTCGTCCAGCAGCGCTTTGCACACCGCGATGGCGCGCTCGCGTTTGACCTTCAGCCGAATGCGGCCGGGCGTCCGTTCCAGGACTTCCCCGTATTTGGCGAGGTGCTCGGGAGAACAGTCCGCCGCTCCCTCGCATTGGATCGTCACCAGTTTGGAATCGGCAAAGCGATCGAGGATCTGGCTGAGCTGTCCGTCGAAAAAAATGGTTCCATGATCGATAATGATCACCCGGGCGCAAAGTTCCTGGATATCGGCCATGTAATGGCTGGTTAGCACAATCGTGGTTCGGTTCCTGGTGTTGTACTCGCGCAGGAACTCGCGAACGGTTTTTTGTGAGACCACATCCAGCCCGATGGTGGGCTCGTCCAAAAACAAGACTTTAGGCTCGTGCAACAATGAAGCGATGAGCTCCATTTTCATCCGTTCACCCAGGGAAAGCTCGCGCACGCTGACATTGAGTTTGTCGCGCACGGCGAGCAACTCGGTCATCTCGGCGATGCGCCGCTCGACCCGGGCCCGCTCCAGCCCGTAAATCTGGGCATTCAGTTCGAGCGACTCGCTGGCCGGCAGGTCCCACCAAAGCTGATTCTTCTGGCCTAACAACAATGCGAACTGGCGCCGGTAGCCGTCGTCGCGCTGCCAGGGAACATAGCCGAGCACGCGGGCGTTTCCGCCCGTCGGGTAGAGCAGACCGGCCAGCATCTTCAGCGTCGTGGTTTTGCCTGCCCCGTTCGGTCCAAGAAATCCGACCAACTCACCGGGTTCAACCGAGAAGCTAACATCCTTAACGGCGATGGTCTGCTCGTAGGTGCGGCGAAACAGCCCCCGCACAGCCCCTTTGAAACCGGGCAGCTTTTTATAGGTGCGAAAGGTCTTGGTCAGGCCGGCAACTTCAATCGCGGGCACGGGGAAAAGTAGCGCGCGTGGGCGCCTAGCGCATCAACTGCTTTTCCAGGTAACTGACTACCTGGCGCACGTGGGCATCGATTTCCATGCGGTCTTTAACCAGTCGGCACGCGTGCAGGACTGTGCCGTGATCGCGCCCGCCGAAGGCTTCGCCGATGGTGCTGAGGGAGCTCTCGGTCATGCGCCGGGACAAGAACATGGCTACCTGGCGTGGGAACGCGATGTTCTCGGGCCGCCGCTTGCTGGTCATATCGGCCAGGCGGATATCGAAATGCTCCGCGACCTTTTTTTGGATCGTCTCGATGCTGATGGAATAGCGGCCCTCTTCGTGCAGGATTTCGCGCAGCAATCCTTCCACCACTTCCAACGTCAGTTTCTTTCCCGTCAGCGCGGCGTAGGAAGCTACCCGAATCAACGCGCCTTCGAGCCGCCGGATATTGGTCCGGATCCGGTGGGCCAGGAAATCAATGATTTCCGCGGGAAGTTGCACGCCCATGAGCTGGGCCTTCTTATTGAGGATGGCCAGCCGCATCTCGACGTCCGGCGGCTGCAGATCGGTCACCAGACCCCATTCAAATCGTGAGACCAGCCGGTGTTCGAGGTTCTGGATTTCGCTGGCTGGGCGGTCGCAGGTGAGCACGATTTGCTTGTGCGCTTCGTGCAGCGCATTGAAGGTATGGAAGAATTCCTCCTGGATTCGTTCCTTGCCGGCCAGGAACTGGATGTCGTCAATCAGGAGCACCTCGGTTTGCCGGTACTTCTTGCGGAATTTGGCCAATTGATTGTTTTGGATGCCGTCGATGTACTCGTTGGTAAACTTTTCCGAAGACACATAAGCAACGCGGGCGCCTTTTTTATGGGCGGCTACGTGCTGACCGATGGCATGCAGCAGGTGCGTTTTGCCCAAACCGACTCCGCCGTACAGGAACAGCGGGTTGTAGGATTTGCCCGGCGACTGGGCGACCGCCAGCGCGGCGGCATAAGCGAAGTTGTTGTTGTTTCCGACGACAAACGTTTCGAAAGTATTCTTTGGATTGAAACTGGGCTCGTGGTTGTTGGAGTTGCGTTCGGCGGGAATCTCCGCGGCTTTGGGAGATTCTTGAACGGATTGCGCGGGAGCAACGCTGGACGTCTGACTGTTGGCGACTTTGAACCGGACGGGGAGTTGGTGACCGGAAGCGAGTGCGACGACGTCCTGCAAAAGCCCCATGTAATTATCTTTGAGCCAAACCTCGCAAAAATCGTTGGCGACCTCGAGGATAATGCCGTTGCCATCCTGGCTGCAGGCGCGTAAAGGAGCGAACCAGAGGTTGTAGGTGTCGGGACTGAGCATCGAGCGGAGGTGCTCCTGCGCGGCAGTCCAAATCTTCTCGGCGGATGCTTGCATTTTTCAGTCCAAAAGCCCGATTTTCAGGCGTTTTATTCACCTAACCACTCGCCGTGCGTTGTTTGATCGCTTTCGGCTTAGGCTTGTAACATCAAAGCGCTCGCAAGCCAACAAAATCCATTCCGATCCCAATTCATCGCGTGGCAGTCACCTGAACAAAGTTATAACAACTTCATGGTTAGCGCCTTACGCGAACACCAACTAAACCTCCCTGACCCAATTCAAACCGGGGCCGGATCTGCCTCTGGGCAGCACTGAATGCGATATGCTTTTTATGCAATACGGCGGGAGGTAGCGAGGACAACATATTAACTTTTGTTCACGAGTTATTCACAGGTCTTTTTCGTGGCAAAATGGCTGATATTTCGCTCAAAACGCGGACAGGCGAGCGGTCCCGTCCTCGGTCGCTCGCCTGGCCAGCGGTTGGGCTTATACGTCGTAGTAGAGAAAGAACTCGTACGGGTGCGGGCGCAATCTGAGCGCGTCGTGTTCCTTCCGCTTTTGCGAGATCCACATCTCGATAAAGTCGCTGGTGAACACGTCGCCTTTGAGCAGAAAGTCATGATCTTTTTCGAGGCACTCCAGTGCCTCGCCCAAACTTCCGGCGACGTTGGGCACTTTCTTCAGCTCCTCGGGGGGCAATTCGTAGATGTTTTTATCCAGCGGTTCGCCCGGCTCGATCTTGTTGAGGACGCCGTCCAGGCCGGCCATGAGCAAAGCGGCAAAGGCCAGATAGGGATTAGCGGCCGGATCGGGCGGACGATATTCCAGGCGTTTGGCTTTGGGATTTTCACTGTAGGTTGGGATACGAATGGCGGCCGAGCGGTTCCGGGAGCTATAGGCCAAATTGACCGGAGCTTCGTAACCAGGCACCAGGCGCTTGTAACTGTTGGTGGTGGGATTGCAAATGGCGCACAGGGCCCGGGCGTGCTTGAGCAGACCGCCGGCGTAATAGAGCGCCATTTTCGACAGACCGGCGTATTCATTGCCAGCGAACAGCGGCTTGCCCTTCTTCCACAAGCTCTGATGGGTGTGCATCCCCGAGCCGTTATCGCCAAAGAGCGGCTTGGGCATAAAACATGCCGTCTTGCCGTGCCTGCGGGCGACATTTTTGACCACATACTTGTAAACCATCATGGCGTCGGCAGCTTTGATGAGCGTATCAAAACGATAGTCGATTTCCGCCTGGCCCGCGGTGGCCACTTCATGGTGCTGGCGCTCGATTTTGACGCCCAGTTGTTCCATCACCAGGCACATCTCGGTGCGGATGTCCTGCTGCTGGTCCAAAGGCGCCACCGGGAAGTAACCTTCCTTGTGGCGGATCTTGTAACCCAGGTTCGGCATCTCCTCCCGACCGGTATTCCAGATGGCCTCCTCCGAATCGACGCTGTAATAGGTGCCATTGCTCTTCGAATCGAACTGCACGTTGTCGAAGATGAAGAACTCCGCTTCCGGACCGAACACCGCCGTGTCGGCCTGGCCGGTGCTGATGAGGTATTTTTCGGCGCGCTGCGCAATGCCGCGCGGGTCGCGAATGTAAGGCTCTTTGGTTCCGGTTTCGGCAATGGTGCAGGTCAGCGAGAGGGTCGGCTCGACACAAAATGGGTCAATAAAGGCTGTGTCCGGGTCGGGCATGGCCAGCATGTCGGAAGCCTCGATGCTCTTCCAACCGCGGATGCTCGAACCATCGAAGCCATAACCTTCGCTGAAGACTTCCTCGGTTAATTCACGGATGGGACAGCTAAAATGCTGCCAGGTGCCGAAGGTGTCGACGAACTTGATGTCGACCATCTTGGCGCCGCTTTTTTTCGCTAATTCAATAACGTTTTTGGGTGTGCTCATGATGTGGTGGTTGGGTCTGTTTATCGAGGCAGCCGCCTGGTCGCCGGGGCTGCGGTGTCGGTCTACAAAATCGATCTTCGCTGAATGTGCACAGCGTCGGGGGCGCGGGTGACGCGGGCGAGCTAAACGGCCGCTTCGCCGGTTTCCTCAGTGCGAATCCGGACGGCGTTATCGATGGTACTGACGAAAACTTTTCCGTCGCCGATTTTTCCGGTTTTAGCCGCCTTGACGATGGCCTCGACTGCGGCTTCGACGCGGGAATCGGCGAGGACGATTTCCAGCTTAATTTTGGGCAGGAAATCAACGGTATACTCGCTGCCGCGATATATTTCGGTATGCCCTTTTTGGCGGCCGAAACCTTTCACTTCCGAGACGGTCATGCCTTCAACGCCGATACCGGCGAGGGCTTCTTTGACGTCTTCCAATTTGAAAGGCTTGATGATGGCGTCGATCTTTTTCATAAGCTTCCTTCCGCGTAGTGCAGGGGCGGATACTAACAACCAGCGTTTTAGTGTAAACAGGAATGTTGAAAAAAGAAGAACCGGCCCGACTTTCCGCCGTGACAGCGGCCGATTTTCTCTTGAATATTGGTGCTTCATTAAAGCGCCAAAACTGCTACGCGGCGTTGGCCGTCTCCGGGCATACCTCGTGAGCAAGCCGTGCCGACTCTGGCCGCGGCTCACGTCAATCAGGCCGGCGTCGCTTGGGCGCGCGATCCTCGTGGCTAAAGCTACGCTTGTTCTCGCTCAGGCCATGGCCTACGGTGACGAAATCCAACTAACCCACTCCCGCAGCGGTCATATCCTCACCAACATCGGCGTCTGGTCCCCAGACGGTGAGTGGATCGCTTACGACACTCGTTCCACGCCCGCAGGAGACCAGTTCGACGGTCAGCGAATCGAAATAGTCAATGTGCGCACCGGGAAAACTCGGGTCTTGTACCGGGCCCACAATGGAGCGCGCTGCGGTGTGGTCACCTTTCATCCGCGCGAGCAGCGGGTTGTGTTCATCCAGGGACCCGAACACCCGACTGCTGATTGGCAATACAGCTTCTGTCACCGGCAGGGGGTAATCGTCGACCTCGCCTCACCGGGCCGAGCGGTTAACCTCGATGCCTGCGATGTAACTCCGCCCTTCACGCCCGGGGCTTTGCGCGGCGGATCACACGTGCATGTGTGGGAGCCCGCCGGACAGTGGGTCAGCTTCACTTACGAGGATCACGTGCTGTCGAAGTTTCAAAATGAAACCGCCGAACAGGAAATCAATCTTCGCAATGTCGGCGTCAGCGCGCCGGTCCAGCAGGTGATCGTCCCAAAGGCCCATCCTCGCAGTCATGACGGAACATATTTTAGCGTGCTGGCGACCAGCACCGTCGCCGACCCGCCGCCGGGCTCTGACCAAATCAAAAAAGCTTTTGAGGAAGGCTGGATCGGCACCAACGGCTACGTGCGCGCCGATGGCACGCGCCAACGCCATGCGCTGGCATTTCAAGGCCTGGTAGTGACGCAAGACGGGCAAACGATTTCGGAAGTGTTCGTCGCGGACCTGCCGGAGGATTTGCGGATCCCGGGCACCGGCCCGCTGGCGGGGACCCAGGCCCAGCGTCCACGGCCGCCCCGCGGCACCGTCCAGCGCCGGCTCACTTTTACCGCGCAACGCAAATACCCAGGATTGCAGGGCCCGCGGCATTGGCTGCGCAGTTCACCGGACGGAGCGCGGATTGCCTTTCTAATGAAGGATGAGCTGGGCGTAGTACAACTCTGGACGATCTCCCCCAACGGCGGACCGACCAAGCAACTCACTCACAACCTCGATTCGATCGGTTCGGCCTTTACCTGGAGTGCCGACGGTGGGTGGATCGCTCACGTGATGGACAACAGCGTGTGTGTAACCGAGACCCGCACGGGGCAAACCAGGCGTCTGACGCAACGCGCTGAGGACACCAACGCGCCACGTCCCGAAGCGTGCGTGTTCGCGCCTGACGGAAAGCGAATTGCGTATGTGCGTCCGGTAAACATGAACAACAAATTCTTCAATCAGATCTTTGTTGTCGGCATGGAATGACGGAGTGCAGCCAGGTCCATGAAGCAGGCATCTCCGCAAGTGCAGCCGAAACTTTCCACGGCGCCTGCCCACCCCGAGCGGTACAAATGGTGGGTGGTCTTCATGTTGTGGTCGATCTGCTTTTTCAATTACGCCGATCGGCAGGCGATCTTTTCCGTATTCCCAAAGCTCGAACAGGAATTTGGATTTACGCCGGTGCAGCTGAGCTGGATCGGTTCGGCGTTCATGGTGGTCTACGCTCTGGGAGCACCGGTGGCCGGCTATGCGGGCGACCGCTGGCCGCGCAAGCAATTTATCCTGGGCGGATGCGTGGTTTGGAGCTTTGTCACTATGCTTACGGGCCAGTGCGGAAGACTCTGGCAATTTATCGCAGTCCGTGCGCTCGAAGGATCCGGCGAGACATTTTACATTCCCGCCTCGACATCGTTAATGAGCGATTACCATGGTGTCCGCACTCGCTCGCGCGCGCTGGCAATTCACAATTCGAGCGTGTACTTGGGCACGATTGCCGGCGGCTGGCTGGGGGCATGGTTTGCGGTGCATTCCGGGTGGCGCTCCGGTTTTTATTTCTTCGGAGGCGCGGGCATGTTGCTGGCGCTGGCCTTGTCCCGGTTCCTGCGTGAACCGCGGCGCGGGCAAGCCGAGCTGAACGCAGAAAAAACAGCGAATGCCGGCGCGGACACTCCCCCCGATTGGCGAGTCATCGGCCGGGCGCTATTGCGAAACCGGACGGCGCTGTTGTTGTTGGGCGCCTTTCTGGCCGCGAATTTTGTAGCGGCAATTTTCCTGACCTGGACGCCGACGTTCCTGGTGAAGAAGTTCCATTTCCAGCTCACCGCAGCGGGGCTTTCCGGCACGATTTTCATTCATCTTTCGAGCGCGGTGAGCGTGCCGATGGGCGGTTGGCTGGCCGACTGCTGGGCGCGGCGGCGCGCCGGTGGACGTATGCTCGTCCAAGCTGCGGGTCTGCTGGCCGGCGCGGTCTTCGTTTTCCTGGTTGGCACGACGCGGAATGTGAGTGTCCTGCTGATCGTGATGAGTTTGTTTGGGTTATGCAAGGGGCTGTACGATTCAAACATTTTTGCCGCCATCTTTGACGTCGTCGAACCGCGTGCGCGGGGCACCGCCGCGGGGATCATGAACACGGTCGGTTGGGGCGGCGGCGCGCTCGGCCCTCTGGCGGTTGGTTGGTTGAGCGAGCACGGGCGCCATGCCACCCAAATGGAGAACATGAGCGAGGCGATCGCGTTTTGCTCGGTGATTTACCTCGTTGGCGCGGGATTGCTGTTGCAGGCCGCGCGGTGCGCGCACCGGGACGCGGTGTCCTGATGTCTGCCTCTCGACGACGTTCGCCTCCCGGCGTGAAGCGGCCGGACGTTCGACCAGTCTCAACCTGGCCGCCGGTGGCCTCGTAAATTCCTAGCGGTTCCCGCCGGCGGCGGCTAAGGTGTGCGCATTCAGCACCTGACAGGCCAGCCTGCTAACCAAATGAGCCTGGCCAAGGCTGAAAATAGACATCATGAAACCCGCAACAAAGACCCTCGCTGCAGTTACCGCCGCACTCCTTCAGCTCAACGCAATGTGTCCGGTAGCCGGAGCGCAACCCGCGCCCGGCGGACGCGCCCGGCCACCGCAAATCGTTTCGCCCGAGATTAGCGCCGACCGGCATATCACGTTTCGAATCCAGGCCGCCAAGGCTGAGAAAATTCATTTGTCCGCCGGGGACATCCCGGGCAGCGCTTCCAGTGCTGAATTGACCAAGGGCACCAACGACATTTGGGAGGTGACTGTTGGGCCAATTGATCCTGGCGCCTACCGGTACACTTTCAACGTCGATGGAGTGTCGGTGATCGATCCGCGCAACCCGGCCACCAGCGAGTCGAATAACAACGTCTGGAGCCTGGTGTATGTCCCGGGAGCCGATTTTATGGACACGCGCGACGTGCCGCATGGGGCGGTCGCCGCGGTCACTTATTACTCCAAAACGCTTCAACGGTTCCGCCGGATGCATGTCTACACGCCCCCGGGTTACGAACTGGGGCGCGGCAAATTCCCTGTGTTCTATCTGCTCCACGGCGCGGGTGATTCAGACGATGCCTGGACCTCGGTGGGTCGGGCGGGGTTCATTCTGGATAATTTAATTTCCGCAGGAAAAGCCAAACCGATGGTCGTGGTGATGCCGGCCGGCCACACTCGGGCGATTGGCTTTGTCGGCGGAGGACGCGGGGCGCCGGATGAATTCGTGCAGGATTTCGTCAATGACATCGCGCCGTACGTAGAGAAGCATTATCGCATTTATACCGACCGTTCACATCAAGCCGTTGCTGGGCTGTCGATGGGCGGCGCCCAGACGCTCAATATCGCCATACCGCACTTGGAAAAATTCGCATATGTGGGTGTCTACAGCTCCGGTATTTTCGGCATCGTGCCGCGTCCGGGCGCGAATGCCGCGCCGCCCCAAGGGCCGAGCTGGGAAGAGCAACATTTGGCCGTTCTGGACGATCCCAAATTGAAAAAAGGGCTTAAGCTCTTCTGGTTCAGCACCGGCAAGGATGACTTTTTAATCGGCACCACCCGCGCCACCGTGGAAATGTTCAAGAAACACGGATTCACGCCCGTCTTCCAGGAATCGAGCGGCGCGCATACGTGGATCAATTGGCGCGATTATCTGGATGAGTTCACCCCGCAACTGTTCCGATAAATTTTATTTCGATCAAACAATCAGCTTCAAGCAAGGCAATTCAAAATGACGACAAAAACCAAAACGCGGAATCGAATGCTTTCGGCCAGGAACAGCGGCCACGCCCCAGCTCTTATTAGAGGCAGGTGGAGTTCGGCCTGGAACGGCCGAACCGGCCGTGTTTTTGCCCTTCTCTGCTGCGCGAGCGCTCTGTTTGTTTTGCCGGTTTCGGCAACGGACTGGCCCCAGTGGCGGGGTCCAAATCGCGACGGTTTGTCCGAGGAGAAGGGCTTTCGCAAAGAATGGCCCAAGACCGGTCCGGAGTTGATCTGGCGCGTGTCGGATATCGGCCGCGGCTACTCGACTCCGGCCGTGCAGGGCGACCGGCTATATGTGCTGGGAAGCGAAGGAGTCGACAATGAATTCGTGGAAGGACTTTCAGCGAAGGACGGCAAAAAGCTGTGGTCCACCCGGTTGGGCGCGGTGGGGAACCCCAAACAGAATCCTAATTTCCCGGCCGCTCGTTCCACGCCGACTGTCGATGGCCGGTTGTTGTACGCGCTGGGCTCGGATGGAGACCTGGCGTGTGTCGAGACAGCTACCGGGAAAATCGTGTGGAAAAAGAGCCTGCGCAACGATTTCGGCGGCAAGCCTGGCACTTGGGCTTACGCGGAGTCGCCCCTGATCGACGGCAATACCCTGGTATGCACGCCGGGTGGAGAGCAGTCGACGATCGTTGCCTTGAACAAACAAACAGGTGATGCCCTATGGAAATGCGCGCTGCCCGAGGCTGACGAAGCGGCCTACTCTTCCGCCATTATCGTCGAAACCGGCGGCATCAGGCAATACGTTCAGCTTTTGCAAAAAGGCCTGGTTGGCGTGGACGCAAAGAGCGGCAAGTTCCTCTGGCGCTACGGCAAACCGGTAAGCGCGTACGGCGCGAATATTCCCACCCCGGTCGCCAGTGACTCCATGGTTTATGCCGGCTCGGCCGGCACGGGCGGAGGCGCGGTTAAGATTACCTCGAGCGGCGGTAAACTCGAACCCGAACAATTATATTTTGGGCCAAAATACCCGACGGCCATTGGAGGGGCGGTTAAAGTTGGGGATTACCTCTATGGCACGACGGGCCAGGCGTTGGAGTGCCTCGAATTCACCACGGGCAAAGTGAAATGGGAAGATCGCAGTGTTGCGCCCGGCTCACTCTGCTACGCGGATGGATTGCTCTTCCTTCATGGCGAGAACGGAGACGTGGCCCTCGTCGATGCGACTCCGGAGGGGTATCATGAAAAGGGCCGATTCACGCCCGCCGATCAACCGGCTAAGGCTAACGCGATGGAAAAAGCATGGGCTTATCCCGTGGCAGCCAATGGCCGGCTGTACATACGCGACCACGGGTCCTTGTGGTGTTATAACGTCCGGTGAGTCGCGCCGCGTAGCCGGGCCCCACCCGCACGCCGACCTGTCATGGCTGACACAAGGGATTGGCGACTGAAGACAACATGGGTTTGACCCTGGCCTCGCCGCAGGAAGACGAGTTCGCTTTGTGCGGCAGTTCGCTGCGCTCTTGCTGCATGCAGTGGGTCTTTCCGCGGCAAAAGGAGAAATTTCGGAAGTACCTTACCTTGAGAGCGGCTGACGAAGCCGATCTTGCCGCCTGGCGCGAGGCATTCCTGGTTTTTCTCAAAAAATTGCAGTGGCGCTACGGACGGCCATTGCTTCTCAAATCGCCGCAACACACCGCCCGAATCGGTCTTCTCCTTGAATTGTTTCCTGAGGCCAAATTCGTGCATATCCATCGGAATCCATTTCACGTCTTCCAGTCCAGCCGCGAGTCGTTCCGGATCTTATTCACCTGGAATAGCCTGCAGCGGCCGGACCTTGAGACGCTCGACGATTGGGTGCTCGGACAATATCGGGAAATGTACGACGCCTTCTTCGAGCAAAAGCCTCTGATTCCTGCCGGAAGATTTCATGAATTGAGCTTTGAAGACCTTGAACGGGATCCAATTGGACAGGTCAGGGGCCTTTACGAAGCGCTCGACCTGCCTGACTTCTCACAAATCGAGCCAAAGCTGCGCCGGTATGTCGAGTCGCTGGCCGGCTACCGCAAGAACCGTTTTTCGGACCTTCCAGCCGAACTCAAACAGCGCATCCGCACGGAGTGGAGTGTCTGCTTCGAAAAATGGGGCTATCAAAACCAGCCTTAGTCAAAGGCGTGTCCGGCAGAGCAAAGCACGTCGCGGACCTTGTGCCGCACCAGTTCTTTAACACGAGCTCTGGCAGGGCTGAGGTATTTCCGTGGGTCGAATTCCTTTGGATTGTCGGCGAAGGCTTTGCGGATGCCGGCGGTCATGGCCAGGCGCAGATCGGTATCGATATTCACTTTGGTGCAGCCGATGCGGCGGGCGACCTCGATGTCAGCCTCAGGGACACCGGCGGTGTCGGTGCCAAGTTTGCCGCCGTACTTATTGATTTCCTCGACCAAATCCCTCGGCACGCTCGAAGCCCCATGGAGCACGAGCGGATAATCACCGAGGCCGGCCTCCATAAGAGCTTTCTTGATTGCTTTGAGCCGTTCGAGGTCGAGGTGCTGTTCTCCCTTGAATTTGTAAGCGCCATGAGAATTCCCGATGGCCACCGCGAGGGAATCGACGCCGGATTGGCGCACAAAGTCCACCGCCTGCTGGGGGTTGGTGTAGTGACCTTGTTGCGAGTAATTGCCGCCCTCTTCGCCTTCGTCGAATTGAGCGCCAACCAGGTGGCCCAATTCGCCTTCGACAACGCAATTATGCTTGTGGGCATATTCGACGACGCGTCGGCAAATCTCGACGTTCTTCTCAAACGGCTCGTGGCTGGCATCGATCATGACACTCGTAAAGCCCTCATCAATGCAGTCCTTGCATAACTCGAATGAATCCCCGTGATCGAGGTGAACGGCGATGGGGATGTTGGAAAGACTGACTGCCGCTTCGATTAGTTTCTTCAGGTAAACTGGATTGGCATAGGTGCGAGCGCCACGGGAGATTTGCAGCATCACCGGCGCCTTTTCTTCTTCGCAGGCCTCAACGATCGCCTGCAGCAGTTCCATATTATTGACGTTGAAAGCACCCAGGGCGTACTTGCCTTTCAACGCCTTCGCGAACAGGTCCTTGGTATGGGTTAATGGCATAGGCTCGGTGTTCCAATCATGAATTGATGTAATGCTCGCCGCGAGAGTCCGGCGACCGAGCAGCGATATTAGGACGCTTTCAAAGTAAGGAAAGGCAAAAAAAGCGCCATGAATTCCTGGGAAGACTTGGCGAAGTCCGCCAGGGTTCTTGACTGCGCCCGTCTTCTGCCACTTTTCACTGTGAAGGGAATGACGACCGAGGAGGCGTGGCCACCAAATTACTGTCATCATTCCACTCAAAAGGTGGTAGAGGGCTGCCGCCGTCCAAGACGCTTCGCGACTGCCGGGACGGTGCTTGACGCATTGGATTGATTTAATTTCACTGTTCGGGAAGGTTCGCGGCAAAACCGCGGCGTGAACAAAACGCCCGAGTCGTTCGTCAGAACAAAAACCACAATCACAATATGAGCATACTATCCCGACGCGAGTTTCTTAAACGCACTTCTGTAGCCGGCGGCGCCGCGGCGCTGAGCTTTCCCTTCGTAGGCCGGGTGCTGGGGGCAAACGAGCGAATTAACGTTGCGTGCGTCGGCGCCGGCGGTAAAGGAGACAGCGACAGCAGTGATGCCGCGGGGTGCGGCGCCAATATTGTGGCATTGTGCGATGTCGACCAGACGACCCTCGACAAAAAAGGACAGCAATTCCCGCAAGCGAAACGTTTCAATGATTATCGCAAACTGTTCGATCAATTCGGCGATCAAATCGACGCGGTCACCGTTTCGACCCCGGACCATAATCACGGCCAGGCGGCGACGCGGGCAATGAAGTTGGGTAAACACTGCTTCTGCCAGAAGCCGCTGACCCAAACAGTGTACGAAGCGCGCACGTTACGCCGTTTGGCGAGCGAGAAGAAACTGGCCACGCAGATGGGCAACCAGGGTAGCGCCGAAAGCGGTTTGCGCCGGGCGGTCGAAGTGGTGCAGGCGGGGGTGATCGGCAAACCCTTAGAACTGCACGTTTGGAGCAACCGCCCAATCTGGCCCCAGGGCCTCGACCGTCCTGCGGGGCAGGATCCCGTCCCGGCAACCTTGAATTGGGATGGCTGGCTGGGGCCGGCGCCCAAACGGCCCTACAAGAAGGATACCTATCATACCTTCAAGTGGCGCGGATGGCATGACTTCGGTACCGGAGCTCTCGGGGATATGGCCTGTCACACCGTGAACATGCCGTTCCGTGCGCTTAAGCTCGGTTATCCAAATGTTGTCGAGTGCGAATTGGCCTCCCGGGCCTATCCTGAAACGTACGCGAAAACCTCCCGCATCCGCTATGAATTCCCCGAGCGGGAAGGTTTGCCGCCACTGAAATTCTGGTGGTACGACGGAAACCCCGGGGACGCGTTGAAACCGTTGCGGCCGGGCGCGGAGCTTACCAAAGAGATCGTCAGCACCATGGGAAACCTTCCGGAAAGCGGCGCCCTCATTGTCGGCGACAAGGGCAAGCTCTTTTCGCCGGATGACTATGGGGCGCGATTCTTTGTCGCCATGAAAGGCCAGGATGAATTCCAGTCCGGCGACAATCACGAAGCTTGCAAAGCGGTTCCGCAGACCATCCCGCGCTCGCCCGGCCATATGCAGGAATGGTTCCGCATGATGAAGGAAGGCACTCCGGCTTATTCCAACTTCGACATTGCCGCGTACCTGACCGAGATCATCCTCTTGGGCTGCATCGCCGTGCGCATGGGCGAAGGGGTCCGAATGGATTGGGATGGGCCCAATATGCGTTCGACCAACCTGGCCCATGCGGAAAAACTGGTGCGTCGGCACAATCGTTCCGGGTGGGACGCGTAAGCAAATCCGAAATCCGAAGGCCGAAAGAAATCCGAATTCCGAAATCCGAAATCCGAAACTTCTGACCGACAGTCCTGGCAGTTTGGACTGTCGGTTTTCAGTTTTGACTTTAGATTGTGTGCATATTTCTCACGAGCGTGTCTTAAAAAGCGGGCTTGGGCGTGGGCGCCTGAGTTCGGAGTCCCGCCTTCAGGCGGTTTTGGCGACGGGCCGCCTAAAGGCGGGACTCTAAACCGAATTCTATGACACGCTCTAAACAGCACCTTGCAATCGCGTGAAGTCTGACAACTCGGGCAAACTTCGCATCGGCGACAACTGGAATGCCATTCGCATCATCGCGCTGTCGCAGAGCAATCCTTTGAAGGCGGTCGCCGAATTCGTCGAGAACAGCATCGATGCGCGGGCCAAGCACATCACGCTGGTTCGGGGCCGGGAGCACGGGGTGCATTTTTTGCGGATCAAAGATGACGGTGAGGGTATCCGCAGGAAGGAGGATGGGCGGCCGGATTTCGAGTACGTCGCCACGCATATCTGCGACTCGGTGAAGCGGCAGCTCAAGGCCGAAGGGGCGGCTGGTTTGCAGGGCGAATTCGGGATTGGTTTGCTGAGTTTCTGGACGGTGGGCGAGGAATTAGTGCTAACCTCGGCCGGAAATGATGGCCAGACCTACCAAATGCACATGAAGAAAGGGGACCCTGGCTATCGCATTACCCGCAAGCGTTTGCTGATGCCTGACCCCGGCACGGAGTTGGTGGTCAAACGCATCTTGCCAGGCATCCGGCAATTCAGCGGAGAAAAAATCCAGTGGTACCTGGCCTCGGAACTGCGCGATCGGATTCGTTCGTCGGGAGTGGAAATCAGGGTGATCGACCGGACCGCCCGTGCCGAATTTAAAGTCGAGCCACGGCAGTTCGAAGGCCGGTTGTTGCACGAGATCAGAAGGGTGTGTCCCGGGGAAGTGTACCTCGAATTGTATTTAAGCCGTCCTGACTCGACAAATGCGGTCGGTCTCTATCGGCAAGGCACACGTGTGTTGGAGAATCTGACTCTGCTCAGCGAATTGAACCAGCCGCCTTGGACCACCGGCTACCTCCAGGGCTTGATCGATGTGCCCTATTTGAACCTGACGCCGGGCACCCGCAGCGGAATTATTCAGGATGCCGCCTACGACCGATTCCAACTCGAACTCAGGGCGGTCCAAGCGGAGCTGCTCCAGCTCATCGACCAGCAACAACGGGCCGAGGAGGAGCAAACCAGCCGCGAGGTGCTGCGCTCGGTGCAACGAGCACTTAAGGAAGCATTACTGGCCTTGCCGGAAGAAGAGTATGATTGGTTCGATTTGCGGCAGCCGGGAATCGCTCGGCCCAAAAGCCAAACCATCGAGGCTGGTCCCAACTCGGGTGATGCGGGAGCGCCGGCGGCCGAGCCGGAGCAACTGCATGAAGCCGCCTCAACGCCCCAGAAGGATTTCTTTGAATTCCCCGGGCCGCTCTTCAGTGTTCGCATCTCTCCAGCTTCGAGCGTGGTGCACGTGGGCGCACAAAGAACGTTGCGGGCCCTGGCGCGCGACCGTTCGAATCGCGTTGTGGATAATGACCTACAGTTCCACTGGGAGATGCTTCAGGGGGATGGGGTCCTGGAAGGTGCAGACGGTGAGATCGTGACTTTCAAGGCGGGCGCGGAGCCTGGACTGGTGAATTTGAGGGTCGTCGCCCGGCAACGAGAGGTTGAATGTTCCGCCGAAGCACTGCTCACCGTTACCGATTCGCTCCTGCCCGAGGCTCAGCCCAAAAATGGAGCTCGGCAAGGCATCCCCAGCTATACCTTCCAGAAGGCGCCCGGAGAACTTTGGCGCTCGCGTTATCAACCGGAGCAGAACGTAATCGTAATTAACAACGGTCACCGGGATTTTGTGTACGCTTCCCGGAACAAGACCCTGAAGCTTCGGTATATTTGCCGGCTGTTTGCCAAGGAACTCGTCGTTAAAAACTTTGCCGGCAGCAGCCCCGCCGAACTGCTCGAACGCTTGATCGAACTGTCACTTTATACGGAGGAAAACCTGAAATAGGTCTGTGCGAGCCCTTGCTGCCAGGACGAATCTGAGAGCGCGTTTCAAGATACCCGTTCGGGCGGGGGCGCCTGGGCTTGGAGTCCCGCCTTTAGGCGGTTTCGGTGGCGGCCCGCCTAAAGGCGCGACTCCAAACCGACTTCTAAAATATGCTCTGTGCGCCGCATTGCTGTCTGGCGGTCGCTTCACCTCTTGGGCGCAGGTCGCAACAACCAATGAGCCTGTGTCAATCGCTACCGACGACGTGGACCATGCCCGAATTATCCAGAGTTGGAATGCGGAGACTCTTGTGCGGGGCGAGAAACTCTATGGCACGCTCTGCCTTCCGTGTCATGGCACTCCACAGCAACCTGGGAGCCTGCCGGCTTCGCGCGCCTTTTGGAGGGAGCCCTTTAAAAATGGCAATGATCCCTACAGCATCTACCAAACCATTGGCCGTGGACTGGGCCAAATGCCGGCCTGGCCGTGGCTCAGCGGCGAGATGCGCTACGACGTCATCGATTTCATTCGCGAGCGGTTTGTCCGGCCGGCCAACCCGACGAATTATTTCCCAGTCACGGCGTCGTATCTGGCTTCGTTGCCCAAAGGCTCGGGCAGGCCCGAGCAAAAAAGCGCGCAGCTGGTCGAGTTTGAAAAAGGCCCAAAGTATTTGCGCATGGATTTCGGGCCGTCGCTCGATTGGACCTTGGAAGCAGCGAGCAACAATATCGCTTACAAGGGCATTGCCGTGCGCCTCGATTCGGGCGCCGGCGGTGTTTCCAAGGGCCGGGTTTGGATGCTCTACGATCACGACACCCTGCGCGTCGCGGCCGGTTGGACTGGAGATCAATTTGTGGACTGGAAAGGCATCGCTTTCGACGGCTCGCATCAAACCCACACCAGCATTGTCGGTGACAAATTATTCGTGAATCCACCCGGGCCGGGTTGGGCCGATCCGCAGACGGGCAGCTTTGCCGATCCGCGTTTGCGCGGTCGGGATAATAAACCGTACGGACCCCTGCCGCGGGATTGGGTTCGGTTCCGGGGTCGTTATGTGAGCGGCAATCAAGTCGTCATTGCCTACAGCGTCGGTGACGCGGCGATCCTTGAAATGCCTGGTTACGAAGGCGCCGGACGCGACCTCGCGCTGTCGCGCACTTTGAATGTGGCCAAGTCCTCCCGGGACCTGGTGCTGAGGGTGTGCCCGGCGGATTCGCCCGCTGTGTGCGTCGGGACCAATCAAATCAGAATCACCGAGGAAGCTGGTTTTAAGGTATTGCGCATCCCTGCCTCGGCGACACCGTTGAATTTAAAAGTGCTGATTGGACATCAGTCGGGGAATGTAGATCCAGCAGCGCTGAGTGCATTGGCCGCGAGTTCGCCGCCACCGGTGGATCTGAGCGCGTTTACCCATGGTGGCCCGCGACATTGGCCCGGTCAATTGACCACACATGGCATGCTCGGAGACACTAACGCCGCGTTTGCCGTGGACACTCTGACTTACCCCACCGACGCTCAGAATCCGTGGCAAACCTGGATGCGCTTTGGTGGTTTCGATTTTTTTAGCGACGGCCGACGAGCGGCCATTTGCACCTGGAACGGCGATGTCTGGGTGGTGACCGGTGTCGACGGTGATCTGCGGGAATTAAAATGGCAACGGATCGCTTCCGGGCTTTTCCAGCCGTTAGGCTTGAAGATTGTGGACGACGTGATCTACGTGACCTGCCGGGATCAACTTTGCCGGTTGCACGATCTGAACGGGGACGGCGAGATCGATTTCTACGAGTGTTTCAATAACGATCAACAGGTGACCGAGCACTTCCACGAGTTCGCCCTGGGCTTGCAAACGGACCGGGAAGGTAATTTTTATTACGCTAAAGGCGGGCGTCACGCGTTGCCGGCAGTCGTGCCGCAGCACGGAACATTGCTGAAAGTCAGCCGTGACGGCTCCAAGACAGAAATCGTTGCGACCGGATTTCGGGCCCCGAACGGAGTGTGCGTGAACGACGACGGCACGTTCTTTGTCACCGATCAGGAAGGCCACTGGACGCCCAAGAACCGCATCGATTGGGTGAGGCCCGGCAGGTTTTACGGATATATGTGGGGCTACGACCACCCCGAGAGCAGCGCGGATGACGCGATGGAACCTTCCGTGGTTTGGATTACCAACGATATGGATCGCTCGCCGGCGGAGATCGTGCGCGTACCCCGCGGGACCTGGGGAGCCCTCCAAGGTTCGTTGCTGAACATCTCTTACGGCATGGGCCGCATTTTCCTGGTGCCAAACGAAGAGATCGAGGGTCAGCGCCAGGGCGGCGTGGTGCAGTTGCCGATTCCGGATTTTCCAACGGGCGTAATGCGCGGGCGTTTCCATCCCGGCAACGGCTCTCTTTACGTGTGCGGACTCGTAGGTTGGGCTTCCAACCAGCAGCAGGACGGCGGTTTTTTCCGCGTTCGTTACAATGGCAAGCCGGCCTGGCTGCCCGTGCAACTCCACGCCCGGCGCGGTTCGATGGAATTGATCTTTAGCGACGCACTCGATTCGGCGAGTGCTGATGATGCCGGGAATTACCAGGTCCAGGTTTGGTCGCTGAAGCGAACGGAAAATTATGGTTCACCACATTACCAACAGCACGCCTTGGCCGTTAGCAAAGCGAGCCTGGCTTCCGACCGAAAAACCCTTCGCTTCGAGATTCCTGACCTCGCACCGACCTGGGGGATGGAGATCAAATGTAATCTCCGCGGCTCGGACGGAACTCCCGTGGAGCGCACGATTCACAACAGCATCTACGCGCTGCCTAGGGACGAATAAGCGCGGTTTTTCACATCAGTAAGCAGCAATATCGGAAAACAGTCCGCATTCAACGCAGCTTGAAGCGCTGTAAAATACGCGTTTGGGCGTGGGCTGCCTGGGCTTGGAGTCCCGCCTTCGGGCGGCCCAGCGCTAAAACCGCCTAAAGGCGGGACTCCGAACCCCGTACGCCCGCGCCGCCCAGGTCAGTGTTCTTGAAATACGCTCTTAAAGTTTTGTTGCGGCTTCGCACTCTTCGATTCGCCGGGCGATGAAGTCGCGCTCGATGGGAAGGAGGGCGAGCTTCGCGGCCTGGCGATAGTGCGTGAGCGCGGCGGCGGTCTGTCCGAGTTCGGCGGCAAACGTGCCACGCATAGCATGGTAAAGATGATTCCCTTCGAGCACAGAGCGTTGCCGGATGCTATCAAGCGCGTCCAGTCCGGCTTGCGTGCCGTGGACGCGCCCGACCGCGACGGCTCGGTTCATTGCCGTGACAGGCGAACCGGTGAGTGCGAGAAGCTGGTCGTAGAGATGCAGGATGCGCGGCCAGTCGGTCGCCGACGCGTCCGAGGCCAGGCAATGGGTAGCGGCAATGCTGGCTTCAATGTGATAGACGCTCAGGGCTTCTCCTTGCGACGCGTGCCGGAGGCACATTATTCCGCGGTGAATCATGGCTTGATTCCACGCGGTGCGGTCCTGCTCGTGAAGACGAAGGAGATTCCCGGCGTCGTCGGTACGGGCGGCAAAGCGGGCGGCGTTGAGCAACATGAGCGCCAGCAAGGCGTGAGCGCGCGGTTCTTGAGTAGCAGGATGCTGGGTGACCAGGGTGGCGAGCCGGATGGCTTCCTGGCAAAGTTCCTCGCGTACGAGCCGTTCGCCCGCGGAAGCTTTGTAGCCTTCGTTGAAAAGCAGGTAGAGCGTGTGCAACACTCCATCCAGCCGGGATGAAAGAGCGTTGGGATCGGGCACGGTAAATGGCAGCGCCAGCTCGCGGATGCGCTGCCGGGCGCGAACCAGGCGCTTGGCGATGGCCGCCTCGCTGGTGAGAAAGGCGGCGGCAATTTCCGCGGGGCTGAACCCGCACAGCGTGCGCAACGCGAGCGCGATCTGCGATTCGGCGGCGAGTTCGGGGTGAAAACAGACAAACATCAACCGCAGCGTGTCGTCCGCAAAACTCTCATGTTTCATTTCTTCGGATGTGGATGACAACCACCGAGTGTGCTCGGCGGCGATTTTTTCCTGTTTTTGGTTCCATCGCTGTTCGCGTTGGAGTGCGTTGAGCGCGAGATTTTTTGCCACTTGCGTCAGCCATGCCGCCGGATTGTCGGGTACGCCGCGATACGACCACGTTTGCATTGCGCGCAGCAACGCCTCCTGCACCACGTCCTCGGCAAGCTGCAACCGGTGCGTGCCAAGGTGCGCCGTGAGGGCGGCGACCACTTTGGCGCCTTCGTGGCGGAAAAAATGGTCGGCCGCCTCGCCCGGGCTATCACCGTGCTGGCTCATGCGGGCTCAATCGCATTTCAACTCGGCCATCTGGCGGACTTCCAACCGCCCGCCGTATTTAAACATCGGACAGGTGCGGGCGATGTTCACCGCCTCGTCCATGGTGGCCACATTGACGATGAAGAAGCCGCCGATGGCTTCTTTAGACTCCGCGGCGATGCCGTCGGAAACGATGCTCCCGTTTTTGCCGGAAACGATTTTGCGTTCGGGCGTCAACGGCTGCGCGGCGCTCATAACGCCTTTCCTGGTGAGGCCCTCGATCCAGGCGTAGACTTCAGTCATTTTGGCCTGCATTTGTTCGGCGGAAAGGCCGCCGTCATTGCAGGCGCCACCTTGGACCAGGAACATGTATTGATTGGTAGGAGTATTTTTCATCAGCGTGTTGGGGCGGGTTGAAGGTTGAATGTATGTTTGTTTTGCCGGCAGTTTACCACGCGTCGCACGACGCACAATGCCAGCGTGCCGAGGCAGAGCGCGGTGAGCATGCGCATGAGCATATGTGCAGACGAGTACGATAACGTCAATCCAGAGCAGAGAGCCACGTACGCCACGAGACACATGGGACACTTTGGCATGAGCGCGAGCAGCGCGCCGGGGAGGATCCAGCCGGCAACTTCCCGGATGCGACCACGCCGCGTTCTTTGCTGACGCGCGTCGCGACGAGTGTGCGGCTTCCGTTGACAGCAGTGCGGCAAGTTCATGCTTTTGCCTCCTTCGACCGACCGCCACAATTCGCCGTGCCGGCGTCGTAGCTGTCATGGTAGCGAACCCATTCCATCGAGCGTTCGAGATTGTCCTCGTCGCGGCCTTTGGGCGTCAGATCGAGGATGCGGTACGTTCCCATCATCAGTTCGACGCCCCGCCCGTACACCGAATAGGTGTGATAAACCGAACCATCTGCGGCTTGGTGAAAGACGCTGATTCCCGGCGCTTCCGTGCTGCCAAAAGGTTGCGTGGTGTAATTGTAGTCTACTTTGCCACTTTCCACTTCTTTCTCGGTGAACGACACATGGAAATCATGATTGAAATCGCTGCCATTCGATGACACCCATTCGAAGCCCCAGCCCATGCGCTTCTTAAATGCCTCGATCTCCGCCAGCGGCGCCCGCGAAACGGCTATCATCGTGACGTCGCGGGCGGCCAGATGCGGGAGCATCCCGTCGGTATGGTCGGCCATGTAAGAGCAGCTGGGACAACCCTCGCCCCAGCCTGGCCCGAGCATGAAATGCTGAATCACCAACTGGCTGCGCCCGGAAAATAGCTCAGCAAGCGAGACCCGACCCTTCCGGCTGTCGAATTGGTAGTCCTTCTCGATTTTCACCCAGGGAAGCGCGCGGCGTTTGGCGCTGACCGCGTCCATCTGCCGGGTGAGACGCTTTTCTTCAGCCAGAAGCTCTTTCCGGGCGGCGAGCCACTCGGAAGCTGTTACTGTGCTGTGGTTTATTGCTGTTTTCATTGATTGTGCTCTTTTTGTTATTTTGTTCATTTTTTGGCCTGCCGCAGCAGCCCGTCAATGAAACGACAAACGAACTTTCACGCCGAGGACACGGGAAGGAAAAAATCTTCCAGCATGGGATGCGTTTTAGCACCCCTGCGCTGGCGGAATGTATCGACTGTAATTTCGAAGAAGATCCCCGATTTCTAAATCGGACGCTTTGACATCCGCTATTCAACTGAGGAGGAACTCGTGGCAGGAAGGAACTCAAAAGTATCGAGTTGAATGGGGCGGCCTGGGAAGCAACGAGTATCTACGACGCACGCAACTCCGTGTTCGACACTTATTGAACGCCGTCTACGGGACCGAAGCGGCAATGGCATTCTCGTTTTCATCCTGGGCGAGTTGCTGGGGTGTTGGTGGGACCACCACAAAGATTGAGGGGACGCGCGTGAACTCCCTTGCAAACCCGAAATTCGCGGAGCATGCCAGGTTACGACGTGAAAATGCTCAGCCGCATTTGCGCGTAGGCAGAGCCATTTCTTGAAAGCCCTCATCGTTGTCGCTCATTGTGCGGCGAGGCTCATTTCCTCGGTCGCCTGGCGAGCCGATTTCTTTGAGTATTCCGCCTTGATAATTTCCCGCATGAACTCCACAGCGAGTTGGGCGTTCTTGTGTGCGAATTCGATTCCCACCGTTTCGCCATTCACTACAGGCAGTTGGTGGCACAGTTCGTAGCTGGTGTAACCGTTGTAACCAATCTCGCTCATGGCTCGCGCGAAATCGCGATAGTATTGGTTCGTCTCGCCAGTGACGAGACCATCGATTCGGTCCACACCGGTGATGCTGCCGTCTGCGTTGCGGTCAAACTCCCCGCCAAAGTGCGACATGACCTGCAGGGCGCCAACCGCCCGGGCAGCCGCACGCATCGCCGCGGCGCTTTTGTCGGGCATCAACGGGGCGTCGAGACAGATTTTGAGATGGGGTGAGTTGACCTCGCGGATCATGTGCAACACATCGTGGTGATCCTTGATGAGCGGTTTGTGGTTCTGCAACGCGAGTGTCACGCCCATCTCTCCGGCATAGCGAGCACACTCAATCAGGCTCTCGCGGCACCAGCCCCAAATTTCTTCCTGGGCAAACTTCTCGTGGATGATCGGCCAATAACCTTCGGCGATGTCGTACGTGGCCAGTTTGGGATGCCGCGTGATGCCCCACCAGGCGAGGAACACTCGCAAATTTTTGGCGCCCAGATCAGCCGTCATGCGGATCAGCTCGTGCATGAAGCAAATCTGAGCTTCACGCACCTCGGGAACAGGATTGCTGAAATCGTTGTTTGCGGCCACCCCGAGGATTTCGATTCCTTCCTTGTCCGCAATCTGACGCAGTTCCTGGCATTTGCTTTTCGGCCAATCGAGCGGATTGCCGTGCGGTCGTTTGCCGTCGATCTCCACGCCGTCGTATCCAAACTTTTTGGCCGTGCGAATCAGCTCAGGCAAGGTGAGAGCTTCGCCGCGATACCAGCAACCGAGGTAGGTGATGCTATAGAGTCCAATTTTCATAAATCAGTTTAAACTACTTGAGTCTCCCGCCGGTCCAGAGAATCGAGTTGTGCACGAGCGCGCGATACGATGGATGGCGGAACGGGGTGTGATCGTGACCGAGTTGGATGAACACCACTTTTGACGTCGTGCAGGGACCGATCCACGCAACCGTGCGATCGCTGGTGGGATTGTCTGTGAAGAGCAAGGGTTTGATATTCGGCGAAATATACAGGCCCTTGTAGGTTTCATCTATGACACGGAACGGAGTGAGGCCGTCGGTGATCGGGTGCTTGCCGGCGGCAGTGATCAAGTGTTGCTCGCCGAATTTTACCGTCGAGTTGGGGATGCCGTTCTTGCTCTCCAGGCGATAGAGTCCTCCCGCAACCTCCTCGTACCACCACGGCCAATTCTGAAAACTCAAGATGCCATGATGCAGGACAACAATCCCTTTTCCACTCTCGACAAAATCACGCAGATTTTTCTTCCCACTGTCGTCAAGGTCACGGGTGAAATTGTAGAAGACCAGCACATCGTATTTCGTGCGGATGTCCTGCTTGAACGCCAAGGCGGTGTCAGTGACGGCCGGCCAGCCAATATCCTGATAGCCATCAAATAAACCGTAAAAGGCGGCCTCATGCTCGTGCCCCCCGGTGATGATCAATACACGCAATGCCACCTGGTTGGTTGCGGGCGCGACGGGTTGTGCCTGAGAATCCGTAATGTGCAGCAAGGCCAGCGCGCCCGACAACAGGGCGACAGCACGTTGAATCGTGAATTTCACGCGCCGACTGTAGCACCGTGTCCGAAAGAATCTATTGATTACGAGCGGCAGTTTTTGTGACAGGAACGCCAGCGGATAGTTTGTAGTGCTCTCGATAATCACGCGGCGTGCGGCCAAACTGCCGGCGAAATTCGCGCGTGAAATGGCTCTGGTCGGCGAAGCCACAGTTCAACGCCAGCTCGGACAAGGGTTCACTCGTGTAGACCAAGGCGCGACTGGCGATGCGCAGGCGAAGCCTCCTCAGATACTTTTGAGGCATGAGGTGAAAGCTCCCCAGGGTTTCAGGGGGGGCAGCGACGAGACCGTCAGCCAGGTTTATTCACAAGGACAGTTTCGGGTTCCTCGAACGTCCAGGTGAGACTTGGGGTTTCCCTGGGTGTTTTCGGAAAATGCTCGGTCTGGTGTTGTATTCTGATGGCAAACGTGGCTTAACGCGGCCGGTTCTTCCTGCGCGCAGATTGGGGGGTTGCGACTGATGCCCTAAAACCGCGGGAAACGCAGGACCTGAACTTCCCTTTTGAACACGAGCCGAATGGTGTTCTGGTCGAAGGCAATGTCCAGCGGTGCCCGTTGCTGGAAATGGTCCCAGACTTCACGGCCATCGCTCGGATTGAGCCGGCGGATGCGCATCCAGGGAATCTTTTGCTCGTCCGATTCTGTGTCGTCGTCCTGGTCGGGAATGGTCGATTGCGCTGACAGGATAAACCGGCCGGATACGTAATTGATCAGGCCCCTGGATTGCGTGCTCCAAAGGATTTTGCCGTCGCGAGAATCGAGCTTGAGGATCACCGCGCTGACCTTTTGCGATAAATCGATCTGCCTTGAATACTTTAAAGTTTCATGGCTGGCGCTGGTGGTGTTGACATAGATCATATCGTGGTCGTCGAAGAACAGCCCGGCAATCCCCACCGATGGCAGCCGCCAGCGCGCGTCTCCACTCTTGAGATCAAAGGCACTGAGCACTCCCTGGTCGAATACGTAAAGTGTTCCTTTGCGTTCGACGCAGGGTCCTTGCCCGTACGTGGCGATTTCCTCGTCCAACGCGGCCAATCCCGGGACCACATTGAAACCCAGGGTGCTCTGCCAGAGCTTTTTGTTCGCTTTGTCCAGCACGATGATCAATTTGTCGGCGGCCACCACGTTGACCGAGTCCAGCGGGTAGAGCTTGGGCGGCCCAACGACTTCGCCGCTCCAGGCCGAGTCCGCTCCGGGCCGACGCACCGTTACCTGGTAGCGGCTATGATCCTCCTGGACCAGGTCACCGCCATGTTCGCGCTGCATTTCGTTGAGCATTTCATTGGATAATTCCATGCTCTTGCCCGCCGTTACGTCTCCATCCAGTGCCGATTTTCCGGACCCAGGTTTCATGGCACTGCGAGTGACAATTCGTGATTCAAGCAGTCTCACGCCAAACTCGACAAATCCGTCTTTGGATGGGACGAGAGAAAACCCGGCGCTACTTTCAAGAGCCGCTTGAGCAGTCGGCCCATGGTGGCTGGAATCGTCCATTTCGTTCAGCGCGCGTTGCTGATTCATATTCGCCGCCAGCACCGCGGGCAAAGCGAGTTTTTCGGGGAGGGAAAGCCGCTGCGCCTGGGAGGCGACCTTGGCGGGGTCCATGGGCTTGCCGGGGCCGCTCCCCGGGGCACCCATCGGCAAACCAGCGGTTGCTTGTGCGGTCGAGTTGCCAGTGGGAATCGTGGCAGCCGAACTCCCACTGCCGGGTGCCTTTTCCGCCAGAAGCCTGCCTTCGCTCTCACCTAGTTCCTCGGTGCGCGTGGTCCCCGTGGTCAGGTCTACGTGGGTTACGACTGGACGGCCTGGGGCGGCGGTCACGAGCAGCAACTCGTTTCCGCGCGCCATTACTTCGTCCCGGCCCGGTTGCACCGGCAGTTCCTTAATCGTTTTGCCGGTTTGCCAGTCATATTGCACGATCTTCTCGGGCGAACTCACCCAGATATTTTGTCCTCGCACATACAAAGTCAAAGCGGCGGTCACCTCTCGTTCCATCTCGTGCGCCAACTTTTGGGCGGAGGGCATTTTAGGAACATTATCCCAGGCTTCGGTATTGGCTTTATTGATCAGCCGCTGCGTCGCTTGCTGTTCTCTGGAAACAGCGTCATCGATTTTCTGCTGGTCAACGATCCGCCGCGACCAAACTTCTTTGCCCGATTTCAACTCATACCGGGCCAGCAACGGCCCGTGTAGAAACACAAGCTGATCCTTTTGAACTCCTCCTGGAGCCGACTGGCCCGAATAGGCAGGTTCGGAAAAGCGTACCGAGAAGATCACCTTTGGCTCGCATCCAAACCAGGCGTACCAGAACCAAACTCCCAGGAGCGCCACCATTAAAGCCCCGACCCCGCTTGCAGCCCAAACCAGCTTGCGCCAGCGGCGCGCCTCGACTAGCGATTTCTGCCCTTCATACACGGGCACATGGACCCCGTGCGAATCAGCTTTTGCCTTGCACAGCGGCGAACAGACGTATCCGAAGAGGTCCATGCACTTGGCACAGATCGGTTTGGAGCAAATGTAACATTTGGCGACCGTAAGCTCGCCGGGATGCCGGCTGCATTGGCTGGCGGCTTCCGCAGGAATTGCCACGGCCGGCGAAAGCACCGACGCTGAGGTTTTGTGCAACCGCACGCTCGGGATGGGCGGCTCGGCCTCCTCGAGCACAACGCCCGCGGGGGCGTTGGTTGCCTGGATGGCCGGCACAGGCTCTCCGGACGGAGTGCTGGTTTGGCCCAGTTCACGGCGGACCAGCGCGTCGACGAATTGTGAAGCGTCCAGGCCACAGGCGGGGCAAACGAATTGGACCGGATGCTCGCGCATCTCCGGCCGGAGCTCGAACTGATACTTGGCACCGCAGGAACACTCGACTTTCATGGGGCGCCGGCGGCAGTCTCAGATTTCAGATTTTCCACCTGCGGTTGCCCTGAATCTGTGGGAAGGTTCATCCAGAAATTTTACGGATTGAGCAGCACCTCGCCGTTGGTTAAAGGAAGCGCAAATGGCGCCATGGCCGAGCTCATTTCGGTATGCCCATCGCAGAACAGGAAATTGCCGCCAAATTTCCGGTGATTATTGCCAGGTGGTTTGCCGGTCGTGGAGAACACAGCCTGTCCGGCGGTCTTGCCCTGCGCGTCAACCTGCCGGTCGCTCATGAGCACCATCGTGCTGTTGGTTAGACGCCGCCCCATATAGTATGCGTAGCTGATCGTCTGCCCCCGCAAGCCCGATCCAGGTGCCAATGGACCGTCTTTGCTTCCAGGACAAATGAACGGTGTCGGGTCGGAGGTGTATTTGGGCACCAGCACGTCCAGCGCTTCCTCCGACGTGCGCGCACCGGGTTTTTCGGGAAACCGGCCGCTATGCTCATTGGCATAAATCTCCATCGAGATGAAGATCTTCTCAAGGTTCTTTTGGCAAGCCCGTTTGAGCGCCTGCTGTTTGCCGGCCGTGTTCGGGCCAAAGTACAGCGTGCTCAAGATCAGAATGATTGCCACTGTAATCAAAAGCTCGATCAGCGAAAATGCCAAAGCCCCTGGCGCGCGGACATTCTTGTCGCTTCTCATCCTACACAATCTAACGGCGGCGCACGGTGAGCGCTATGTCTTCTTCGAAGGCCGGAACTGCCAAAGTCCGCCAACCGCCATTGTGCTCAAAGGCGACGCGCTCAACCGAAGCGCATTTTTTGGTATCCAGCCACTCGGCCGCGAAGGCCCCCTTGGCTAACTCCAGCTTTAGCGAAACCTCGCCGGCATTGAAGGCCGCCTTCCTCTCCATTGCCTTCTTCCAGTCGCCCAGTCCGGTCCTGATATACACCAGGTACTGCTGCCCTGGCTTGCCCAGCGCTCGCACAGAAGCGGCCTTTGGCAATTCGGCCTGGACGGCTTCGTTATCGGGACGCATGTGAATGAAATCAAACCCCTCCAGGAGATGTTTCAAATAGCCGTATTGCCGGCGCAAGCCCGCGCTCCCGCAGCCCGGCTGATTTTCAGGGAAAATGAACGTCCCATTCTCGCGGCCGGCTGTGAACGAATAATCCAGGTTGTTGAACAATCCGCCGCCGGCCACCAGAAAGTCCCAGCCCTCCATTCGATATTGCGAATCGTTTGTCCCGCGAAATCCCGTTTCGTTCTCGCCGATGACACGGCTCAAACCGTAGTTCAAGGCGACGGTCTCGGGCGGTGTGGCGTAATGAAAATTGAAGATGGAAACCGCCGGATCAGGATTCACGACCTGTTCTTTGTAATTGGCGATGTTTTGAGAAATCAGGTGCCGCCGCTTGCCGGGTTCGGCTTGTTGGATGGTGGCGGCGATATGCCGTTGCCACTCGAGGGTTACCCCGCCGAAATAGGGCTCATTGCAAATCTCAAAATAAAAATTATCGAATCCTTTGAGCTCGGCGGCGAGCTTTCGGACCATTTGTTCCTGCACCGGTAGCAGCCCATCGTTCTTGTCCAGCGTGTACACGTTCGTCCTTGCGACCCCGCCGATCCCATTGATGTTATTGTACGCATTCATCGGGCTCAGGCTCCACATGCTTTCCTCGTAGAATGGACAGAACAGGTTTAGCTCCACGATAATGCCGCGCTTGCTCGCTTGGGACATGAAGTCTTTCAAGCGTCTGAAGTAACCCGGGTCCCACTTGGTAAGGTCGAACTTGTTTCCGCCGTTGGCATAGCCCGGTTGCGCGCTTCTGGCCCAGGGGCAAATGAACCGCCCGGGTGCTGGAGCGAGCGTGTTCTGGGCAATGTTAAAGGCTGTATGGGGCTCGCAATAGGCTCCCGCCCAGGTGCGCGTGCCATTCAACCCATCACCCGCCAGCGTAGCCAAATACTTCACATAATCGAAATCCAGGTTCAGCACTGCGCCGTAGTGTTCGCCCGATGTGACCACAACTAACGGTTTGCCATGGTAGAGAAAATAGCGCGGATTTTCAGGGTGCAACGCCAGCGGTGCCGCTCCGGCCGATAATGTAAACAGGGTGCAAATGAGGTTGGTAGAGGAGAGGGAAAACTTCATGATGGTGTCTCGAAACCTACAGACGCCCTGGTGGAGAGCCAACTTTAATTTGGCAATCAGGTAGGAACTCCCCGACGAGACGTCGGCGCTTCCGAGATTTTCGGCGCCAAAACCGACGATTTGCACCTCGCGCGGCGTATAACCGATAGACCCGCGAGCCGGTCGCTGAACGGAAGCCCGGCCCTCGGGTCGAAGAGATGATCGGCCGAGCATTTGAACAACCAAACGACGCATGAAAGGCATACTAGGCCTGCCATTTCTGGCTACGCGGACGGATGAGGAAGCAATGTGGCGCGTTAAGCTTTACGACGATCACCAGGATTTCGACCGGCTGGTCAAGCGATGGGAGGAACCGATCCGCAGGTTATGCACCCGGATGCTCGGTGACCCTCATCGCGGGGAAGATCTCAAACAAGACACCTTCCTGCGGCTCTTTCAGAAGCGAAAAGATTATCAGCCCAAGGGCCGGTTCTCGACCTTTCTGTGGCGGATCGCTTTGAATCTCTGCTACGACGAACTGCGCCGGCAGAAGCGGCGCCGCGAGTTTCTTATCTCTCCCGAGCCTGGTCCCGAAGGCGAGCAGGAAACCGAGCCGGTTTCGGAAAGCGCCGGACCGGACAGCAATGCCGCGGATCTTGAAGAGGGTGCGCTCGTTCGTACCGCGGTGATGCAACTGCCCGAAATTTATCGGGCGGTAATTGTGCTGCGCCATTATGAGGATCTGAAATTGGCTCAAATCGCCGAGATCCTCGAAATCCCGGAGGGCACGGTCAATTCGCGCATGGCCGAGGCCTTGATCCGCCTGAGCCGAACGTTGGAACCAAAATTAAAGGCCGCACCCGCTCATTTTACCTCTATCAACCCCCTGGATTTGCCACGCGAATCTTTTGTCCTATGAACCATCCAAAACCTGAAGAATGGGTAGCCTACCTGTACGGCCAAACTAATAACGCTCTCAAGCGCAACCTCGCGAATCATTTGCACGAGTGCTCCCAATGCCGCAGCGAAATTGAATCCTGGCAACGCAGTGTAAAAAGCCTCGACGCCTGGAAATTGCCCCGGCGCGGTCGCGCGGATTCAGTCTTTCTCGCCCCTTTTCTCAAATGGGCCGCCGCTGTGGCGGTTGTTCTCTTTGCCGGGATCCTGATCGGTCGAGCCACGGCGGCAAAGACCGACGTTGAGAAGCTGCGCCTGGCCATTGCCCCTCAAATCCAGCGAGAGCTCAGTTCGCAGATGGCCCAATTGGCTCGCGATGAAGCCACGCGCGCAGCCGCTCTTTCACTCGTATCCGGCCGCAGATATACCGATCAGATCGCTCAACAGCTGTTCGTGGCTCTGAAAAAAGATGTCGACACTCTCGCGTTTAATGCCGACGACGCGCTGCGGCATACGCAGCAGCAACTGGTCCAATTGGCCGATTTTAAAGAGCCGCAACCTGTGAACCCACCCAACGAATAAATCTTTATGAAAAACAGAACGCTATTCCCGCAACTCTTTGCCGTCGCCGGCCTGTCGCTTTGCACGAACCCGGCTTGCTGGGGCCAACCCAGCGCCACCCCGGCCGCCAACAACGCCTTTACTCGTCAGGCCGAGGTCACCCCGGCAGCCGAGGATAAAGAGAAGGCTGAAGACGCCGCCTTGCTACAACAGCTCGAATCCGACGCGCAACAGAATAAAGGCGAACACAAGACGAAAGGGTCCTTCCCGCCAGCCGCGCAGATGAGGGGCGGGGGCGGGGGTGGCGCGGTGGGACTGGCTGGAGGCCTTTTCAATGGCCCGAATTTTATGGTCCATGGCCAGGATTTTGTGACTCGAACCAGGCCCGCCGCCGGCGCTTTGGTCATCCAAACTTCCGAATCCGATCCCAAGACGCAGACCGCCCTGGAAGAGGATTTGGCCGTCATGTCGCACCTGTTGAACAAGGCCATCGAAGACTTACCGGGCGGCCCGCGGCATGCCGGCAAGGTGATGGGGATCGATGTATTTTTTGCCCCAGGGGGTTCGCCCTTGCGCAGCCTGTATCTGGATAACTATGGCGCGGTGTTTTTCCTGAATGTGAATTTCCCGCTCGTCGCCCCCGCCGAAAAGCGCCCGGAAGAGAAACCGGCCGGCGACTCCGTCTGGGAGGAGGCCCGCGAGGAACTGTACGGTCAGCGAGCGGGCGGCGCAGGGGAGCCGGGGGAAGAGTACAGCCAGGAAAAAGTGGATAAACTCAAAGAGACACTTTTCGACACGCTCAAAAACGCTAGCAACATCCGGGGTTTGAAACCCAACGAATGCGTTACCCTCTGGGTTTGCGGCGGCACCAGCAATGGCGGTCGAGTCCGTATGGTTAAGGCTAACCAACCCGCGGCAAAGGGCGCGAACATCATTACCGCCGATCAAGTATTTCCCGCCGGCCGGCGCACTATTTTAACCATTCGCGCCCATAAAAAGGATATCGATGACTACGCCAAGGGCAAACTCCCGCCCGAAGAGTTCCAGAAACGCGCACAACTGACCGCCTACACTGGTGGCGGAGGAGGAGGGAGCCCGGAAAGTCTTCTGATGGGTTACACTCCGCACAACGGTTTTTAATGGAACAGATGGCGCAAGGCCAGTGCCGCCAGGGTCAGAATTAACATCAAGCCACTTGGCATGAATTTCTTGGTCTTCGTCAAGCGGATGGCGAACACAATGAGCAAGGCCGCCATAATGCCGTCCGCCAGGTTGCTGCGGAAATTCTCGGCAAAGACCCCGCGCATCGCGGTGAGCACCAGCAGTGCCGCCGCGATTGAAGAAGTGATTAATGATACCTTGCTGCCGGCCTTGAGAAATCCAATCATCCCGCCGATCAGCAGCAGAACGATGTAGATCCAAAGAATGGTGTTTTGGCTCATATTTGTGCGCGCCGGAACTTAGCGGCATCCAGCGCCGAAGGACATAAAGAAATCAATTCGTCTCCAAGCGCAAAACCTCGCCCGGTTCGCACTCGGCCGCGATTTCAAACGGCCGGCAGCACACTTCGCAATCAGTCGTGAATCGCTGTTCGGGGACGCTCGTATCGATACTTACTTCGAACGTTTGGCCGCAAAAAGGACATTGAACGGGTTCCGAGACTTCCATGCGCCTCCCTACTATGGCAGAAGTCTCGCCCGGGTCTATCCTCAACTCCGTGCCTGATTTTACCGTCCGGGCGCGCTGATTTGGCCCATTTGACCGGTCCAGATCGTTGGATTAGAATGGCATCGAAAAGTATGGTTATGCCTAATCCCCTGCGAGTTTTGATTATTGAAGATTCCGTTGACGATACTTTCTTTATTGTGCGGGAGCTTCAGCGCGGCGGTTACAATGTCGACTTTGAACGAGTCGAAACACCGGCTGGGATGCAATCCGCCTTAAAATCGCGGGCTTGGGACCTGATCATCAGCGATTTTTCCATGCCCCTCTTCGGGGGTGCGGCCGCTTTGGCCCTTTACCAACAAAGCGGACAAGACGTCCCTTTTATACTGGTCTCCGGAACGATGGGCGAGGATATCGCCGTCGAAATGCTTAAGGCAGGCGCTCACCATTATGTGATGAAGGATAACCTGCCAAAGTTGGTGCCGGCCGTCAGCCGCGAGTTGCTCGCCTCCGAGCAGCGTCGTATCTACCGGGAGATCGAAGCTGCTCAGGCTTATCTGGCTTCAATTGTCAGCTCGTGTAATGACGCGATCATTGGCAAAACTTTGCAGGGAATTGTGGTGAGCTGGAACAGCGGCGCCGAAAAGCTTTATGGCTACACGGCCGCCGAAATGATCGGTCAATCGATCAGCCTGCTGGTCCCGCAGTATCGCCCGGAAGAACTCACCGAGGCCATGGAACGCATCCGCAACGACGAACAAATCCAGCAGCTGGAAACCGTGCGTTTGCGCAAGGATGGTACCCCAGTCGAGGTATCGGTGGTGGTTTCCCCCATTAAGGATGGCGCCGGCAAGATCATCGGCGCTTCAAGTGTTTCACGGGACATTAGTCTGCGCAAACAGGAAGAAAACGAGCGCCTGGCCCTTATTCAGGAGTTGACGGCGGCGCTCTCCCATGCCCGGCCCTAAGTTGTCTTGACCAAACGGGCCGCCCCGGCGACGTCTTGGGCCCGAGTTTATTCAAAACAAAATTCGCACCTCTCAATTTTTCTCGGTGAAGGTTTTTCCTGTGGTATCGTCATATAGTCGTATGAAAAAAACATTTCTGTTAGTGGCTGTTCTGCTCGGAGCCGTTTCGGCTTCTCAAGCGGGCGTTCGGTTCGGGTTTGGTTTCGGCCTGCCTCTGCCGGTTCCTTCGATTACCGTTAGAGCTCCGGTTGTCTCCGTGGCAGCCCCGGTTTATACCGCTCCTGCCCCGGTCTACGCGGCCCCGGCTCCGGTCTACACTGCTCCCCAAGTTTGTGCTGCTCCCCCCGTGGCCTATTCCGCCCCGGTTTGCGCTCCACCGGTCGTCTATGCTCCCGCTCCCTCCGTTTACCTGGGTTTCGGCGGCTGGGGCCGGCCGGTTTACCGGGGATGGCATGGCGGATGGGGTTATCGAGGACACTGGGAAGGCCGCGGGTGGGAACATCACGGCTGGCACCGATAATTCCGAGCTGAAAGCAGTTGGTAATAAAACGCCGAAACGCAAGTTTCGGCGTTTTTGCTGCCTAAGGGCCGACCATCCAGTCCAATGCAACCAGGATCACTTATACGCGAAAGCTTCTGGATATCTTGAACGCCGCTTATTCGCTATCCGTAAGAAAACGCCATGCCTTGACGTATTTTTGAAGCCTCGGCAGGTCCTTCTCCGTCACCTCAGGCATTCGCCTCAGGTCCATGTTGTCTTCCAAATCAGCTAATTTGACTTTTTTGGCTAACGGGTTGGCCGCCGAGCGCCGGACAAATGCTTCGTAATCCTCTCCCTCCTTCTTGGTCACGGCTTTTATCGCGTTGATGAGATGCTCGGGAATCTCCTCGGCGCTAAGATCTTCAAAACCCCAATCTGTATCCTCGACGACATCATGAAGGATGCCCACGATTTTCTCACTGGTCGTTTCCAACCGCGCCATTACCCGGGTCGGATGCAAAATGTAAGGCGCGCCATAACGGTCTTTTTGGCCGTCATGAGCTTCCACGGCGATTTTAATCGCCTTCTCCAAAAGCTCCTGTTCTTTAATCATGTGCCACCTTAGCCCAATCTCTCGCTCCTGGCCTCGTCGGAGTTTACCCATCGTCATCCATCGCGTTTCGGACCGCCTAGAACTCCAGGGGGCTGCCGCATAAATGCGGCACTGGCGCGCGGGCATGCCTGCCCGCAGCAACGCCGGACTGCGGTCCGCGTCCGACTGCTTTTTTGCGCCAAAACACTTTGCGAGTCTCTGCGAACTGGAAGTTCGCACCGGCGCGCGGGCATGCCTGCCCGCAGCAACGCCCGACTGCCGGCCCGCGTCTGACTCATTTTTTGCGCCAAAACAGTTTGCGAGTCTCTGCGAACTGGAAGTTCGCGCGCCCGCATCCGGAACGCCGCATTTATGCGGCAGCGGCCCGGCGATGCCAGGAAGCTGCAGACGCCCTTACCGGATGTGGAAATGCGCCAGCCAACCAAGGAAGTGCGTCCAAATCCGAACGACGGCGTGCGTCGATTCCCAGGCTTGCCAAAAACAAATTCCAATCAGGGCGGCGGATTGAATCAATCCCGTCCAACGTTTTTGCCGTAAAACATTCACCAGCAGGACCAGTCCAATCGGCCAGCCCATTGTGCCCAAATGGCAGAGAAAAATGCCGGTAACATACCGAAACTTGCCCTGCGGGCTATCCAGGGGCGTCAACGTCCACGGGATGAAATCCCAGACCGGTCCCGTGACCACCAGAATCACAATCACCAGCGCGACGCCGTTGGAAAGCTGAACGCCAATGGAGTTGGGCATTTTGTCGTCGTCGGCGCGGTTTGAGTTATACCAGACGTGTTCCACTGACGAGCGGCGGGTGAGGAATTTGACCGGCGAGAACATCATGCGGACGCCTCCCATGAGCAACTGCCCTCCCGACATCGTGCGCAACCGCCGTCCTGAAGTCAGCACATGTTGCCACGGCACGAAAAATCGGCCCTGGCGTTTCAGTGCGAGAGCAAAGCCGCCTTCTTCTGCCCAATAAAGTTGTTCATTGAATCCACCGGTAGCCTGGAAGGCCGCGCGTGTGCAGAACATGAAAGCGCCGCCGGTAAATCCCACAAGCTTGGGAGCAAAGAGGAGCAAAGCCAGCAAGAGCCGGGCGTAAAGCGGCACGCTCTCATTTTTGTCCACCCGGGTCATACCGCCGCCCCCCACAGCGCCCTTGTCCATCGCTCGCAGGGCCGAGGCTACCGCACGCGCGTTAATAGTCGTATCTGCGTCCACAAAAAAAAACCATTCGCCTTTGGCGGCACGTGCGCCCGAGTTGCGGGTGGCGGCAATCTGCCGGTGATTCACGCTTACCACGCACGCTTGATGTTGCCGGGCGATTTCAGCCGTCGCGTCCGTAGAAGCATCATCCACCACAATAATCTCGAAGGGTTTACCCACGAGATGAGCCGACTCCTGAATCGCCTGCAGCGTGCGGCCAAGGCACGCCTGCTCGTTATGGGCTGGAACGATGAACGAAATCATGGCCACTCGGTGTTCTATGCTGGAACTGACAAAACAAGCTGGAGAGTGTCACGCCCGGGAGTGCAACTAAACCAAAACGGAATATCGCGACTTGCCTGGTTTGCTTCTGGGCCTCGGCGGGTTGTTGGCGGCTGATTAACGGACGGCAACTCCGGAGCGGTAGGGATGGCGCGCTGCGCCGTCCGCGCCGCGTTCAGCGGCGCAAGGTCGGATGTGAACGTAACTCCTTTCCCATTCGTTCCGCCCGCTGACGCGGGCGGGGACATCGCAGCGCGATGTCCCTACCTCAGGGCGCTCTTTTTACGGGATTTAGATGCGTTTGCCCTGGGAAGCGATGCCAGCAAAATTGCCATTCCCCGGGCCAATGCTTTACACTCGGCCCCATGAGCCAGAGCAAAGGTGCCTTCGAGGGGTTGCTGTCGCGGTATTTTGAAAAACTTCTCGCCGACGATCCGATCCTGGCCACGGTTTCGGCCGGGTTATCCTCCGGCGAAGGCAAACTCGGCACGATGGGAGCGCGTTTCCAGAACAAGCGCGAACGCGAACGTCAGCTGACCCTCGCCGCCCTCGACAAGCAATCGCCTCGCGAATTGTCCGGTGAGCAGCAGATCGACCGACTCGCGTTGCGCAGCAAGCTGCTGAAAGAATGCGATGATTTTGCCCGCGGCCGACATACGCTTGAGCCAAACGCGCCGGAACAGTTGCTCGGCATTTTGTTTCATGAGCTCCGGCGGGGACAGGATCATCCGCAACGTGCCGCGCGCAATCTGCGGTCTTTGCTTGGCGCCGCGCCTGATTTCCTCGCCGAAGCGGGCGAACTTTTGGTTCGCCCGGAAGCGGTTTGGTTGCGGGTAATGGAACAAACGGTCGCCGGCGCCGAAGCGCTTCTTAAAGGAGTGGCCGAGTTTCTGGGGCCAACGTCTGCGGTCACTGGAGGCTCAGAACGAATTGCGGCAGCAGTTGGCGGGGTGATGAAAGCTCTGCAGCGTTATCGCGATCACGCTCGCGGTTTGCCGCTGGCCCCCGCTGGTTCTTTTGCGATTGGCGCGACCGGGCTCCAGCGGCGTGTTCAGGATGAACTCGGGCTGGATTATACACTGGGCCAGATTGAAACTCTGGCATTGCGCGAAGTTCAGCGGATCGGGGAATTGCTAAAACAAGCTTGCTCGCGCTTCGGTCGCGGCCGCTCCGCCGATGCTATCATCAAGGAAGCTCGCGCGTCCTGGAAGCCCGAACGACCTTTAGTCGAGCTGTACAAAGCCGAAACCAGCCGAATTGCGCAGGCGTTCCAGGCCGCCCGGGCGGTGAGCTTTCCGCCGGGGGAAGAGCTTCAGGTCAGGCCGGTCCCGGATTTTCTTCGGGCGCTGATCCCGACGGCGGCTTATACGCAGCCCGGGGCCTTTGCGCGTGAGCAAGTAGGTGTGTTTTGGGTAAACGATCTCAGCGTGATCAAACACGGCACGGCGGAGAAACTGGCCGAGCAACGACAGCACTTCGGTATTCCGCTGACCTGCGCTCACGAGGCTTATCCGGGCCATCATCTGCAATTTGCCACAGCCAACCGGCATCCCCGGAAATGGCGTCGGCTCTTCGCGCACGCCGTCTTTTACGAAGGCTGGACGTTGTGGTGCGAACAAATGATGGTCGATTTGAAGATCGACCGCTCACCCTGGCTTCGGGTGCAGCAGTTGCACGATGCCCTGTGGCGCTGCCACCGGATCCTGGTGGATCTGCGGCTGCAAACCCGCCGCTACAGCTATGGCCAGGCAGTGGCTCATTTGCAAAGGCACGTGGGCTTCACGCGCGCCCGGGCCGAAGCGGACGTAAACTGGTACACCGCCCAGCCGGGCGTGCCGATGAGTTATTGGCTTGGCCGACTCGAAAACGAGAGGTTGTACCGGCGGTTGGTCGTCGGCCGTCGTTGGAATCTGAAGCGTTTCAACGATTGGCTGTTGAGCTTTGGCACTGTTCCGCAAGGGTGGATCGAAAAATACGGGCTCGACTAAGCTTGGGGTTGAGAATCCAGTTTTCAATCCCATCTGCTGGGCTATCTTTGCCCCCATGGATTTATTGCCGTTCAAGACTTTGCCGCCGTACCGGCCGCGGCGTTTTGTGCCCCAACAAATCGAGCTGGGCGCCTGGGACCAGGTGGCTCCGCTTTTCGATCAACTCGAAGCGCGCCTGAGGCCGCAAACCGACGCCGCCGAGTTGGAAAGTTGGTTGTTGGATTGGAGCGAAGTCAGCGCCGCGCTGGACGAAGAAGCCGCCCGCCGCTACATCGCCATGACTTGCCACACTGATAGTCCCGAAGCCGAAGCAGCGTATCTGCGGTTTGTCGAGACCATCGAGCCGCAAGTCAAGCCACGCCAATTCAAGCTGACTCAGTTATACGTAAATCATCCCGCGCGAGCGAAGCTGCCCCCCGACCGCTATCAGGTCTTCAATCGCGACACGAAGCTGCATGTCGAGTTGTTCCGGCAGGAAAATGTTCCCCTGGAAACCGAGGAAGCCAAGCTGAGCCAGCAATATCAAAAGCTCTCGGGCTCGCTCACGGTGCGGTTCCAGGGCGAAGAAAAGACGCTCGTGCAGATGGGCCGGTACCTCGAAGAAACCAATCGCGCGGTCCGCCAGGAATCCTGGGAAGTGGTGGCGCAACGCCGGTTGCAGGAAGCCGACAAATTCGACGACATTTTTGATCAACTCCTTTCGGTCCGTCACCAAATCGCCAAAAACGCCGGCTTTGCTAATTACCGCGATTACGCTTTTCGCAAGCTGGGCCGGTTCGATTATACTCCCGCCGATTGCGAGAGCTTTCATCGCGCCGTCGAGATTGAGGTGATGCCCGTGCTGGGCGAGTTGCAGAGCCAGCGCCGGTCTCAGCTCGGCTTGGATGCTCTGCGGCCATGGGACCTCACCGTCGATCCGCTCGGACGGCCCCCGCTGCGGCCCTTCGAGCGCGTCGAGCAGATGGTCGCGCGCACGCAGCAGATTTTCGATCACCTCGACCCGGAGCTGGCTCGAGGATTCCGACAGATGGAACAGTTGCACTTGCTCGACTTGGCCAATCGCAAAGGCAAAGCCCCCGGCGGCTATCAGTCGGCCTTGTCAGAGGCCCGAGCGCCCTTCATCTTTATGAACGCGATTGGGATTCAGCGCGATGTCGAAACCATCCTGCACGAATCCGGACACGCCTTTCATTCGCTGGCCGCCCGTGAAGAGGATCTGTACGCTTATCGCGGCGCGCCGATCGAATTCTGCGAAGTCGCCTCCATGAGTATGGAACTGCTGGGCAACGAATTCCTCGAGCAATTCTATAACAAACCCGAGGCCGACCGAGCCCGCCGGACCCACTTGGAAGGCATCGTCGGCATCCTGCCCTGGATTGCCACCGTCGATGCTTTTCAACATTGGATTTACACTCATCCGGTCCACACCCGGTCCGAACGCGAGGGAGCCTGGCTCGAACTGATGAACCGGTTCGGCGGCGAGGTCGACTGGCGCGGGTACGAAGCTGTGCGCGGCCGGCTTTGGCACCGGCAGCTCCACATTTTCATTCACGCATTCTACTACATCGAGTATGGGATCGCTCAATTGGGTGCGCTGCAGGTTTGGTTCAATTCACTCCGTGACCGCCGCACGGCATTGGAACAATATAAAGGTGCGCTCAGTTTAGGTGGTTCGCGGCCGCTGCCGGAATTATTTGCCGCGGCGGGCTGCAAGTTCGAATTCAGCCGCTCGACGATGGCCCCTTTAGTGCGCCTGCTTCGCGACCAATTGACAACCCTGAAGGCGATAGCATAGACAGCCCCGGTTGTCCGTTTTTGTCGGTATGGCTTTCCGTACTTGCTCTAATAGCCAATCGTTCATAATTCTGCGAAACAACAGGAGTGTTAAACCGGCAAGGTTAGCGTGAAGCCGAAACTCCAGTTAACTCAGGCGGAGCCCGAGGCCGATCCGGCCTTTTTCCTCAGCGCCCCTGAGATCTCCGTGTTTGTGGCCTGCTGTGTCATGATCAACGAACTGCGCGGTTTGGACCGCTCCCTGGCAGCCAGGGAGATCGCTTCCACCACCTTTCAACAAAAATCCAAACTCCTGCTCGACCGGCTGGCGCAAGCCGTTGAGGCCACCCAGCGCTTCGACGTCGTTTTACCCGTCATTAAGCCTGGCTGCTTTTCCCCTTTCTTCTGGCGCTGGTTTAATTGGTGGGACGATTACTTGAAAGCATTAACCCCCAGCCGCGTCGCCGAAATGGAGCGCCGCGCCCGCGAACGCGGGTCGCTCATCGAGGAGCTACGCCCGCGCGGCCATTGGATCAATTACCGCTACAATCCGCCGCCGGCGTTTTGATTGGGCGGTTACTTACCGTCTGCCCAGCGCCTCAGTTGCCATGAAGTCTTTGGGCGAAAGCCGTGACCTCGCACGCCTCCGGTTTTGCGTCTTGGTCGAGCTCCGTCATTTCACAGAGCCTCATTCCGGTTGACCCACGATTGAAGATTGAACGTATAGCCTAGCACGGCAAGATGCCGCTACAACCAACAGACACTACGTATTCATGGGGGTAACCGGTAACAGGCTCTGCTTCAGCACCTTAACAAACACCAAATGTGAATTGAAAACTCAATTCACAACTGTCTTTCGTGCCAATCCATAAAGCGCTTCATTGTTCCATCTTGCAGCCTTCGTGGTGCATCTACGGGCAGGCCAAGTTCCGTTTGAATTCGCCTGACCAAATCCTCTGCGTCGCCGGGTATAATTGCCACTTCATAATTAGCGCAAATCCTCCAGCTCCGTCAGTTCTGCAATCCAAGTCTTCGGCAACATGCGTACCGCAAAAACGGGTGCAACTCCCAGCTCCCTGCATATATCAATTTTCAGCCTGAACTCATCCTGGTCCATGTAGCCCAGCATATTCTTCACTTCAACCCCATAGGCTCGCCCATCACGCTCGAAAACGAAATCCAAGTTGTGGTTTGTCTTCTCCCACTTTTTACCTCCAAATTCGTTGATACTGCGGCCCCTCATAACAAACTGACACCTCGCAAACCCCTCAAGAACCATCATTTCCGCATGATCACCCAACTCACCACCGATGTTGGGGTGCGAGTATTCCTCGACCAACCGTACAACCGCGGCCGCTTCGCGTCTATAATATCGGTAGGTCCTATGCCACAGTAGTTTGATAGTGGTTCCCGTGGCCAAAGCGCGCTCTTCCATCAAAATAAGACCACTTGCAATTACTTCATGAATCGCCCGATTCGTTACCCAATGGAAAAATCTATCCTCGAAGAGCAATTCGAGCTGTCGTGAGAAGAAGACCTTTTCAGGATTCGCATTAAAATGGTCCTCAACTACGTCGCGAGCCTGACGCAGCACCGGATCGTCTCTCGGCGCGGTGCTTTCAACGTGTTCCAGCTCGTCCAAGCGGGTTTTCCCTTGTAGCAACGATCCAAGCCTTTAAACGCGGCAAACATGTTGCGACTCCATGTTGCCACTATGAACTTCTCCTCACAAAACGTCTGGTTGTCTGAAATGGTGGAGCCGAGGGGAGTCGAACCCCTGACCTTCTCATTGCGAACGAGACGCTCTACCAACTGAGCTA
>Ga0070741_10002233_pt1 | contig 53376 bp, 48 predicted proteins | sample Coa_R1_4_FD_66440 | JGI IMG/M metagenome (GOLD analysis project Ga0070741, IMG submission 66440) | Surface soil microbial communities from Centralia Pennsylvania, which are recovering from an underground coalmine fire - Coalmine... | ecosystem: Environmental > Terrestrial > Soil > Unclassified ... | reverse complement strand
CTCGAGCATTGGCCGATTGAGAAGCTTGTGCCGTCGCCACGCAACGCACGCACCCATACCGATGCGCAGGTCGCGGAAATCGCCGGCAGCATCCGGGCGTTCGGATTTACCAATCCTATCCTGGTCGGGGAGGAGGGCGATGTTATTGCCGGCCATGGCCGCCTTGCCGCAGCCCGGCAACTGGGCCTTCAGACGGTGCCGGTGATCAAGATCGGCGGGCTCAGCGAGATTGAGCGCCGGCAGCTGGTGCTTGCCGACAATCGCATCGCGCTCAATGCCGGCTGGGACATGGAGATGCTGGCTCTCGAACTGAAGGACCTGGCAAATCTCGGCGCCGACCTTTCGCTCCTCGGCTTCACCGACAGGGAGCTCGCCGAGGCGCTGCGGCCGGTTGATTCTCTGGGACTCACCGACGAGGACGCCGCGCCGGAGTTGCCGCAAACGCCGGTAACACAGCCCGGCGACGTCTGGCAGTTGGGGCCGCACCGGATTGCCTGCGGCGACTGCACCGAAGAAGCGACCGTCACCGCCCTGTTCGGCAACCTAGAGCCTGCCCTGATGGTGACGGATCCGCCTTATGGCGTTGCCTACGATCCGGCCTGGCGGCATCGGGCCGGTGTCAACAGATCGGCGCGCACGGGCAAGGTGCGCAATGACGAGAAGGCCGATTGGGGCGAGGCTTGGGCACTGTTCCCGGGGACAATCGCCTACGTCTGGCACGGGGCCCTGCACGCAACAACGGTTGCCGCGAGCCTTGCCAAGCACGGCTTCACCATCCGTGCCCAGATCATCTGGGCCAAGGAGCGGCTGGTCATCGGCCGCGGTGACTACCATTGGCAGCACGAGCCGTGTTGGTATGCGGTGCGCAGCAAGGGCCATTGGACCGGCGACCGCAAGCAAACGACGCTTTGGACGATATCAACCGGTGGCCAGGATACCGAAACAACGCATGGCACACAGAAGCCAGTCGAGTGCATGCGCCGGCCCATCCTCAACAACAGCCGGATGGGAGAGGCGGTCTACGACCCCTTCCTGGGCAGTGGCACTACCGTCATTGCCGCGCAGACGACGGGTCGGATCTGTCTCGCACTCGAGATCGACCCCGGTTACGTCGATGTCGCCGTGCGCCGGTGGCAGTCCTTCACCGGCAAGGAGGCGGTCCGCGCCCGGGATGGCTGCGCGTTCAATGCGATCGAGCCGCAACAACCGCAGCAGCCGGGAAACTGACATGCGCGGCCGTCGCCCCAAACCGACCCGCCTCAAGATGCTCACCGGCAATCCGGGCAAGCGGCCGCTCAATGCCGACGAGCCGCGGCCTGAGCCCGTCATCCCCGAATGCCCGCCTGAGCTCGGCCCCGTCGCGCGCAAGGAATGGGATCGCCTGGCGACCGAACTTGCGTCGCTGAAAATCCTGACCGCCCTCGATCGCGCCGCGCTTGCCGCCTACTGCAACGCCTACGGGCTCTGGGCCGAGGCGACCGAAGCGATCCAGAAATACGGCACGATGGTCAAATCGCCGTCGGGTTACCCGATCCAGTCGCCCTATGTCTCGATCGCCAACCGGCAGGCCGAGATCATGATGCGGATTGCGTCGGAATTCGGGTTCACGCCGGTGAGCAGAAGTCGGATCGCGACCTCGGCAAGACCAGAGCCAGATCTGTTCAGCTTGTTGACAACCACAGACGATGAAAAAACTTCGGAGTAGGCTTCGGCCCGGTCGACCAGTTCACCGAGGTGTCTGGGTCGCACCGATATGGGCTTCTCTGATTCTGCGCGAGACAGTCTCGCGGTGCGCGAGGTAGTAAACTCTTTACCGTGATCGTTGAAGTTTTAAAGACTCTCTTTTTTGGAAATTTCCACCGGCCCGCGGGCGGCTAGCCGTTTTTTGGAAAGGTCCTCGGTACCATAACCCACACCACGACTGTCTTGGAGGCGGGGATGGTAGACGAGGTAACCTTACCGGGATTTCTTTCGACGCTGCCTGCGAACCAAAAACAGCGTCTTCTTGCATTCATCGCGATATCGATTTCGCTGGCGATCTGCCTGGTCTGCTTGCCATTTGCTCAGATTCAGCTGCCGGCAATTTGGGCCTTTATCCCGATTTACGAATCGGCACTCCTGATCAACGACCTGATCACTGCGAGCTTGCTGTTTGTCCAGTTCTCCTTACTGCGCTCGCGCGCGTTATTGGCTTTGGCCTGCGCGTACCTCTTTGCAGCTATTATGGTTGTTCCCCACGCACTCACCTTTCCTGGCCTGTTCTCTGCGACGGGATTGCTTGGCGCCGGCCCGCAGTCGACGGCCTGGATTTACATGTTTTGGCACGCGGGCTTTCCAATCCTCACGATCCTGTACGCCATCGGCGACAGTGGCAGGATATCGCCGCGGTCAGTTTCCATTGCGATTTTTGGGGGCGTACTTGTCGTTCTTGCCGCCGCAATCGCCTTCACCTTGCTTGCGACCGCCGGCCAGTCGCTTCTTCCCCAAATCATGGCTGGAAACAACTACACGACCGCCATGGGTGTGATCGTTTTGTGTGTAGCAGCGCTGATCCTTCTTGCGCTGGGAAGCCTGTTACGTCGCCGTCCCTACACGGTCCTCGACCTGTGGCTGATGGTGGCGATGTGCGCATGGATCTGTGACGTTGCACTCAGTGCTGTTTTCAATGCAGGCCGCTTTGATCTTGGCTTTTATGCAGGGCGGATCTACGGCCTCACGACATCGACGTTTGTCCTGCTGGTGCTGCTGTTCGAAACGGAAAAGCTCTATGCGCAGCTCATCCGCCTGTTCCAGGCCGAACAATTGGACCACAAACGCGAGACACGTGAGAGTCGCCGCATCTTTGAAACGTCACTTGATCTCATCCTTGTCACCGACAGCCACGGAACGTTTCTGCGTGTGAGCCCCAGCGCCGAGAGGATTCTCGGGTATCGGCCCGAAGAAATGACCGGCCACAACGGCTCAGAATTCATCTTTCCCGAGGATCTCGATCCGACGCGCGACGAGATGCGACTGGCACGTCGTGGACATCAGACCAGAAACTTTGAAACAAGGTACCTTCATAAAGATGGCCACGTCGTCAGCCTTGCTTGGACTGGCGTGTGGTCGGAGTCGGACAAACGACACTTTTTCATTGGTCGCGATATGAGCGAAGCCAGAAGGGCAGAGAAGGCCCTTCGGCAGGAGATGGAAGATCGCAAGCACGTCGCCGAAGTTCTGAACAATACGATCACAAGCATGGTGGATCCCGTATTGGTTGCCGATGAAAAGGGTAAAATCCTTGTCGCTAATTCGCCGGCACAAAAGATTTTTGGCAAATTGCTCAGCGTCGACAGCGACAAATATCAACGGGAATACGAGCGCTATTACCCCGATGGGGTGACGCCGTTTCCCTTTGAGAAAACTGCACTGTTTCGTGCGGTGCACGGCGAAGCCGTCGATGACCTTGAATTCGTCATCCACCACAAGGGCGCAGCGATGGAAACATATCTGATCGCAAACGGGCGCCCGATTCGTAATGAACAAGGCGCGCTGCAGGGTGCTGTGGCGATTTATCGGGATATCACCGAAAAGAAAAAATCCGAACAGGCCATTCGTGACAGCGAACAAATGGCGCGCGGCATTATAGATACGGCGCTCGATGCGTTCCTCCAGCTCGACGAAAATGAGATCATTTGCGGCTGGAGCCCACAAGCCGAAGCAGTGTTCGGTTGGAGCCGCGAGGAGGCAATTGGACAAGGACTGCGAGAGATCATGGTGCCAGCGGGTAGCCTCGAAGCCCATGCGGAGCGCATGACTCAGTTCCTTGAAGAATCCAAAAAGGGAACGCCTGGAATGCGATTCGAAATGCCGGGTGCGTGCCCGCCTCGCGCGTTTATCCCGTGCCGCCAATTGATCGAGCCTGCCATGAAGGAGACCAATTTGCAGCGCCTACAAATCTGCTCTTGATACGCGTGAGCGAACAGGAAATTTCGACCAACCATCTTTGTCCGTGATCGGACCACGCCTCCATGAAGGCTTGGTAGAACCACTCATGCACGGTTCGCGGTAACTTGACCTCTGCTGCGGCAGCAAGGGTAGCCTTCGCGCGGAAGCGGGTATTGTCGAGCGAAAGGTCGGATCGTGCTTCGATGCGTTGAGAGCATACGAGCAAATGCTGCAGCGCAGGTAGTCAGCGATATTGTATCCGCACCGTCTCGCCCGGTGAAACCGGTCCTCCCCCTTGGCGCAGCGATTTTACTGGACGAAACCGGTTTCATGAATTAGCGTTTTCCGAAAAATTCAATCTTTAAAGCTCGGGAAACCATCGGGAGGTTATCGTGACGACTGGACTGACCCTTTCGCGGCGCTTGTTCGCCAGCTCTGCTTTCTCGGCGGCATTGGCCTTTTCGATGTCGCCGTTATCGGCGCAGGAAACGATTAGAATTGGCGCCCCGCTGGCCATTTCCGGTAAGTTCGTCGCCTACGGTGCATCCGCAAAGCGGGGCATCGAAATGGCTGTCGACATCTACGGCGGCAAGGTTGCGGGTAAGAAGATCGAGCTTCTAATTCGCGACACCCAGTCAGACGCTCAGATCGCGGTGAATTCCTTCACCCAGCTTTTGAGCGAAGAAAAGGTCAACTACCTCGTCGGCCCCATCGCGACGCCTATGGCAATGGCCGGTATCCCGGCGTGGCGACGGACGAAAGCGCTTTGGGTCGTTCCGGGCGCGACAACTCCTCTCCTCGAGGAGGAGGCCGGCAAAGAGCCGATGCTGTTCCATACTTTCCCGTATGCTTATCACTACCATGTATCGCTCGCGCGCACGCTTCGCGAGCATCTCGGCGCGGACAAGAAGCTCGCAATCATTTACTCAGACGATGCGTACGGCCGCGAACATCTTCCGTACGCACAAAAGTACTTCGCGGATGTCGGTTTCAGGATCGTTGCCGAGGAACTCGTTCGCGCCGGGGCGACCGACCTTAGCCCCGTCTTGGCGAAGATCCGTCGGGTGCGCCCGGATGTTTTGCTTGGGCTTGTGCAAACGACCGACGGAATCCAACTTGCTAAGCAAGTCTACGTTCAGAAACTGGGGGTCCCATATCTCGTTGGCACCGCATATCCGCAGCTACCGCAGTGGCAGGAGGCAACAGCGGAGGCGCAGGAAGGTTGGATTGGCGTCACGACGTACATTCCAGGCGTGAAGGCAAAAGCTGACCCGAAGTATCCGAAGCTGTTCCCGGATTCGGACCAATGGATTGCAGAATTCAAGAAACGGTATAACCGCGCCCCTGATTTCATTGACGTCGGAGCGTATGTTTCGACTTGCATGCTACTGATAGCGATCGAAAACGCCGGCGTCGATGACAAAGAGAAGGTCGCAGCCGAACTCAAGAAGCTAGACGTCCATACGATGATCGGCCGTGGGAAGTTTGCGCCGACATCTGGCGGCACGCTAAATCAGGCGTTTTCCGATGTCGTCGTCCACCAGCGCGTGAAGAATTCCGACGCGATTTTGTTCCCGAAGGAATTTGAAACGACCAATAAGATCGAACAGGCAAGCTACGCAAAATAGTCGACTGGTTGTGTATAGAGCGGGGCCGGCCCTGAATTGCGAAATTTTGGTTCGGCCTCGCGCAGCACATAAGTTGATGCCAATCTGATGATCAGTCTGACTCTTCAAATTCTGGTGGATGCATTCCTTCTTGGTGGCGTCTATACGCTGATGGCGGTAGGTTTGTCGCTCGCGTTCGGAGTGACCCGTATCATCAACTTCGCCCATGGCGAAGTCCTGATGTTCGGCGCATATGGCGCCTTTTTTGCATTCGCCGGTCTCGGCATTGATCCGCTGCTGAGTTTGCCAGCAGTCGCCTTTCTCGGCGGATTGGGTGGCTATCTGCTCTTCAAGACATCGCTGGAACAGATTCTCGACAGCACGGGAATCAACCAGGTTCTCTTGACCTTCGGGATCGGATTGGTTCTGCAGAATCTTGCAGTAATAATGTGGACTGGCGATGAGCGTTCGACAACACCGTCCTATTCTTTCGATTCATGGTTTCTTTCTGACGACGTCGTCGTCGCCAAGGGACGGTTGATCGCATTTGTGATTGCTTCGGCCTTTATTGTAGGTCTACTCGCCTGGTTACGTTGGACGGAGCTTGGCCGCGCTACCCGAGCGGTATCTCAGAGCAGGGCCGCAGCGTCGCTGATGGGAATCAACGTTCGCGCCATCTACGCTCTCTCCTTTGCGTTAAGCTCTGGGCTGGGTGCGGCAACCGGAGGCGTCATGAGTTTCCTGTTGCCGATTACGCCATTCATGGGATTTCCGGTCTTGGTAAAGGCCTTCGCCATCATCATCCTCGGGGGAATGGATAGCATCATAGGCACTGTGATCGGCGCCTTCTTCCTTGCGTTCATCGAAACGGCGATCGCTTATTTAGTGCCAAACGGTATCGGCTGGGCCGAAGGGGTGGCGTTCTTCCTGCTCGTACTCATGCTTCTTGTCCGCCCAACAGGGATCCTCGGCACCACGGGGCGCGGAGCATGAAGCCGGTGCGTCTCTCGGCTGGTATTCTTCTTGCGGCAGCGGTGGCATTCCTCCTGCCGCCACTCTTGTCTCCTGGACTTGATGATTGGTGCACGCGGCTGTCGACGTTGATTCTCGTCGCTGTTAGCTGGAACATGATGGCGAACGCTGGCCTGATCTCACTGGGCCATTCAGGGTTTTGGGGACTGGGTGCATACACGGCGGCTCTGTTGGCAAACGCCTTCCATGTACCCTTTTGGCTCTCGTTCCTGCCCGGAATGCTGGTGGGCGGATTGTTCGGCGTGGCGCTCGCCTATCTGACGGGGCGTCTACGGGGATTGTTCTTTGCAATCTCAACGTTGGCGATGTCGGAGGCGCTTCGCGTGGTGGCTCTGATGGTGCCGCGGCTTACAGGCGGTGCGGAGGGCGTTTTCGTCTTTGATGCGCTACGACCCAGCCGAACGACCCTCACCACGGTAGCCCTGCTCCTTACGATCGGCGCAGTGACCATTTCCTACCTGCTGACCAAATCCCGCTATCAGTATGCACTGCGCGCTATGCGTGACGGCGAGGATACCGTGCAAATGCTCGGCGTTAATCCGGTTCGCTTCCGCGCTGGGATTACAGCCCTTTCGGGTTCGCTTGCGTCGTGTGCCGGCGTGATCAGCGCTTGGTATACAGGCTATTTGGACCCTCACTCGGCGTTCGATTTGAAGATCACAATTACTTCGCAAATCGCGCCATTGTTCGGCGGGCTCTATACGGTCGCCGGACCGGTGCTTGGCTCCTTTGCAATTCTCACAATATCCGAACTAACCCGTCTTCATTTAGGCTACTCGGCCGGCGTTGGTCTCCTGGCTTACGGCGTCATTCTTGTATTCGGAGTCCTATTCATGCCCTCTGGCATCGCCGGAGTTGGCCGGCGATGGGTCGGACGTTGGAAAAGTCACAGCAAACTCGCGACCCATTCGTCATGAGCATCATCCTCGATTTACAGAACATTCGCGCTGGTTACGAAGATGCAATTGCGATCGATGGCGTCAATCTGAGTGTCGGCGAAGGAGAGGTAGTGTGCGTGCTTGGTGCCAATGGCGCAGGCAAGACGACCACAATGCGTGCGATCACTGGACTTATTCCTTTAATTGAAGGTCGGATCCTTTTCCGAGGCGAAGACATATCGGCGAAGCCGTCCCATCTGCGCGTCGCGGACGGCATCTGTCTGTCACCGGAAGGACGTCAGATATTCCCTGAGTTGACAGTGATGGAGAATCTGACACTTGGATCCTTCAATCCCCGTGCCCGGATCAAGCGTTTGGAGACGCTGGAGCAAGTGTTTACGCTGTTTCCGCGCCTGAAGGAGCGTACTGAACAGGCCGCAGGTTCTATGTCGGGGGGCGAACAACAGATGCTCGCTATCGGTCGAGCTCTAATGGGACGTCCAAAATTACTTGCCCTTGATGAGCCTTCCCTCGGGCTTTCACCAAAAATGGTCATCACCGTGTTCGAGTCGATCGCCGCCATCGCGAAAACTGGCATCACAATCTTGCTCGTTGAGCAAAACACACGCGCCGCACTCACCGTCGCGCAACGTGGTTACGTTCTATCGACTGGCCGTGTCGTACATCACGGCACGGCACGCGAACTCGCTGAATCTGAATTAGTGCGTCAGGCATTCGTCGGAACAAGGTCGGCTATTAACGGCGATCGCTTAACGCGGCGGCAGCGGCGCTTAGGCGTGGCAAGCGCAGGAATCAAGCATGCTCAAGGTTAACCACCTTTCAAAAAGATTCGGCGGCCTTACAGCAGTGTCCGACCTGACATTCGAAGTCGCGCGCGGCGAAGTTTTCGGCGTGATAGGCCCCAACGGAGCCGGGAAGACGACGTTGCTCAACTTAATTACAGGCTATCAGCCTGCTTCCTCCGGCTCGATCCTTCTTGAGGGCCAAGAACTGTGCGGTTTGGCCCCCTACGATATTTGTCGTCTCGGAGTTGCACGCACTTTCCAGGTTGTCAGGCCTTTCGCTGAGATGAGCGTGGGCGACAATGTAATGACGGGTGCGTTGTTTGCTTCGAAAGATCGCGTTTCGACCGCTGACGCGCGAAAGCGTGCTGACGCTTCGTTGGATATGGTCGGCTTATACGCCAAACGAAACAGCTTGGCGGGCGAATTGACAATCGGGGAAAAGAAGAAGCTAGAGCTTGCCCGCTCTCTGGCCACCAAGCCGAAGCTTCTTTTCCTCGACGAAGTAATGGCCGGCCTAGCGGGTTCCGAAATTGAAGCGATGATGGACGTCGTTGAGCGCGTCGCAGATTCTGGGACCACCATCCTGATGATTGAGCATCTTGTGGGCGTAATCCTCGCTCTCACCGATCGCGTGCTTGTCCTCGATTTCGGGCGGGAGCTGTTTCGCGGCACACCCGAAGAGGTAGTTGCCCATCCGGAGGTCATCGATTCCTATTTGGGCAAGCCGCTCCAGGGAACGGAAACGCTCCGCTAAGCAAGAGACTTATCGATGACATCGCAATTGTTCTCGCCTTTCAAGATGCGGGGTTTAGAGCTCGAAAACCGCATCGTCGTATCGCCAATGGGCCAGTATTCCGGTGATCAAGGAAGCGCCACCGAGTGGCATCTTATGCACCTCGGGCACCTGTCGATTTCGGGGGCTGGCCTGCTGATTACAGAGGCGACGGCGGTCGAAGAACGGGGACGCCTGAGTAAGACCGATGCCGGTCTCTATTGCGACGCGAACGAAGAAGCCCTCGCGCGAGTGGTTGACTTCTGTCGCCGGCATGGTGGCGCAAAGCTCGGTATTCAGCTCTATCATGGTGGCCGCAAGAGTTCGATTACGACCGCATGGGAAGGTCAGAAAGCAATCGCGCCGAGCGACGGCGGCTGGGTACCATTCAGCGCGTCCGATGTGCCGTATCCCGGCCGCAACCAGCCCCAGGCGCTCGACGAAGCTGGTGTGAAACGCGTCATCAAGGCGTTCGTCGATGCGGCAAAGCGCGCAGAGCGGATCGGGTTCGACATGATCGAAATTCATGGTGCGCACGGGTATTTGATCCACAATTTCCTGTCGCCCTTGGCAAATCGACGGACGGACAGGTACGGAGGTTCGCTTGAAAACCGCATGCGCTTCGCAATCGAAATCTATGAGCATATGCGGGCAGTGATACCGGAGAGCAAACCCATCGGCATGCGGATATCGGCGACCGATTGGGCCGAGGGCGGGTGGACATTGGATGACAGCGTCGTGTTGGCCAAGGAACTTAAAAAGCGTGGCTGCGACTACATCACCGCATCGAGCGGGGGCTCCGTTCCCGAGCAGCGTCTGAAGGTCGGGCCAGGCTACCAGGTGCCGTTCGCAGAACGTATCCGGCGGGAATCCGGCATCGCGACGATGGCGGTCGGCCTGATCACTGAGCCGAAGCAGGCGGAGGACATCATCGCCAGGGGGCAGGCGGATATGGTCGCGTTAGGACGAGGCATGCTGTTTAATCCGCGTTGGCCTTGGCACGCGGCAATGGAGCTAGGCGCAAAGGTCTACTACCCGCCACAATACGAACGGTCACACCCTAAGATGCGAGGAGCTGATTTCCTGAAGCCTCGTGCTGATAGCTAACGCCGCGATAGACTTTTTGCGAAGGCGGCGATTGAATTAAGCATGTCGAGGTTGGACACAGAGTCTTCGATCGCTGCGGCCTGAGATTCGGTCAGGGCACGCTTCGCCAAGCCCCGGAATTTCGCTGAAACGGCGTCGTCCGACATCGGTTTTTCGCTGGAGCCGAACGGCTCACGAACTATTGCTTCGTAGCGTTGACCGGCACGCGTCGTGATCGCAACGCGCGCGGAACGCTGCTGCGGATAGATCTGCTCGCACTCCGGATCCACCGTGATCGTGATCCTTTTGGTGACGTTGGTCACGGAATTATCGTTGCGGGTGTCATCTGAAAAATCGTCGAGGTCGACGTGTCCGCGGGCCGCCGCGAGCGCCGCGCAATATGGAAAACTCATTTGCGCTGAGCCCATATCCTTCCAGCCGGTATGGGCATGCTCGACGGCAATCGCATAAGAGCCGATCTCGATTGATTTCATGTCATCGGCCGTCAAGTGGTGCCGATTCCTGATCTCCAAGATGCCATCCAGCGCCGAGTGGACATGCCGACAGCACGCGTAGGGCTTGAGATAGCATTGCGTGATCGCGAGTGGCGTACCTTTTTCATCCGGTTTGCGCGGCAGCTTGAGCACGCAATCGGCCCCAGAATATGCCGTAAAGAATCCGTCCTTGGATTCCAATATGTTCACTGGGCCCGTCATGCCGCGCTCCGCAAGTAACACGGCGAAAAGACCTTCTCGGGCCGCGTGACCGGGATGCAGCCGCTTTATCTCTCCCCCTCCATGGAGGAAGGCAAAGAGGCCCGCTGCCGAGCTTCCAGCTATACCAAGAGCCTGTTCGAGCTTGTCGGCGTCGAGACCTCGAAGTTTGCCGACTGCAAGCGCGGCAGCGAATGCCCCCGCGATCGAGGTGTTGTGAAATCCCCGTTGCCGGGTGCGGGGATGCATGGCTTCGCCGATTCGGCATTGTGCTTCGTATCCGACTGCTACGGCCGTCATGAACGTGCGGCCGTCATATTCGCCGTCTTGGCAGGCTGCGATCAGAGCAGGTATCACGACTGTTCCTGGGTGAATCGAGCCAGCGCGGTAGCCGTCGTCGAGCTCGATGCCGTGGGAGCTCGCCCCGGTGAGGAAGGCGGCTGCCAGGATGTCGAACTGTCGCTCCATCCCGGGAACGCTGAATCGACCAGACGCAAGAACGTCCTTTAGCAGTCCAGCGGCGATCTGGGTGGCTTCGCCGCGCGAGCCGGCTAGGCAGGCCCCGATGGTATCGAGGACGTGCCGGCGGACGGCACGCCGTTCGTCGATCGTCAAATGTTCGTACTGCAGGCCGACCGCAAAGTTGACAAGCTCTTTCGTTGCTCCGGGCATCTGTCTTGCACGGTTTTGGACGGCGGTCGCGCTCATAGCGCCATCCTTTCTTTCCTGACTATGAGGGCATCAACGGCGAACACGCCCTCTCCTTCGCATCCAACGATGACTGGATTTAACTCGGCTTCCTGGATCTCGGAGTTTGGAATCTGCGCCAGCGTGGACCACGCGCTGACGGCTTTGGCGAGGGCGGAGACATCGCCTTTCGGGAGGTTGCGATAACCAAGGATTGGTGCAAGGCCGCGGACCTTCCGAAGAAGCGAACAGGCACCCTCGACAGTAACAGGAGCGAGAGCGACCGCTATATCGCGATAGATTTCCGCCAGCACGCCGCCCGCGCCGACCACTATGATTGGTCCGACCTGCGGATCCAGGCGATATCCGACCAGCACCTCGGCCAGACCGCGTTTCATCTCTTGGATCGCAAACCCATCAATCCTCGCTTTTGGCTTACGTTCGGAAACCGTCTTCAGCATCCTCTGCAACGCTTCTCGAAGTGTGGAAGGATTCGCAACATTGAGAATAACTCCACCGACTTCGGTCTTGTGAGGAATATCCGGCGAAATGATCTTGACGGCGACTGGGAAGCTCAAATCAGAAAGCGCGGCCGCCGTTCCGTCGTCGGCCGCCGAAACCGGAAGCTCAATAGTTCGCACCCTGTTAATGCCCAAGGAGTCAATTAGTAAGTTGGCGTCTTTTGGGCTGACAGGCCCATTGCCGGCAGCGATATGGGTCAACTCCGAAGGAATGCAGTCGAGTGGGGCGGGCACTGACGACGGCGCACGCCACGTGAAATAGGCGCGCATCGCGTCAGCACATGCTTCGGGCGTACGGAATACTGCGATAGATGCGTCTGTGAGGAGCCGTGCAGACTTCTCAGCACTTGGCGTCAGAAATACAGCGATCGGCTTTTTCGAGCGGGCGCCAAGCTCGATGATGGGCATTACGGCTCGATCGGGACGGTATTGAGATGAAGATCCCACGACTGCGGCCACAGCGTCGTTCTCGGGTGACTGCAGAAGTTCATTCAGTACGGCGCCAAATACCTTCGGGTTAGTTCCGCCTATTGTCAGATCGACCAGGAGTGAGTCTTCGATACGAATTTCGCGCGCAGCAAGCTTTTCGACGAAGGCCGGTCCGGGCGAGGACACCGAGACGTTCCGGAGACTCAAATTGTCTACTAACAGGGCACCGCCACCCCCCGTAGTCGCCACCACATTGACTCGACTCCGATGCGGTGGATCACGCCCGATAACGAGGGGTGCCATCTCGATGAGCGTCTCGAAAATGTCGACACGCATCACCCCGTTTTCCGCCAAGAATGCCTCAACTGCCGCGGAGTTGCCGGCAATTGCGCCGGTATGCGAAGCGGCAAGTTGATTGCCAAGCGAGCTGCGGCCAAGCAAATAAGAAATTACGGGTTTCTTCGCGGCGAACGCCCGTCGAGCGAAGGTCGCAAAGCGGTCGCGGTCCCGAATTGTTTCAATGAAGAGGAGGATAGCCTCCGTCTGCGGGTCATCCACCAGCAGATTGCCAATTTCTCCGATGCTAAGATCGGCTTCGTTGCCTACCGATACCATCTTCGTGAACTGCAATCCTCGACTCTGGCCGCGCGAAAGAAGCGAGCCGAGAAGACTCCCGCTTTGCGAGAGCAAAGAGATGCGTCCGCTGCCAAGCGTCGGCGTTTCGAGCACCTCGTTTGCTGAAAGAGCAAGCTTTTCGGTCGAATTGATGATACCGAGGCAATTCGGACCAAGGATACGCATTCCGGCCGTTCGGGCGACCTCGACCATTCGCTCCTGCAGTTTGCGTCCTTCCACTCCGGTCTCTGCGAACCCGGCACTGAATATCGTCGCACACCGAACACCGTTGTGGGCGCATTCTTCAACGGCCTGCGGTACTAATCGAGCTGGCAACATGATAAAGGCATGATCGACACGCTGGGGCACCCGGTCGATACTGGGGTACGTGCGTTCGCCGAAAATTTCGGTGCGGCTCGGATTGATGGGGAAGATCATTCCCTTGAATCCGTGCTTGCGGAGGTACCGTTGGGGCAAGGATGTGTGTTTGCGTTCGTCGGCTGACGCGCCGATCAGAGCGATGCTCTTTGGAGCGAACAGCGCGTTGAATAGCTGAGAAAGCTCAGTGCTGATGGTCGGCTTCAACATTGGTTTTGTGTTCACGTTAAACATGGCTTCGGCGTGCGAAGAAACGCGACAGCACCGAAGCGGGGGCGGACGGATTGACCGTGTTCAGCTCTTCGAACAACCTCTTAGCGTCGGCACCGAGATGCGGGTTCGTAAGCCCGAAAAATTTTGCCTCCATGTCGGACCACTGCATCGGATTTTGGGGGTTACCGAGAGCGAAGCTCACCTCCGCTACTTGCTTCGTATTGTCGATCTCGACAGTCAGCCGCGCCGCGGTTTCGCGCAGCATTGGGTCCGCAGTAAGTTCGATTCGGTCCGCGAGCGTGGCGATCGTCTTGTCGCGGAGCTGTGTGTCAGAGAAGTCCGCCGCCGAAGCGCGATGCCCGGTTAGGCCTAGGGCGATGCAGTATGAAAGGCTGAATTTTCCTTCCAATGAAGTGCGCGGCGCCTTTTTCCCCGCAAGCTTTAGCGCGAGTGGATGGACCTCAGCGCGGATGCGCTTGGCGCGAACAGATCCGCGGGCACGGTATACCTCACGCGCGCAATCGATCGAAGGATGTGTCAGTAGACACGAGGCGTAAGGCTTGAACGTGTTCTGAAGAATCTGCCACTCATCGTTCAGTATCGACGATAACTGTATTGTCCCGTCCTGGACCAGAGTGCGCGCGAGGTCGTTTGGTTTGTCAAGAATGTTTGGGGCGCCAGTGAAGCCTGCGCGCGCAAGCTGCACTGCAAGGACCGCATTCATCGCGGCTTTGCCAGCGTGGAAAGGTTTGGCCATCGTACCGAACGAGGCCGTCAGGCCAGCTGCTTGTGTTAAGGCCAGGCCCAAGGCATGCGCCGTCTGCGTTTGGTCCAACCGCAGCAACGCGCAGCCAGCAGCAGCAGCGGCAATGCAGCCCACGATTCCGGTCGCGTGCAGACCGCGTTCGAGTAGCGCCGGGCCGAAGTTGATACCCAGCCTTGCTCCGGTTTCGAAGCCTGTAACGAAAGCTCCGAGCAGGTCGCCGTTCTCGACTTCGGGCGCCAACGCCAACACTGCCGCCCAAGTTGGGCCGCTAATGTGCGTTAATGACCCGACATGCGTGTCATCGAAATCTAGGCTGTGCGCCAACGTGCCGTTTATGAGAGCCGCCACCCATGGGTCGGCAGTATCTCCGTTGAGCACTAGGGAACGGCCTACGGAACCATTAACCACACGGCGAAGCGTTGTCCCCGCTGGCTCATTCAGCGCCCCGATGGCTACACCCGTCCAGTCGACCAGACACATACGCGCGGCGTCCATAACTTCGATGGGGTACTTTCGCCCCGCCGCGCAAACAAAAGTTACGACGCTCTCCGTGAGCCCGGCGCCTTCCATCTACACGGCCTCCGATGCGGTCAGCTCGGCGATGTCAACGGACGAAAGCCCTAAACTCGCGAGAACCGTTGCATTATCCCCGCCCATGTCCGGCGCTGGAGTCCGGTTTTTGCGTGCTAATCCCGATCGGTGGAGTGGGTTACATAAAACCGATATGTGACCCTCCACCGGATCCGGAACGATTTCAAACAACTCTCGCTCTCTCGCGTGATGCGATGCTAGAGCTTCATCCGGCGTCAATATGGGCACCACCGGAATGTCGCGTTCGGCCATCGCGCGAGCGATGGTGTCCCGATCGTGCCTGCCGCAATAGCCTGAGATGGCCTCGCGATAGGCTTCCGTTCGCGTCCCGTGGTTGCTCAATCGTAGTGAAGGATCTTCGTGTTCGGCTGCAAGCTCCGGTCTTCCGATAACCTCGCAGAATTTGCGCCAATAGCGCAGCTCAAGGAGAGACACGGCGACGGCCTTGCCATCGCGCGTCGGGTAGACCGCGTAGCGTGGGTTGCCGCCCCAAACTTCCATTGTGGGTTTTCCGCTAAAGCCCGCCGCCCGCGCCATCGCACTGCCGAGCCCGATCTGGCCGAGCTGAAACATGCTATCAAACATTGAAATGTCGAGAGCGGCGCCAATGCCTGTTTGGTCTCGCCGCCGCAGGGCCACGAGAATTCCTACGCAAGCCATCAAGCCAGCGGCATAGTCAGCGACTTGGAAGCCCGGCATGTACGGCTCTGTACCGCCGGGCGCGAGAAGGCCCGTTGCGGCCTGAACCACAAGATCGTGACCAGGAACTCCGGAAAGCGGACCGGTTTGGCCGTACCCTGAAATCGAGCAGTGAACGACCCTTGGATTGATCTTGAGCGCCGTTGCGGCATCGATGCCGTGCCGCCCCGCTACAGATGCGCTGAAAGATTCCATAACAACGTCGGCGTTCTCGATCAGGCGCCTCGTCAATTCGCGCGCGCCGGGCGCGTTGAAGTTGATAGTCAAGCTCTTCTTCCCACCATTGACGCTGTGGAAATAGACGCTGCCCTTTCGGTAGATCGGCGCATTATGCCGGCTCGGATCGCCCACGCCGCGCTGCTCAATCTTGATGACTTCCGCACCAAGGTCGGCCAGCATTTGCGAACACCAGGGGCCAGGTAAAAGCCGCGTCCAATCCATCACGCGGATGCCAGCCAGAGGTAGTGCCGTGCTGCTGTTCGTCGCGAGTTTGTTGACGGCGTTCAGCATCAGCGACCCTTGAAATTCGCTTTTCGCTTTTCAAGAAAGGCCGAAATGCCTTCCTGCTTATCCTCCGTCCCGTAAATCGTCGTGACGAGGAAGGTCTCAAACTCCAGCCCGGATGCGAGATCCATTTGCATGCCGCGGCGCACGGCCCGCTTCACAAGGGCGAGACTGAGAGGTGCGCGCGTCGCGTAAAGTGACACAAGCTTCTTGGCTTCGGCGACCGCCTTGCCTTTATCGACCAAGCGGTTAATTAGGCCCATCCGATACGCATCGTCGGCGCTGATAGGTTCGGCGGCAAACAGAATTTCGAGAGCATAGCTTTCGCCGACTATCCGGGGCAGGCGCTGCGTGCCTCCAGCTCCTGCGACGGTCCCGATCCGTGAACTTGTAATCGCGTATGTCGAGTCGCGAGCGCCGACGCGCAGATCGCATGCCAGCACAAGCTCGCAACCGCCGGTCATGCAGAACCCCTCAATCGCCGCAATGACCGGTTTTTTCGACATTTCGAGCGCATCGCAGACACGGTGCCAACGCCGGAAATAGTCTAGGCCTTCTTCGGCCGTTTTGACGTCCCGTGCCTCGTTAAGATCAGCACCCGCAGAGAAGTATTCATTGCCGCCGGTGATAATAACGCCCCGTATTTCTTTGTCTCCATCGATGGAGTGCGTCGCGTCGATCAGTTCGTCCATAAGCTCGATGCTGATGGCATTCCTGCGCTGCGGCCTATTAAGGGTAACGATGCAGGCGGGACCGTCCTTTTCCAACTGAAGTGTGGCATAGGATCTCACGTACACTTCTCCTTAGGTTGAATCTGTGGACTTGGGTTCGTCTCCGGTGCGAACCGCATGAATTCAAGTAGAACTCGGTTGGTCTCGGTGGGACACTCGTATTGGATCCAATGGCCGCCGTTGGCGATGATGTCGACCCGGGCCGTCGGCACTACGGCCATAACCCGTTCAACGCGATCGGCGATCGAGGGATACGCCAACAGGTCGCGCTCGCCCCAGATCACCTGCAGAGGACACGCGATACGTCTAAGGTCGGCCGGCAAACGTTCCTGTAGGCTCAGACGACGGCTATCGAAGCGTGTTCTCTCAATGTTGTTTCGATGTAATTCGACGGTCGCGTCATCTGCTACCGCGGGGTCGGCCAGCATAGTAACCGTGAGGTTGTGGCGCAGGGCAGCACGAACTTCTTCGGACTCGGCACGTTCGCGCGGGAGAGGACGCACGTCCAACTGACGTCCCTTGGGAACTCCAAACCCGCCCGGCGCAATCAAGGACAGCCGTGCGACATTTGTTGGGAGTCTGGCCGCGATGGCAGCGGCCACGACACCTCCGAACGAGAAGCCACAGACATAGAAATGAATTCCGCAGAGCAGCCGTGCCGCATCGGCAACCATATCGAGGTAGGCCTCAGGCTGAATGTCTTCCGGCACGTCGTGAGATGCGCCATACCCTGGGAGGTCGACCGCCACGACGGTGAAGTATCTAGCCAGCTCGGGAACGTTTCGAACCCAATGGTTGTGCGATCCGACTCCGCCGTGGATCAGCAGCAGAGAAGGGCCATGGCCTTCACGAATGTGAGCAAGAACTGCTTGCGTCATGAGGCAGTCGTGTCGTGTTTCCGTCTGATGTCGACTGCTTCGTAGACCGATGCAGTGGCAAACCCTGTCTTTAGCGGCAGCAAGGGTTCCGATTGACCCTCGTCTGCCAACCCAGTAACAATTTATGCAACGAAACCGGGTCCGTCTAGCGGAATCAGCGATCCTTAGGATGGCCGCTTGGCCTACCCTTCCAGGTCGCTCGCAAAGAGGGAGGAAAGATTGGAATACACGGACATTCTGTATGGGGCAGAAAACGGCGTTGCGCGGATCACCATCAACCGTCCGGAGGTCCGGAATGCTGTTCGCCCGAAGACCTACGAAGAGCTGACTCACGCCATGACGCAGGCTGCCAATGACCCAACTGTCGGCGTAGTCGTGCTGACCGGTGCAGGCGACAAGGCGTTCTGTTCGGGCGGCGATATACGGGATCAGTCGACGCGCACACCGAGCATTGGACGCATCCATATGCGGCGTCTGTTCGCGCTCTCGTCGGTAATGCGCAATATGGACAAGCCAATCATCGCGAAGGTGCGCGGCTACTGCGTGGGTGGCGGTAACGAGATCAATCTATTCTGTGATCTGACCGTTGCGAGCGAAGATTCGAAATTCGGTCAGACCGGTCCTCGCGTTGGAAGCGTCCCGATCTGGGGTGCATGCCAATTGCTCGCGCGCTACGTCGGTGAACGCAAGGCCCGGGAGATGCTGTACACATGCCGGCTCTATACCGCGCAAGAGGCGGTCGAAATGGGGCTGATCAACCAAGTGTGCTCGGCGAGCGAACTCGACGCGGTAGTCGATAAGCTCTGCGACGAGATCCTTTCGAAGAGCCCCCAAAGCATCCGCATCGCGAAGTTGGCGCTGAATGCCGGGTCGGATCAGGAATTCTACTCATCGTACTTCCCTAACGCCGAGTTGCTCGCGTCGATTTACGGCAATGAGGAGAATATGGAAGGTATCAAGGCCTTTATCGAGAAGCGTCCACCCAATTTCCACCGCTTCCGCAAGTAAGACTTTTTGAGGCATATCATGGAACTCATCAGACAGGGCCGCGTCGCATTGATTACCGGGGGTGCGCGCGGCATCGGCTACGCGACTGCGCGTATGCTTGCGCGGGAAGGAGCGCAGGTCGCTCTAGCCGATATTAATAGCGACTTGGTCCTTGAGTCCGCCCGCAAACTCAACCAAGAAACCGGACGCAAGACGATCGGCATAGCGGCAGACATTTCGTCAGAGACCGATGTCCGGAGGATGATCCACGAGGCGACGACTCAATTAGGTGGCATTGATCTTTTCCTCAACAGCGCCGCGATTCTCGCCGACAAGCTTTTCTTGGATTCGTCGCCCGCCGAGTGGGAGCGAATGCTGAGGATCTGTTTGCACGGACCGATGCTCTGCCTACACGCCATACTCCCGGGTATGGTCGAGCGAAAGTACGGTCGCGTCGTATGCATGGCATCGGATTCGGCGCGTATCGGACAGTTGAGGCTTTCCTATTACGCCGCGGCGAAGGCCGGTGTGATCGCGTTGGTGAAGTCCGTTGCACAGGAGGTCGGCGGCTCTGGTGTCACGATGAATGTTGTCTCGCCAGGTGCAACGAACACCGAACTCCGCCAGGAGCGCGAAGCATCACTGCGTGAGCAGATGGGCGAGGAAAAGTATGCGCGCCGCGTTAAATCCGTGCTCCGCATGTATCCGACCGGACGTATTGGAGAAGCGGAAGACAGTGCCGCGATGATTGCGTTTCTGCTCAGTGAGCAGGCGTCTTGGATCACGGGCCAGGTGATCAGCGTCAACGGCGGCTTTGCAATGTTGTGATGTGTCATGGACTTTGATCTCAATGAAGACCAAAGAATGCTCGTGGAATCCGCCCGCCGGATGGTCGAGACCGAGATTGGACCGATCCTTAGCAGCAACGATGCTGATCGACCGCTCGCGAAGAAAGAGATGCTACGGATTTTCTCAATCTTCGCGCGTGAAGGTCTGACCGCGCCACGATTGCCGCTTGAGGCGGGCGGTTCGGGAATGAGAATGCTCGATTACGGGATGGTGTACGAACAGCTTCCACCCGTCGTTGCCATCTCTCTGCTGTCGCACGAGGTCACAATTACGCGGATTTATGCGGAAAGCACCTCCCAACAGCGTGAGCGCCTGCTACCCGATCTAATTGCTGGCACCAAACTCTGCTGCACCGGGTCGACCGAGCCCGACACGGGGTCTGACCCTCGCGGCATCAAAACACGTGTTTCCGTCGACGGACCGAATCTCGTTGTCAATGGTCGCAAGATGTGGATCACGAACGGCAGTATCAGCGATGTCGCCGTCGTGACGTGCTTGAGTAGCGACGCTGCAGACGCGCGCAGTCCGATGCGCCGTATTGCAATCGAGCGCGCCTCCTCGCCGTACGAGAGCCGCGAAATTCCCGTGCTCGGGCTTCGTCAAGGACATCTTGCAGAACTGCTCTTCGATGAGTGCCGCGTTCCATGCGACAATGCGCTCGGACAGACGGGCGACGCGGCGCGGGTGCTGACGGTGACCTGGAACGTCAATCGCCCCCTCATGGGACTGAGCGCGGTGCACTTGGCGCAGAAAGCTCTCGATGCCGCTGTAGCCTATGCCGGGATGCGGAAGCAGTTTGGCCGTCTGATCGGTAGCACGCAATTGGTGCAGGAACGGCTCACTGACATTGCTACCGCGGTTGAGACAAGCCGGCTGCTTTGTTACAAGGCCCTATCTCAAATCGACCGTGGGATTCGTGCCAACGGCTTGTCCGCGATGGCTAAACGTTACGCGACAAACGCTTGTTTCCAGGCGATTTTGCTGGCGATGGGTGTTCACGGCGCCATGGGAATCAGCAAGGAATTGCAGCTGGAGCAACTAATGCGCGACGCACGCATGCTACTTGTCCCAGATGGAACGAACGAGATCCTTGCGCTAATGATCGGTCGAGAATTGACAGGGTTGGACGCATTCCGTGCCTGAGCTATCGGCTGTTCGCACGTTGCAAGAAAGGTGGGCGAATCCAAATGATCCGAGTAGTGGGCAGAGCCCTTTCGATTTTGGAGGCGTTCACGCCAGAGCATTCATCTCTATCGCTGATGGAAATCGGCGATCGAACGAAGCTGTCGAAGGCGACGACGTACCGGTTGGTTAGCTGCCTAGACGAGGCGGGTTATCTGGTCCGCCTTGAGAATCAGCAATACTGCCTCTCGCTTAAACTTCTCGCTCTCGGAGGTGTCGTACGCAGTACCCTTTCAATACGCGATTTGGCGCGGCCGATCATGGCGGAACTGGTCAAGGATACGGGCGAGACCATCACGCTGAATACCGTTCTGGGCGATGAGCGGCTGTGCATCGAGGTATTCGATACGCCTGCGCCGCTCATGACCATCGTGAAGCAGGGAGAGCGCGCGCCACTCATCCGTGGTGCTACTGGCAAGTGTCTGCTTGCCTATATGGACAAGGCGCGCATCGGGCGTCTAGCACGGGATATGTCTGCGCGTGATCGTGAGCAGCTTTATCGACAGCTCGAACGGTTTCGCCAGCAAGGTTACGCACTTACTAAGGGCGAACGTGTGCCCGGTGTGACGGCGATTTCCGTTCCGATTCATGATATTGAGCAGCGCGCACACTACACCTTGTCTGTCACAGGGCCGTCCGTCCGCATTGATCCGAATCGTCCCAAGCTGATCGCGGCTATGCTGGCAGCCGGCGGAAAACTTTCGGTGCAACTCGGCGGAATCTCAGCAAGAACGAAGAACAGTGCCGCGAAACCATCGCACCTTAAGGCAGCGCATGCCAGCTCTCGAAAGAAGCCGATGGTCCAGAGCAAGCTCGCGAAGGCCTGACGTTCAGCCGGCCTTCGCCACGAACTCTGCGTTTGCGGTACCAAGCCCCCCGATGGGCTTCAACTCGTATTCCGACATTCGCGAAAGCTTAAACGGCAGTTCGAGTAATGGCCAAGTGCGCGTTCCGGCCTGAACAAGACGGATAAATCCACCGGTTTTCTGCTCCAATCGCCCGACTTCATCTATCGTTCGAACGGGGACGGCCGGCACGCCTGCCTTGACGAGTGTATTAACCACCGCCGTGCGCCGCAATTGTCTCGAGTCGGCTCCCTCGTTCGCAAGAACACTATGTACGTATGATGATTCTCCGATAGCTGCGACATCTCCGTCGGCGCAGGAAACAATGGAATGGGGCGATCGCGCATCCGCTCTCCAGGCGTTCTGCGTCATCCATAATGCGACATCTTGCATTGCGAGGTCGATGAACGCGCCATTGCCGGTCTGATCCCGGGACTCAAGCATTGCTAAAATGCAAAAGAATCCCATCATGCCACCTGCAGTATCCGCGATTGAAATGCCGAGTTTGGTCGGCACGCCGTCAGCGCGGGTGGCGTCCATCAACCCACTCATCGCTTGGATCACGGTATCGAAGGCGGGCCGGCCTGGGTACACAGAGTCCGCTCCATAACCCGATATCGCGCAGTATATAAGTCGAGGATTGATTGCCTGCAGTTCGGAATAGGAGAAACCGAGCCGAGCCAACGATCCTGGCTTAAGATTTTCCACCAAAACGTCCGATGTCCGTATCAGTTCACAGAACACTTTTTGGTGCTGTGGGGCCCGCAGGTCGATGGCGAGACTGCGCTTGTTGGTGTTATTGAGCGTGAAAAAATAGCTTTCGCCGTCGAGATGGGGAGGCCATGCCCGCGATGCTTCACCCTGCAATGGCTCAATCTTTATGACGTCCGCGCCAAGCGCTGCCATTTGCTTCGCGGCAACGGGAGCGGTCGTGTACTGACCGATTTCAAGAACGCGGATGCCTGCTAGTGGCTTCACTTGGCCAGCCGTAGAATTTTTTACCGATCGCCTGGGTGGAAGGGCGCGCACGAAGCCTCGATCGCCATCGCGCACAGGAATGCTTGCCGCCACGCGTCCAATAGCGAGTGGCGCACCCGGTACCGCGACGTTCTCACCGCTTTCGGGATCGTGCAGGTCGCGCACCATGTTCCGATGACGGACGTTGGGATTGTCGGGCAAATCGTCGACGGCAATAATCGGTCCGGCGGCTATGTCAGACTTCCCTAGAATTTCGACGGCTCTGTCCACCGTATGAGTGCCAACCCAGGCCTGGACAATTGCATCAACTTCATCGCAGTTCTTGACGCGGTCGACGAGCTTTGCAAGCGGGCCGCTTTCCGCCAGATCGGGCCGATTCATCGCTCGGCAGAGCCGGCGCCATTGATCGTCATTGGCAGAGCAGAGCAGAAGCCAGCCGTCGGACGCGCGATAAGCGTTCCACGGGGCGCACATCGGATGGCGGTTGCCCGCGCGTGGCGGAACCTTGCCGCTGAAATGAAAGGGAAGAAATGTCGCGAGGGTACTAATGCCCGTCCCATACACACTCGCATCGATGCGCTGACCCCCGCCATGAATTCGGCGAACGCGGAGCGCGGCCGCCGTCGCGGACGCTGCATATATGCCGGTCCCGAGCTCAAGGATGGCAGCATCCGAAAGTGTCGGCGTCCCTTCCGCCGTGCCGGTCATGGCAGCAATACCAGTCAAGGCCTGAACCAGTTTGTCGCTCAGGAGGGCCGAACTAGAATCATGTTCGGGTAACGCAGTGATATCGCAAACAATCGTGTCGGCGGCGGGTGTGATTAGGCGCGACAGATCGTCAGGCATGTCGCTCGACGTGATGATCACGTCGGCGGCGGCCGCGGCATGTCGGAGAAGCTTCTCGTCGCTCGCATCACCTGGGCGGATCACGATGCTGCGCTTTCCGCTGCAGGAAAGCGCGCGCGTTTGGTATTTGCCGCGGGCGGTGGAGGCGGACGGTTCAGCAACAATCACGGTCGCGCCCACCATCGCCAGCAGGCTGCCGCACGCCGCCGCCCCTATGCGCTCGCCAAGCTCCAGCACAATAAGGCCTTCAAACGGTAGCTTTTGAAATTCGCTATTCATGCACCGATTCCACTAGACAAAACGGGTTTTACTGTACGAAATACGACCTCTTGGCCGGCTCTGTCTAGGCAGAAATGGACGACCGCACGGAATTTGGGCTGCGGCCCAAGGCCTGAAAGAGGATACAGATGGATTTCAAGCTCACACCAGAGCAGGAAGCTTTCCGGAACGCTGTACGCGGGTTCGCCCAGCGGCATCTTGCGGAAGGTGCTCTTCGGCGCGCCCACACCCCTGCCTTTCCATTCGACGTCGCCACCTTGATGGCGGAACAGGGCCTTCTTGGCATCACGATACCCGAACAAGACGGCGGCCAGGGTGGGACACTGCTGGACGCGGTTCTCGCGATCGAGGAGGTAGCGGCGGTTTGTCCGCGGAGCGCGGACGTTGTCCAGTTCGGCAATTTTGGTCCACTTCGGACCCTCGCTGAATATGCGAGCGCCGAGCAAAAAGCGCGCTACCTACCTGATCTTCTTGCCGGGAAGAAGGTCATCGCCCTCGCCATGAGCGAGCCCGAAGCGGGGTCGGCGGTGACCGACCTCCGCACCACGGCCGTTGCGGATGGTGACGGCTTTCGTCTCAATGGGTCGAAAGTGTTTTCTACACACAGCCCGGACGCATCGCTCTTTCTCGTCTATGTGCAGTTCGGCAAAGGCGTCGATGGCATCGGTTCGGTCCTAGTCGAACGCGACACACCAGGTTTTACACTTGGCCAAGAAACAAGCTTCATGAGCGGAGAGAAGTGGCGACAGCTTTATTTTGAGGACTGCCGCATCGGTCCGGAGCAGATTCTGCTACCCGCAGGTGGGTTCAAGCGGCAGATTGCCGGCTTCAACGCGGAGCGCATCGGCAATTCGGCGCGCTCGCTGGCTGTCGGACGTTACGCGTTCAACTTGGCTCGGGAGCATGCTAAGACGCGAAAACAGTTTGGGCGGGCGCTATGCGAATTCCAGGGTATCCAGTGGAAGATCGCTGAGAGAGTGATACATCTCGATGCGGCGCAACTTCTGCTCTATCGCGCTGCTGCAAACGCCCAACATGGCCTACCATCTGCGTATGAAACGGCCGTCGCCAAAGCGATGTGCAATCAAGCGGGGTTCGATGCGGCCAACGAGGCCGTCCAGATTCTTGGTGGTCTCGGCTACAGTACCGAGAGCTTAGCCGAATATTGCTTGCGGCGCACCCGCGGCTGGATGATCGCGGGTGGTTCGCTTGAAATGATGAAGAACCGCATCGCTGAAGAGGTTTTTGGGCGTCGATTTTCGCAGCGCGCGGAGCCTCGAGGGGCCAGCAAGAAATCCTGATTGAGCGAATTTGCAGCCATGCGAGCTGTGCCGCTCGCTGCAAGCGCTCGTCATTTTTCAACGTAAGGGAAAGTTTGATGAAAATATTGGTCCCAGTGAAGCGGGTGGTTGACTACAACGTCAAAATTCGCGTGAAGCCGGACGGCTCGGGAGTGGAGCTCAGGAACGTTAAAATGTCGATGAATCCGTTCGACGAGATCGCTGTCGAGGAAGCGGTCCGCCTGAAGGAGAGCGGTAAGGCGACTGAAATCGTCGCGGTTTCGATTGGGCCTGTCCAGGCATCCGAGACCATTCGCACAGCGCTGGCGATGGGCGCCGACCGCGGAATTTTGGTCAAAACCGATGACGTCGTTGAGCCGCTCGCGGTTGCGAAGATACTCAAGGTCGTTGTCGGCACCGAGAAACCAGGGCTCGTCATTATGGGCAAGCAGGCGATCGACGATGACAGCAATCAGACCGGACAAATGCTCGCGGCACTGCTGGGCTGGGCACAGGGTACCTTCGCTTCGAAATTGGCGATAGACGGCAACACCATTGCGGTGACGCGCGAAGTCGACGGTGGTTTGCAAACTGTTAGGCTCAAAGGGCCAGCGGTTATTACCACCGACTTGCGCCTCAATGAGCCGCGGTACGCTAGCCTGCCGAATATTATGAAAGCCAAGAAGAAGCCGATCGACGAAAAACTCCTAGCCGATCTCGGTGTGGACATTAAACCGCGACTGCAGGTCATGAAGACCGCCGAACCAACCGGCCGCAAGTCTAGATCGAAAGTCGGCTCGGTTGCCGAACTCATCGGAAAGCTAAAGGACGTAGGGGCTCTCTGATGGCAACGATCTTGGTTGCGGAACACGACAATAAGTCGCTGAAAGATTCGACTAATCGGGCGCTTACCGCCGCCTTAGCTTTAGGCGGCGACGTGCACGTGCTGGTGGCTGGAAAGGCAGCGAAGGTGGTTGCCGAGATAGCAGCCAAACTCGATGGCGTGAAAAAGGTTCTGGTGGCAGAAGGCGATGCTTATGAGCACAAGTTGGCAGAACCGATGGCCGCGTTGATCGTGTCGCTGGCGGACGCGTATGACGCGATCGTCGCACCTGCAACTACCGATGGCAAGAATTTCATGCCGCGCGTCGCGGCGAAACTGGACGTGATGCAGATATCCGACGTCATCAAAGTGAATGCACCAGACACATTTGAGCGTCCCATCTATGCGGGAAATGCGATCCAGACCGTGAAGTCGTCAGATATCAAGAAAGTCATCACGGTACGGACTGTGGCTTTCGCGGCTACGGGTGAAGGTGGTTCGGCGTCGATCGAAAACGTCGGCACGGTTCCGGACCCGGCGGTGTCATCGTTCATTGGCGAGGAGCTGTCGAAGTCTGATCGACCCGAGCTCACCTCCGCGAAGATAGTTATTTCTGGCGGTCGTGCCATGCAGTCCCGGGAAAACTTTAGAAAGTATATCGAACCGTTGGCCGACAAGCTCGGCGCGGCCGTCGGTGCTTCGCGCGCGGCCGTCGACGCTGGTTACGCGCCGAACGACTGGCAAGTAGGACAAACCGGAAAAGTTGTTGCACCCGAGCTCTACATCGCGGTCGGCATTTCAGGTGCTATCCAACACCTTGCCGGGATGAAAGATTCCAAGGTTATCGTGGCAATCAACAAGGATGAAGAGGCTCCCATCTTCCAAATTGCAGACTTCGGCCTCGTTGCGGACCTCTATGAGGCTCTTCCAGAGTTGATGAAGAAGCTATAGCGAATGAATACCTCTAAGGCGGTCGGTAGGGTTCGGATCGAACGCGACGGCGAAGTCGCCGTCATTGTTATCGATAACCCGCCGGTCAATGCCGGATCTTGGGAGGTAAGGCGAGGGCTCACTGGGGCAATTGAGACGCTGGCGAATGACGATACGTTGTCGGCTGGTGTTCTGATTGGCGCGGGAACCACATTTATTGCTGGCTCGGACATCAAGGAATTCGACAAGCCGCTCCAGGATCCCCAAATGCCAGCCGTCATCGCCGCTATCGAATCGTGTCCCAAGCCGGTTGTTGCGGCGATTGATGGCGCGGCTTTGGGCGGAGGTTTCGAGGTCGCGCTCGGATGCGATGCGCGCGTCGCGTCAGCGAATGCCGTCGTCGGGCTGCCTGAAGTACATTTGGGTCTCATTCCAGGCGCTGGCGGCACGCAGCGGGTACCACGGTTGGTAGGCGTTCCGAAGGCCATTGAACTAATTGCGACCGGAAGACGCGTTGCAGCGCCGGAAGCGGCACGCATCGGATTGCTCGATGCTGTCGCTGTCAGCGATCTGCGCAGTTTTGCAGTAGACTACGCGCGGTCTCTCGGCTCGAAAAAACGGCGCGTACGCGAAATGAACGTACCGGACTATTCAAGCGCCGAACTTGCCGAGGTATTGGATTCCGTTAAGGGCCTTTATAGGAAGAATTCTGCGGTCGAACAGGCTGTTGAGTTCGTCCAGCGCGCCTCTAGATCCGACATAGACGCCAGTCTTGCCGAGGAGCGCGCGCTATTTCAACGGCTACGGACAAGCGAGAGTGCCGCTGCGATGCGTCACTTATTCTTTGCGGAGCGCGCGTCCGGCCGACTCCCCAACCGCAATGTGAAGCCCCGAGATGTGACGCGTGTAGGCGTGATCGGTGGTGGCACGATGGGAATTGGGATAGCCATCTCGTTCCTGGACGCGGGTTTTCCGATCGTCCTCATTGAGCGGGATCGAGAGGCAGTCGACGCTGCCCGGAAACGATTGTGTGACGGTTACGTGCGACTGGTCAGGTCGGGTCGCCTCGATACAGCGTCTCTTCGAGCAAGAATCGATCGCGTAACCTTCAGCGATGACTATTTCGCGCTTTCCGACGTCGATCTGGTCGTCGAGGCTGTATTCGAAGACATGCAAGTTAAGACGGGCGTCTTTCGTACACTAGACGCGGTCCTGAAAGATGGCACCGTTTTGGGGTCCAACACCTCGTATCTTAATCTCAACGATCTGGCGGAGACCGTCCGCCGCTCAGCGGATGTCGTCGGATTGCATTTCTTCGCCCCAGCCAACGTCATGAAGCTCCTTGAAGTAGTACGGACGAGGCACATCAGTACGGAAGTTCTCGCGACCGCGCTGCATATTGCAAGAAAGCTAGGCAAACTGCCGGTTATTGCCGGCGTGTGTGAAGGGTTTATAGGTAACAGGATCTATTCAGCCTATCGGCGAGAATGCGAAATTTTATTGGAGGAGGGAGCGTATCCTGAGCAGGTCGATACAGCCCTGGAAGCGTTTGGTTTCCCCATGGGCGTGTTTGCGGTTGGAGATATGTCGGGGCTCGACATCGCTTGGCGGACAAGGCAGCGACTCTCGGCGACCCGGAATCCGCGCGAGCGCTATGTCCCGATCTTGGATCGCCTCTGCGAGATGGGTCGGTTCGGGCGAAAAAGTGGCCGGGGTTGGTATGCGTATACAGATGCCAAGCGCGGCATGCCTGATCCTATTGTTCGAGATGTTATTGAAAGGGTGTCATCGGAGAAAAATATCGTTAGGCGGGATTTCGATCAAAAAGAAATCCAGCAGCGGGTACTGGCTGCGATGGTAAACGAATCCGCACTCGTTTTAGAGGAAGGTGTAGCGGAACGTGCGTCGGACATTGATTTGGTATTGGTTCATGGTTACGGCTTCCCTGCCGAAAAGGGCGGCCCGCTGTTTTGGGCTAGTCGTCGCACACGCGCTGAGCTCCTCGAAACTATTGATGCTGTTGCGGCAGCTACCGGCTTTGGATTTCGTCGAGCCAATCTGAGCCGTGCTCTAGGTGACATCTATTGAAATGCCAGTAGCCAAAATCGCTGTCGACGGCCGTATACGTCTAAGTCAGCAAGACTGCGAGACGTTTCTTTTCTTTAAGTGTGCGTCTCGCGTCGCAGCCGGGTTAAACTGTCCATATTAGGCAGCCGACGGCCGCAGCCACCCCTGTATTTATTCCCTCTATGCTCAATGCGACCATGTACGTCGGCCTACTTGGGAGTGCTCTGTACTACGAGTAGAGAAATTTATTTGCATAACCACTCCCTCCGCCAAGCCCTCAGTTTTTCCAGCCACTTCTCATGCGTTCACCGGGTCCGACCCCTTACTGACCCCTTCGTGAAACGCAATTTCGTTCGCGAAATTCCCCCAAAGCGACGTTGTCATTTAGGGGAGACATCAGGAAAAAGGATCAGTTCCGCGTTACCCGGACGCATGGCTCGTCATGTCACCTGCTTCGTCCGTCCGGGGTGGCGAAGGTTCGGTGTCTAAGTCCATCGGACCTTCGTCAACTCACAGCCAGGGGGGACCGTGGATCTCAGCAAAGTCAAGAAAGTCTACGAACTAGAGCGGGGCGGTATTCGCATCAGACGCTACAGAAGCAAACCATTCTTCATCACTGAGGAAACGGAAAAGCTGCTCAAAGACCAACGTTACGAGTTTGCTCATTCCTTTCGCGTCATTTTTAGAGACCAGAGCGGCAACGTACTGCATGAGTTGGAAGCGTTCTGTTTATGACAGCGGACAAATCTCGCGAGAACAGGTTGCGTCGTCTAGCGGACAGGAACGGGTTCCGCCTACGTAAAGGTCGAGTGGGAAAATATTTCAATGCCGATAACTATGGCGAGTACATGCTCGTCGATTTGGAGACGAGTGTGGCCCCAATCGGCTGGAATTATGATTGGACGAGATCGAAGAATTCCTACGCGATTAAATGGAGCTATGTAATGGGCGGTCAGGAAAGGAAAAATTACAACGGCCATGCTGTGGAAAAGATTTTAGCAGATCGCATGCAGGCGCTAACTACAGGTCAGGCTCCAAAATATCTAACGCTAGACGAACAATTGGCCCGCGCGGCGGCAAGCTGATGGATATTTTTACGCCGACTTGAATCGACTGGCAGCGAATGCAAAACTGTGGGCGAAGCTTGGATGGCAGTCGGAAAGATGATCGAAAACTACCGGTCGGATTGCGCAAATTCTTACCCCAAATAGCCCTGCAGGCGCTGTAAGAGTGCATCGTATTCGGCCTGATGCTTCGGCTCTTGTATGTTGAGCGGACGCAATAATAGACCGCAGTTATTTACATAGGTTTTCCCGCCCCGCTCTCGTTTCCACATCATGCTCATCAGGACTGGAAACATCTCCTTCGCAGCTTCTTCGTTCTCCGGTTCATTGACACAGTATCGGAAAGCACCGAGCAGCACGTCCGCGACCGAGCACAAATGCGACGAGCCATCGCAAACGTGACTGAAGCCAAGAATGCGGTCTAAACGAACCTTCCCATCGAAATTTCCTTCTTGGAATTTTTTCTTCAGATACGAAAACGAAAATGCTTCTCCGCCAGGCATTCGGTCAAGCATCGCGTATCCATAAGATTTTTCGCCCTGAAGGAACTCGTTGAATTTGCCGAGAACGGTGTTTGATCCAAATGTGATAAGTTCGTTATCTTCTGTATTTCTCGCGAGTTCATGAAGAGTGACATACGCGCAAAATTTCACATTGCCGACTTCATGCGCGAGCCTCATAACCTCATTTTTCAAGTCGCGGTGCTTCTCCTTCGGAAAGCCTTCGGGCCGCGAGTAACTTGAAGACTTGAGCGTGTCCGTGTTCTTAAGTCCGGCATCCTTTCGGACCTTTTCGATTGCCGCATGCAACTGTTGCAGAGAATTTGTTGGCGCAAAGATTGCGCCGTAGACAAAAAACTTCTTAGTCCTTTCGCGGTCTGCCTCATCGCCAAACAACAGAAACATTGGAAAGCCAACCTGGTCAAAAAACTAAATTCGTCGTTCAATACTCATTTGTTGCGAACAAGATCGAGCAAGCCCATAGGTGGGCCCTCTTCTCCCACACTGCTTGGAATTGGACGAAACAACGCGTTCAAAATTAGAGCCCGCTCGCTGTCCATAACGGCTAACTTTGGGTTCTCCGCAAGTCCAAGATATGTAATGGCCAATGTCCTGCGATGATCTGCGTCGTCGGCCAAGGATAAGTTTTGTAAAAATACGCGGCTCACATTTTTGAGCAGCCACGCATACAATAGCGCCGGGATGCTTATGGCTGCGACCCCAGCGACCGAAATAGTCCCTGATGATGTACTTGTGAGTGCGATAACATTCCTGGAAATGTTGGCCCAATCATAAAGAACAACTGCAATCGGACCAACAATCAAAGTCGCGAAGATTGCGAGCCACCAGCGCCAAGCCGTAGTTTTTTTAACTGATACCTTCTCCCACGATATCGCAGGTTCTTCGAACACTAGTTTTCTGCGATAGACATCTTCCAGGGACGTAAACAGTTCTGTTTTTTCCCGGAGAAAAGTGTTTAATCTCGCTTCGTCTGCTTCTATTGCTGTCTTCGCCTCCATCGCTGCCGTTCGGGCCTCTTCGGCCGCGATCACATCCAATAAACTATGAAATGCTGGTCCTCCCATAGCTGCAGCACGGATAGGAGCGAAGGCCTCTTGTGCGCGGTCCTGTGCTGCCAGCCAATCTTTCGCAAAGATATACATAGTCCATCGTGCTTGCGGTGCATCGCCATTCGCCATCAGGCGTTCGACGGTTTGCCCGATGGTGCCTTGACCTATGACGATCCGTAGTTCACGGGCGCGACTGATGTACGCATTCAGCGCTGCATTTTCGCCTTCGGATATTTGCTTGCGGATAGTCTGAAGCTCGCGTGTCGCATTTGCACCTAAGCGAGATTCACCCCAATTCGTACCACCAGCTACCAGAGCGCCGGCTGTGATCGAGCTAATTCGGGAAAAAAAGGCTAGCTTCTCATCGAAAAATTTTAGTGCCGCCTCTTGGGTAAGGACCTCATTGATGCCCTGCTCGGGCACTTCGAATATATATTCTGTTTGCTCAGCCATACGATCATCTCCAACTCAGACACGCCGACTTTTTCTTAATCAATGGCGCGTGTACGGTCGCGACACTGTTCCTGCCTCTATTAAATTTAGTACGCGCAACTTTTTGTTTGTTGACTGGCAGTCGTATTCCTTCGAAGTGGTGCCGATGGTGTATGACACCGCACTCCAAAACAAAATCGTTAGCGAAGCAATTTCTGTTGGACTGGAGTATGCGGCCCAATATGAACGAATTATTTCGAAGGACGTCGACAGTATTCAGCCTTATGTCGAAATTCTCGCTTCAATCTGTGTTGATTGGTGTATCTCGATGAAGCATCCGCAATTCGAGGTGGAGAAAGAGTGGAGACTGGCCATGCGCTGGGGCTTAGAGCATCGGGTTCTGACTGGACGGGCGTTCAGAGCATCGCCCACAGGGATCGTGCCCTATTTGAGGATGCGGCCAAAAGCAGACGAGCTCATTGATGCGACCCTAGCCATTAGCAGTGTCACAATTGGTCCCTGTAATCACCCTGAAATACAGCGACGCACATTGCGCGAGTTTCTGTTCCAGCATGGTCACGCGGATGCCGAGGTAAACATTTCAAACCTTCCGCTTCGAGTGTGAATTGCCATGGCGGACGACCCAGAGCCCACAGATGATGCACTGCTAGAAACTGCACGGAAGGACTTTCACCGTGCCGCTGACTTTTCTTTGCGTGTGTCGGGTGCGGTTGATGGACAGTCCACCAATGACGCTGGTGAATTGGCTTCATGCGAAGATGTGTGCGAACGCCATATCGACCGAGCACCTTTTCACGTCATCGCTGGCGGATCACTCGGCAATAATTGCGCTATGTCGAATGATAATGGAGGCGATGACCCTTTATTTTTATCTCGAAAAATCCGTGCCCGCAGATGAATAGGAATGCCGAAAACTGGTTTTGCGCTTGCACGACACAGTCAATCGAATAAAGCTCATGCGCGGGTTTCGCGATGAAAAGCAATATGAAGAGTTTGTTGGAGGTAGAGCCGAGCTTGAGGAAGCGCTAAGAGGGAACTCGTATTTCAAGTCTCTCCAAAAAGAACAACAAGACCGGTTGTTAACCGGTGAACACTTCTATGTCGGCAGCGTCCGACGTGCCGTCCAGGACGCGGCATGGAATTTCGACAAATATATCGCCCTTTACAGCTATTTCTCATCGCACGCGCACTCTGCTCCCATGAGCTTTAGTCGATTTAGAAAACACGATGTAGATTTTGGGAAACCTTCCGGCGCCCAAAAAAGCGGCCGTTAGCACAGCATTGCACGTTGCGGAATTTTGTTTGCTCAAAGTAAGTCTCGCGCATCTAAAACCAAGCGCGGATGCTCTCAAGAAGTTTGATGCTAAAGAAATTGGGGAACTAGAGGCAATCGTTGGAGAAGGCCGTCGAGACGCAGATGCACTTCAACGAAATGTCCGTGAAGTCTCGTCAGTTCGGATTGGCGTTTGTAGCAGCTGCGCTCGGTCTTGGCATCGCGTTGCTTAATCGGCGGTAGTAAAGGAAAAAGCCATCGAGCACACGCCACTCGGTTGTCTAGCTGAACCAGACGATATTGCCGGCGTCGCTTGTTTCCTCGCCTCGCGGCAGTCCAAGTTCGTCACAGGGGAAGTCATCGAAGTTAATGGTGGCTTCTATTTTGATTGAGGGTTTGATGGCTAAGGCGCTTGCTGCGGTTCTGGAAGAACCAAAGAATTTCCAATTCCGGGAATTTGAAATTCATGAAGTTGCTGAAGGCGATGCGGCGTTACGCGTCGAGGCTTGCGGCGTTTGCGGCATAGATTACGAGCGGGGGCTCGGTTATCTCAAGGATTGGGGTAGCGGCATGCCGATCATTCCAGGCCATGAGGTGATGGGGTTCGTCGAGCGCATCGGCACGCAGGCGTCAAAGCTATGGAATGTTAAGGAAGGAGATCGCGTTGCCATAGAACCAGTCATGCCGTGCGGACATTGCGAGGACTGCGTGCAGGACGCCTATACTCGTTTACGTCTCGACGAATTTAATGTCGTTATTCAATCCATTGTCCAATGCAATCCGCTGGGTTCATGAGGTCGGTGGAGTCGGACTTGGATTTACCGTCGTAATCGACGGTCCCGGACAGCGCGGGTTACCTGCAATTGCAGTCGCAAAAAGGATCGGCGCAGCCAATATTATTGTAACTCGTACAGCTCAGGATCAAGTGCGACTTGCGGTCGCTAAAAAGCTAGGCGCTTCAGCGACCATTAATGTGGATGAAGATGACCCCGTCGAGCTCGTGCGAAATTTTACCGGCGACAAGTTAGCAGACGTCGTGCTGGGACATGTCCTCAGGTGCTGTGGCGCCGGTGGTGCAGGCCATCGGCATGGTCCAACGCGGCCGGATCGTCCTAGCAGGGTTGAAGGGCAAGAACCGGCTAAACGACTTCCTGGTTGACAAGGGTGTTTCGTGAGATTCAATTTTTGATGTATTGAGCGCGGGATAGCGGTCGAACAAGTCACAAATGCGGTACGTATGCTCGGACGCGAGCGCGTTAAAAGTGGCGATGCATTACACGTTACTCTTTCCGTTGATGATTGGCGAATGAGTTAGAGAAAGGCTCATTGGTCTCAGCTAGATATAAGTAACATGAAAAAGGTTCACACGACTTCGATTGACGACAACGACGACAAAAAATGCGCGACGACGAGTCGCTTGCGCGCTTCTATGACCGCATTTGTGCGGCACGTAGGCCGGCAGTTGTACCGGCAGTTCTGCCGAATACAGACCCCGCCATAAGGCCGGTCCCTCCTGGATAGTTGAAATAAAACAGGCCCCCGACAAGTTCGCCAGCCGCATACAGTCCGGGGATGACGTTACCATCCATATCGAGTACACGTGCCGATGTGTCAACCTTCAGACCCCCGAAGGTGAAGGTGACACCGCAGGTCACTGCATAGGCTTCAAAAGGAGGCTCATCGATAGTGTTAGCCCAATTCGACTTGTTGACCGCAAGGCCTTCGGTGCGACGTCCATCCTTCACATTCGGATCGAACTTGATATCGGTGCGCACGGCCTTGTTGTAGGCTTTGATCGTTTCCAGCGCTTTCTCGGCGTTCACGTCATCGAGCTTTTTGACGAGTTCTTCCAGCGTGTCGGCGCGCACTTTGGTGACTTGCTTGATCCGGTATTCGTCCCGGAGCATCGGAATAATTTTGCTGTCGAAGACCTGCCAAGCGAACTGCCCTGGCTGCATCAGAATAATGCGGCCGTACTTCGCATAGGTATAATTTCGGAAGTCGGCACCCTCATCAATGAAGCGTTCACCATTGGCATTGATCATGATGCCCCATGGATACGAGTGCTTCTGGAAGTTGTCACCGATTGCGAGATCGCCGAACTCTGGTGCATTGCGATCCCAACCAACCGCGTGGCAACCTGACCAATTGCCTGTTGGCATAGCGCCAATATCCAGTGCCATTTTGATCCCATCACCGCTATTGAAACGAGTGCCACGCACCTTCGCAAGTTCCCAGCCCGGGCCGAGGTATCGCGTGCGCATCTCCGTGTTGGCTTGGAAGCCGCCTGCTGCGAGCACCACGCAGTTCGTGCTAATTTGAAGTGTTTTACCCGCCTGCTTGGCAAGTACTCCCTTGATCCCGTCGTCGTCCGAAATGAGAGACAATGCCCGCGTGTGGTAGGCAATCTTAATCCCGCTTTTGCGTGCGATTGAGGTATGCGCCTCCACGAGACCCGGTCCGCCACCCCATGCCTCGACAGTAAGGCCACCCCAGAACTTAAACTTCCCGTCAACCTTGTACGCCTGGCGACCATAAATTGGGATGAAACGGATACCCTTCTGTTGCATCCACCGCATGGTGCCACGGCTACGCTTCACCAGAAGTTCGCAAAGGTCGGGATCAGTACGATATTCCGTGACCCGTCCCATGTCGTCGAAGAACTGGTCTTCGCTGTAAGTGCCAAAGTCGGTATTGGCAATTTCCTCCGCAGTGAGGTCGGGCATGAGCGCCTTGAGGTCGTCGATGCCGTCATAGACGCAACGAAATGCTCCAGCGGTGAAATGGCTGTTTCCACCAGCTTCCGCTTCCGGTGCGCGCTCAAGCATCAGTACCGATACGCCCAGTTCAATCGCAGCGTGTGCCGCGCAGAACGCTGCGTTGCCGGCTCCGACGACAACGACATCTGCAGAGTTTGGGAGTCCATTTTTCATTCCGTACCTTCCGCGTCGAGTCCGTCAGACTGGTTGTTTAAGAGTGCGATTGAATTCTGGAAGAACGGAGAACAGATCTCCAACCAATCCGTAATCTGCAACTTGGAAGATCGGAGCCTCCTCGTCTTTATTGATCGCGACGATAACTTTGGCGTCTTTCATACCGGCGAGATGCTGGATCGCTCCGGAAATACCAATTGCTATATAAAGCTCCGGCGCTACCACTTTTCCAGTTTGCCCAACCTGCCAATCGTTAGGAGCAAAACCTGAATCGACCGCCGCGCGTGATGCGCCAATCGCAGCGCCGAGTTTGTCGGCTATCGGCTTGATCAGCGCATCGAAATTGTCAGCGGATCCCATTCCGCGTCCACCAGAAATAACGATTCGCGCTGAGGTCAGTTCGGGGCGCCCGGTCTTACGAATGCTTTCACCAACGAAACGCGTCTTTGGAAACGCAGGACCGGGAGCAGCGCACTCGATTGGAGCGGCGGATTCGCTAGCAGCCACCGACTCGAAGGACGCCACGCGAATCGTCAGCACCGACTTGTCATGGGGAACTTCAACTATTTGGATGGCATTGCCAGCATAGATTAACCGCTCAAAGCTGGTGGGCGTGAGCACTCGGCTCACATCGGTTACCTGCATGACGTCCAGTTGTGCGGCAACGCGGGGCATGACGCTTTTGCCGATAGCGGTCCCGGGGGCAATGAGGGTTTGATAGTTTCCACTGAGGTTTACTATGAGGTCAGCCAGCGCCTCCGCGAGAAAATGCTGATAGCGGGCGTCTTGAACTAGAATTGCGCGCGAGACACCGGAAAGCGTTGCGGCATCTTCGGCGGCTGTGTGGCAATCCTGACCGACTACAAGAACATCGACCGATCGATCAATTTGCAACGCCGCCGAAAGCGCTCGCGCGGTCGCATCGGTTACCTTGGCATTGTCATGCTCAGCCAAAAGCAAAACGCTCACGGTTGCCTCTACTTGTTAAAGGAATCAAATATAGTTGCGAACGACCTGCACCAGTTCGGTCACATTTGTGACCTTCTTGCCGCCACCACGGACGGGAGGTTCGATGGTTCTCCCAATCTTCAGGCGGGGCATTATGTCGACACCAAGCTCTTCCGGTGTCATTTCAACGATTAGCTTTTTCTTGGCTTTCATGATGTTAGATAGGCTTGCATAGCGCGGCTCGTTGAGCCGTAGATCGCTAGTAATAACCGCCGGCAGATCGAGTTCGAGTGTCTGCAGCCCGCCGTCAATCTCACGTGTCACAATGATTGTGTTGCCTGCGAGTTCAGTTTTTGAGGCGAAGGTTGCTTGCGGCCAGTGCAGAAGACCAGCGAGCATTTGTCCCGTTTGATTGCAGTCATCATCGATTGCCTGTTTTCCAACAATGACCAGCTGTGGTCTCTCATCTATAACGATACGAGTCAGAATTTTGGCAACAGCCAGCGGCTCAATCGCACTGTCGGTCACGACATGAATGCCTCGATCGGCACCCATGGCCAAGCCGGTCCGCAGTGTCTCACTTGCACCTTTCGCGCCAACTGAAACCACTACGACCTCGGATGCCTTGCCAAGCTCCTTAAAGCGCACAGCCTGTTCGACCGCGATTTCGTCGAATGGATTCATCGACATCTTGACATTGGCGAGATCAACACCGGAACCGTCAGGGCAGACGCGGATCTTCACGTTGGAGTCAACAACACGTTTTACAGGCACAAGTATCTTCATTATTTACCACCGAACCTCTGCTTAGTTCGCCGCGTTCATCGCTGAGCGTTGTTGTTGATCAGCATCATCCGGTAGCGTAGAGCCTCACGAATATGCTGTCTTGCGGCCTGATCAGCCGCAGCCGGAGCGCGTTCAGCAATCGCGCGATAGATTAGACGGTGTTCGCGAATTGCCCGCTTGGCTCGACCAGGATAAGAGAAGGTTGTAGCGTTCAGTCGCGAAATCGCATCCTGCAAAGCATTGAGCGATTTGAGTAGGTAGCGATTGTTGGCTGCGCGGTAAATCGCAGCGTGAAAATTTTTGTTTGCGGCGGCATGAAGATCGGACGCCTCGTCCGGAAGAGCGGACTCCTCGCTAAGAATTTGGGCGAGCAATTCGACTTCGACCTCGGAGGCTGAACGCGCAGCAAGTGCGGCAGCAGCGCCTTCTAGCACCTCACGCATCGCATACAGCTCTAGGATCTGTTTTTTGTCAACCAGTGGGACGGTCAGGCTTCGATCGCGCTTAACAAGAATTTCTTCGGATTCGAGACGCTGAAGCGCCTCGCGGATCGGCGTGCGGCTCACGCCGAGGCGCGATGCAAGATCGACTTCGCGCAGCGCGTCGCCGGGCCGGATCTCGCCTTTGTTAATGGCGTCGAGTAGGCGGACATAGACACCTTCGGCCAGTGAGCCGCCAGATTGGTTGACTCCAACAAGCGCATTTACGGGACGGCGCCTCGTCCTCGTAGAAACTCGCATCCCCTATGTCTCCATTCCGTCTTTGTATACATTCGTATACTATTTGCAAGATCGGCACGTGCTGCCAATCATCCATCGACCTCAGCGAGCGCATCGAAAAGTAGACAGTTGAATCTGTCTGCAGCTTCGTATGGATGCCAATGTCCGGCATCCTCGATGACATGCGCGTGACCGCCTCGCCCAAGGGTCGCGAATAGATCAATTCGTTCCCGCATGAACGGACCGATGGTCCGGTCACACGTACCCCAAATTCCTGAAAATGGGCAGGAAAGCTTGGTCAGATCGTCGCGCAACGGATGGGAATTGGTGACCCTTTCGCTTACGAGCCGCTTTTTTTTGGCATTTTCACTCTGGATTTGAATTGCTAGATCGTCGATTCGTTCGGCACGCCCAAACATCATGACTTCGAGATTGCGGCGATGGGCTTCGCGGCGCGCCGTCAGATCACTTAGCTTACGCCATGGGACGAAAGCCGGGATGGTGGCTTTGCTTACGCGTAGGTGACCGGCGGAGACTACAACAAGAATCGCAGCCTTCCGCCCAAGTTGCTTCGCAAGTGCTCCCGCGATACTACTTCCAAACGAAAACCCGACGATGCAAAGGGGCATTTCGCCAATGCCTACGTCGGGCAAGCTTTCGCGTAACAGCGCAGCAATACTGTCAGCCGAGTATGGCTCCGGCGGCATATCTGAATCGCCGAAGCCAGGAATGTCGACTGCAATGACGCGGTAGTTGCGCGCCAAGAACGGAATATTGCGGGTCCAATGAGACCAACTTCCGGCATTGCCATGAAGAAGGAGGAGTGGGCGCCCGCGACCCCACATACGCCAATGGATCGAGCATCCTTGCATGCGCGTAACGAGCGTATCAGCATTTGCGGACAGTGCCCGTAAAACCGCGCTCGGACGCTGCGGCTTAAGGGCCACATTTGATGCAGTCGCTGCCCTCATAGGCGGATATAGACTGCCTTCTTTTCTAGGAACGCCTCGATGCCCTCTTCGCCACCCTCCCGACCCCAACCGGACTCTTTGTAGCCGCCGAAGGGCAACGACTTGTCGGCTCCACCGTAAAAATTTACCCAGATGTTGCCGGCACGAATTAGATTTGCGAGCCGGTGGGCGTTACTCAGATCGCGCGTAAATATTCCTGCGCCAAGTCCGTAACGCGTTGCATTAGCCTTCGCGGCAAGTTCATTGAGATCGTCGATCGGAGAAGCGACCAGAACCGGTCCGAAGATTTCCTCCGTCATCAAGCGGGAATCTGAATTTAACTCTGTGAAAACTGTGGGTTCGACAAAATAGCCTGCTCTTTTAAGCGCCTTCCCGCCAGTGACTAGAGCACCGCCCTCGGCAATGCCGGCCTTGATGTAACCCATGACGCGATCGCGTTGCTGGCCCGAAATTAGCGGGCCGAGATCAGTGTCCTTGCTAAAACCATCACCAATTTTCATCTTTCGGGCTGAGGCGGCAACGCCTTCGACGACCTTCTCGAATGATTTCTTTTGCACATAGAGTCTTGAGCCCGCATAACAAATCTGACCGGTATTGGAGAAAATCGCTGCTGCCGCGCGCGGAATAGCAATCTCCATGTCCGCATCATCGAAAATAAAGACTGGCGATTTGCCCCCGAGTTCGAGGCTCAGTCGTTTGAGGTTGCCGGCCGCGGCACGAACTAACTCCTTGCCGACCTCAGTCGAGCCTGTGAAAGAGATCTTGTCTACGTCCGGGTGTTGTGCGAGTGCAGCCCCAACGCTGCGGCCATAGCCGGTGACGACGTTAAGCACACCTGGTGGTATGCCTGCTTCAAGCGCTAGTTCGCCAAGCCGCAATGCGGTTAGTGGTGTCTGCTCCGCTGGCTTGAGGATCGCACTGCATCCAGCGGCGAGCGCTGGCGCCACTTTACTCAGAGCCGCAGACAGTGGCGAGTTCCAGGGTACGATCAGACCAACCACGCCAACCGGTTCACACTGCGAATAGGCGTGAAATTCCGCACGTTTGCCCGAAATGTTCGTGGTACGGCCATAAATTTTTGTGCACATGCCGGCGTAGTACCGCAAGCCATCAATTGCGCGTTTGATAGCGCGAACAACGAGTGAAATCGGCATACCGTTGTCGAGAATTTCCAACGTTATCATCTCATCGAGGTTGGCCTCCAGCAGGTCGGAGAGCTTCCACAGGATCTGCTCTCGCTGTACCGACGACATTCGTCGCCATACGCCGTTCTCGAACGACCTGCGCGCCGCTTTCACAGCCACATCGACATCGCTCGCATTGCCTGCCGACACTGACGCGATGACGCGACCGGTCGCCGGATTTTCGACATCAATGCTCTGCTCGGACATAGCGTCGCACCACCGACCATCTATCAGAAGCCGCAATGGGCGTTGGATGAAATTCGGCAGCGCTGATCCAGTCTGGATGGCCATAGTTCTGCTGCTTGCCCTTAACAGTGTGGCGCAGTGAGATAACCGCGAATCTGAAAAACACTAGTTTAAGTTAGTCTTGTATACAAATGAATTCGAGCGTATGGTATACAAAAATGCAATGAAAAACTGGCTCGGTGCGGGAAAAGGAAGTAATGGAATTCCAGCTCGACAGCGAACAGAGGATGATTCAAGAGTCGACCCGCCGTATGGTCGAGCGCAACATCAATCCGATTCTGTCCGCCCATGACCGTGATAAACCGCTTCCAAAAGAAGCAATGCAGAAGATTTTTGGTGTGTGTGCGGAGCAGGGACTTACTGCTGCGCGTATTCCGGAAGAGGCCGGCGGCGCGGGACTTTCGGCGCTCACCCTTGGCCTTATGCATGAACAACTTCCGCCCGCAATTGCGCTTGCCGTGATCGCCCATGAAGGCACCGGTGCACGCATCTTTTTGTCAAGCAATGGCGAGCAGCGCGAGCGCTTCCTCCCCGATATCATTTCGGCAAAGCGCATCGCTTGTACCGGAAATACCGAGCCAGACGTTGGCTCCGATCCGCGCAGTGTGAAAACGCGCGCGACTGAAGACGGCGATAGCTACGTCGTTAACGGCCGCAAGATGTGGATTACCAACGCCAGTATTTGCGACATGATCAATGTCACCTGCTCAGTTGGCAAGGATGAGCGGGGACTTAGCAATCTCGTGCGCGTCATCATCGAGCGTGATCAGTCGCCATTCACTGCGCTGGAAATCAACATGCTGGGACTCCAGCAGGGGCATCTGAGCGAAGTACTGTTTGAAAATTGTCGTGTACCAAAGACAAATGCGCTTGGCGAACCTGGGGATGCGGCGAGAATTTTGACCCTGACTTGGCTCGCCAACCGGCCTATTTTTGGGCTATTTGCTGTGCATCTTGCACAGAAAGCGCTCGACGCCGCTATGGTCTACGCGAAGGACCGTATGCAGTTTGGTCGCTCGATTTCTAGCTTCCAGCTGATTCAGGAGTTGCTTGCCGATATTACTGCGTCCGTCACGTCCAGTCGGTTGATGTGTTATTATGCACTTTCCTGTATCGACAATGGCGAGCGCGCAAATCAGGTTTCGGCAATGGCCAAGCGCTTCGCCGTAAACTCATGTCAGCGCGCTATTTCCTTAGCAATGGAAATACATGGCGCGATGGGGTTGAGCCGCGAAATGGGGCTTGAAGCTCTCTACCGCGATGCTCGCATGCTGACTGTGCCGGATGGTACCAATCAAATCCTTACGCTGATCGAAGGCCGCGAGTTGACAGGGGTGGCTGCGTACCGCTCCTGAAGCGGCGGTGGCCAATAATGGTATGAGTACTTATCGCGACATCCTCTACGATGAACATAAGGGCATCGCTACGATAACGATCAACCGAACGGATGCGCTCAACGCGCTGCGGGTGTCAACTTATGAAGAAATCGCAGATGCTTTGTTGCGTGCCGGCTGGAATAAAGCGGTTGGGGTCGTGGTGCTCACTGGAGCGGGGACACGCGCCTTTTGTGTCGGCGCCGATACTTCCCAACCAAAATCGGAGCGGCAAGGTCAGGGTATCTTGGGTGTCGCGCTTGAGAGAATTCACGCCGCGATTCGCGATATACCTAAGCCTGTGATCGCCAAGGTCCGTGGGTATGCACTCGGCAGTGGAAATACGCTGGCGACTTTATGTGACTTCACTATCGCCTCCGATAGCGCGCAGTTCGGTGAACTTGGCACCAAGGTTGGCTCGGTGGATGCCGGATTTGGCACAGCATATCTCGCGCGGATCATCGGTGAGAAACGGGCGCGCGAATTCGTCTACTTGTGTCGTCGATACACGGCGGCCGAAGCAGTGGTGATGGGACTTGTCAACAAAGTCGTGCCCGATGCGGAGCTCGATGGCGAAACGGAGCGTTGGTGCAATGAACTTCTTCAGCGTAGCCCAACTGCGCTCGCAATCGCTAAGGCGTCGTTTAATGCTGACTCAGAATCGATCCGGTCCATCCGGCAGCTTGGTTACAACGCGGTCGCTTTGTATTTCCATACAGATGAGGCGAAAGAAGCAGCAGCCGCGATGAAGGAAAAACGCAGACCGGTGTTCTGGAAGAGCGGCGACCACTGATCATGACATCGAATCATCCGCAGCGAGACGTTTGATCAATGAGCTCGCCTCGATCCGCAAAGCCGCCGGACGCAGCTCTTCCACCAATTTTGGTGGTGGAACTCGGGCAGCGGGTCGGTGCTTCGGTCTGCGGTGCGTTGCTCGGTGCCACCGTCATCGCTGTCGAAGATAAAGGCCAATGCGGAAAGTCGAGATTTTCAGAGCAACTCTGCGCCGGCAAATTGCGCTGGCGCCGCTCTAAGCGTTGCGCCGATGATTCATTCACTTGCAACATTGCATCGGCGGCGGATGTTGTTATTTTGTCGAGTGACAGTGGCGACGTTTTTGTCACGACTGATGATACACAGATTGTCTGCGATGTGACGGCCTGCGGTAGTAGTGGACCGCTCTCTGGTCAGCCGTTTAGCGACGTCGAAATTCAGGCATTGACGGGAATTTTGCATACTAACGGGTTGCCGCACGGTATGCCTGTTCAGTGCCCGATCCCGATTGTTGAGTACCTGGCGGGTATCAACGCCGCCGCGGCGATAATTGCGGCCCTCCGTGTCCGCCGAAAATCTGGTGTGGGGCAATCTATCGAAGTGGCCCTCTACGATTGCGGATTTACGGCGATGTCATCGTTGCTAGCTCGGTTTTTCGGGCCAGAGGCCACGTCTGATATCGGACGGATTGGCAATCGACACGGACTCTCATCGCCTTGGAATGTATACCGCGCGGCTGATGGTTGGGTGCAAATCTGCACAGGCAGCGATGATCAATGGCAGCGGCTTTGTACCTTGATGAAGCGTGAGGATCTTGCGCACAATTCGAATTTTGCTAGTTCTGTCGGGCGCGTCGCAAACAACAGCGCAGTGGATGTTGCGGTGCAGGCGTGGGTTGGCGCGCAGTCGGTTGACGACTGTGTAGCTGCGCTCACAGCGGCGAGCATCGCCGGCGGCGCAATCGTTCCCGTCGATCAATACCCTCGGGAACCAAACCTCGACTATCGTGGAATGATCTGCCGGTCTTCAGCCGGTGCCTATGTTCCAGCATCGCCTTTGCGGATGAGCCGCACGCCAGGCCGCACACTGACTGATCCAATCGATGTAGATCGGGCGACGGCCGAAGCCGCGGCCAAACGTGCTCGTGGCAAAGCGTCGAACGCTGCGCCGATCGCGCCGCTTGCCGGCATCCGAGTTCTCGAAATCGGTCACTATACCACCGCACCTGCGGCTGCGCGTATGTTTGCCGCACTTGGCGCCGACGTCATAAAAATCGAGCCGCCGGAAGGCGAGGCCTCCCGCGCCTGGCCACCAATCGATCGCGGTCAAAGCACGTTCTATACGGTGACCAATTCCGGCAAGCGAAGTGTGGTGCTCGATCTCGATCATGCCGACAGTAGGGATCGGTTGCGCGCTATGATTGCGCAATCGGACGTCCTGATCGAGAACCTGAAGCCGGGCGCATTGGCAAAACGCGGCTTTGCCTACGACAACATCGCGGAGATCAATCCCCGCACGGTCTATTGCGGAATTTCAGGTTTTGGCGCCGATTCTCGCTATCCTGGTCGACCTGCGTTCGACACTGTCGTTCAGGGTATGTCGGGACTCATGGACCTGATCCGCGCAGCCGACGGTACTCCGCTCAAGACCGGCATATCCGTGGCCGATGTGATGGGGGCCTCCGTCGCCGTCGTAGCGGTCCTCGCCGCACTTGAGGAGCGCGAGCGCAGCGGACGCGGTCAAACGATTGACCTGTCGATGCAGGACATCATGGCATGGGCTACGCAAATCGCCTGGAACAGGGTCGACTATGCGCCAGATTCGCAGGTGATAAGTGTCGCCGACGGCGAGGTACTAGTGACCAGCGCTTTTGATTCCGCCGAGCTTGCTACCAGTCTTAAAAATCTTTCTCGCGATGACACCGTTTCGCGTCTACGAGCCATGGGACACCGCGTAGTTGCGGTGGTTCGGCCCGCGGAGATGATGGCGGCCGAACATACTGTGAAGCGTGGACTATACTTTCAATTGGTGGACGAGCGTGGCCAGTGGCCGTCGCTCGGGGTCCCGATGCGTCTGTCAAGAACGCCCCCGCGAATTGAACGGGCGAGTCCCGCACTCGGCCGCGATACTGCAGCAGTGCTCGAAACACTTGCCGCACGTTCCGTAGTTGTGCCGAAGGCGGCAACATCTCCTACATTGCAAGCGAATCCCTGAGGTCTTTCCGATGAGCTATCAAAACATTCTCGTCGAGCGCGATGGTGCGGCGTCAATCATCCGGATTAACCGCATCGAGAAGCGTAATTCGCTGAGCAAGACAACCATCGATGAAATTGCTGCGGCGGCGCGTGACGCCGACGCCGATGAAACTGTACGCGGTATCATCGTGACAGGTGACAACAAATTTTTCTCATCTGGCGCCGATCTCAATGAAGCACTGGAAGTGAAGTCTATCACGGATGGAAGTGAATTCTTCGGTCGCGCAAACCGGCTGTGTGAACTTTTGGAGTCTCTTTCGAAGCCAGTTATCGCCGCTATCGAGGGATTTTGTATCACCGGCGGCCTCGAACTCGCGCTCGCATGCGACATTCGTATCGGGGGACGGGGCTCATCTTATGCCGTCACAAGCGCGCGCATCGGCACCGTAGCCGGTTTTGGTGGCACTCAGCGCCTCCCGCGGCTCGTCGGACCTGCCAACGCCTGCGAAATGCTGTTCCTGGCTGAGCCGTTCGACGCGGAGCACGCATTCCGCATCGGGCTGATCAACCGACTGGTCGACAAAGGCGAGGCACTCGCCGAAGCGAAGAAGCTGGTGGCGGTATTCGAAAAGCGCGGACCGATCAGTCTCGCTTTCGCAAAACGTGCAGTACACACAGGCCTGCAAATGGACCTCCGCTCCGGTATTGCCTTCGAGTACTCACTTGTTACGGCGATCTACGGCACCGACGACAAGCGGGAAGGCGTATCCGCTTTTCTCGAAAAGCGTGAGGCAAAGTTCAGCGGACACTAATTATCGCAAATCAACCAAGTTAAGAGAGGTACTAGTAATGCCCACGATCAAGACCTTACTGACCGGCGCCGCCGGAATTCTATTTATGATGATACATGCTACGCAAGCCGCTGAAAAATGGAATATGGCGACTGGATTCAATGACACCAACTTCCAAACGCAGAATGTAATTTTCTTTACGGACGAGGTGAAACGGCTATCTGGCGGCGACCTGGAAATCACGGTCCACAGTGGTATGTCGCTATATCGGCAGCCCGAGATAAAGCGCGCGGTTAGTAGTGGCCAGATCCAAATTGGCGAAGTGCTGCTCTCCGCGTACGGCAACGAAGATCCGATGTTTGAGGCCGATGCCATCCCGTTCCTAGCCGTCGGCTACGAAGATTCGATGAAACTCTGGAGACTGCAACGACCGTTGCTCGAGCAGCGTTTCGCAAAGCAGGGACTTATGCTGCTTTATTCCGTGGCTTGGCCTGGTACGGCCTTCTACTCAAAGATACCGGTCAATAGCGTCTCGGATTTCAAGGGCATCAAGATGCGCGCTTACAATTCAGCGACTTCGCGTCTCGCTCAAAAACTTGGTGCGACCCCCACAACTGTGGAGCAAGTAGAGGCCCCGCAAGCGTTTGCGACCGGTGTAATCCAAGCAATGATCACGTCACCAATCACTGGCAAAGACACAAAAGCGTGGGAATATACAAAATATTACCTCGATGTGCGCGCGTGGCATAATAAAAACTTCGTTATCGTTAACAAGCGCGCCTTCGATCGCCTCGACAAGAAGAATCAGAATGCGATTCTCGCCGCCGCGAAAGCAGCTGAAGAACGAGGCTGGAAAGTAAGTCAAGAAGCCGGCGAGCAGGCGATGGATACACTCAAGCAGAACGGCATGGTGATTGCGAAACCGAGCGATTCCTTCATGGCTGAGATCAAAGCAGTGAGCCAAACGATGGTCGACGAATGGGCAAAGAAAACTGGCCAAGATGGGGAAGCCATCGTCAAGGCAATGAACAAATAGTTGGTGCCCCTGCACATTCGAGGCCACTCCATGCGACGCATATCAGAGTTGTTTTCTGTTGGATGCTTTGTATTCGCCGCCATAGCGATGGTTCTGATGTGCGTAGTAGTGATCGCGCAGGTAATTGGACGCTTGTTCGGCATTCTGGTGCCCTCAGCTCCCGAGATTGCCGGTTACTGTATGGCAGCATCTGCCTTTCTTGCGCTTTCTTATACTTTCCGCAATGGGGGCCACGTCCGCGTGTCGCTATTGCTCTACCAGTTGGGCCCCAAGCTGCGGCTGAAAGCCGAGTTTGTGTGTTTGACTGTCGCAATGCTGCTGTCGGCATTCTTTCTCTTCTACCTCGTCGACATGACTCTTGAAACCTACAAGGTTGGCGAAGTTTCCTCGGGCGTAATCGCGATTCCGTTGGTCATCCCTCAAACTATCCTCTTGTACTATTTCTGTTGTTGTTCGCCGGCGAATGGGTTGCCTTCTCATTGATGGCAATTGCGCTGTTCGCACTATTCTTTTTTTCTGACATCGCGACGCTTGGACCCATCCTTGCAACTTCCGCCTGGGGCGAAAGCGCAAAATGGACCGTAACCTCACTACCGCTTTTCAATCGGTGTTGCTTCGCTCTTCGTCACAATTGTTGACGCGCTTGTCGACACGCTACGTGGTGTGATGCCGGATTACGTAAGAAAAGACGAACTTGGGCACTAGAAAGGCGAGATCGATTATGAACCTTACTCTGTTCTCTCTTGCCTTGGGTGAGATTCTGTTCCGTACACGCCTTTCGGAAGACATGTTTCATGGCTTGGCTCCGTGGCTGCGGGCCATTCCAGGTCGCTTGATGCACGTCAACGTAATCGGATGCGGAATTTTCGCCGCGGTATCAGGGTCGTCTACAGCGACCTGCGCCACGATCGGCAATATTTCTCTCACCGAACTCGCGAACCGAGGCTACCCAGTTAATCTCGCGGTTGGCTCGCTTGCTGCTTCTGGAACGCTCGGTTTGATAATCCCGCCTTCAATCATAATGATTGTCTATGGGGGCGCCGCCGATGTTTCGATCGCTCAACTGTTTGTGGCTGGAATACTTCCCGGGTTACTGCTGATTGGATTGTTCTCCGGGTATATCGCTGGCTACGCAATGATCGTGCCAAGCGCTATTCCGGAGGAAAGCGGCCAGCACTTCAATTTCATTGAAGCGCTGCGCGCGGGCCGTCGCATGATCCCGATTGTAGGTTTGATCGCGTGCGTGATCGGCGTAATTTACAGTGGGATTGCTACCCCAACTGAGGCAGCGGCCGTCGGCGTCGCAGGTGCGCTGGTGCTGTCTTTAGCATTCGGATCGCTGAATTGGCAGTCATTCCGCGTGAGCCTGATTGGCGCAACCATGACATCGTGCATGATCGCCTTTATCATGACCGCGGCGGCATTTCTCGCGGTATCTATGGGCTTTTCTGGAATCCCGCGTGCGATGGCGGCGACATTGACGTCGATGGAACTTCAACCCTATCTATTTCTCGCCGCATTGACAGTGATTTCTGATACTCGGGTGCTTCCTGGACGGCGTCTCAATTGTCCTCTTGACGGCCGCGGTAATCCTGCCAAGTGTGCGCGCGTTCGGCTTTGACCTTGTCTGGTTCGGTATCTACCTTGTCATAATTGTTGAGATCGCGATGATTACGCCGCCGGTTGGATTCAACCTGTTCGTAATCCAGGCGCTCACTAAGCAAGATCTGTTTTCGATCGCGCGGGCAACGATGCCGTTTTTCTTTCTTCTGCTTATATCCATTGTGCTCATCGTGATTTTTCCGCGCATCGTCACGTTCTTGCCATCGCGGTTGTAACGATCGCCAAGATCGTATTTGGAAAGCGTCCTTGCAATGAACAATAGCACAAAGGATCAGGCACCGCTCGCCGGCATACGCGTTGTTGACTTTAGCCGGATGTTGCCGGGCCCATGGTGCACGCAGATGTTGGCCGATTTCGGTGCGGAAGTAATCAAGGTCGAGCATCCCCCGATTGGGGACCTGGGGCGCCATAATGCGCCGAATTTTTGCAAGGAGAGTGTTTATTTCAATACGGTCAACCTGAACAAAGAAAGTATCGACCTCGATTTGTCACGTGACGAGGAACGTTCGATTGTACGACAACTACTCGATACGGCCGACGTTGTAGTCGAGTCGTTCCGCACGGGAGTTACGCGCCGACTTGGCATCGATTACGACTCGATTCGAGTGACAAATCCTTCGGTCATTTATTGCTCGATTACCGGATTCGGCCAGACAGGATTGTTTTCAAATATTCCGGGTCACGACCTCGTCGTTCAGTCCACAACCGGAAGTATGGGCGTCACAACGGGGGACGGGGAGAAACCACCGGTTAATCCCGGTTTCCAAGCCGCAGACTATGCTGCCGCAACCTATGCAATCATCGGAATTCTTGCGGCGTTGCAGCGACGCGCATCAAGCGAAATTGGGGCTCATCTTGATATCTCGATGTTCGACTCTCTGTTCAGCATGTCCAACGTAATTTCTAATGCTGCACTTGCACGCTTGGCAGGGTTCAAAGACGCGCCGCAAATGGAGCTGTGGGGCCGAAATCCACGGTACGCTACTTATCCAACGAAGGACGGGAAAGCGGTTGCAGTGTCGCTGCTTGAGGCGCACATTTGGAAACATTTCTGTGAGCTGATAGGTCGCTCGGACCTCATCGCTCCCAACGAGACGGCGAGGGACCGCCACACCCATCATGGAGAACGCGCGGCTCTCTATCGTGAGGCGATTGCAAATCTCTGCAAGACGCACACACGTGACGAACTTGTGGCATGGATGCTAACTAATGATGTTCCAATTCTACCAGTTTATACGCCGGACGAGGCGATCAGAAGCGAACATGCCGCGAAGCGCGATCTTATCGAGTGGATAGACCACCCGGTTGAGGGTCGCATACCTGTTTTGGCCAACCCATTGGCGCGTTCTGGGCTTACGACCGGAGTGCGACGGCCAGCGCCATCGCTCGGTGCAGACCGCACGCGCATTATTGCGAAGCTTCAGAGAACATCCATCGGATAGCGGTAACAAACATGTCCAAGAATGCCGACGCAGTCACGGATTTCTCAAAGTCATTGATGCGACGAGAGCTGCCGAATGATGTTGTTGTTGCCGCCCGCTTCGCGGTCGTGGATTGGTTCGGAGTCGCTCTTGGTGCAGCTGATCAAAAGCCCGTGAAGGCGCTCAAGTGCGCCGTTGACAAGTGGCAGAGCGCCGGTCGAGCCCATATCCTTCTCAACGGGCATACAGGCGCGGCACCGGCCGCCTTAGTCAACGGCATGATGGCGCACTGCCTTGACTTTGACGATACGCATGTGCGGTCAATTGCGCATCTAAGCGGACCGATCTTCGCGGCAAGCTATGCAGCCGGCACTGAGATAGGTGCGACTCCTGCGGCAATTTTTCGCGCCTTTGTCGCGGGCTTCGAAGTTGGCAGCCGAATCGGCGGCGGTGGTTTCGGCGTCGCAATCAACGAACGGAATATTCATTCGACTGGAGTGTGCGGCTGTATCGGAGCCGCAGTCGCCGCGAGTCTTCTGTATGAGCTTGATGCTAATACACTCAAATGCGCGATCGGTCTCGCCGCAACGCAAGTTGCGGGCCTTACTGCCTCCTTTGGCACTCCGGGCAAGCCATTTCATGTCGGTAAGGCGGCAATGAACGGCGTTCTCGCTGCCCAGATGGCGGGCGAAGGCTTTGAGGGGAGTCCAGACCTGATTGAACCTGACGGCGGACTCGATCGGGCGCTTGTTCAGGATCGGTCGGTGCTAATCCGCGAATTCGATTTTGAAGAAGGATGGGAAATCACCCGCAACACGTTCAAACCTTATGCATCGTGTCTGCTAACGCATCCTGTGATTGACGCTGGGCGCAAACTTGCGACTAAAATCGATCTTTCGGATATAGAAGAGGTCAAAGTCCGCGTGCATCCGCTTGCAATCCAGCTTGCCGGTAAGCCTGATCCACAGACGCCATTCGAGGGAAAATTCAGTTTGGCTTTTTGCACCGCGCTTTCACTTGACGGGCGTGCAGTAACTCAACTTGACTTCACACCTAGCGCAATCGCGGATGAAAAACTTCGGTCTATCGTTCAGAAAGTGACTCTAGAGCCAGTGTCCCAGATGGAGAAGACGGCCGCTGAAGTCGAAGTAGTCGATAGAAAAGCTCGTCATCATGTCGAGCGGACAGCACTTGCTCTTGGCAATCCAGGGAACCCGATGAGCTGGGGCGACTTAGAGAGGAAGTTCATATCTCTTACTGAGCCAGTCTTACACAGGAATGCTCTGCAGTTGTTTGAGTCGCTCACAAAGTTTGATCGGTTGACGGATGTGAGTCATATAGTGGAGCTAGCCTCATTATAGGTATCCTCCACCACACGACGCGCTTCGGGTTAAAATTGTTCGTGTCCAGAGGACATGTCCGCTTTGCCGCCGAAAGCGGACAATTGGCAGATAGGCAGAGGATTCGACCGCGTGCGTCGCCCTACGCCCAAATACGAGCGATTACTCCGGACCACGATTAGAGAATTTTGTTTGCAGTAAGCACTCCCTCCGCCACGGCCACGTTCGACGGGTTGCGCCAAACTACTTAGATGACGTTGCGGAATGTCCACTTTACCCGAAAGCGGACATGTGCGGTGTAGCGGCTCAAGTCCGCTTTGGGCCAAAAGCGGACATTCCCGCTTAAGTCAAAGTGGAAGTGGTGCCGCGCGCGCTATTCAACGATCTCGTCGGCGATGGAAAGAACGTCTGACGAAATTGCAAGGCCAAGCGTTTTCGCGGTTTTGAGGTTGATCACCAGCTCAAACTTGGTCGGTTGAAGGACTGGCAGGTCCGCGGGCTTCTCGCCCTTGAGAATGCGCGCCGCGTAGACACCGGCCTGACGGTAGGTGTCTGGCGCGCTGGTGCCATAGCTCATCAGGCCACCCGCCACCACGGCTTCTCGCTGCTGATAGATGGCTACCAACGCCTGCCGCGCAGCGAACGCAACGAGCTGTTGGATCTGGCTGCGGGCGAGAAAAGCGCCACCGCCCACGAACAGTGCGCCTGGGCGCACACGGGAAATCGTCGCGAAGGCGGCCTCGAGGTCAGGCGCGGTCCCAGCTTGTACCACCAGGATGTCGCGCCCAAGCGCGTGCGCAGCCTCCTTTGCCTCGCGCTCCTCAGGTGCGAACTCCGCGGCGTGCGGATCGAGCAGCACGGCAATGGCGGCGGACTTCGGTGCGAGCTCATGCAGCAATTGCAGCCGCTTGGCGGTTAGAGCGTAGCTCAGGGACGTTATGCCAGTGACGTTGCCGCCCGGTTTGTTGAGGCTTGTGACGAGGCCAGTCTGGACTGGATCGGTGCCGCCGACGAACACGACCGGGACCGTCGTCGTCGCGGCCCTAATCGCAGGCATAGCGAAATTATTGCCGACGATTACCGCTACCCCGCGACGCACCAGATCTGTCGCCAGCGCGGGCAGCCGGTCGAAATCGTCGTCCGCAAAGCGAACCTCGATCGCGACGTCCTTGCCCTCGACGAACCCCGACTGTGCAAGGCCCTCGCGGAACGCTCCTACCAAAGGCATCGAGATGGCCGCCGGCGAACTGCGGAGAAAACCGATTACCGGCATCGCCGGCTGCTGGGCACGCGCGGCTAGCGGCCACGCCGCCGCAGTGCCGCTGAGTAAAACGATGAACTCGCGCCGTTGCATGTGTCCCTCATAGGGGTCGCGTTCCATGCAAGGCTTAAAGGCTAACACTTTTGCGACCGCAATGTCCGCTTTGGGTCAAAAGCGGGCATTTGCGCTGCAAAAACCGCATGTTCGCTTTACCCCCGATAGCGACCGCGAACGCGGACACGGAGGCAGGCCCCGGGAAAACGCGCGCACGCCGTACGGGCCAGGGAAGGGAGTGGTCGGGACTGCGAACAGTACGCCCAAATACGCGGAATTACTCTGCACTACGAGTAGAGAATTTTGTTTGCAGCAGCACTCCCTCCGCCACGGCCACGTTCGACGGGTTGCGCCGAATTACCATGGAAAGCGATTTATGGGGGTCCGCTTTGCCTCCGAACGCGGACACGTCCGGTGCAACAGCTCATGTCTGCTATGGGCCAGAAGCGGACATTGTTGGCC